>Ga0265780_10000931_pt1 | contig 43297 bp, 38 predicted proteins | sample P1T30metagenome_FD_192432 | JGI IMG/M metagenome (GOLD analysis project Ga0265780, IMG submission 192432) | Plant litter microbial communities from East Loma Ridge, Irvine, California - P1 T30 | ecosystem: Environmental > Terrestrial > Plant litter > Unclassified | place: USA: California...
GCTCAACGGCGAGGGTGCGGTCAAGGACGGATGTGGCGGCGAAGCGACGTAAGGGGTCGCCACCAGCGTAAAATAGCGCCTTGAACGAAAGAATAAGAGAGCAATAGCATGTCGATACAATGGTTCCCGGGCCACATGAATGCGGCCAAGCGGGAAGCGGCCGAGCAGATGGAGAACATCGATCTGGTGATCGAGGTCCTCGACGCGCGCCTGCCCGAGGCGAGCTGCAACCCGCTGGTGGAAGAGCTGCGCAAGTTCCGCCAGCGTCCCTGCCTGAAGGTCCTGAACAAGATCGACCTGGCCGATCCCGCCGCCACCGCCGCCTGGAAGGCGTATTACGACGCCCAGGAAGGCGTGACCGCCTACCCGATGACGACCAAGAAGCCGGCCGACGTGGCCCGCATCCCGGACCTGGCGCTGTCGCTGGCGCCGCACCGCGGCGTGCCGACCAAGCCGCTGCGCATCATGATCATGGGCATCCCCAACGTGGGCAAGTCGACCCTGATGAACGCGCTGCTCAAGAAGCGCGTCGCCAAGGTGGGCGACGAGCCGGCCGTGACCAAGGTCCAGCAGCGCCTGTACCTGAACAAGAATGTGGTGCTGGTCGATACCCCCGGGATGCTGTGGCCGAAGATCGCCATGGCCAGCGACGGCCTGATGCTGGCCGCCAGCCACGCGGTTGGCACCAATGCGCTGGTCGAGGAAGAGGTGGCCGAATACCTGGGCGAACTGCTGCTGCAGCGCTACCCGCAGCTGCTCAGCGCCCGCTATGGCTTCAAGACCGAGGGCATGGACGGCGTCGCCGTGATCGAGGGGGTGGCGCAGCGCCGCGGCTTCCGCATGCGCGGCGGCGACTTCGACTACGAGAAGGCGGCGCACACGCTGCTGCAGGATTACCGCCAGGGCGCCCTGGGCCGGATCAGCCTGGAGACGCCCGAGTCGCGCGCCGCCAGCCTGGCGCAGCATGCGCACGAAGTGGCGGAGCGGGCCCGCATCGCGGCCGAGAAGGCGGCCGCCAAGGCCGAGGAAGCGGCGCGCGGCAAGCGCGGCACCTGAACGCCGTTACCGGTCAAGCCGCCTGGCCGAACCGGAAACTCGACACCGTCAGGTTGCCGAAGAAATCGTCTTCGTGGTACACGCAGGCGCCAGCCTCCTGGTCGGCCGCCCCCAGCGCCACCATCAAGGGAATCAGGTGCTCCTCGCGCGGATGCGCGGCGCGCGCCTGCGGCGCCGCGGCCCAGTCCAGCAGCGCACGTTCGCGCTGCCCTGGTTCGCACTCGAGCAGCGTCTGCTGCAGCCAGCCATCGAAGGTGCGCGACGCTTCCTTGCCGCCGGGGCCGAAGTTGCGCAGGTTGTGGTACGACAACCCGCTGCCGATGATCAGGACGCCCTGTTCGCGCAGCGGCGCCAGCGCGCGGCCGGCGGCCAGGTGGGCCGCCGGATCGAGGTCGCGCCGCAGCGACAGCTGCACCACCGGCATGCGCGCTTCCGGATAGACCGGATACAGCATCGAAAACGTGCCGTGGTCGAAGCCGCGCGCCGGATCGAGCCCGGTCGGATGGCCGGCGGCATGCAACAGGTCGGCCACGCGCTGCGCCAGCGCCGGGTCGCCCGGCGCCGGGTAGCTGATCCGGTAGGTATGCGGCGGGAAGCCGCCGTAGTCGTAGATCATGCCCGGCGCGGTCCCGGACGACACCATATACTCCGGCGTCTCCCAGTGGCTCGACACGACCAGCACCGCGCGCACCGCGCCGGTCGCGTCGGCCTCGGCCCGCAGCGCCGCCAGCGACGCGGCCAGCTTGTCGTAGGCGGCGCCGGTCTGCTCGCGCATCCATGGCCAGGGACCGCCGCCATGCGAGACGAAATACGTGGGGAGACGGACCATGGTGACTCCTGCATGAGCATGAAAACAACGATGTTAGCCGATACCGCCGCGGCATGCTGGAGGGCGGGCGGAATGGCAACTTGTCAGGTTATAATCGCCGCGTTTTGGTGCTCTCGCGCACATCCAGGTGCGCGAAGTTAAACGGGAAACACGACATGGCCGCGCTGCGCGCCGCCATGGAAGTGTGCTGCCCCCGCAACGGTCAACAAGCGCCGCGCCCATGTCGAAGCATGACGCGGCGGAGGGTCTCGATAACCACTGTGCACGCCGCGCAGGAAGGTGAGGCCGTCATGCTTGCCAGCCCGGATACCGGCCAGGACAGGTGGAGCCGCGCCGCTCGCATGGCGAACGCGCCTCCTTCGACTCTGGCCTGCGGGGAAGCGGGCCGGTGCCTTTTACCGAGAACACGATCATCATGAACTTCGCTGCACACCCGCGCCGCGCGCCGCTCGCGCTGGCCTGCGCCTTCGCGCTTTCCGCCATCGCCACCCATGCCGTCGCCCAGGCCACGATCCCCGAGATCGTCATCACCGGCCCGCGCTTCCCGGCACAGGCCACGCCGATCGGCGCGACCGTCGTCACCGCCGAGCAGATCCGCAGCGCCGGCGCCACCGACGTCAACCAGGCGATCCGCAAGATCGGCGGCGTGTTCGGCCGCCAGAGCCTGGACGGCTCGCCCGACTTCGGCCTCGACCTGCGCGGCTTCGGCACCAACAGCGCCCAGAACGTGGTCGTGCTGGTCGACGGCGTGCGCCTGAACGAGAACGAGCTGGCCAATACCGTGCTGTCGAGCATCCCGGTCGACACCGTCGAGCGCATCGAGATCACGCGCGGCGGCAGCAGCGTGCTGTACGGCGACGGCGCTACTGCCGGCGTGATCAACATCGTCACCAGGCGCGATGCCGCCGCCGGCACGCATGGCTCGCTGTTCGCCGAAGGCGGCCAGTTCGACCAGCGCGACCTGCGCGCCTCGATCACCCACGGCGCCGGCCCATGGTCGTTCGACGCGGCGGTGGCCGACCGCAGCACCGACAACTACCGCGACAACAACCAGTACGAGCAGACCAGCTTCAGCGGCGGCCTGCAGTACGCCTACGCGCCGAACGGCCGCGCCGGCCTGCGCTTCGAGAGCTCGCGCGCCGATTCGCGCCTGCCGGGTTCGCTCACCGAAGCGCAGTTCCAGGCCATCCCGACCCAGACCACCAGCCCCGACGACTTCGGCTCGGTCGACACCGACCGCGTTACCGCCTTCGTCGAGCAGCGCCTCGGCGCGGTCGAGCTGGCGGCCGAGCTGTCGCACCGCGAGCGTGACGTGAATTCGACCTATGTGTCCGAGTGGGGCACGTCGGCTTCGCGCTACGCGTCCGAGCAGACCCAGTTCTCGCCGCGCCTGCGCCACACGGCCGACTTCGGCGACCGCCGCAACGAGTTCGTGACCGGCATTGACCTGATCCGCTGGGAACGCGACGTGACGTCGAGCTTCTCGGCCGGCGCGGCGCGCCAGGACGCGAAAGCCTTCTATCTGCGCGACGAACTGCGCTGGAATGCGCCGCACCATGCCCGCCTGGCCGTCGGCGCCCGCCACGAGCGCTTCGAGAAGGATTACAGCGACCCGCTGGCGTTCCCGGCGGTGCTGGGCGAGCACCGCGCGCAGTCGCTCAATGCCTGGACCGTCGAAGGCAGCGTCGACGTGATGCCGCTGGTGACCGTGTTCGCCAAGGCCGGCCGCAGCTACCGGATCGCCAACATCGACGAGAACGCCTATCGTTCGACGCTGGACCTGCTCGAGCCGCAAACCTCGCGCGACCTGGAGCTGGGCGTGAGCGCCGGCACCGAAGCGCGTAAAGCGAGCGCGCGCGTGTTCCGCCACCGCTTGACCAACGAGATCTTCTACGACCCGACGCTCGGCTTCGGCGCCAACACCAACCTCGATCCGACCCGTCGCCAGGGCGTGGAGCTCGAAGGCCAGGCCGTGTTCGCCGACGCCTGGCGCCTGACCGGATCGTGGCAGTACGTGCAGGCCGAATTTCGCGACGGCCCGAACGCCGGCCGCGACATGGTGCTGGTGCCGAAGCACGTCGTGACCGCGCGCCTGGCCTGGACCCCGGGCGTTGGCCAGACGGCCGACATCGGCGCCCAATGGGTCGACAGCCAGCGTTATGGCGACGACTTCGCCAACAGCTGCAGCACCCGCATGCCGTCCTACACCACGGTCGACGCCCGTTACGCGCGCCGCTTCGGTCCATGGGAAGTGGCGCTCTCCGGCCTGAACCTGACGGACCGTCAATACTTCAGCCAGGCCTACAGCTGCCGCGCCGGCATCTACCCGAGCGACGGCCGCCAGCTGAAGCTGTCGCTGCGCTTCGACTTCTGACGCCCCTGCCTTCGCCCCTGTGCGTGATCGACCATGCAAGGGGCGTGGCAGCGGCATGCATCACGCCGTGTTTCAGCCGTAAGCAAATGCAATAAATTGCGCCCCATGGACAGGGGATAAGCAAAAAGTGGTAATCTCGCGGTCGTTCGTTCATTCAATTTGGAAGGATTTTATGCGCACCCTGCGTTTTGCCATCGTTGCCGCTGCCCTGGTCGCCGGTTTCGCCCATGCCTCGCCGACCGAGCCGCGCGTCGGCGCCGACTACACCGTGCTGGCGAGCCCGCAGCCGACCCAGACCGTTGGCAAGAAAGTCGAAGTCGTCGAATTCTTCGCCTATCACTGCGGCGCGTGCAACGCGTTCGAGCCGACCCTGGTCAACTGGGTCAAGAAGCAGGGCGACAATATCGTGATGCGCCGTATCCCGCTGCCGTTCCAGGGCCCGAGCGATCCGGAAGCACGCCTGTTCCTGACGCTTGACGCGATGGGCAAGCTGGAGGAATATCATCATCGCGTGTTCCGCGCGGTCCACGTCGAGCGCAAGCGCCTGCTGAAGGACGACGACATCATCGCGTGGGCAACCTCGAACGGCCTGGACAAGGCAAAGTTCATGGAAGCGTGGAATTCGTTCGGCGTGCAGACCAAGCTCAAGCGTCTGCCGCAGATCGCGGAAGCCTACAAGGCCAGCAGCACCCCGACCGTCGTGATCGACGGCAAGTACGTGGTGTCGCCGGCTTCGGTGGCGCAAGCTAACAAGATCCAGGACGTGGGCCAGCTGATGCAGGCGACTGGCCAGGTCCTCGACGCACTGGTGGCACAGGCGGCCAAGACGAAATGAGTAACGATGTCGAACGCGATATCCTCAAGATCTACGAAGGGTCACGGCCCAAAGAGGAGAACTTGTTCGAGACCAGCAACGTGAACCACTTCGCGTGGTCGCTGGCGCTGATCTTCGTGCTGACGACCATCTGGTTCGGCATTGCCCTCGTCAATGCCGAGAACCAGCGTTACGCGCTTGCTCAGAATCTATGTCCTGATCAAGTGTTCAAGTCCGGGTTCGACAAGAAGTGCCTGGTGACCGTGCATTCGCGCGATCACTGGTGGGAGCATCTCTGGTACGCCGCGACGCATGTGCGTCCGTCGCCGGAGAATACCTCCCGCTGACACCGATACCGTGACAACGGCGCCTCGCGAGGCGCCGTTTTCTATCGTCGGCGCCATTTTGCGCAAGAAAATGTGCAAGCAATCCGTTGGCGCGCCGCCGTTTGCTGGTTCACTTTCTGGAAGGATCGTATGCGTACCCTGCGGTTTGCCCTCGTTGCCGCCGCGCTGCTGGCCGGTGTCGTCCATGCCTCGCCGACCCAGCCGCGCGCCGGCGCCGAATACACGGTGCTGGCCCCGCCGCAGCCGACCCAGGCGGTCGGCAAGAAGGTCGAGGTCGTCGAGTTCTTCGCCTACCACTGCGGCGCCTGCAACGCCTTCGAGCCGACCCTGGTCGACTGGGCCAGGAAGCAGGGCGACAATATCGTGCTGCGCCGCATCCCGCTGCCGTTCCAGGGCGCCAGCGACCCCGAGGCGCGCCTGTACCTGACGCTCGAGGCCATGGGCAAGCTGGACGACTACCACCACCGCGTATTTCGCGCCGTGCACCTCGAGCGCAAGCGCCTGATCAAGGACGACGCCATCATCGCGTGGGCGGCCTCGAACGGCCTGGACAAGGCGAAGTTCATGGAGGCGTGGAACTCGTTCGGCGTCCAGACCAAGCTCAAGCGCTTGCCGCAGCTCACCGAAGGCTACAAGGTCAGCGGCACGCCGACCATCATCGTCGACGGCAAGTATGTGGTGTCGCCGTCGTCGGTGCACCAATCCAACAAGATCGAGGATCCCGTCGCCCTGATGCGGGCGACCGTCCAGGTCATGGACGTGCTGGTGGCGCAGGCGGCCAAGACGAAGTAAAAGGCCGCCTTCGTCGCCGGCTCAGGCCTGCTCGAGGTGCGGATGGGCGCTGCGCACGCTCCAGCGGCGCAGCGCCACCGAGGCCCAGGCCGCCAGCAGCCCGCCGGCGACGAGCACCAGGCGCGTATCGATCAGCGTCAGTACCGCGCCCGCCAACGCCATCAGGATATTGGCCAGGCAAAAGATGGTCGACAGCAGCGCCATCACCGCGCCCTGGCCATGGGCTGCGAACTCGTCGGCCGACCAGGTTTGCAGGGCCGTGTTGTAGAAGGCGTGGGGCACGCCGAACAGGACGATGCCGGCGATGCCCACCCCCAGATTACCGAAGCCCACGCACAGCACAGCGACGGCCGCCGCAGCGGCGTACCAGCCGGCGCGCAGCCGGCCCTCGTGACGGCTGGCGTGGCCGGCGAACAGGGCGGCGCCGGTCATCAGCGCGCACATGCCCATATTCACGATTGCAATCCGGCGCGCGTCGTAGCCGCCCACGTCCACCAGCCATAGCGGGAAGAATTCGTACAGGGCCGCTACGCCGCAGCAATACGCCAAGTGCACGCTGAACAGGGTGCGCAGCGGCGCGTGGCGTAATAGCGTCAGCGCATGGCGGTCGCGTGCGGTGGCCCACCAGCCGCGCCCCTGCGCGGGCAGCGGCGTCGGCGGCAGCGTGGCCAGCACGCCCAGCGTGCCGAGCAGGAGCGCGCCGGCGGCGATATAGAAGGGAATGGCGGGCCCGAACCCCATCGTGAAGCCGGCCAGCAGCGGACCGACCAGCCAGCCCAGGTTGAACGAGCCGTTGAGCCACGACAGCGCATGGTTGCGCAGCGGCCCCTTGACGCGCTCGATCACCAGCGCCCGCATCACCGCGCCATTGCCCTCGAGCAGGCCAGTGCAGAAACGGGCGACCAGGAACAGCAGGTACGATTCCATCACCATCGCCACGGCCGTCAGCAGGTGGCCAAGGGCGGCGCCGACCGTGGTCAGCAGCAGTGCGCGGCGCCGGCCGAAGCCGTCCGACAACGGCCCCAGCACTGCGCTGCCGATCAGCAGGCCCACCGGATTGATCATCAGGGCAATGCCCAGCAGCAGCTTGGGCGGCAGGCCGAGGAAGCTGTTCAGGCCATTCACGCCGCCGTCGGCGAACAGCGGCGCCAGCATCGGATAGGGCAGCGAGGCGCCGACCGTCGACAGCAGTCCCAGGCCGCACAAGGTGGCAATCAAGAAACGTTCGTTCATGAACGCGATTGTACGGGCAGCGCGATGACGAAGCGCGCACCGCCCAGCGCCGACGATTCCACCCGCAGGGCGCCGCCGTGCAAGGCCACCGCCTTGCGCGCGATCGACAGGCCGAGCCCGAAGCCGCCGGTGGCGCGGTCGCGGCTGCGGTCGAGCCGGTAGAACGGGTCGAAGATCTTGTCGCGCTCGTCTTCCGGGATGCCGGGGCCGTCGTCGTCGACCGCGATCTCGATGCCGCCGGCAACCCGCCTGGCCGCGAGCACGATTTTCCCTTGCGCATATTTCTGGGCATTGCGCAGCAGGTTGCCGACGGCGCGCGCCAGCAGGCGCTCGTCGGCCAGGATCGTGCCCAGGCCATCATCCAGTTCGCAGGCGACTTGCTGCGGTGACGGCGGCAGCGTGTCGCAGCACGCGCGCAACAGCGGGGCCAGCGCGACGCTGGCGCCCTGCAGGTTGCGCGTGCTGTCGAGCTTGCTCATATCGAGCAACTCCTTGACCAGATTGTTCAGCTCGGCCAGGTCGCCCTCCATCGCGGCGATGCGCTTGCTCAGGTCTGGATCCCGGGCGCGCGCGTCGAGCAGTTCCAGCGCGAATTCCAGGCGCGCGATCGGCGTGCGCAATTCGTGCGATACCGAATGCAGCAGGCTGCGCTGCGCCTCCATCAGGTCTTCGATGCGCGCGGCCATGTGGTTGATGCGCTCGGCCAGCGGATACACGACGTCGGAGCGCTTCAGCTGGGCCCGCACCGACAGCTTGCCTTCGCCGAAGGCGTCGGCCATGCGCGACAGCGATTGCAATCCCTGCCAGTGGCGGCGCGACCACAGCGCGATCGGCAACAGCAGGGCGATGGCGACGATGACATAGCGCAGCAGCTCCATCTTGAGCGCCTGCCCGATATCGATCGGCAGGTTGCGCGCGAGCAGCACCTCCTGGTCGCTGCCGATGTAGCGGTTGCCGTCGAGGTCGACGCGCCGGTAGAACGCTTTATCGGAGACGTCGAGCACGATGGCGCCGCGCGCGAGCCGGGCGCGCTCGCCGCTGCCGAGCGCCGCAAGCGCCCGGCCGAGCGGCACCAGGTCGTAGCGCACGTCGGACACTTCACGCACATTGTTCAGGCGCGTGAGCCACTCGTCGCTGGGCGCCTGGTCGACGTACTGCTCGAGCAGGAAGATCTGGGCCGCCGCCTGGCGCCGCGCGATGTCTTCCAGCGGGTCGCCGAACAGGCGCGCGAAGGCGAAATAGATGACAAAGGTCGCCGCCGTGATCGACAGCATGACGAGCACGAAGAAACGGAAGAAGATCCGGTTCACGGTCGCATCCTGCGTAATTGTCGGTTAGGCGGTATTGCCAGCTGCATGGTTTCTCCTCGGTGCGGAATTGTACAGGCGCAATGATTGGGATGGTGCGCCGCAGGCGGGACCGGGCGCCGGGTCTTACAAATTGACGACAATTGGCGGACATCTGGAGGGTGAATGACAGCCGGGTGAGCCGCTACCATGCTTGCCATCATCAGGTTTTCCGTTTGCCCACCTGATGCGCAAGCACAGGTGGGTTTTTTTATTCGAGCAGCACGCGGCCCGTCACGGGGCGCCAAGGCAAGTCCCACGGCGGCGGCGCTCGCCCCGACCGGAATGCGACGCTTGTCATATTGGGATGGGAGAGTGAAGCTTGCTCGACGTAAAATATCAGCAAACGAACTCTCCGAGCACTTTACGATGAAACAGTTCTTCGTCCTGGCCCTGGCGGCTGCAAGCACCGCAGCGAGCGCGCAGACGCCGGCCACCAACCCGATGCCCGACGGCAGCCGCGACATGTACGCGGGCGTCGGCGCCGTGTCGCGGCCGCGCTACGAAGGGGCGGACAGCACGAAGGTTTCAGCCTTGCCGGTGCTCCAGGTCCAATGGAGCAACGGCCTTTTTATTTCCGGCATGAGCGCAGGGATGCATTTATCCAATCGGCCGACGGTCGAATACGGTCCGCTGCTGTCGGTCCACCCCAGCCGGGACGAATCCGGCAGCGGCCGCATCGTCGATGGCGTCGGTGTCTCGAGCGCGCCATCGTTGCTGCCGCTGGCCGAGCGCCTGATGCGCGCCAACCGCCTGGCCGGCATGGAGGATATCGGCGCGCGCCTGGAAGGCGGCTTCTTCTTCCATTACTACCTGGCGCCCGAATGGCGCCTGACCAGCAGCGTGCTGTACGGCGCCGGGCGCGAGCGCGATGGTGCGCGCATGGAGCTGGGCGTGCAGCGCCTGGCGCTGCAGGTCGCGCCGCAGCACACGCTCGCGCTCAACGCCGGCGTCACCATCGTGAACCCCGACTACAACCGCGCGTATTTCGGCGTCTCCGAAGCCGATGCCTGGAATAGCGGCAATCCGGTCTACCGCCCCGGCGGCGGGATCAAGGATGTGCGCGTCGGCGCACGCTGGAACTGGGCCTTGAACCCATCCTGGATGCTGGTCACCAATGTGCAGGCCACGCGCCTGGTTGGCAGTGTCCGCAACAGCCCGCTCGTCGAGCGGCCCACCAACGTGACGGTTTCGGCCGCCTTCGCTTACCGGTTCTGATGATGCGACGTGCACACCTCACCGCCTGCGTGACCCTGCTGCTGACGGCCGGGATGGGCGTGGCGCAGTCACAGGCCGGGGAATGGGTGAGCTATCGCGACGCCTACCGCGCGATGGTGCTGTTCGACAAATATGGCGGACCCAAGAACCTGCTGCAGCACCAGCTGCAGGTGCTGCCGCGCGAAAAAGGCATGCTGGGGCAGGGCGTGCAACTGCTCATCAAGGGCAGCACGGTGCAGACCAGCCTCGCGCTGGACGCTACCGGGCGCACCACGCTGCCGCTGCTCAAGGCCGCCTATGACGAGAACGCGGTGCTGTCGCCGAGCCGGCCGCTGGGCGGTTTCACGGTCCGTCCGCGCACGACGCTGGCCCTGCGCGCCGATGGCGCCTATGACGATGCCGAACTGCGCGCCGCCTGCGAGCAGGCACTCGGCTTTGCGCGCTATGCCGACAATGCGGCGCGCGCCCGCCAGTGCATTGGCGTGCGCCTGGTATTTTCCAGGCAGGGCGAGCAGGCCGGCGTGCGGGTGCGCGCCAGCGGCGCCGAGCAGGCCTTGCCGCTGGCGCGCGGCGCTGCCTTCTCGGGCGACATCGACGACGACTTCCCGGTCGTCACCTACCGCTTCGGCCCGGCCGCGGGCGAACTGATCACCTATAACGCGCCGCTGGCGATCGTGCCGCTGTTCGAGTGAGGCGGCGCAAAAAAACCTGCGCGCGGCAGGTTTTTCAGGGGATCGCGGCAGCAGGCGCTCAGCGTGTCAGTTCCAGGCCGACGGCGAGAACAGATAGCCTTCGCCCCATACCGTCTTGATCTTTTCGGAATCGGCATCGTCGAACTTGCGGCGCAGCTTGGAGATGCAGTTGTCGATGCTGCGGTCGAGGCCGTCGAACTCGATGCCGCGCATCTTCTTGAGCAGGGCGTCGCGCGACAGCACGCGCCCGGCCGCCTCGGCCAGCACCAGCAGCAGCTTGTATTCGGTATTCGACAGCACGCACGGCTGGCCGCGCCAGATCACGCTGCGGTCGGAGGTGACGATGCGCAGCGCGCCGAACTGCAGGATGCGCGAATCGACGCCGGTCTTGGCCTGGGTGCGGCGCAATAGCGCGCGCAGGCGCGCCAGCAGCACGCGCGGCTGCACCGGCTTGTTGACGAAGTCGTCGGCGCCTTGCTCGAGGCCGGATACTTCGTCGTAGGAGTCTTCGCGCGCGGTCAGGATGAGGATGGGCACGTCGGACTGGTCGCGGATCTGGCGGCAGACCATCATGCCGTCCAGGCCCGGCAGCATCAGGTCGAGGATCACGACGTCGGGAGCGAGCTCCTTGAAGCGCTCCAGCGCGGTATCGCCGCGCGTGACCAGGTCGACCGCGAATTCATAGCCGGACAGGTATTCGGTAACGAGCTCGGCCAAGCGCGCATCGTCTTCCACCAACATCACTCGGTACATACAATTTCTCCTTGGTCTGGCATTGTATAAGACCAAGTATCGAAATAACACATTCTCATGGGATAGAAGACAGTTCATTACAGTTTGACGACAATTGGCCGCGCGGCAGCCGCTGAGGATGTTCGGGAGGCAAGCTGATCAATATCAAACAAACTGCGCTGGGCGGATGCTAAAAGACCAGAGGTTGCTGTTTCTGGTAGCCGGTTCACGCTGATTGTGCCGATCCCACCCACCGAGGATGTCTCATGACGACTGTAGCGAATGTTGCGCAATTCGACGTCAATCCGTATCCGAGCAATCTGCAAAGCGGCTGGCTGCCGACCTACGGCAGCCGCAGCATGCAGACGTATTTCGACCGCATCCTGAACGCCGAGCGCAAACCGCTCGCGCCGTCGGTGCAGGCACTGGGGATGTATATCCACGACAACGAGGTGGTGCGCTTCCTGGTCAACGATGCCTGCGCCGAGAACGCGAACATCATCGCGTCGCATGTGCACAAGGATGGCGTGCCGATTCCCCGCATCAAGGATGCGGACACGCTGCTGCAGGGCTTCACGACCATGCTCACCGAGGCCCCCGGCTTCATCCACGACGAACTGGTCGGCCTGCCGTTTTCCGCCTTCGTGGTCGGCATCGATCCGACACTGAGCGGCGCCGCGCTGTTCCGGCTGCCGACCTTCAATGTCCTGATGTGCAATATTCTGAATGACTGGAACGCGTTCCTCGAGACGCCGGCCTCGAACGTCGGTTTCCGGGTCGAGGGCGAACAGTGGCTGTCGCCCGCGGCCAAGGCGCAATACCGCTTCGACGACTGGGAAACGGATGCCGACAGGGCGCCTTACTGGAACAGCTGGAACGCCTTCTTCACCCGCCAGTTCAAGGATCGCGCATCGGCGCGGCCCGTCGCCGATCCCGATTCGAACCAGACCGTGATCTGTCCGAACGACGGCTCGCTGTTTCGCTGGGATGCGCATATCGCGCGCAAGGACGCGTTCTGGTTCAAGGACATGCATTATTCGCTGGCCGATATCCTCGGCTCGCCGCTTGCGCAGCAGCAGGCGCTGATCGACGAATACGCTCTGGTCGACCTGTTCGAGGGCGGGACCATCTTCCAGACCTACCTCAATCCCTATGACTTCCACCGCTGGTGGGTGCCGGTGAATGGCGAAGTGCTGTTCGATCCGATCACCGTGCCCGGCTGCTTCTTCAGCAAGCTGGTGCTGCCGGACTTCGGCGGCGCCACCACGTCCTCGCTGCCGTATCTGGCCCAGGTCAATGCGCGCGGCCTGATCGTCATCAAGACCGAGGACTATGGCCACGTCTGCTGCATCCCCCTGGGCATGAGCGAAGTCTCCAGCATCGCGTTCGACCCGGCGATGAAGCGCGGCGCCCGGGTGAAGAAGGGCCAGGAGATGGGCATGTTCAACTACGGCGGCTCGTCGTTCGCCATCCTCTACGAAAAGCTGCCCGACAAGGAGCTGATCTTCGTCAGCGACCAGGGCGTGCCGTATCCGATGCGTCCGGTGCTCCCCAGCGGCAGCGCGGGCACGGGACACAATGTCACGCTGATCGGTTCCCAGATCGGCGTCTGGTACCACCGCAATTAAGGAAGCGCTAGGGAAGCGCTGATTTATTCTGAGGGTTGGGATTGGCCAGCAAAAATAGGCGTCCTGCGGCGTTGCAAAATCTTGCAATAGCGAGCTATTGCTGCGTTTTCGCGCCTTGCAGACCACTTTTTTTGCTAGCCAATCCCAACCCTCAGAATAAATCAGTGCTTCCCTAGCCGCATGTCCCTGGCGCGGCTGGCAGTGACGACAAAGCCGGGTCTTCTCGCGAAGACCCGGCTTTGTCTTGTGTAGCGCAAGGCGATCCGCCACAGCGTGCGAGCGTGTTCCATGTGTTTCAAGCAGCGCGATGAGCGCCCGATCGACGCGCTCTCGCCGCCCGGCGTTAAAAATTTAAAAACATAACCGCGGTCAATGATTCTGCTTATCGGCTCCAGCAACATCATCCTACTTTCACTGCTTTTCCAGCCCTTGATGCATTAGAGCAAGCAGGAATTGTCGTGAAAACAGTGCGTGCAATGGTAACTTGCGGTTATCGAGATCCAGTCCTGCGATATGAGGAGAACGGCTATAGCAAACATTTACGCTAGCAAGCAACGCTGTCACAAGCGGTTGTCGCGCCCGATGTCTGCACTGCCGATGCTGGGGGCGCACCGACCGGAAGTCGAATAACGGTTCCTTTGTATATCTTTCGTTCAGAAAAGACGACAGGGTTGGCGCGCGGGTCGCAGTGCGCCGTGAGACAGGCACTTCACACCATAATAATGGAGACATGAACATGCTGGAGACCACATCCACGCTGGTGCTCAGGACGTCCGCATTCCCGTTCGCACCTGCACTAAGCGAAGCACATTCGCACCAGGGAGCGCCACATGCATAATTCCTCGGCAGCGCTTCACCCTCATCAACCGGCATCCGACAAAGCACGCTGGCTACAGCTTGCGGTCGGTGTGGTCTGCATGATCGCAACCGCGAATATCCAGTACGCCTGGACCTTGTTCGTGCCTGAAATCCAGGATACCTACGGCTGGTCGCGCGCCAGTATCCAGCTTGCCTTCACGCTGTTTGTCATCGTCCAGACCTGGCTGGCGCCGATCGAAGGCTACTTCATCGACAAGTTCGGCCCACGCTTGATGGTCGCCTTCGGCGCCGTGTTCATCGGCATGTCGTGGGTGATCAACTCGCAGGCCACCAGCCTGGCCGGTTTCTACCTGGGTGCGGCCGTGGGCGGCATCGGCGTGGGGTCGATCTACGCGACCTGCATCAACAACGCCCTCAAGTGGTTCCCGGATCGCCGCGGCCTTGCCGTCGGCCTCACGGCGGGCGGCTACGGCGCCGGTTCGGCTGCCACGATCCTGCCGATCGCAGCCATGATCGAAGCGTCGGGGTACCAGCAGACCTTTTTCTTCTTCGGCATCCTGCAGGGCTCTCTGGCCTTCATCGCCGCCTGGTTCCTGCGCGCGCCGAAGCAGGGCGAGATCAGGAAGACGAGCAAGCTGGCGCAGACCACCCATGACTACACGCTCAAGGAGGCGCTCAATACCAGGCTGTTCTGGCTGATGTTCATCATGTTCATCATGGTCGTCACCGGAGGCATGATGGCGGTGGCACAGCTCGGCGTGATCGCGAAGGATCTGGGAGTGAAAGAGTTCCAGGTCGACCTGCACTTCTTCGTGATGGCCGCCCTGCCGCTCGCCCTGATGCTCGACCGGATCATGAACGGCATCTCGCGGCCGCTGTTCGGCTGGATCTCGGACCATATCGGGCGCGAGAAGACGATGGTCATCGCGTTCACGCTCGAAGGCTGCGGCATCATCGCGCTCGGTTATTTCGGCAGTAATCCGTACGCGTTCCTGATCCTGTCCGGGGTCGTGTTCCTGGCCTGGGGCGAAGTGTATTCGCTGTTCTCGGCGCTGGCCGGCGACGCCTTCGGCACCAGGCATATCGGCAAGATCTACGGCGTGCTGTACACCGCGAAGGGGATTGGCGCGCTGTTTGTCCCGGTCGGCAACCTGATGATGGAGGCGACCGGCACCTGGTCGACCGTCCTCTACACGGTGGCCACCATGGACCTGATCGCGGCGCTGCTTGCCGTCTCGGTATTGCGGCCGGTGCTGCGAAGTCACGTCGCACATTCCAGGAATCTCTTCGAAAAAGAGAACGCCATCGCGCAGGGTGCGCTGCCGGCCTGACCGCTTCGCTGCAGGTCGTCGTCACCGGCAAAGCGGGCTTCTTCGGAAGCCCGCTTCGCGTTTGCCGGGCCGCGTGCCGGCGCTGGCGTGCGGTTTGGCGAATCTTGACTTCGGTCATGGAGCCAGCCAGGCCCCCCTGGCTATGATGAACCGCTGGTCGCTTGATGCGATATGGCTTGCACGCAAGCATTGGTGCGCGCAGAATCCACAACAACACCAGGTTCAATCTTCGGGGAGACAGGTATGGGCAAGGCGTTGGAAGGCGTTCGCATTCTCGATTTCACCCATGTCCAGTCCGGGCCGACCTGTACCCAGCTCCTGGCGTGGTTCGGGGCCGATGTCATCAAGGTCGAGCGCTCGGGAGAGGGCGACGCCACGCGCTGCCAGTTGCGCGACATCGAGGGCGTGGACAGCCTGTATTTCACCATGCTCAACCATAACAAGCGCTCGATCACGCTCGATACCAAGCGGCCGGCCGGCAAGGAGGTGCTCGAAACGCTGATCCGGCATTGCGACGTGCTGGTCGAGAACTTCGCCCCCGGCGCGCTCGACCGGATGGGCTTTGGCTGGGAGCGTATCCAGCAGCTCAATCCGCGCATGATCGTCGCCTCGGTCAAGGGCTTCGGCCCCGGCCCCTACGAGCACTGCAAGGTCTATGAAAACGTGGCCCAGTGCGCCGGCGGCGCGGCCGCCACCACCGGGTTCGACGATGGCCCGCCGATGGTCAGCGGCGCCCAGATCGGCGACAGCGGCAGCGGCCTGCACCTGGCGCTGGGCATCGTCACCGCCCTCTACCAGCGCAACACCACCGGGCGCGGGCAGAAAGTGCTCACCTCGATGCAGGACGCTGTGCTGAACCTGTGCAGGGTGAAGCTGCGCGACCAGCAGCGCCTCGAACGCAATGGCGTGATGGAAGAGTATCCGCAGTTCGCCAACGGCAGCTTCGGCGAGTCGGTGCCGCGCGCCGGCAATGCCTCGGGCGGCGGGCAGCCCGGCTGGATCCTCAAGTGCAAGGGCTGGGAGAGCGACCCCAACGCCTATATCTATTTTGTCGCGCAGGCGCCGGTATGGGCCGCGATCTGCAAGCTGATCGGGCGCGAGAACTGGATCACCGATCCCGACTACGCCACGCCAAGGGCGCGCCTGCCGCGCCTGATGTCGATCTTCGCCACGATCGAGGAGTGGACCCGCACGCTCACCAAGTTCGAGGCGATCGAGATCCTGAACAAGTACGATATCCCGTGCGGCCCGATCCTGTCGATGAAGGAAATCGCCGAGGATCCCGCGCTGCGCGCCAGCGGCACCATCGTCGAGGTCGATCATCCCGAACGTGGGCCGTATCTGACCGTGGGTAATCCGATCAAGCTGTCCGACAGCCCGACCGAGGTGCGCCGCTCGCCGCTGCTGGGCGAGCATACCGACGAACTGCTGTCCGGCCTGGGCTACTCGCGCGAGCAGATCGCGCTGCTGCGCGAGGAGCGCGTGATCTAGCGAAGCGCTGCTGTATTCATGAGGGCTGACATGGCCGCAAAAACAGGCGTCCTGCGGCGTTGCAGTATCTTGCAATAGCTAGCGCCGGCCCATGGGCGGGCGCGTCCAGTAGCCGGGCGCCGCGTAGACCGCCTTGAGCATGTCGATGAACGAACGCACCCGCGCCGGCAGGTGGCGCTGCTGCATGTAGACCGCCATGATGTCGTAGTCGGGCAGCGCGTATTCGTCGAGCACCGTCACCAGTTCGCCGGCCGCCAGCTGCGCCTGGATCTCCCAGGTCGAGCGCCAGGCCAGTCCCAGTCCCTCGCTCGCCCAGCGGTGCAGCAGTTCGCCGTCGTTGCAATCGAGCTTGCCGTCCACCTTGACGGTCACCGGCTTGCCGTCGACCTGGAAGTACCAGCCGCGCTGCTGCCCGCCCTGCAGGTTGAAGGCCAGGCAGTGATGCCGGGCCAGCTCGTCGAGCGTGCGCGGCACGCCGCAACGCGCGAAATAGGCCGGGGTGCCGCACACCACCCGCCGGTTGGTTGCCAGCCGCACGGCGACGAAACTCGGATCGAGCACACCGCCGATCCGGATCCCCAATTCATAGCCTTCGCGCACCAGGTCGACCACGTGGTCGGTGAGGTTGAACGAGATCCGCACCTTGGGATTGGCCGCCAGGTAGGCCGGCGCGTGCGGCGCCACATGCAGCCGCCCGAAGGCCGCCGGGGCCGAGACGATCAGGTGCCCGCTGGCCTGGTCGCGGCCTTCCGAGACGATGGTCTCGGCCATGTCGATCCCGGCCAGCAGCGTGCGGCAATGCTCGAGGAACACCGATCCCGATTCGGTGAGCGTCAGGTGGCGGGTGGTCCGGTGCAGCAGCTTGACGCCGAGGCGGCGCTCGAGCGCGTCGATGCGGCGCCCAAGCATCACCGGCGTGATGTTCTGCCCCAGCGCGGCGCGCGCCAGGCTGCCCTTGTCGACCGCGTCGACGAAGGCGGTCATCTGTTTGACCTTGTCCATGCCTGCAGTATTCCATACCTGGGAGATCGAATACAGCGACTTTTTATGGTCTTATCAGCAGCTCCGCGGCGCTCTAGCATACGGTCATCGCAATCGTGCGTGGTTCAGCCTGGAGGGCGGCAATGGCGAAGATGACAGCAGCAGAGGCAGCGGTGCTGGTGATGGAAAAAGAAGGCATCAGCGTCGCCTTCGGCGTTCCCGGCGCCGCGATCAACCCTTTCTACGCCGCGCTGCGCAAGCGCGACAGCATCCGCCACTACCTGGCGCGCCATGTCGAGGGCGCCTCGCACATGGCCGAAGGCTATACCCGCGCCCAGGCTGGCAACCTGGGCGTATGCATCGGCACCTCGGGGCCGGCGGGCACCGACATGATCACGGGCCTGTATTCGGCGCAGGCCGATTCGATACCCATACTTTGCATTACCGGCCAGGCCCCGCGCGCCCGCCTGTACAAGGAAGACTTCCAGGCGGTCGACATCGAGTCGATCGCCAAGCCGGTCACCAAGTGGGCCGTCACCGTGCGCGAGCCAGCCCTGGTGCCGCGCGTGTTCCAGCAGGCCTTCCACCTGATGCGTTCCGGCCGGCCGGGCCCGGTGCTGATCGACCTGCCGGTCGACGTGCAGATGGCGCAGATCGAGTTCGATGGTGATACCTACGCGCCGCTGGCCGTGTTCAAGCCGTGCGCGACCCGCGCCCAGATCGAAAAAGCGCTCGACATGCTCAATCGCGCCGAGCGCCCGCTGATCACGGCCGGCGGCGGCGTGATCAATGCCGATGCAGCGGCGCTGCTGGTCGAATTCGCCGAGATCACGGGCGTGCCCGTCATTCCCACGCTGATGGGGTGGGGCGCGATCCCCGACGACCATCCGCAGATGGCGGGCATGGCGGGGCTGCAGACCAGCCACCGCTATGGCAATGCGACCCTGCTGGCGTCCGATTTCGTGATGGGCATCGGCAACCGCTGGGCCAACCGCCATACGGGCGGCATCGAGGTGTTCACCAGGGACCGGACCTTCGTCCACATCGACATCGAGCCGACCCAGATCGGACGCGTCTTCGGCCCCGATTTCGGCATCGTGTCGGATGCGAAGGCGGCGCTCGCACTGCTGGTGGACGTGGCGCGCGAGTGGCGCGCCAGCGGCCGCCTGGCCGATCGTGCCGGGTGGCTGGGCGCCTGCCAGGAGCGCAAGCGCACGATGCTGCGCAAGAGCGACTTCGACGAGGTGCCGCTCAAGCCGCTGCGCGTCTACCACGAGATGAACCGGTATTTCGGACGCGATGTGCGCTACGTGGCCAGCATCGGGCTGTCGCAGATCGCCGCCGCCCAGTTTTTGCGCGTGCACCACCCGCGCCACTGGATCAACTGCGGCCAGGCCGGCCCGCTGGGCTGGACGATTCCGGCGGCGCTGGGCGTGCGCGTGGCCGACCCCACTGCCGACATCGTGGCCATCTCGGGCGACTACGATTTCCAGTTCATGATCGAGGAGCTGGCCGTGGCGGCCCAGTTCAAGCTGCCGTACATCCATGTGCTGGTGAATAACGCCTACCTTGGCCTGATCCGCCAGGCGCAGCGCGGTTTCGAGATGGATTACTGCGTCCAGCTGGCCTTCGAGAACGTCAACGCTCCCGAGCTGGAGGGGTATGGGGTCGACCATGTCGCCGTGGTCGAGGGCCTGGGCTGCAAGGCGCTGCGGGTGTTCCGGCCCGACGACATCATCCCGGCCTTCGAACGTGCGCGCGCGCTGATGGCGCAGTACAGCGTGCCGGTGGTCGTCGAGGTCATCCTCGAGCGCGTGACCAATATCGCGATGGGTACCGAGATCGACGCGCTCAACGAGTTCAACGACGTCCTCGACGTGCAGTAAGCAGATCAGGAGACCGAGATGACCAGACTTGCCGCCAACCTGACCATGCTGTTCAACGAAGCCGAGTTCCTCGACCGCTTCGGGCACGCCGCCCGCGCGGGTTTTCGCGGCGTCGAATTCCTGTTTCCCTACGCTTACCGGGCCGAGGAGATCGCCGACCGGCTCGATGCCTGGCGTCTCACGCTGGTCCTGCACAACCTGCCGGCCGGCGACTGGGCCGGCGGCGAGCGCGGCATCGCCTGCCATCCGGGGCGCGAAGCGCAGTTCCAGGAAGGCGTGGGCGTGGCGCTCGACTATGCCAGGGCGCTTGGCGTTACCCAGCTCAACTGCCTGGCCGGCATCGCGCCTCCCGGGGTCGCGCACGACCAGGCGCACGCCACGCTGGTATCGAATCTTCGCTTTGCCGCCGACGCCTTGCGGCGCGAGGGAATCGACCTGCTGATCGAGCCGATCAACACGCGCGATATCCCGGGATTCTTCCTGCACGGTACGCGCCAGGCGCTGGACATCATCGCCGAGACGGGCGCCGACAACCTGTTCCTGCAGTACGACATCTATCACATGCAGCGCATGGAGGGGGAGCTGGCAAGCACGATCAAGGCCAACCTGGGCCAGATCCGCCACATCCAGCTGGCCGACAATCCGGGCCGCGGCGAGCCGGGCACGGGCGAAATCAACTACCGCTACCTGCTCGGAATGCTCGACGAGCTCGGGTACGGCGGCTGGGTCGGCTGCGAATACAAGCCGCGGGCCGCCACCGCGCAAGGCTTGCACTGGATGGCCGAACACGGCCTGTAGGCCACGCGCTTTGCAATTCCACCTGGAGACCATCATGACGAAAGTAGGATTCATCGGCCTTGGCATCATGGGCGGGCCCATGGCCGCCAAGCTGCAGGAGGGCGGCTGCAAGCTGTACCTGCACGACCTGAAAAACCCGCCGGTGGCATTGATCGAGGCCGGCGCAACCGTCTGCACCAACGCCACCGAGGTGGCCAAGCGTGCCGACATCGTCATCGTGATGGTGCCCGACACGCCGCACGTGGAAGAGGCGCTGTTCGGGCCAACCGGCGTGGCCGCCGGCCTCACGCCGGGCAAGATCGTCATCGACATGAGTTCGATCTCGCCGATGGCCACCAAGGAATTCGCGAAGAAGATCAACAAGCGCCAGTGCGACTATCTCGATGCGCCGGTGTCGGGCGGGGAGGTGGGCGCGCGCGCCGGCACGCTGACCATCATGGTGGGCGGCGCGCAAGAGGCCTTCGACCGGGCCTTGCCGCTGTTTGAACTGATGGGGAAGAACATCACCCTGGTCGGCGGCAACGGCGACGGCCAGACCACCAAGGTGGCGAACCAGATCATCGTGGCGCTGAACATCCAGGCGGTGGCCGAAGCGCTGCTGTTCGCCTCGAAGGCGGGCGCCGACCCGGCCAGGGTAAGGCAGGCGCTGATGGGCGGCTTCGCCGCCTCGCGCATCCTGGAAGTGCACGGCGAGCGCATGGTCAAGCGCACCTTCGCACCGGGCTTCCGGATCGAACTGCACCAGAAAGACCTGAACCTCGCGCTGCAGGGCGCGAAGAGCCTCGGGATCTCGCTGCCAAGCACCGCCATCGCGCAGGAGCTGATGAATTCGTGCGCCGCGCACGGGATGGCCCAACTGGATCACTCGGCGCTGTGCCAGGCGGTCGAGCGGATGTCGAACCATGCCATCGCCACCGCCACCACTTGACGCGGCAGCGCGCCGCCGGCAAGGCCTTCCTGCGGATACCTGGGTGTTTCATCATCCGGCCTGTTTGGAGCACGCGCCGGGCCCAGGCCATCCGGAATCGCCGCAGCGCCTGCAGATCGTGATGGATGCGCTGCACCAGAGCGCGTTTTCGCAGCTGGCCTGGCGCGAAGCGCCGCTCGGCACGCGCGAGCAGGTCTTGCTGGTGCATCGCGCCGAATATGTCGACGCGATCGCCGCCATGGCCCCGCAGCGCGGCGTGGTGGCGCTGGACGGTGGCGATACGATGATGTCGCCCGGCACCTGGGACGCGGTGATGCGCTGCGTCGGCGCCGCCTGCGCCGGGGTCGATGCGGTGCTAGCGGGCGAGGCGGCCAATGTCTTCTGCGCCACGCGGCCCTGCGGCCACCACGCCGAGCCGGATCGGGCAATGGGCTTCTGCGTCTTCAACCAGGCCGCCATCGCCGCCGTCCATGCGTGCGAGAAGCATGGCCTGCAGCGGGTCGCGGTGATCGATTTCGACGTCCATCATGGCAATGGCACGCAGGCCGCGTTCTTTCACCGTCCCGGGCTGTTCTTCGGCTCGAGCCACCAGTCGCCGTTGTATCCGGGGACGGGCGCCGCCAGCGAGCGTGGGGCGAGCGGCAATATCGTCAACCTGCCGCTGCCACCCGGCTGCGGCAGCGAGATGTTTCGCGCGCGCGTGGCGAATGAGCTACTGCCGGCATTGCGGCGCTTCGCGCCCCAGCTGATCGTGATCTCGGCCGGTTTCGACGCGCACCGGCTCGATCCCCTGGCCAGCATGAACCTGGAAGATGCCGATTTCGACTGGATCACGCGCGAAGTGATGGCGATCGCCGCCGATGCATGCCAAGGGCGGATCGTGTCGATCCTCGAAGGCGGCTACAGCGCCGCTGGGCTGGCCGGCGGCTGCGCGGCGCATGTGGGCGCGCTGATGCGGCGCTGACGGGGCGTCGATGCGCCCCGCGCGGCCCGCCGCGGCCGGATGCGATCACCGGCCTGGCCCGGGGTCCTGCGCTAACCTTGCGATGGCGAATTACAGGCCGCAGCCGTAGTAGGCTGGATCCGAATCCTGGCCGGTATAGCCTGGGTCGAGCTTCTCGCGAAGGCTGAGCGTCAGGAAGGCGATGACGAGCGACAGCAGGGAATGCGACGGTGCGGCGGCAAAACTGGACTTGGTTGGTGCATCGATCATGGTGAACTCCTGACATATAAATTGACTTGACGACGTCAATATAGGGATTGCTGTCCGGGGCTGCCAATTTCGAGTCCTGATACCTGATATGGCATCTGTGAATGTTGGTCAACAAGTATTGCTGATCGTATATAGTCGATGTTGTGGGCCGGTTATTGAACAGCCGAGCCAGCCCGTCAACTCAGTGGCCCGGGACTGGCGGTGTCATCAGCCCGGCGATCCGGTCCGCTCCTTCGTCCAGCAAGAACTGGCGAAACGCCCGCGCTACCGGCGGCAGCCGCTTCTCGCGGCGATGCACGACATACCAGTTGAGCATCAACGGAAAGCCCTCGGCTTCGAGCACCACCAGGCTGCGCGCCGCGAGTTCGCGGCCGATCGTATGAAACGACAGGAAGCCCAGTCCGATGCCGGCGATAACCGCCTGCTTGATGGTCTCGGTGCTCTTGATTTCCATCGCGACGTTCAGCCCGGCCAGGTGCTGGCCGAACGCCTCTTCCATCGAAAACCAGGTATCCGACCCCCGCTCGCGGATCACGAACGGCTGGCGGATCAGCTCCGCCATCGGCACCGGCCCGCGCCCCGCCAGCGGATGGTCAGGCGCGCCCACGATCACGTACGGGTGGGGCGCGAACGCATCGTTCTGCGTGTCGAGTTCGGCAGGCGGCCGCACCATCACGGCCAGGTCGGTGCGATTCGCCGCCAGCTCGCCCAGCAGCTCCTCGCGGTTGTGCACCATCAGGTTCAGCCGCACGCCCGGATGCTGGCGCGCGAAGGCGACCATCAGCTGGGGAAAGAAATAGTCGCCGGCGCTGATCACGGCCACGTTCAGCTTGCCGCCCGCGATTCCTTTCAGTTGCGCCATGGCGGCGTGCGCTTCATCGAACTGGCCGATGATGGCGCGGCAGAAGTGCAGTAGTTCGTCGCCCGCCTGGGTCAGGTAGATCTTCTTGCCCAGCTGTTCGAACAAGGCCATCCCGACGTGGCCCTCGAGGGTGCGGATCTGGGTCGACACGGCCGGCTGGGTGAGGTGCAGTTCTTCGGCGGCGCGTGAAAAACTGAGGCGCCGCGCAACGGCTTCGAATACCTTCAGCTGACGCAATGTTGCGTTCTTCATCGAGCCTCCGGAGCATAAGCAGTCGTGAATGATTATCCCTAAAAACTTTCACTATTGCCCGATATTTTGTTGGAATAGACTGGCTTGTCGGATAGCTCAACCGCCACCACCCACTGGAGAATTGCCATGACGACGATCTGCAGCGATGCCAATGCCGAGGCCGAGTGCAATGCCTACAACGCCGCCTTTCACGCGCTGGGACTGAGCTGCGTCTGGGATGCCGGACACTACGCGAGCGTAGCGTCCGGCCTCGATGACCGCACGGGTTTGCGCGACTACCTGGCCCGGCACCAACCCCACCTGTTATGCGCGCACGACGCCGACTTCCTGGTCGGCGCGATCCTGGCGGCCAAAGCGCGTTGCCATGCGCAGCTGAGCGCCACCGGCTGCACTCCGGGGGCCTTCATCGACTGGTCCGAGATCCAGCAGCGGCAGATCGGCATCTAACCGCACTGGCCGCGGCTTTTCGAATCTTAACCGTGGTCAAGGATATACGACATCCGTTCTTCCACAATCAGGCCAGCCGCCGCAGTTCCCGACCTTGGGACATCCCGACCTCCTGGCATCTTGCTGCACGAGAGAAACCACATGATCCGACACTGGATACGTTTTCAACACCTCGACACTGTCCGCTTCGGCACGATCGAGGGCGACAAGATCCGCATCTTCAAGGGCGATATGTTCGACAGCCCGCACCGGACCGACCTGGCGGTGAAGCTCGACGAGGTCGACGTGCTGACACCCGTCGTGCCCGGCAAAGTCCTGGCGATGTGGAACAATTTTCATGCGCTGGGCCAGAAACTGGGCCTGGCGCCCCCGAGCGAGCCGCTCTACCTGATGAAGCCGCCAACGTCCTACCTGGCCCCTGGCGGCACGATCCGCAAGCCGCTGTGCGAGGGCAAGGTTGCGTTCGAGGGAGAGCTGGCGATCGTGATCGGCCGCCGCTGCACCGCGGTGCCGGTCGAGGACGCACCCGACTACGTGTTCGGCTACACCTGCGCCAACGACGTGACCGTGGGCGAGATCATCGGACGCGACCCGACCTTTCCCCAATGGGTGCGCGCCAAGGGCTTCGATACCTTTTGCCCGTTCGGCCCGGTCATCGCCACGGGACTCGACCCGGCCATGCTGGTCGTGCGCACGACCCTGAACGGCGAGGTGCGCCAGGATTACCCGATCAACGACATGGTGTTCCCGGTGGCCGAGCTGGTCAGCAGGATTTCCCAGGACATGACCTTGGAGCCGGGCGACCTGCTGCTGTGCGGGACGTCGGTCGGCGTCGGCTCGATGCGGCTCGGCAGCGTGATCGAGGTCGAGATCGACGGCATCGGAAAGCTCGTCAATCAGTTCGAGTAGACAGATTCGCGTAAACAGATTCGAGTAAACGACAGGAGCGGGTCATGAAGATCGCAGTAATCGGAGCGGGCGCCATCGGCGGCCTGGTCGGCGCCAGGCTCGCGCTGGCGGGCGAAGAGGTGACATTCATCGTCCGGGGCGCCAACCTGGAGGCGATCGGCGCCAGGGGCATCAAGCTCATCGAAATGGATGGCGAGGAGAAGGTGGCGGCGCAGGTACGTGCGACCGACGACTACGACGCGGCAGGCGTGCAGGACCTGGTGATCCTCGCCCTCAAGGCGCACCAGGTCGATGGCGTGTCGGCCCAGATCGGCAAGCTGTTCGGTCCGCAGACGGTGGTGGTGACGATGCAGAACGGCATACCGTTCTGGTACTTCCACCGCCATGGCGGCGAGTTCGACGGACGCACCGTGCACAGCGTCGACGCCGGCGGCGAACTGGCGCGCCGGATTCCACCGGCGCGGGTGCTCGGCTGCGTGGTCTATCCGGCCGCCGAACTGGTGGCGCCCGGCGTCATCCGGCACATCGAAGGCGCGCGCTTTCCGCTGGGGGAGCTGGACGGCACGGCGAGCGAGCGCGTCAATGCGGTGTCGGCCTGTTTCCAGAACGCCGGCTTCAAGTCGCCCGTGCTGGACAATATCCGCGCCGAGATCTGGCTCAAGCTATGGGGTAATGTCAGCTTCAACCCCATCAGCGCGCTGGCGCATTCGACGCTGGTCGATATCTGCCAGTATCCGCTGACGCGCGCGCTGGCGGCGGAGATGATGCGCGAAGCCGAAGCCGTCGCGACCAAGCTCGGCATATCGTTTCGCGTGACGCTCGACCGCCGCATCGAGGGCGCCGCCCTGATCGGCAAGCACAAGACCTCGATGCTGCAGGATGTGGAGGCAGGGCGGGGACCGGAGATCGATGCCCTGGTCGGCTCGGTGATCGAACTGGCGCGCATGACCGGGACCCTCACGCCGCACATCGATTCTGCATATGCGCTGGTGAAATTGCTTGAGCAAACGATGAGCGAGGAACGCGGCGGCGTGAAGCTGCAGAAGCTGGTCACGACTTGAGCGCATATGAGAAACGCGCCGTCGGGGATGTAACTTGCGCCGCCGGCGAAATTATTTCCCGTTAGCCGAGAGACCGTCGTCCCCGCGCAGGCGGGGACCCAAGTACTGCTCGCAGTAGCGGGACGCCTGCAAACTTGGGCCCCCGCCTTCGCGGGGGCGACGTTCATGTGCGCAGGGTGACGTTCATGTGCGCAGGGTGACGTCGATGTAAACGCGCGACGTCGATACCCGACACGACAGGCTCACACCACGCTCAGATCTTGCCGCGATTCTTCAGGCGGCTCAGCGTCTCGGGCGACAGGTTCAGGTAGGACGCCAGTTCTTTCTTCGGCAAGCGCTCGAACAGATCGGGATGCTTGCGCACGAAGCGGTGCACGCGCCCCGGCGCATCCAGCAAATGCAGCGTGATGGTATGCGCCATGATGCCGCTCATCAGGTTCATGACCTCGTACTCGAAGGCCTGCTTCACGGTGCTGTGGCTGGCCAGGAAATCGACCCATTGCGGCAGCGGCATCCGCGCCACCCTCGCCTTGGTCACGCACGCGATGCTGAACGGCGTCGGCATCTTGAGGCACCAGGCGGCGTAGCTGGTTTCGATATCGCGTTCGGCCGAAAAGCGCAGGATCATTTCCTTGGCTTCCTGGTTCGTGACCTGGCGCTTGATGATGCCGTCCAAGATGAAATACTGGGACATCTCATGCACGCCCTGGTTCATCAGCAAATCACCCTTCTGATGATTCTCGATCGTCAAATACGGTTCGAGTGCCGCCATCTCGCTATCGCGCAATTCCTTCAGCACAATATTCTGCTTTAACTGGAGACGGATGATGTTTCGTTCCGAGTGATTTGCAATGGTCGTCATGAACGCAGCCGCTGAGCGAGATTCTTGCATCATGCGGCCAAAATTGACCATGGTCAATGAGACAAATCAGGCGTGCTGGCTATGATGATTTGCGGGCGATACACAACGCGTTCAGCCCGGATCGATAATTATTGGAGACAGCAATGACAAACCACGTATCGGTAGACGTGACCGACGGCTTTCATTTGGTAATCGATGCGTTGAAACATAACGATATCGATACGATTTTCGGCCTGGTCGGCATTCCGATTACCGACCTGGCGCGCCTGGCGCAGGCCGAAGGAATGCGTTTTATCGGCTTTCGCCATGAACAGAATGCGGGCAATGCCGCGGCGATCGCCGGCTACATGACGCAAAAGCCGGGTATCTGCCTGACCGTCTCGGCGCCGGGCTTCCTCAACGGCCTGACGGCGCTGGCCAACGCCACCACCAACTGCTTCCCGATGATCCTGATCTCGGGCTCGAGCGAGCGCGAGATCGTCGACCTGCAGCAGGGCGACTACGAAGAAATGGACCAGCTGAACGCGGCCAAGCCTTATGCCAAGGCGTCCTACCGCGTCAACAAGGCCGAGGACATCGGCATCGGTATCGCGCGCGCGATTCGCGCCGCCGTCTCGGGCCGCCCGGGCGGCGTCTATCTCGACCTGCCGGCCCAGTTGCTGGCGCAAACGATCGAGGCCGGCCACGGCAAGCGCTCGCTGGTCAAGGTGGTCGACGCGGCGCCGCGCCAGATCCCCAGCCCGGATGCGGTCGAGCGCGCGCTGGCCCTGCTCAAGGTCGCCAAAAAACCGCTGATCCTGCTCGGCAAGGGCGCGGCCTACGCGCAGGCCGACCAGGACATCCGCGCGCTGGTCGAGCGCACCGGGATTCCCTACCTGCCGATGTCGATGGCCAAGGGCTTGCTGCCAGATACCCATCCCCAGTCGGCCTCCGCGGCCCGCTCGTATGTGCTGGCCGAGGCCGACGTGGTGGTGCTGATCGGCGCGCGCCTGAACTGGCTGCTGGCGCACGGCAAGGGCAAGACCTGGGGCAAGCCCAAGCAGTTCATCCAGATCGATATCTCGCCCACCGAGATCGACAGCAATGTGGGGATCGCCGCGCCGGTGATCGGCGATATCGGCTCCTGCGTGGCGGCCCTGCTGGAGGGGCTCGACGGCGCCGGCATCGCGCAGCCGGACGCCGGATGGCTGGACCCGATCGCCGAGCGCAAGGACCAGAACATGTCGAAGATGGCGGCCATGCTCGGGCGCGATGTGACGCCGATGAATTTCCACACCGCCCTGGGCGCCATCCGCGAGGTGCTCAAGCAGCATCCCGACATCAACCTGGTGAACGAAGGCGCGAATACCCTGGACTACGCGCGCAGCATCATCGACCAGTACCAGCCGCGCAAGCGTTTCGACTCGGGCACCTGGGGCATCATGGGCATCGGCATGGGCTATGCGATTGGCGCGGCCGTCGTCAGCGGCAAGCCGGTGGTGGCGATCGAAGGCGACAGCGCGTTCGGCTTCAGTGGCATGGAGCTCGAGACCATCTGCCGCTACGAGCTGCCGGTGACGACCGTCATCTTCAACAACAACGGCGTCTACCGGGGCACCGACGTCAACCCGACCGGCGGCAAGGACGTCGCCCCGACCGTGTTCGTCAAGAACGCCCGCTATGACAAGATGATCGAGGCCTTCGGCGGCGTCGGCTACAACGTCGCCACGCCGGCAGACCTGGCGCGCGCGCTGAGCGAGGCGATCGCGGCCGGCAAGCCGGCCCTCATCAACGCCATGATCGACGAGACCGCCGGCACCGAGAGCGGCCGCCTGACCAACCTGAACCCGCAGAGCAGCGCCAAAAAATAAGTGGCGAACCGCACGACCGCCGGGCCCCTGGCCGCCGGCGGCGCCCGCACGATCGACTGACAAATGGAGACTGGCATCATGAGCAAACCTCTCGAAGGCATCAAGATCATCGACTTTACCCACGTCCAGGCCGGCCCCGCCTGCACCCAGCTGCTTGCATGGTTCGGCGCCGACGTGATCAAGGTCGAGCGTCCGGGCGCGGGCGACGTCACCCGCTCGCAGCTGCGCGACATCCCGGACGTCGACGCCCTGTATTTCACGATGCTGAACAGCAACAAGCGCTCGCTGACGCTCGATACCAAGAAGGCCGAGGGCAAGGAAATCCTGACCAGGCTGATCAAGGAATCGGATGTGCTGGTCGAGAATTTCGGCCCCGGCGCCCTCGACCGCATGGGCTTCACCTGGGAACACATCAGGGAAATCAATCCGGGCATGATCGTGGCCTCGGTAAAGGGCTTCAGCGACGGTCACCATTATGAGGACCTGAAGGTCTATGAAAACGTGGCGCAGTGCGCCGGCGGCGCGGCGTCGACCACCGGCTTCGACGACGGCCCGCCGACCGTCAGCGCGGCCGCGCTGGGCGACAGCAACACCGGCATGCACCTGGCGATCGGCATCCTGACCGCGCTGCGTGCGCGCGACACCACGGGCAAGGGCCAGAAGGTGGCGGTGTCGATGCAGGACAGCGTGCTCAACCTGTGCCGCGTGAAGCTGCGCGACCAGCAGCGCCTGGACCGTATCGGCTACCTCGAAGAATATCCGCAGTATCCACACGGCACGTTCTCCGACGTCGTGCCGCGCGGCGGCAATGCCGGCGGTGGCGGCCAGCCGGGCTGGGTGCTCAAGTGCAAGGGCTGGGAGACCGACCCCAATGCCTATATCTACTTCACCATCCAGGGCCACGCCTGGGCGCCCATCTGCAGGGCGATCGGCAAGGAAGAATGGATTGACGACCCGGCCTACATGACCGCCGGCGCGCGCCAGGACAAGATCTTCGCTATTTTCGGAACGATCGAAGAATGGCTCAAGGACAAGACCAAGTTCGAAGCGGTGAACATCCTGCGCAAGTTCGACATTCCCTGCTCGCCGGTGCTGTCGATGAAGGAAATCGCCGCCGATCCCTCGTTGCGCGCCAGCGGCACGATCGCCGAGGTCGACCACAAGGAACGCGGCAAGTACCTGACCGTGGGCAGCCCCATCAAGTTCTCGGACATGACCGTCGAGATCACGGGCTCCCCGCTGCTGGGCGAACATACCGACGAAGTGCTCGAAGGCCTCGGCTACAGCACGCAGCAGATCGCGGCGCTGCACGAGCAGCAGGTGGTCTGAGCCCGATACGGTGAGGATCCTGCCGGGACAGGTTTCCGGCAGGGCGGTGCCTGGTGCGCGTCGGCTGGCTGCGACGCGCACCTTTATTTTAAAAAAAAACCGGAGACACCATGCAAGCCGAACTCGATTTCCCACAACTGCTGCAGGCGCTGGGCGATGGCGTCATCGTCTGCGACGCGGCCGGTACGATGATCTTCTGGAATCCGGCCGCGACGCGCATTTTCGGCTTCGCCGAAAGCGAGGCCATCGGACAGTCGCTGGACCTGATCGTCCCGCAGCGTCAACGTGGGCGCCATTGGGAGGGCTACCACAAGACCATGGCCAGCGGCCAGACGCGCTACGGCGCCGACGTGCTGCGGGTCCCGGCGCTGCACAAGGAGGGCAAGCCGCTGTCGATCGCGTTCACCGTCGCGCTATTGCACGCCGCGAGCGGGGAGGTGTCGGCCATCGTGGCCGTGGTGCGCGATGAGACCGAGCGCTGGAGCGAGGAGCGCACGCTGCGCGCGCGCGTCGCCCAGCTCGAGACGGCGCAGGCGTAGTTGCCCGGCAGTTGCTCACGCTTGTCGCCCCAGGCAGTTGCCAGAGCCAGTCACCCGCTCCAGTTGCCAGAGCCGGTTGCTTGCGCCGGTCGCCCGCGCCGGTCGCCCGAGTCAGTCACCCGCGCCGGTCGCCCGAGTCAGTCACCCGCGCCGGTCGCCCACGCCGGTCGCCCACGCCGGTCGCCCGCGCCGGTTGCCCGCGCCGGTCGCCCACGCCGGTTGCCCGGTCCAGTCTCAGCCGGCGTCGCCGCCCGGCGGCGGTGGCGGCATGTGGTCGCGCCGGTGTTCCAGCAGTGCCGCGAGCACCGTCGGGCTGAGCCCTTCGCCGGCATGGCTGTCGATGTGCGCGAACAACTGGCTGCGCATGCGCGGGGCCCAGTAGCGCTGCAGGTGGTTGGCGATCTCGGTGCGGCCCTCGCTGCGGTCCGGATAGGAGTCGAAAAAGGCGCCGATCTGGTTGGCCATCGTGACCAGGTTATCGATATTCATCTGGCTTCCAGTGCGAGGTTGGCGCCATGGGAGTAGGCGCTGAAGTCGTCGCCGCGTGCGAACGCGACCAGGGTCATGCCGCAACCGAGTGCGGTGCGCACGGCCAGCGCGGTCGGGGCCGACATGGCCACCATCGCGGCCATGCCGACCGTGGCGGCCTTCTGCACCATCTCGACACTGGCGCGGCTGGTGATCAGGCAAAATCCATCGGCCAGCTCGGCGCCGTCCAGGTGCAGGCCGCCGATCAGCTTGTCGAGCGCATTGTGCCGGCCCACATCCTCGAACGCCGCACGCGGCGCGCCGTCGCGGCCGCACCACAGCGCCGCATGGGTGGCACCGGTGAGGCGGTTGAGCGGCTGCCAGGCCCGGGCCTGGGCCACGGCGCGGCGGATCGCCGCGGCCGACAGATCCCGGGCCGGCGCCAGGCAGGGCAGGGGACGGATCACCTGCGCCAGGCTGTCGACGCCGCACAGGCCGCAGCCGGTGCGGCCAGCCAGGCTGCGCCGGCGCTCCTTCAGGCGCATGAAGGCGCCGGCGGCGATCTCGATGTGGGCGGTGATGCCGGCCGCGTCCTCCTCGAGCTCGACGCCATGGAACTCGGCCGCCGACGCGAGGATGCCCTCGCTGAGCGAAAAGCCGAGCGCGAACGCTTCGAGGTCGGCGGGCGTGGCCAGCATCACCGCGTGCGAGACCCCGTTGTATTCGAGCGCGACCGGCACTTCGTCGGCCAACTCCTCGTGCGCGCGACTGGCCACGCCGGCGCGCGTGCGCGCGACCGCCATCCGCACGCTCGGCGGATGCTGCAAGGCGTGATCAGCGCCGGTGTGGGTCTCCATGTCGAGGGCGTGCATCATGCGACCGGTTCCGCCAGTCCCAGCTGCACCTGGTTGAAGCGCGCGTATTCGAGCTGCCAGTCGGACTGCTGCTGGACGTGCATCACCTGCACCGCCGTCACCTTGTATTCGGGGCAGTTGGTGGCCCAGTCGGAGTTCTCGGTCGTGATCACGTTGGCGCCCGATTCCGGAAAGTGGAAGGTGGTGTAGACCACGCCCGGCTGCATGCGCTCGGTGATCGAGGCCCGCAGCACGGTCTCGCCCGCGCGGCTGTGCACGCCGACCCACTGGCCATCCTGGATGCCGCGTTCCTGGGCGTCGTGCGGGTGGATCTCGAGGCGGTCCTCGGCGTGCCAGCGCACGTTCTCGGTGCGGCGCGTCTGCGCGCCCACGTTGTACTGCGACAGGATGCGGCCGGTGGTCAGGATCAGCGGGTACTTGCGCGTGACCTTCTCGTCGGTGGGAACGTACTGGGTGATGATGAAGCGGCCCTTGCCGCGCACGAAGGCGTCGACGTGCATCGTCGGCGTGCCGTCGGGCGCGTTGTCGTTGCATGGCCACTGGATACTGCCCAGTTCGTCGAGGCGGCGGTAGCTCACGCCGCTGAAGGTCGGCGTCAGGCTTGCGATCTCGTCCATGATCTCGGACGGATGGCGGTAATGCATCGGGTACCCGAGGCGGTTCGACAATGCGACCGTGACTTCCCAGTCGGCATAGCCGGCCCGTGGCGGCATCACCTTGCGCACGCGCGAGATGCGGCGTTCGGCGTTGGTGAAGGTGCCGTCCTTTTCCAGGAACGACGAGCCGGGCAGCAGCACGTGGGCATACTTGGCCGTCTCGTTCAAGAAGATATCCTGCACCACGATGCACTCCATCGCCTCGAGCGCGGCGGTGACGTGCTGGGTATTCGGGTCGGACTGGACGATGTCCTCGCCCTGGCAATACAGGCCCATGAAGCTGCCATCCAGGGCCGCCTCGAACATGTTCGGGATGCGCAGGCCCGGCTCGGCCTGCAGCGGCACGCCCCAGGCCTGTTCGAACAGCGTGCGCACGGTGGTGTCCGATACATGGCGGTAGCCAGGCAATTCGTGCGGGAAGGAGCCGATGTCGCAAGAACCCTGCACATTGTTCTGGCCGCGCAGCGGATTGACGCCGACGCCGGGGCGGCCGATATTGCCGGTGACCATGGCCAGGTTGGCGATGCCCATCACGGCGGTCGACCCTTGCGCGTGTTCGGTCACGCCCAGGCCATAGAAGATCGCGCCGTTGCCGCCGGTGGCGAACAGGCGCGCCGCTGCGCGCACCTGTTCGGCCGGTACGCCGGTGACGGCCTCCAGCGACTCGGGCGAATTATCTGGCTGCGCGACGAAGTCGCGCCACTGCGCGAAGGCGCGCGGGTCGCAGCGCTCGGCGATGAAATTGTCCGCCATCAGGCCCTCGGTGACGACCACGTGGGCCAGCGCGCTGATGATCGCGACATTGGTGCCGGGGCGCAGTTGCAGGTGGTAGTCGGCGCGGATATGGGCCGACTCGACCAGGTCGATGCGGCGCGGATCGATGACGATCAGCCGCGCGCCCTGGCGCAGCCGCTTCTTCATGCGCGAGGCGAACACCGGGTGGCCGTCGGTCGGATTGGCGCCGATGACGAGGATCACGTCGGCCTGCTCGACCGACTTGAAGGTCTGCGTGCCGGCCGATTCGCCCAGCGTGGTCTTGAGGCCATAGCCGGTCGGCGAGTGGCACACGCGGGCGCAGGTATCGACGTTGTTGTTGCCGAACGCCGCGCGCACCAGTTTCTGCACCAGATAGCCTTCCTCGTTGGTGCAACGCGACGAGACGATGCCGCCGATCGAATCGGTGCCGTGCCTGGCCTGGATCCGCTTGAACTCCGATGCCGCGTAGTCGAGGGCTTCGTCCCACGACACTTCTTTCCATGGGTCGGTGATCCTGGCCCGGATCATGGGTTTCAGGATGCGGTCCTTGTGGGTGGCGTAGCCCCAGGCGAAGCGGCCCTTGACACAGGCATGGCCCTCGTTGGCCTTGCCGTCCCTGGCCGGCACCATGCGCACCACCTGGTTGCCCTTCATCTCGGCGTTGAGCGAGCAACCGACGCCGCAATAGGCGCAGGTGGTGGTGATGCTGTGTTCGGCCTGGCCGAGCCAGATGACCGATTTCTCGGTGAGCGTGGCGGTCGGGCAGGCCTCCACGCAGGCGCCGCACGAGACGCACTCGGAGTCCATGAACGATTCGTCCTGGCCGGCCGCGACGCGGGCGTCGAAGCCGCGCCCCGAGATGGTCAGCGCAAAGGTGCCTTGCGTCTCTTCGCAGGCGCGCACGCAGCGGTTGCAAACGATGCATTTCGACGAATCGAACGTGAAGTAGGGATTGCTCTCGTCTTTTTTCAGCGCCAGGTGGTTGGCGCCCTCGTAGCCATAGCGCACTTCGCGCAGGCCGGTGACGCCGGCCATGTCCTGCAGCTCGCAGTTGCCGTTGGCGGGGCAGGTGAGGCAGTCGAGCGGGTGGTCCGAGATATACAGTTCCATCACGCCCTTGCGCACCTCTTGCAGTTTGGGGCTTTGCGTGCGCACGACCATGCCCGCTTCGGCCGGCGTCGTGCACGACGCCGGATAGCCGCGCCGGCCCTCGATCTCGACCAGGCACAGGCGGCAGGAGCCGAACGGCTCGAGGCTGTCGGTGGCGCACAGCCTGGGAATATTGATGCTGTTCAGGGCCGCCGCGCGCATCAGCGAGGTCCCGGCCGGGACGGTCACGTCGACGCCGTCGATGTTCAGGGTGAGCATGTCGGTGGCGGCGTCGATGGCGATTGCCGGCGTGCCGAAATCGCGGGTGAGGATGGTTTCCAGCATGGCGTTCTCCTAGGCTGCGATGTTGTCGCCGGCCACCTGGCCGAAGTCTTGCGGAAAGTGGTTCAGCGCCGACAGCACCGGGTAGGGCGTCATGCCGCCCATGGCGCACAGCGATCCGTTGAGCATGGTGTCGCACAGGCTGCGCAGCAGGATGATCTGTTGCGGCCGTTCGGCGCCGGCGCGGATCTTGTCGATCACCTCGACGCCGCGGGTGGCGCCGATGCGGCAGGGCGTGCACTTGCCGCACGACTCGATGGCGCAGAATTCCATCGCGTAGCGCGCCAGGCCGGCCATGTCGGCGCGGTCGTCGTGGACCACGATGCCGCCGTGGCCCAAGACCGCCCACAGGCCAGCGAAGGCTTCGTAGTCGAGCGGCGTATCCCATTGCGACTCGGGCAGGTAGGCGCCGAGCGGGCCGCCCACCTGCACCGCCTTGATCGGGCGGCCGCTGGCGCTGCCGCCGCCGTAGTCGTACAGGATCGCGCGCAGCGTGACGCCGAACGCCAGTTCGATCAGGCCGCCGCGCTTGATATTGCCGGCCAGTTGCACCGGCAGGGTGCCGCGCGAGCGGCCCATGCCGAAGTCGCGGTAATACTCGGCGCCCTGGTCGAGAATGATGGGCACCGAGGCCAGCGACAGTACATTGTTGATGACGGTCGGCTGGCCGAACAGGCCGGCAAGGGCGGGCAGCGGCGGCTTGGCGCGCACCACGCCGCGCTTGCCCTCGATGCTTTCCAGCAGCGAGGTCTCTTCGCCGCAGATATAGGCGCCTGCGCCCTTGCGCACGTCGAGCGTGAAGGCGCGGCCGCTGCCGGCGACGTCTGGCCCGAGCAGGCCGGCGCGCGTGGCCGTCTGGATCGCGTGATTCAGCGCGGCGATCGCATGCGGATACTCGCTGCGCACATAGATGAAGCCGCGGCTGGCGCCGACCGCGAGGCCGGCGATCGTCATGCCCTCGATCAGGACGAACGGGTCGCTTTCCATGACGATGCGGTCGGCGAAGGTGCCGGAGTCGCCTTCGTCGGCATTGCAGACAATGTATTTTTGCGCGCCCGCTGCGCGCAGCACCGTATTCCACTTGATCCCGGTGGGGAAGGCGGCGCCGCCGCGCCCGCGCAGGCCGGACGCCGTCACGGCGGCGACGATGTCGGCGCCGCTCATCGACACGGCCCGGCGCAGGCCCCGGTAGCCGCCGTGCGCCTCGTAGTCGGCCAGCGACAGCGGATCGGTGACGCCGCAGCGGGCGAAGGTGAGGCGGGTCTGCGTGGCCAGGTAGGGTAGCTGCTCGACCAGGCCGAGCGCCAGGCGGTGCGTGGATTCTCCGTGATGGAAACCGGCGTCGAACAGCGAGGCGACGTCGGTGTCGTCGACCGTGCCGAAGCCGATGCGGCCGGCGGGCGTCTCGACTTCGATCAGCGGTTCGAGGTATAGCAGGCCGCGGGTGCCGTTGCGCACCAGGTCGATGGCGACGCCGCGCCGCGCCGCCTCGCGCACGATGGCGGCGGCGACGGCGTCGGCGCCCAGGGCCAGCGCCGCCGAATCGGCGGGGACGTAGATGCGTGCGCTCATGCGGCCTCCCCGGCGCGGGTGGCCTGCGCCAGCAGCCGGTCGAACCGGTCTGGGGTCACGCGGGCGTGGACGGCGTCGTTGATCATGATGGCAGGGGCGGTGGCGCACTGGCCGAGGCAGTACACGGGCTCGAGCGCGAAGCCGCCGTCCGCCGTGTGCGCGTGCAGCGCGCAGCCGAGTGCCTGGCTGGCGTGCGCCAGCAGGGCGTCGCCACCCATGCTCTGGCACGCTTCGGCGCGGCAGATCTGCACCGTGCAGTGCGCCGGCGGCGTGGTCTTGAAATAATGATAGAAGGTGATCACGCCATGCACCTCGGCGCGCGAGAGGTTGAAGCTGCGCGACAGGCCCTCGACCGCTGCGGGCGGGATGAAGCCGAGCCGGTCTTGTATCGCATGCAGCACCGGTAGCAGCAGGTCCTGGGCGAGCGGGCCCGCGTGCGCATGGAGTTCGAGGATCTCGCCAATGACGCGCTCGGCGCTGGACGGGTCTGCTGGGTTCATGGTGTCTCCATGTCTGCCTTGCATATGTTCTGGAGAACATATATAACGGCGTTTATCAGAATAGTGAATCCAGAGTAGCACCCGTTTTACGCATGTTCAATATGAAGGATTTTGCATATGATCAGGGTTGAGATACGGCCGGACTGGATCGTGCTCGACGCCGCCGGCGTGCCGACGGCGCTGCCGGCGCTGCTCGAATTACTGCTGGCAGTGAGCCAGCTGGGCTCGATCAGCAAGGCGGCCGCGGCGCGCAAGATGTCCTATCGCCACGCCTGGGGGCTGCTGCAGCAGTTCTCGGTGCAGTTCGGCGTGCCGCTGGTGAGCAAGGTGCGCGGACGCGGCACGGTGCTGACCCCGCTTGCCGAAAAGCTGATGTGGGCCGACCAGCGCATCCACGCCCGCCTGACACCGATGCTCGACAGCCTGGCGTCCGAATTGCAACAGGAACTGGCGCGCGTGCTGGCGGCCGATGCGCAGGTCGTGCGCATGACCGCCTCGCACGGTTTCGCGGTGGCCGCGCTGGTGAAGCAGTTGAACGAGCAGGGCGTGACGGTCGACATCAATTACCGCGGCAGCAGCGACGCGGTGGCGGCGCTGGCGCGCGGCGAGTGCGACCTGGCGGGCTTTCACTTGCCGGTGGGAGAGTTCGAGGGGGCGGCAGCGGCCAAGTACCGTCCCTGGCTCGATCCCGGGCGCCACGCGCTGCTGCACCTGGCGTATCGCATGCAGGGCATGTTCGTGGCCAAGGGCAATCCCAAGCGGGTCGCCGGCCTGGCCGACCTGGCGCGGCCGGACCTGCGCTTCGTGAACCGCCAGAAGGGCTCGGGCACGCGCGTGCTGCTCGAACTGCTGCTAGCGCATGCCGGCCTCGATCCGAACCTGGTCAACGGCTCCGGCACCGCCGAGTTCACGCATGCGGCGGTGGCGGCATACGTCGCCAGCGGCATGGCCGATGTCGGCTTCGGCGTCGAGACGGCGGCGCGCCGCTTCGATCTCGACTTCATCCCCGTCATCCGCGAACAGTATTTCCTGGCCTGCCATGCCAGCGCGCTCGACACGCCGCTACTGAGGTCGGTGCAGGCCGGGATGGCAAGCGGCGCCTTCAAGGACGTGCTGTCGGCGCTGCCCGGCTACGATGGCGCCCAGTGCGGCAGCCGGGTGGACATGCATTTCCTCGACCAGTAAAAACGGCCCGCGAAAGCGGGCCGTGTTCAGCTGCTGCCAAGGGCCTGACGGCCCGGACCTCAGGCGAAGTTCTTGTTCACGAATTCCCAGTTGGCGACGTTCCAGAACGCGTCCAGGAACTTGGCGCGCGCGTTGCGGTAGTCGATGTAGTAGGCGTGTTCCCAGACGTCGGCGGTCAACAGCGGCACGTCGCTGGTGGTCAGCGGGGTGGCCGCGTTCGAGGTGTTGACGATGTCGACGCTGCCGTCGGCCTTCTGCACCAGCCAGGTCCAGCCCGAACCGAAGTTGCCCAGCGCCGACTTGTTGAACTCTTCCTTGAACTTGTCGAACGAACCCCACTTGGCGTTGATCGCCTCGAGCGCCTTGCCGGTCGGCGCGCCGCCGCCGTTCGGGCTCATGCAGTTCCAGAAGAAGGTGTGGTTCCAGACCTGGGCCGAATTGTTGAACACGCCACCGGTCGACTTCTTGATGATCTCTTCCAGCGCCATGTTCTCGAACTCGGTGCCCTTGATCATGTTGTTCAGGTTGGTCACATAGGTCTGGTGGTGCTTGCCGTGGTGGTATTCCAGGGTCTCGGCCGAGATGTGCGGTTGCAGGGCGTCTTTTGCGTACGGCAGCGGCGGCAGGGTGTGTTCCATGGTCGAATCCTTAGTGGTTGGGAAAGCTTGCTGTTCTGATAGCGCCGCTATTCTAGCCGTTCTCGTGCGTGATTGCAGGCAAGCATTGCTATCCGTTCCGAATCACTCCAGGACCGCCTGGACGGTGGCCACGCCGACTTCGGCGCTGCCGTTGGCCAGGCGCACGGCCAGGGTGTCGCGGGCATGGATCTGCGCCGGATCGCGCACGATCCGGCCGGCGCCGTCGCGCACGATGGCGTAGCCGCGCTCGAGCGTGCGCTGCGGGTTGAGCAACTCCAGCTGGGCCGCCAGGCCATTGAGCGCCTCGCGCCGCGCCTTGACCTGGCTGCCCAGGCTCGCGTGCAGGTGGCGGCTGTCGGAGACCAGGCGCGCGCGCAGGGCGCGCGTGTCCGGGCGGTGGCGCGCCAGGCGCTGGCGCAGCTGGGCCAGTTGCAGGCTGTGACGGTTGACCGGCAGCGTGGCTGCGTGCGTCATCGCGGTGGCCAGCGCCAGCAAGGCGAGCCGCTGGTGGCCGATCCGGGTCGAAGGACTGAGCAGGCGGCGGCTGAGATTGTCCAGGCCCTGGCTGGCGTCGGCCAGGCGCCGCTCCATGGCGCGCTGCAGGTCGAGCGCATCGCCTTCGAGGGAGGCTAGCCAGTCGGCACGGGGCGTGGCGGCCAGCTCGGCCGCCGCGGTCGGTGTGGCGGCGCGCACGTCGGCGGCGAAGTCGGCGATGGTGACGTCGGTTTCGTGGCCCACGCCCGAGATCACGGGGATCGCGCAGGCATCGATCGCGCGCGCCACGCATTCTTCATTGAAACTCCACAGGTCCTCGATCGAGCCGCCGCCGCGGCATACCAGCAGCACGTCGACTTCGGCCCGGCGCGAGGCCGTCATGATGGCCTCGGCAATCTTGTCGGCGGCGAACTGGCCCTGGACCGGGGCTGGGTAGAGCACGATGCGCACATGCGGCGCGCGCCGGCGCAGCGCCGTCAGCACGTCGCGCAGGGCCGCGGCCTGCTGGCTGGTGACGATGCCGACGCTGCGCGCGAACAGCGGCAGTGCACGCTTGCGGTCGGCGTCGAACAGGCCTTGCGCGGCCAGCTTGTCCTTCAGGCGCAGGAAAGCCTCGTACAGCTGGCCGACGCCGGCGCGGCGGATCGCCTCGACGTTGATCTGGTAGTCGCCGCGCGCGCCATACAGCGTGACCAGCGCGCGCACCTCGACCTTGTCGCCTTCGCGCGGCGTGAAGCCGGCCATCTGCGCGCGGCTGCGGAACATCACGGCGCGTACCTGGGCCGCGTCGTCCTTGAGCGTGAAATACCAGTGGCCGGAGGCGGCGCGCGTGAAGTTGGAGATCTCGCCGCCGATCCATACGAGCGGGAAGCTGCGCTCGAGCAGGCGCGCGACCTGCTGGTTGAGCGCGGTGACGGAAAGGACGGCAGGGGCGGTGTAGGCGGGATCGGCGTCGGTCGGCTGTTGCATGGTGTTCTGGTCAAAACGGGAAGCGACATTATGCACTGCGCAGCGCCCGCACAGCGCGGTCATGGATGGCCGCGGCGTCAGCGGCGATGTTGCTACTTTTCAATGCAATCTATTGAAAACTCTTTTAAATCAATGGCCTGGATGTTGCGCATTGTCATTTTGGAGCGGTTTATCCACAAAAACTGTGGGGAACTCAGGCCGCTGGCAACGTGCTGCGCAGCGAATGGGCAAGCGCCCAAGACATTTTTCAAATCAATTACTTAAGGCCATTGAGGCAGCGTTGATCACAAAGTTGTCCACAGAATCTGTGCAAACAAAACATGCACTCGGGGTAGGAAAGGTGGTGAGGATGAGGGGTGTGCAGGATGGAGGACTGCGTTTCTGACCGTGCCTGGTTTTAAGGCAGGCGTAGTCATCCTTAATGAATTCAAGGACTTAGCTTGCAAAGTTCGCGCTTCCTCACATTCTTATCCACATAAATTCTGCACATGACGAATATTGTGTGCACAAGCAGCTCAAGCACCGAATATTGCGGGAGAAAACAGGGTGAACGGCGTATTTTTGAATGAAAAATGGGGCTATGCTCAAACTTTGGGCAATGACATTTTACTGATATAAATCAAAGGCTTAGTGTCATAAAAATGCGCTTGCTCACACTTTTGTCCACAAAAAGTGTGCGAAACCGAACACAGCAGGATGGAAATTACAGCTGCGTTTCCCTGCCTGCAATTTGAGCTCGAGGATAAAGTTACATCAAATCAGTGACTTAGTTGATGCCACATACGCTTGCGCACAATTTTGTCCACAGAATTTGTTCGCAACTACAGCTTGTTGGTGGACAAGTCCTAAAATTTTCGTCAATCAACGTTCGATTGAGCCAAGTCATGAGGCTGCCATTTTCTTGCGCACGCACAGAAAGCCCTTACAAAACAAGGTGCTTGGGCTACCCGCAGCCCATTGCGCACAATTTTATCCACAGAAGCTGTGAAGAACTCGACCTGGTCTGTTGAAGAACTCTACTTGCCGCCAGGCTTCCAACTTGCTACATTGCCGAATTGATTTTTTTTCCTATCAGGAGTATCTCTTGCTCGCCATTTTCCAAGCCGCAGGTTGGCCTATCTGGTTCCTGCTGGTCGCATCGATCATCGCCGTCGCCCTCATCGTCGAACGCCTGATCACCCTGCGCCGAGAGAAGATCCTGCCCCGCAGCCTGCTCGATGAAGTGATCCGCGTGCACCGCAGCGGCAAGGTCACCCCGGAAGTGGTGGACAAGCTGGAACAGAATTCGCCGCTCGGCACCGTGCTGGCCGCCGCGCTGCGCAATGTCGACGCCCCGCGCGAAGTGATGAAGGAATCGATCGAGGAATCCGGCCGCGGCGTCACCCAGAACCTGGAGCGCTTCCTGACCACGCTCGGCACCATCGCCTCGCTGGCGCCACTGATGGGCCTGTTCGGCACCGTGGTCGGTATGATCGAGATCTTCGGCGCCTCGAGCCCGACCGGCGGCAATAACCCGGCCCAGCTGGCGCATGGCATCTCGGTCGCGCTGTACAACACCGGTTTCGGCCTGGCGATCGCCATGCCGGCGCTGGTCGCCTACCGCCACTTCCGCAACCTGGTCGATACCTATGTGATCGACATGGAACTGCAGGCGGTGAAATTCGTCGACGTCGTGCACGGTGCCCGCAAATGATGGACTTTCGCCGCGGCCGCAAGCGCGAGGATCCGGAGATCAACCTGATCCCGTTCATCGACGTGCTGCTGGTGGTCCTGATCTTCCTGATGGTCTCGACTACCTACAGCAAGTTCACCGAACTGCAGATCACCCTGCCGACGGCCGAGGCCGATAAGCAGGCGGAGAAGCCGTTCGAAATCAACGTCACCGTCGACGCCAAGGGCAACTACACGGTCAATAACACGCCGGTCAGTTTCCACAACGTGGCGGGGCTGGCCCAGGACATGAAGAACGCCGCGCGCACGCCCGACGGCCAGGTGGTGGCCAGCCCGGTCGTGATCGTCAACGCCGACCAGTTCGCGATGCACCAGATGGTGATCAATGTGCTGGAAGCAGCGCGCGTGGCCGGCTACGACAAGCTGACCTTCGCCGCCCAGACCGGCGGCGCAAAATAAGCCCCGCGGCGCGTTCCCCACGCGCCGCCCTGTTTCCCGCATGGCTTCCTCTCTCGAATCGACCTTCACCCGCGCCTGGCTCAGGCGCGGGCCGCTGGCATGGGCGCTGCTGCCGCTGGCGCTGCTGTTTCGCCTGCTGGCCGCGCTGCGCCGGCTGCTGTTTCGCCTCGGCGTGAAACGGGCCGAGCGGCTGCGGGTGCCCGTCATCGTGGTCGGGAATATTTTTATTGGCGGCACTGGCAAGACGCCGCTGACGATCTGGCTGGCCGAGAGCCTGCGCGCGGCCGGCCTGCGCCCCGGCGTGATCTCGCGCGGCCATGGCGGCCAGCAGAGCGCGCCGCGCGCCGTAAGCTTTCAATCCGACCCGCGCGAGGTGGGCGACGAGCCGCTCCTGATCGCCACCCGCACCGGATGTCCGGTCGTCGTGGGCCGCCGCCGCGTCGAAGCCGGCCGCATGCTGCTCGCACTGCACCCCGAGGTCGACGTGCTGATCGCCGACGACGGCCTGCAGCATTACGCGCTGGCGCGCGACGTCGAGATCGTGCTGTTCGACGGCCGCGGCGTCGGCAATGGCTGGCTGCTGCCGGCCGGGCCGCTGCGCGAGCCGCCTTCGCGCCGGCGCGACTTCACGGTGGTGAACGCCCCTGCGCTCACGCCGGCGCTGGCGCAGGCGGTCGGCGGGCCGCCGTGGCGCATGGCGCTGGACGGCGGCCACGCCGAGCCGCTGCAGGGCGGGGCGCGCGTGCCCCTGGCGCAGTTGCGCGGAAAACGCATCGTCGCCGCGGCCGGCATCGGCAATCCGGGCCGTTTCTTCGGCATGCTCGAGTCGAGCGGCCTGACGGTCACGCGGCTGCCGCTGCCCGACCACCACGACTTTCTCGATGCGCCTTTTGCTGCGCTCGATGCCGACATCATCCTGATCACCGAGAAGGATGCAGTAAAATGTCGGCAAATTGATAATCTGAAGGACGATCCGCGCTTGTGGGTCGTGCCGGTGACGGCG
>Ga0265780_10000932_pt1 | contig 43287 bp, 42 predicted proteins | sample P1T30metagenome_FD_192432 | JGI IMG/M metagenome (GOLD analysis project Ga0265780, IMG submission 192432) | Plant litter microbial communities from East Loma Ridge, Irvine, California - P1 T30 | ecosystem: Environmental > Terrestrial > Plant litter > Unclassified | place: USA: California...
TAGCGCTGCAAGTCGTTCGCGTGACCATGGCGATGCCAATGTTCGCATTGGCAATGCGGGCAGCGGCGCATGGCGCAGGTGGTGCGCTCGAGCAGGGCGAGCAGCTCGTCCAGCCCAGCCGCGGGCCGCAGGGCGTCGAGCACCTTGAGCCGCTGGGGCTGGTTTAATGCGGGCAGGGCTGCGAACCACTTCGTGAAGCGCGGCGCTTTCATGGTCGTTCCGGATCGTTGGCGATACGGGTTCGACCGGGATTGCGCTCAACAGTTCAATGCTGATCCATCGTTAACGGTAACAGCGCCTATGTGAATGCCCGAACAGTGTTGCGCCTGGCGCTCCGTCATACTGCTACCATGCCCGGACCGGCAAGCAGCCGGCCAGGCGCCGCATCCAGCACCCGCATCGCGTACCCAACAAGGACATCATGAAACCACTGTTACCGGACCAGGAGCACGCCCGCATCGACCGCGAGGTCGAGCGCGAACGCAACGAACGCCACCTGAACGACGAGGCCCGCGCGGGCCTTGCCGTCGACGAGGAATTCCGCCTCAAGGATGCGCGTGAAAGCATGAACTCCAGCAACCTGCGGCGGTCGAAATGAAATGGGAAGGAGGACGGGAAAGCGATAACGTCGAAGACCGCCGCGGCGAGGGCGGCGGTGGGGGCGGCGGCTTCGGCCTCGGCGGCCGTTCGATCGGCCTGGGCACGGTGGCGATCGCCCTGGTGGCCTCGATCTTCTTCGGGGTCGATCCGCGCGTGGTGCTCGGCCTGCTCGGCGGTGGCGGCGGTGGTCCGGCCCCACAGGCGCAGCAGCAGCGTCAGGCCGACGCGCCGCGGGCCACCGACCGCGAGACGCGCTTCGTGCGCACCGTGCTCGGTTTCACCGAGGAGGCCTGGACGCCCCTGTTCCGCGAACAGGGCAAGACCTACCAGGCGCCGCGCCTGGTGCTGTTCGAGGGCCGTACCGATACCGCCTGCGGCGCCGGCAACAGCGCCACCGGCCCCTTCTATTGCCCGCCCGACCAGACCGTCTACATCGACCTGAGCTTCTTCCGCCTGATGCAGCAGCGTTTCAATGTGGCTGGCGAATTCGCCCAGGCTTACGTGATTGCCCACGAAGTCGGCCACCACGTGCAGAACCTGCTCGGCATTTCCGACCAGGTGCACAATGCCCAGCAGAACGCGTCCGAAAAGCAGGGCAATGCCTTGTCGGTGCGCCTGGAACTCCAGGCCGACTGCCTGGCCGGCGTCTGGGCCTACCGCGCCAACCAGAAGCAGGCGATCCTGGAAAGCGGCGACGTCGAGACTGCGATGGCCGCCGCCACCGCCATCGGCGACGACGCCCTGCAGCGCCAGTCGCAGGGCACGGTGGTCCCGGATTCGTTCACCCACGGCAGTTCGGCGCAGCGGGTACGCTGGTTCCGGCGCGGCATCGACAGCGGCGACGTCCAGCAGTGCAATACCTTCGATGCGAAGCAACTGTAAGGCGCGCAAAAAACGCCGCCGAGCGCGGCACTGCCACGCAGAATCGATGGTTTCCTGATGTGAATAATAGTCGCCAATCGCTGAATTTACCCGATAAATATTTGCAAAAACTATCCTAAGGGTAACGTGTTCGTTGGTGTTTTGGCATAAGCTTGGAGGAACCGATATGTCCGCATGGCCGCGGGCATTCGCAAACTTTCGAGGAGGAATTATGCTGGCAATGAACTACCGCGGACCCTACCGTGTGCGCGCCCAACACAAGCCCGACCCGGTCATCGAACATCCGGGCGACGCCATCGTCCGCGTTACGCGGTCCTGCATCTGCGGTTCCGACCTGCACCTGTACCACGGCATGGTGCCGGATACCCGTGTCGGCCACACCTTTGGCCACGAGTTCATCGGCATCGTCGAGGATATCGGGTCGGGCGTGCAGAACCTGAAGGTGGGCGACCGCGTGCTGGTACCGTTCAACATCGCCTGCGGCTCCTGCTTCTTTTGCCAGAAAGAGCTCTACGGTAATTGCCACAATGTGAACGCGGGCGCGACCGCGGTCGGCGCCATCTTCGGCTACTCGCACACCGCGGGCGGCTACGACGGCGGCCAGGCCGAATACGTGCGCGTGCCGATGGCCGATGTCGGCCCGACAATCATTCCCGACGACATCGTCGACGACGACGCCGTGCTGCTCACCGATGCGCTGCCCACCGGCTACCAGGCCGCCGAAATGGGCAGCATCAAGGAAGGCGACACCGTGGTCGTGTTCGGCGCCGGTCCGGTCGGCATCTTTGCCGCCAAGTCGGCCTGGCTGTTCGGCGCCGGCCGCGTGATCGTGGTCGACGAGATCGACTACCGCCTCGAGTTCGTCAAGCGCTTCGCCCAGTGCGAGGTGGTGAACTTCAAGGACGTCGGCGACATGGCGCTGCATATCAAGAAAATGACCGACTGGCTCGGCGCCGACGTCTGCATCGACGCCGTCGGGGGCGATGCCGCCGGCAGCGTGGCGCAAACCGTCACCGGCCGCCTGCTCAAGATGCAGGCCGGCGCCGCCACCGTGTTGCACTGGTGCATCAACTCGGTGCGCAAGGGCGGCAACGTCTCGATCGTCGGCGTGTATGGCCCGACCTTCAACGCCGTCCCGATCGGCAATGCCCTGAACAAGGGCATCACCATGCGCATGAACCAGGCCAGCGTCAAGCGCCACCTGCCGCGCCTGATCGAACACATCCGCGCCGGGCACATCGATCCGAAGCAGATCATTACCCACCGCATTCCGCTGGAAGAAGTCTCGGACGCCTACCACATCTTCTCCAGCAAACTGGATAACTGCATCAAGCCGATCCTGATCCCGCCGCGTGCCCACGAGGTGCGTGCGGTGACGGCGAGCGTGTCGAAATAAGGAGTCAAGCATGGAGAACCGCAGCATGGAAAATCGCAGCATGGAAAGCCCTGCCGACCTGAACAAACTCGACGGCCAGCAGGACTGCAGCCACGACCTCGACCAGCCCTGCCACCATGGCCACACCACGGAGGTGCAGCCGCAGGTGCGCGCGCATCGACCGACCCGCGAGCAGCTGAGCCACATCAAGGGCTGGGGCGCCGACCTCGACCGCAAGGACCGTCCCGGCGTGCCGATGGAACGCACGCCGCCGCGCTACACCCCGGCCGATATCGCCGAACCGTCGCCGCAGCCGCAGAATGTCGAGGTACTGGTCTCGACCGAACGCCCCGGCATCACACAAGTGTTCGGCACCGCGCAGCCGCCTTCGGGCGTGTCGGGCATGCTGCGGCGCGCCGCCTTTACCATGACCGAGAGCGACATCCGGCGCTGGCTGATGCTGATGTTCGCCGACCGCGTGCAGGTAGTGGAAGGCGTGGTCGACGACCTGGCCCACGGCCACGTGCCGAACATCCTGGGCGAAATGGGCATCAAGTCCGAGTGGCAGCACAACAAGGCCGGCCTGGCCAAGAAGGTCGCGATCGCCGGCGCCATCGGCGCGGCCGCCTACTTCCTGCTCAAGCGCAGCGACGATGAGCGCTACGAGCGCCAGGATCGCTGGGACTGACCGCGCCTCCCGGAAACAGCAGCCCCGTCCGTTGCGTCCACGCGCAAGGGATGGGGCTTCTTGCGTTTAAGCAATAGAGGCGCGACGCCCCTCGTCCACACTTTGATGATGACCGGTTTGCCTGTGCAGCCGGCACGATTCGAAGGGAGACGAGATGACTTGCCGCACACCCCTGCCTGCCGCGCTGTTCTGCGCCGCGCTGGGCGTCTGGCCTGCCGCCGAACCGGCGGCGGCGCCGATGATGGGCACGCCCAGGGCCGCTTCCGCGCAGGCGAACGCGGCCCTGGTATCGACGCTGGCCGCCGCGCGCGCCAGCCGCGGGCTCGACAGCAACCACGGCTTCGCCGTGACCCGGCAGCATCCGGGCGTGCAGGGCACCCAGGTGGTGCGCGCGGCCCATACCTACAAGGGACTGCGGGTCTTCGGCTCCGAGTCGGTGCTGGTACTCGACAGCGCCGGCGCCATCGTCTCGGAAGCGGCCTCGGAGCGCCGCCTGCACCTCGGCCAGGGCGCCGCCAACCGCTTGCGTCCGCTCACGGCCGACTTCAGCGTCAAGCCGGCGATCTTGACCGAGGCCGCGATCGATGCCGCCGTGGCCGCCACGGTGGGCAAGGCGGATCCTGGCGCCGCCGCGGTGACGCACGTGGCGCCGCCGACCGCCGAGCTCCTGATCTACCCCGTGATGCGCGTCGAGCGCACCCCCGGCGCCGCCGACAAGATGGAGGCGGAACTGAACGCAGTCGACGTGGTCGAAGTGGTCGACCATTACGAACTGGCCTACCTGGTGCGCACGCGCATGCAGCAGGGCGGCAAGCCGCTGTATGTCGATACCGTCGTCAGCGCCAGGGATGCCCGCATCATCGACCGCTGGAGCATGGTGCAGACCGTGATCGGCATCGGCAAGAGCCAGTACAACGGTGAAGTGCCGGTCAGCACCACCCTGAGCGATGGGCTGTACCGCATGCTCGACCCCGAGCGCGGCAGCGGCGGCGCCTACGGCGCGATGGCCATCACCAATGCCAACAACGGCAGCGGCGCCGGCCAGATGTACACGAATGCCACCAACGCCTGGGGCGACGGCAAACAGTACGTGCGCGGGGGCAGCACCACGAACGAAAACGGCCAGACCGCCGCCGTCAACGCCATGTGGGGCCTGATGAACACCTACGACGCGCTGAAGAACGTGCTCGGCTGGCAATCGCTTGACGGCCACAACACCGCCACCTACATCGCCGTCCACGTCAACAACGCCTACGACAACGCGTACTACAGCGACACCTGCGCCTGCATGTTCATCGGCGACGGTGCCAGCTTCACCAGCCTCGGCTCGATCGACGTGATCGGCCACGAGATGGGGCACGGCGTGACGGCGGCCACCTCCGGCCTGGTGTACTCGGGCGAATCGGGAGGACTCAACGAATCGAGCTCGGACATCGGCGGCGAGATCGCCGAAGCCTATGCGCGCGCGGGCGGCAAGGGCGAGGCGATCCCGAACCAGGGCAACGACTGGATGCTGGGCACCGAGATCGGACCCGACCAGACCCCGTTGCGCTGGATGTACCGCCCCAGCAAGGACGGCGGCAGCCCGGACGCCTGGAGCACCGCGCTGCGCCGCCTCGACGTCCACTACAGCAGCGGCCCGAACAACCGCATGTTCTATTTCCTGTCGCAGGGCTCGAAGCCGGACAAGGACGGCGACTACTACAGCAGGTACCTGGTCAAATCGCCCGCCGCCATGACCGGCATCGGCACCGACAAGGCCTTCCGCATCTGGTTCAAGGCCAACACCACCAAGTTCACGTCGAGCACGAACTACGTCCAGGCCCGCGACAAGATGGTGGAATCCGCCCAGGAGCTGTACGGCGCCGCCAGTCCCGAGGCCATCGCCGTCGGGCGCGCCTACGCCGCCATCAACGTCGGCGCGGATGTGGACGAATCAAGCCCGTGATCCCATTCCATTCCTAGCCCACCTACGAACATCACACCCCGCGGATCGGCGAAACCCTCAATCCCCCAGCATCGGATACGGATTCAACGGCGTCCCTTTCCACCACTGCTTCTCCGGCGTCAGCGCCACCACCGCGAAGTGCAAATGCGGCGCATTCGGATCGGCGTTCCCGGTCGCCCCGACGTACCCGATCACATCGCCGCGCTTGACCTGCATGCCTTCCTTCACGCCGTCGGCGTAGCGCTGCAGGTGCGCGTAGTAATAGGCGTGCTTCTCGGCCGGATCGAACTGATACAGGGTGATCCCGCCGGGCTTGCTGTTGAAGAGTTTCACCACGCGCCCGTCGCCGGCGGCGCGCACCGCGGTGCCGGTCGGCGCCATGATGTCGAGCGCTTCATGGTGGCGCTCCTGGCCGCGCGGCTGGTCGAAGGTGTCGGCCAATTGCGCAAAGGCGATGCCTTCGACCGGCACCAGCAGCCCGGCGGGGATGTTGCCGTCGGCCATCGGTTGCGGGGTAGTGGATGCGCCGGTCGCGGCTTGCGGAGCAGGGCGGATCGGCAGGTCGGCCTCGAGCAGGTCGGTCTGCACCAGCGGGTTCTCGGGCGCACCCGGTCCCGCACCCGGTCCCGATCCCGGGGCCGCCGGCGGCGCGGGCAGGGCGCCGCCGTCGGTGATGACCGGATCCGGCGCGTCCGCGATCTCGCGCAGGTAGACGAACAGCCCGCCCGCACCCACCAGCACGCCCAGCAAGAAAGTGACCAGCCATTTCATGACCTACCTCCGCTCAATGTCGACCTGAATGATGAAATAAACCTATTCTTGCAGCACCACATCGGTGCCCGCGCCCACCACTTGCGCCACCGCGGCGGCGCTCCAGTTGGTCAGGCGGATGCAGCCGTGCGATTCGGTCTTGCCGATGAACTTCGGCACCGGCGTGCCGTGAATGCCGTAGTGCGGCTTCGACAGGTCGATCCAGGCCACGCCCACCGGGTTGTTCGGGCCGGCGGCGACGGTGGCCTTCTTGTGGCTGGCGTCGGCGTCCCAGAACAGTTTCGGGTTGTAGTTGTAGGTCGGGTTGGGGAACACGCCTTCGATCTTCCAGTTACCCACCGGCAGGGGATCGTGTTCGCTGCCGGTCGAGGCCGGGTACTGCGCGATCAGGCGGTCGGCGCCGTCGAACAGCATCAGCACCTTGCGGCTGTCGCTGACCACCACCTTGGCCGCCTGCGGCAGGGGCGCGCCGCCGTGCACGGCCGGCACCACGATCTGCTCGCCGGCGCGCTCGAAGTTCTTGCCCGGGTTCAGGCGCGCCAGCAAGTCCGGACTGGCGTGGAATTTCTCGCCCAGGCCTTCCAGCGCCGAGGCATAGCCCAGCTTGCTCAGCTTGGATTTTTCCATCATGTCGTCGGGGATCTTGACGAAGGGGCCGTCGACATCTTCGCCGGTCAGCACGTAGGCGGTAAGGGTGGCCGTGGTGTCCTGGTTCAGCAGGTTCCAGGTGGCGTCGTCGAGCTTGCCGCTTGCCTCGAGCTTGCGCGTCTTCTGGAAGCTGGTCAGCGCCTGGCGCATGTTGGACCCGTATTCGCCGTCGATCTCGCCGGGCGAGAAGTGCAGGCGGTCGAGCAGGACCTGGGCGCGCAGCAGGCGTTCGAATTCGGCGCGCTCGGCGGCGGCATCGACTGGTGCTGCGGCTGGTGCTGCGGCTGGTGCTGCGGGTTGTACCGCAGGCGCCGCAACCTGGGCAGAGGCGAGGGAAGTGGCGCCGGCCAGGGCGGCGAGGAGAATCGGGGTCAAGATTTTCTGCATGGGTCACCTGCTTGCTTGCTGAGAGAGACTCCAGCGTAGGCGCAGCCATATTTCCAGTCTGTGCGGAAACGTACTGAGGCATTCGGGCCCGCGCGGCGCTACAATCGCGCCATGACCCACGATGCCACATCCCGCCTTCCGCAGCCCGCGACGATCACGCTGGCGCCGCTGGGCTGCACCTTCCCGGCGGACGGCAAGACCATCCTGCAGGCGGCGGAGGCAGCCGGCTTCGACCTGCCCAGCTCCTGCCGCAACGGCACTTGCCGCACCTGCCTCTGCCGCCTGGAGCAGGGCGCGGTGCGCTACCTGGTCGAGTGGCCCGGCCTGTCGATCGAGGAAAAGCGCGCGCATTACCTGCTGCCCTGCGTCGCCGTGCCCCTGGCCGACGTCGTGGTCAGCGCGCCGCTGGCGAAGGCGGCGCGGAAGCCGATCCTGAAGCCGGCCTGAGCGTCTTGGCCAGCGCCCGTTCGATGGCGGCCAGCACCTGCGGCCAGGCGGGCGAGGTGGCGGCTACTTCGTCATAGTGGCTGGCGCCGGGCAGGATCACGACTTCGGCGCTGTCGCCGGCGGCCTGGGCGCGCGCCGCGTAGTCGCGCGCCACGCGCGGCGGCGAGATGGTGTCGAGCTCGCCCGTCACCAGGATGGTGTGGGCGCCGTTCGGCATCAGCTCGGCCGCATTGGTATCGGCATACACGTCCGGCCTGTCCTTGCTCGGTTCGCCGGCCAGTTCCGGCGTATCCCGGCCGCAGCTTTCCTTGATCAAGGTCCGTTCGCGGCGCAGGTCGGCCAGCCCGCCGAGGCTGACCACGGCGCGCACCGGCAGGAGCTCTTGCCGGTACAGTACGCTGCTTGCCGGCAGCCGTGCGCGGCCGGCGATCCACTGCACCAGCTGGCCGCCGGCCGAGTGTCCGACGGCCACCACGCGCTCGAGGTCGAGCCGGTGCGCGGCGCCTTGCGCACGCAGGGCGTCGAGGGCCGCGTGCATGTCCTGGTACATGCCGGGATAGCCGCCGCCGGCTTCGTCGACGCGCCGGTATTCCACGTTCCACACCGCGATGCCGCGTTCGCGCAGGGCGCCGGCCATGTTGCGCAGCTGGGTGATGCCGCCGAACTTCGCGGTCCAGCAGCCGCCGTGCACCAGCACCGCCACCGGGAAGGGGCCGGCGCCCTTCGGCACGAACAGCTCGGCATACTGCGACGGCGCGGGACCGTAGGCGATGTGGGCGTCGGGCGCCGGGCCCGTGAGCGCCATGTAGTCGGCCAGTGCCATCGGGGCGGCGCCGCCCATGCCGGGAAGCAGGGCGGCCAGGATCAGGAAGGGAAGCTTCATGTGGAAAGTGGATAGGTGAAAACATCGACTATACCGGGCTTTGCCGCTCGCGCACGATTGAAAACCCTGACGGTTCTTCCATGCTAGGCTGCACCAAACGTTCACGCACACGTCAAGCTTTCACCACCACGGAGGATCAGGATGAGCCAGTCGAAATCGGGCGGCAGCCCGCAAAACAAGCAATCGGACAATCTGTCGGAACAGGACCTGCAGAAAAAGCGCGCCGGCAAGGAAGACAAGAGCAGCCACGACAACAAGTCGCGCGTGCGCGCCGGCACCGGTGAAGGCGCCGGCGGCGGCGCCAAGCAGAAGCAGAATCACTGACACGCGCTGTTGACAGCGGATTGACAGCCGATTGACACGGCGCCCGCGGCTGGCTGCAGGCGCCGACTGAATGTAGAAAGGACGATAATGGAATTACACGATCCGCGCGATGACGCTGGCGCACTGCGCGCCCACTCGACGCCCGATCCGGAAGGGACGCCCACGCCGCCCACCATTCCGGTACCCGACGACGTACCCGATCCGGCCCACGCGCCGGTCGAGGAACCCGTCATTCCCGAGCCGCCGATCCGCGCGCAATGAACAACAGGGCGGCTCCTTCACAGGATGCCGCCCTGGCCGACGGTCCATGCCAGGACCGTCCTGCACTTCTCGATTACGCCTTGCCCTGCTGGTCGTCCGACTTCAACGGCGGGATTTCCTTGATCATCTCTTCGGTTTCCTGTTCGCCGGGTGTCTTTTCGCCGCTGCCGATATCGTCTTCGTGCAGAATGGCGCCGCCCTTGGCTGCGGGATCGGTGGTCTGGTGCTTGGTGTTCATACGGGGCTCCTCTGTTGCTTAAGTCGGAACAATCCTAACAGCCGCAATCCACCCCCGGCGCGCGCTACGATCCTTCAGTGCTGCGCGTGGAATCAGCAACACTGTTGTAATTCACACAAAGTTACAATTATGTTCGGTGTCGAACGTTCCCCGAGAATGGATTTTTTTATAGTATCTATTTACAGAAAATCGACTGTCGGAGTAACAAAGATGGGCAATTCCCTGCACAACAAGATTTATCTCGGCCGCCACCACGGCTTTACCTCGCGCCGCATCCAGGGCGCGCTCGCCGTCGTCGGCATCATCGGCGCCGGCCTGGTCTGGGTCGCGCTGCGCTCGATGCGCTGAATGGCCACTGGCTTCTTGCCTCCGGGTCCTGCGCCGTTTACCATGATGGCCGCAACGAACCTTGAAAGTGGCAATGAAGAACGAAAAACTGACGACCGACGAATACAACGCCCTGGAACTGATCCGTGGCGGCGTGGCCGGCGACCGGGTCAACGCCTGCGTTGGCCGCAATGCCAAGCGCCTGGCTGGCCTGAAAATGGCGGCCTACGCCCGCAACGGCAAGCTCGAGCTGACGGAAAAAGGGCAGCAGGTTCTGTTCCTGCGCAGCTGCATCGAGGCGCTGAAGGCCTTGTCGCAGGAACCGTCGGCGCCGGTTGGTGCGGATGTCGCCCAGTTCCTGAGCCGCAAGTCGCATATCGCGGCGCGCGCGGAAGGTGGGTTCGAGATCACGGCGAAGGGGCAGGAATCGCTGGCGGATATCCTGGCGCAGGAACCGCGCAGTTGAGTTGATGTGTTGGCCCGTCATTGGGCCAAGGTGGTGCGGCGTTGACGCGTCGGCATGGAGTAAGCATGCACCAGTGGCCGTGATTAACGCAGGGTGGGCGCCCCGTGCCCACGCGTGACCTGTATCATGGTTGGCGTCACGCCCAGCCGCGCTGGACGCCATTCGCCGTCTTACCCCCGCCGCCTCCGATGCGGATACACCAGCGTCCTCACCGCGATCTCCGCCGGTACATTCATCGCCGCCAGGAACTCCGCTGCACGCTGCAGCCCCAGGGTGGGCACCGAGGCCACCGCCTGGTTCACCAGATCGCGCGTACGCAAATCGCTGCGCACGACCCGCTCCTGTGCCGGCGCCGCCGGGCGGGTTTGTACATCTTCCATTTCATCGACTCCACATGACGCTCAGATAGCGTTATTCTAGTGGAACGATGTAGAAATTTCTACAAAGATATAATTATCCTGGCGTTTCAGGCGACAGCCTCAGGCTCGTGCGACGACGACGACGGCGCAGGCGCCGGCAAGATATCCCCCGGCTCCAGGCAACGTCCCTCGACCAGCAGCTGCTCGAACTCCGCCGCCGCCACCGGACGGCTGAAGTAATAGCCCTGCATTTCGTCGCAGCCATGGCGGCGCAGGTAGTCGAGCTGCTCGGCCGTTTCCACGCCTTCGGCGATCACCGCCAGCTTGAGGTTGTGCGCCAGCGCGATGATCGAGGTGACGATGGCTTCGTCGTTGGCGTCGCGCGTGATGTCGGCGACAAACGAACGGTCGATCTTCAGCACGTCGATCGGGAAGCGCGACAGGTAGGACAGGCTCGAGTAGCCGGTGCCGAAGTCGTCGATCGACAGATTCACGCCGAGCGCCTTCATGCGGTGCAGCAGCTCCACCGCGGGCGTGACGTCGCTCATGAACAGGCTTTCGGTGAGCTCGATTTCGAGGTACTTCGGTTCCAGGCCGGTGTCGAGCAGCACTTGCTCGAGGCCCTCGATCAGGTCGGGCGCGCTGAACTGGCGCGCCGACAGGTTCACGGCCACGCGCAGTTTGTCGAAGCCGGCATCCTGCCAGGCCTTGTTCTGGGCGCAGGCGGTGCGCATCACCCAGGCGCCGATCGGCACGATCAGGCCGGTCTCCTCGGCAATGCTCACAAAACGCCCGGGCGGCACCATGCCGAGTTCCGGATGCTGCCAGCGGATCAGCGCCTCCATGCCGCAGATCTTGCCGGTCTTCATGTCGAGCTGGGGCTGGTAATACAGCACGAACTCGTCGCGCTCCAATGCATTGCGCAGCGCGCTTTCGATGCGCACGCGCTCCATCGACTCCTCGTTCATGGCCGGGGTGTAGAACTGGAAGTTGTTGCGGCCCAGTTTCTTGGCGCGGTACATGGCGATGTCGGCGTGCTCGGTCAATTCGTCGGCGCCCGTGCCTTCGCTCGGGAACACGGCCACGCCGATGCTGCAGGTAACAAAAAATTCCTTGGTTCCGAGCATCACCGGCTGGGCCACGGCATCCATCACGCGCTGCACGATGCCCGGGCTCAGGGTCTGGTCGCCATGCTCGCTCAGGATCACCACGAACTCGTCGCCCGACAGGCGCGCCACGGTATCGGAATCGCGCAGCGACGAGCGCAGGCGCGCCGCCACCGTCATCAGGAGCACGTCGCCGGCCTTGTGGCCCATGCTGTCGTTGACGAACTTGAAGCGGTCGAGGTCGATCAGCATCACCCACACCGGGCTGCCGCTGCGGGTGGCGTAGGCCACGGCCTGGCCCAGGCGGTCCTGCAGCAGCGAACGGTTCGGCAGGCCGGTCAGCACGTCGTGCTGGGCCACGTGGTGGACGCGCTGCTCGGTCAGCTTGCGGGCGGTGATGTCGGAACCGGTGCCGCGGTAGCCGTTGAAGGCGCCGCGTTCGTCGAACACCGGCTGGCCGCTGACGAGGAACCAGCGCGTCTCGCCGTTGTCGTCGACCAGCTGGTATTCGAAATTGCTGAAGGCTTCGCGCGCCTGGACCTGGGCGATGTGGGCGCGGCCGAGTTCGGTTTCTGCCATGCCCTCGATGTATTCCCAGCGCGTCCTGCCGAGCAGGCGGTCGACCGTCACCCCGGATTTTTCGGCAAAGCCGCCGGTGATCATCGTGAAGCGGAACGCGTGGTCCTGCTCCCAGTACCAGTCCGAGGACATCGCCGCCAGCTGGCGGAAGCGCTGCTCGCTTTGCTGCAGGGCTTTTTCGGTGCGCTCGCGCGCCACCATGTCGTCGACCAGGCGCCGGTTGGTACGCTTCAGGTCGGCGGTGCGCTTGCGCACCAGCTGCTGCACCCGGCGCGTGCGCACGCTCGAGGTCTGGACCCAGGCCGCGGTCAGCAGGCTCAGCAAGATGCCGCCGCCCAGGGTCGCCAGCGAGGCCAGGTGGTCGGCCGCGAACGGGCGCGGCAGCCCGTCGACCTCGACCAGCCAGGGGCGGCCGGCCACATCCAGCGTGCGCACCAGGCGCGTCCGGTGTTCGGGGACGAGCCACGCGTTCAGGGCGTCGTCCGGCGCCGGTTCGCCGGCGGGGTGGGTGCTGAACACCAGGTTGGCCGCTTCAGGCTGGGCCGCGGCGTAGACCGACATGCTGATGCCTTCGTCGGCCAGCAGGTTGTCGCCGGCCAGCGCACTGCGTACCAGCTCGCGCGCGCGCACCACGACCGCGGTATCGCCCACCAGCTTGCCGTTGCGGTCGAGGACCGGCATCAGCACCTCGAAGCTCGGCTGCGGCGCGCTGTCCTGGATCAGCGGAATCAGCGCGCTGGCGGCGGCGCGGCCATCGGCCAGCGAGCGCGCCAGCGCCCCATTGATTTGTGGCCGCACGCCGGCGTCGAAACCGAAGGCCGGCTCGTTGCCGCGCAGTGGCTCCAGGTAATACACCACGTTGTAGCGCGGGCGGCGCGGGGCCGGCACCCGCATGCCGTCGCGCTCGTCGCCGATGACGGTGTCCGGCAGGACGGCTTGCAGCTCGGCCTCGATCGCCGGGCGCTCGGCGTCATCGACCACGCGGTGGAAATTGAAGGCCTTGATGAAGGGATGGCGCGCCAGCAGCGGCGAGGTGAAGTCGTGGAACTGCTCGCGCGTGACCGGCGTGCCGAGGGCGAACAGGCGGTTGGTTACCGTCAGCACCTCGACCGCGTCGTGCAGCCCCTGGCCGACCGAGGCCACGCGCTGGTCGGCGCGCTGGCTGAACGAGAGGGCGAGGTTGTCGTATTCGAGATGGCTGACGCCCACGAACAGCGCGCACGAGGCGGCCAGCCCGGCCCCGAGGGTGAGCACCGTTGCGCGGGTGAGGGAAAACGACTGGCGACGCACCATGTACCGATCCAGAAAAGTTGGGTTGCCTCGCGGCACGAAAGCCCTGAAGTTTGTCATACATCGGCGCTTTTCGCCAAACACTTCCTTGGCGTGCACCGTCGGCGCGCCCGCCTGTCGTCCCGATCAGACAGGGCGGCGTGCCAGCCAGGCAACCAGCGCCTGCGCAAGCAGCCGGTTCAGGGGAGCCAGCCCGAGTCCGCGCCAGCGCGCCAGGCGCGCATGGCGGGCCGCGCGCCGCGCCAGGGCCGGCGAGGGCCGGCCTGCCGTGCGCAGGGCGAACAGGATGTGGTTATTGCCGGCGATGCCATCGAACTGGCAGACCCGCCCGTCGAAGGCGGCGCCGATGCGGCCGGTCAGGGCCGCGTAGTGCGGATCGTAGCTGAGCAGGTTGGCCACCAGCACGCCGCCAGCCCGCAGCGCGTGGCGGCAGCCGGCGTAGAAGGCGGCGCTGCCGAGTTCCGGCGGCATCCCGGCGGCGTCGAAACCGTCGACCAGGATCACGTCGACGCTGTCCGGGGCGGCCTGAACGTAGCCGGCGGCGTCGGCGTGGATGACGCGCAGGCGGGCGTCGTCCGGCGGCACCTGGAATTGTTCGCGCAGCGCGATCACCTCGGCGCTGATCTCGAGCACCGTGATGCGCGCGGCCGGGAAGTGGCGGTAGCAGAACTTGGCCAGCGAGCCGCCGCCCAGGCCGACCATCAGGATGTGGCGCGGCGCCGGCACGAACAGGGCGTAGCACATCATGGCGCGCGCGTAGTCGAGCACCAGGGCGTCGGGACGCGACAGCCGCATCTCGCTCTGGATATCGCCCGGCGTGAATTCCAGCGTGCGGCGGTCGCCCAGGGTGCGCACCAGCGGCGCCGGCGGTCCGGGATCGTGTTCGGAAGGCATGGCGCCAGTATAGCGGCGCGGGGTGGTTCGGCACCGCGCCTTGTTTATGGGCATTAAATTCTGATAAGCTGGCCGTTGCCGCCACGCGGAGAGCTTGTGAAAACATCGTCAGGGCACGGCGCCGAGTCGAAGACAGTACGAGCGTACGGCGAGACGAGGCAACACAGCCATGGTGATTTTTACACAACTCGGAGTTCTTCATGTTCCCGGATCACCCGACGATCACCGCCACCAACAGAGCCACCGCGCCGACGATGCGCGTCCCTGCACGATGATGAACCTCGATTCCACTACCATGGTGCTGGTCCTGGCACTCGGCAACCTCGCCTTGTGCAGCCTGCTGTTCTTCTTCGACTACGGCGCCGCCCGCGCGCCGGCGCTGGCCGGCTGGGGGTTGTCGCGCCAGGTGCAGGCGGCGGCCTGGGTGCTGCTGGCCCTGGGCGGCGCGCGCGTGGTGCCCGAGCCGCTGGCACTGCCGGCCGGCTGGGCCCTGCTGATCGGCGGCGTCGCCCTGGAAAGCGGCGCCCTCTGGGAGGCTGCCGGCAAGCCGCGCTGGCGCCGCGCCATGGTGCCGCTGGCGGTGGCCGCGGTGCTGCTGTTCCTGGTCTGCTACCTGATCGACGACATCGGCCTGCGCAACCTGGCGGCCCTGCTGCTGCTCGGCGCCTTTTACTTGCTGGGCGCTGGCGCGCTGGCGCGCGGCTGGCGCGGCATCTCGCTGCTGCAGCGCGTGCTGGCGATCGCCACCGCGCTGCTGGCGCTGGTGGTGGCGGCGCGCGGCATCCTGGTGCTGGTCACGCCGGACGGCTGGCGCTGGCTTTCGCACGAGCTGCTGCGCCAGCTGTCGAGCGCCGCCCTGTACCTGCTGATGCTGGCGGGCGGCTTCGGCTGGCTGCTGCTGGCGCGCGAACGCCTGCAGGGCGACATCGCGCGCCTGGAAACCGTCGACACGGTCACCGACGTGCCGAACCGGCGCGGCTTCTTTGCCATGCTGGCGCCGTGGATGGCGCTGGCGCGCCGCCCCGGCCTGCCGACGGCGCTGGTGGTGCTCGACCTCGACGGCTTCAAGCGCATCAACGACAGCTATGGCCACCTGGCCGGCGATGTGGTGCTGCGCCACGTGGCCGGGCTGTGCAAGCGCCAGCTGCGCGACAGCGACCAGTTCGCGCGCCTGGTGGGCGGCGAGTTCGCCATGCTGCTGCCGCGCACCGGCCCTGATGAAGCGGTGCTCGTGGCCGAACGCATGCGCGCCGCGATCGCGGCCACGCCGGTCAAGACCGAGCGCGCGATGATCTCGATGACGGCGAGTTTCGGCGTGACCACGATCCGCGCCGACGACAGCAACGTGATCCTGGTGCAGCGCGCCGGCGACGCGATGCGCGCGGCCAAGGCGGCGGGGCGGAACAGTGTGATGCAGGCCGCGCCAGGCGCGGTGTGAGTCCGGGTGCAACGCACGTAAACGCGTGGGCGCTCCTGTGCCCGCGCGTTTGCCGGCGTACGCGTTCTCTCGTGTCGCAAACGCCATCGGCGCGTCATCGCCTCGTCACAAACCCCCGCCATACTGCGTGTCTATCGAACAACACGTACGCCGACCCGCAGCCCGATGACCAACCCACTTCCCGCAGTGCCGCTCTACGCCGCCGTGGAACTCGGCTCGGACAGCTTCCGCCTGCTGGTGGCCAGCTGCGAGCGCGGCAAGGTGCGCGTACTCGCATCCTTGAGCGAGCCGATCCGCCTCGGCGCCGAACTGGTGACCAGCGGCGGCATCGGCGCCAACGCCATGCGCCGCGCGCTCGCCTGCCTGCGCGCATTCCGCGCCGTCCTCGATGCCTGGCAGCCGCGCGCCGTGCGCGTGGTGGCCACCGCCGCGCTGCGCATCGCACGCAACGCCCCGGCCTTCGTGCCGGCGGCGGCCAGCGCGATCGGGCGTCCGGTCGATGTCATCGGCGGCGAGGAAGAAGGGCGGCTGGTCTACCTGGGCGTAGCGGCGGCACTGGGTGAAACTGCGGACGCGGCGCCGGACAAGGAAAACGAACGGCGCCTGGTGCTCGACATCGGCAGCGGCTCGACCGAGGTAGCGAGCGGCTGCGGCGCCCGCGTCGAACGCGTGCAATCCTTCGGCATCGGCGCGCTGCGCCAGGGCCTGGCTTTCTTTGGCGAGGGCATCGACGCGAGCGCCTTCGACGCCGCGCTGGAGTCCTCGCGCAGCCGCTTCGCCGACGCCGGGGCCTTGCCCGGCATGCGCGGCTGGCGGCGCGCCTATGGCGCCTCGGGCAGCGTGCGCGCGCTGGCCGAACTGGCGGACGCCTTGCTGCCGCCCGTGCCCAGCCTCGATGCCGGCCGCCTGTATGCCTTGCGCCGCGCAGCCATCGAGGACGGCGGGCTGGCGCGCGTGGCCGCGCAGTGGCAGCAGCCGGGACGGGCGGTGCAGCTGGCCGGCGGCCTGGCGATGCTGCTGGCGCTGGTCGAGGAACTCGGCATCGACGCGCTGGTGCCGATGCAGGCCGGCCTGCGCGCCGGCGTGATCCGCGAGCTGCATGGCCGCTTGCAGCAAGACCCGAACGACAGCGCGTCCTACCCGGAATGCGTATGATCGACTATATTGTTTACCTTGTTAAGCAGTGGACTATCGAATGACCAGAAAATCGGTTCCCGACGCGGCGGCAGGCAAGCCGGCGGCACGGGCAAAATCGGGCGCACGCGCGCCTGCCGGCGCGGCCAGCAAGCCAGCGCCGAACACCAGCAAGGCCCTGAAAACGGCCGACATCGACGTGGCAGTGGCCAAGGCCGGCGTGAAGAAAACCAGGGTGAGCAAGCCCGCGGCGCAGGAGCCGGCGCAGCGGAGCGCGAAGGCGCTGCCGAAAGCCGGGAAGGCGCAGGCCAAGCCTGCCGCGCGCGCTGCTGGCAATCCTTCCAAACCGGCTGCCAAACCCACTGCCAAGCCCGCCGCCAAGCCTGTCACCAAGCCTGTCGCCAAGCCCGCCAGCAAGCCGGCCAAGCCAGCCACCGCGCGCGGCGCGGCGCCGAAAGGTCCGGCCCTGGCGGCGAAGAGCGCGGCCAGGGCCCTGGTCAAGGCGTCGGGCAAGCACACGGGCCGGGCGCGCGTCGCCACGGCGCCAACGCCTGCGCCGGCTGCAAGCGAACCGGCGCGGCCCGCCCTGGTGCGCGACAGCTTCACCATGCCCGAGCAGGAATACGCGGTGCTGGCCGAAGTGAAGCAGGCCTGCCTGAAGGCCGGCTTCGAAGTCAAGAAAAGCGAGCTGCTGCGGATCGGCGTGGCCCTGGTTGGCCGCCTCGACATGGCCACCCTGCGCCAGGTGCTCGACGGTTTGCCGCAGCTGAAAACCGGGCGCCCGCCCAGCCAATAAGCCGCCAATACGCTGCAAACAAGCTGCAAATACGCGGCGCCAGGCGGCTGGCTGGAAAGCCCGCCAGTCGGCGCACGCCACGCTAATGGATTGCCGCGCTGGTCAACTCCTTCAGCTCGCGGATCGAGATGTTCGACTTCTCGTGCATGCGCAGCAAAATCGTTGCGCCGACATTCAGTTTGCGGTGCCGGATCTTGCTGATGATCGGCGGCTGGACTTCCAGCACCCTGCACAATTCCGCATCGTTTTTCAGATGCAGTTTTTCGATGAGGGTGTCGAGCAGCTTGTTCGGGACGAAGCTCGACGGCTCAAGGGCGCGCGCGCGGTGCATCGCGGCCAGCATTTCCTGTTTTTTTTGGCGTACGTTCATGTACTCCTCCAAATACTGAATCTGGTTGAGGGGACAGGACCGTCTTGGATGCGCCCGATGTTGTGTTAGCTTATGCGTGCGGGTCGTTGTGATAGTACTACGGGTTTGCGCTGTTCGACGCGCTGAACGTACGTAACGTGCAGGCAACATGGCGGGCGACCGTGGCGTGAACGTCGATCTTTCCGCCGGGAATTTACGCCAATTTCAGACCTGAGCGGGTCAGCACCAGAACCTGGTCCGCCATCTCGGCCGCCGCGTGCGAGTGCGTGACCATGATGGCGCCGGCCCCGTTCGCCTTGATTTCTTCGCGCAGCAGGCCCAGCACGCCCTGCGCCGTCTCCGGGTCGAGGTTCCCGGTCGGCTCGTCGGCCAGCAGCAGCGCCGGCCGGTGCACCAGGGCGCGCGCGATCGCCACCCTTTGCAGTTCGCCGCCCGACAGCTGGCGCGGAAAGTCGTCGCCGCGCCCGGCCAGGCCGACCGCCGCCAGCATGGCGCCGGCGCGCTCGCCGGCCTCGCGCGCCGCCAGCCGGTTCAACAGCAAGGGCAGGGCCACGTTCTGCTGCAGCGTCAGGTGCGGCAGCACGTGGAAGGCCTGGAAGATGAAGCCCATGCGCGTGCGGCGCAGGCGGGTGGCCTCGTCGTCGGCCAGCGCCGACATCGGCGTGCCGTCGACGATCACCTGGCCGCTGTCGGGCGTGTCGAGTCCCGCGATCAGGTTCAGCAGCGTCGATTTGCCGACGCCCGACTCGCCCATGATGGCGACAAACTGGCCCGGCTCGAAACGGTGCGACAGCGTGGACAGGACGGTGCGTCCGGCGTAGGTCTTGGTCAGGTCGCGCAGTTCGAGCATCGTGGGAGCGTCATTTCATCGGGTGAGGGCGCGCCGCAGCGCGAAACTGACCGCATCCACCAGCGCCACCAGCAGCAGCATCGCGAGCACCACGGTGGCGGCGCTCGGCATCTGGAACAGCGACAGGTGGTACTTCAGCATCTGCCCCAGGCCGCCGGCGCCCACCACGCCCAGCACGGCGGCGGCGCGGATATTGTTCTCCCAGCGGTACAGGGTGTAGGACAGCATTTGCGGCAGGGTCTGGGGCAGGGTCGCGTAGAAAAAGGCCGCCAGCGCCGGCGCGCCGTTCGTGCGCAGGCTGGCTTCCGGCAGCGGCGCCGCGTTTTCCAGCGCGTCGGCGAACAGGCGCCCGAGCACGCCGGACGTGTGCGCGGCCAGCGCCAGGGTGCCGGCAAAGGGACCGAGGCCGGCCGCCACCAGCAGCAGCGCGGCCCACACCAGTTCCGGGATCGAGCGCAGCACGTTCAGCACCAGGCGCACCGCGGCGCGCGGCGCGGCGCCCCAGCGTCCGGCCGCCGGCAGCGCCAGCGCCAGGCCGGCAATCACCGCGAGCAGGGTGCCGAGGGCCGACATCGACAGGGTCTCGAGCGCCGCGTTCAGGGTCTTCAGCAGGAAGGGCGGCGCCGTGTCGGGCGGCGCGAAGCCGGCCAGGAATTCGAGCGTGGTAGCCACCGCTTCCGGTGTGAAGAAGGCGGCGAATTCCAGCCGCAGCGTGGCGAAACTGGCCGCCACCAGCGCGGCCAGGGCCAGCACCAGCAGCGGCGTGCCCCAGGAACGGCGCGGCGGCGGGGGCAGGGTGCGCAGGGGGCGCACGGCGGGCCCCCTCATCCCAGCCTCCGGCGCAGCAGGGCCGAGACCAGGTCGGCGGCGGCCACCAGCAGCACGAACATCAGCAGCATGGTGGCGACTTCGCCGCCGGCCATCATCTTGGTCGATTCATCCATGCGCTGGCCCAGGCCGCCGGCGCCGACGAAGCCCATGATGGCCGAGCCGCGGATCGCGCATTCCCAGCGGTAGACGGTGTAACTCACCAGTTCGGCGGCCGCTTCGGGCAGGGCGCCGTAGAGCAGCGCCGGCAGGCGTCCGGCGCCGCTGGCCAGCAGGCTGTCGCTGGCATGGGCGTCGCTCGACTCCAGGATCTCGGCATACACCTTGGCCAGCATGCCGCAATACGTAAGGGCAATGGCCAGCACGCCGGCCGTCGGCCCGAGCCCGACCACGCGCACGAACAGCAGGGCCCATACCAGTTCCGGCACGCTGCGCAGCAGCACCAGCACCCAGCGCACGGCCTGGCGCAGCAGGGCGGCCGGGCGCCGGATGCGCCCGGTACCCAGGCGCGACACCGACAGGCGCTCGGTCACCAGCAAGGTGGCGGGAATCGCGCCCAGCAAGGCGAGGAACAGGCCGCAGGTGGCGATCGCCACCGTGATCCAGGTTTCGCGCAGCACCATCGCCAGGAAGTCGGCGGAGTGGGCGGGTGTCAGGAAGTCGGAAAGGAAGTGGGCGGCCGCGGCCAGGCTTTGCAGGTCGAACAGGATCCAGGGCTTGAATTCGCTGTAGACCAGCATCGGCCAGAGCAGGGCCAGGCCGGCGCCGCAGGCCAGCAGACGGCCGCGCCAGGCCGGATCGGGGTGCAGGGTGGGCGTCGGGGAATGAGACGGCACGTATCGGTTCCGCGAATCAGAAACAGGCGCCGACCGCGATGCGTTCGGGCGTTTCGTGGAGGTGTTCGAGCGGCGGCGTGAGCGACTCGTTGGCATACAGCGCGGCGATCATCTCGTCGGTGACCTGCTCGCGCGGCAGATCGAACACGATGCGGCCGGCGCGCAGGCCGACGATGCGGGCGAAGTGGGCGCGCGCCATCTCGACCTGGTGCAGGCTGCACACCAGGGTCGCCTTGCGCGCCGCCGCTTCGCCCTGCAGGGTCGAGAGCGTGAGCTGGGCAAGGGCCGGATCGAGCGCGGAGATCGGCTCGTCGACCAGGAAGGCGCCGGCGTTCGACAGCAGCAGGCGCGCCAGGCTGCAGCGCTGGCGTTCGCCGCCCGACAGGCGGTCGACGCGCGCATACAGCTTGTCGCCCAGGCCGAAGCGCGACAGCGCGTCGAAGGCAGCGTCGGGGTCGAGCGGCCTGAACAGCGAGCGCAGGGCCTGGCCCAGGCTCCACTGCGGCAGGCGCGCCGCCAGCACCGCGGTGACCACGCGCTGGCGCGGCGGCAGCGGCGGCGTTTGCGGCGCCAGGAACAGGCGCGCGCGCAGCAGATGCCGGGCGCGCTGCGACAGCGTCCATGGGTCGGCGCCAAAGACGGACAAGCCGCCCGCCGCCGGCTGGTGGGAAAGGGCGAGGGTGGACAGCAGGGTGGTCTTGCCGGCGCCCGACGGCCCGATCAGCGCCAGCTGCTCGCCCGGCGCGATCGCCAGGTCGAGCTCCTGCAGCGCGGGCGCGCGGCTGCCCGCCAGGTGGCGCACGGTCAGTTTGTCGAGCTTGAAGGTCATGGCATCTGGCGCGGCAAGACGCACATTTACTTCAGCAGGTTGGCGTTACGGGCAGCCGCTTCGATCGCCTTGTAGTTCTCCGGCTTGGTGGCGATGAACCTGGTGGCGCGCTGCAGTTCCAGGATTTCCTTGCCTTCAGGCGTGGAATCGTTCAGGGCCAGGAAGGCGTCGCGGATCTTCTTCTGCAGCGCCGGGGCCATGTCCGAACGCACCGACCAGTTGTAGTCGTAGTAGCCAGGCGTGGTGTAGAACACGCGCACGGTTTTCGGATCGACCTTGTTCGCTTCGATCAGCTTTTCCCAGACCGAGATGTTCAGCGCGCCGGCATCGACCTTGCCGCCGGCAACGGCCGCCACGGTGGCGTCATGCGCGCCCGAGAACGAAATGCGCTTCAGGTCGGTATCCGGGTTGATCTTGGCGCCCAGCAGGAAGGAACGCGGCATCAGGTGGCCCGAGGTCGAGGATTCCGAGCCGAACGACAGGGTCTTGCCGCGCAGGTCTTCCAGCTTGTTGATGCCGGGCTGGGTGGTGATGAAGACCGAGCGGAATTTTTCATCTTCCGCACGCTGCACCAGCGGCGTGATCTGGCCCTTGCTGCGGACGTTGGCCTGCACGAAGGTGAAGCCGCCGAACCAGACCATGTCGAGCTTCTTGTTGACCAGGCCTTCGACCGAGGCGGCGTAGTCGGTCACCGGGGTGAACTCGACCTTCAGGCCGGTGGCCTTGGCCAGGTAGTCGCCCAGCGGCTTGAACTTGCGCTGCAGCTCGGTCGGCGCTTCGTCGGGGATGGCCGACACTTTCAGCACGCCGGGCGTGTTCTGGGCCGAGGCCAGTGGCGCGGCGAACAGCAGCGAGGCGGCAACGGATCCGGCGAGCAGGGATTTCAGGGCGGAGATGGGCGACATGGATGGGCTTTCGTTCTTATTGGTGGAGTTCGAGTGAGGCTTGTTCAATCGGATGGCTGCCTGGCATGGCCTGCACGCTTGCGCGCAGGGCAGCGCGGAGATTCGCTGTTCGGGCTATGATAGCAAAATCGGCAACATCTCCAGGCCAGGGCGCATCCGGCGCTTCGGCGGCACGAATGATAAACCTTATGATGACTTCCTGCATAACCGAACAGCCTGAAACCCCGGTCAACGCCCACGTCGCCGCCGAGTTGTACGACAGCCTGGGTGCGCGCCACGCCACGATCTCGCCAAAATTCCTGTACGACGCGCTCGGCTCCAAGCTGTTCGAAGCGATCTGCGAACTGCCCGAATACTACCCAACCCGCACCGAAGCGGCGCTTTTCGCACGCCATGGCGCCGAGATGGCGCGCGTGGCCGGCGTCGGCAGCACCCTGGTCGACCTCGGCGCCGGCAACTGCGCCAAGGCCGCCTCGCTGTTCCCGCTGCTGCGCCCGGCCCAATACGTGGCGATCGACATTTCCACCGAATTCCTGCACGACGCCCTGAGCCGGCTGCGCCAGCGTTTCCCGCACATCGGGATGCAGGCGCTGGGACTGGACTTCTCAAGCGGCCTGGAACTGCCGGCCCAGGTGCGCGCCGAAAAACGCCTGTTCTTCTATCCCGGTTCTTCGCTCGGCAACTTCACGCCGCCGGAGGCGCGCGCTTTCCTGCGCCGCCTGCGCGGCCAATGCGGCGCCGACGGCGGCCTGCTGATCGGCATCGACCTGGTCAAGGACAAGGCCGTGCTCGACGCCGCCTATGACGACGCCCTGGGCGTGACCGCCGCCTTCAACCTGAACGTGCTGCGCCACGTGAACGGCCTGCTCGGGGCCGACTTCGATATCCGCCAGTGGCGCCATGTCGGCTTCTATCACGAAGCCATGGGCCGGGTCGAGATGCACCTGGAGGCGAAGAGTCGCCAGCACGTGCGCTGGCCGGGCGGCGGGCGCGACTTCGAGGAAGGCGAGCGCATCCATACCGAGAACAGCTACAAGTACCGCCAGGCCGACGCCATCGGTTTGCTGGAATCGGCCGGCTTCGAGGCGACCCGGGTCTGGACCGACGCCCACTGTCCATTCGCCGTGATCCACGCACAGGCGGCCTGACGGACACCCGTATGCCGCACCACGACTTTCTCACCGTACGCCGCCGTTCGCTGCACCTGGCCGAGCCCTTGTCGAGCGAAGACTGCTGCGCGCAGTCGATGCCCGACGCCAGCCCCGTCAAGTGGCACCTGGCCCACACCAGCTGGTTCTTCGAGACGTTCATCCTCGAAGCGCATGAGCAGGGCTTCCAGCCTTTCCACCAGGCCTTCCGGGTCTTGTTCAATTCCTATTACAACGGCGTCGGCGCCAAGCACCCGCGCGCGCAGCGCGGCCTGCTCACGCGGCCATCGCTGGACGAGGTGCGCGCCTACCGCCAGGACGTCGACCGCCGCATGGCGCGCTTGCTGGCCGAGCGGCCGGCGGATGCCGCACTGGCGGCGCTGGTCGAACTCGGCCTGCAGCACGAGCAGCAGCACCAGGAGCTGATCCTTACCGACCTCAAGCATCTGCTGGCGCAGAACCCGCTGTATCCGGCCTATGCGCGTGAACCGCTGGCGCGCGCGGCGGCGCCGGCGCCGCTGGCGTGGATACCCTGCGCGGGCGGTCTCACCGACATTGGCTTCGACGGCAGCGGCTTTTGCTTCGACAACGAGCTGCCGCGCCACCGCGCCTACGTGGCGCCGTTCGAGCTGGCCTCGCGCCTGGTGACGAACGGCGAATACCTGGCCTTCATCGAGGCCGGCGGCTACCGCGACCCCGCGCTCTGGCTGGCCGAGGGCTGGGACAAGGTGGCCTCCGGGGAACTGGCGCATCCGCTCTACTGGCGCCAGGCAGGCGGCGGCGGCTGGCAGGAATTCACCCTGCACGGCCTGCAGCCGCTGGACCCGGCGCGTCCGGCCACCCACCTCTCGCTATACGAAGCCGACGCCTACGCGCGCTGGTGCGGCGCACGCCTGCCCACCGAGTTCGAATGGGAATGCGCGGCAGCCGAGGCGAATGCCGCAGCGGGCGGCGCGGCCGGACGTCTTCATCCGGACGCGGCAGCCGGCGCCGGGCTGGCGCAGTTGTTCGATGCATGCTGGCAGTGGACCAGCAGCAGCTACGCACCTTACCCCGGCTATGCGCCGGCGCCCGGCGCCATCGGCGAATACAACGGCAAGTTCATGGTCAACCAGTACGTGCTGCGCGGTGCGTCCTGCGCCACGCCGGCCGGCCATGCGCGCGCCAGCTACCGCAACTTTTTCCCGGCCGGCGCGCGCTGGCAATTTACCGGAATCAGGCTGGCGCGATGATGCGGCTGCGCTGGCAGTCCGTGCGGCGCGCGCGTATCCGGATCCTGAACCGGCGCGCCAACGCCTACATCTTGTCCCACCCGCTCGCCTTTACGCTCAGCTGCCTGCGCGGCTTTCGCGCCAACCAGGGCCTGCTGCTGGCCGGCGCGGTGGCGTACTACGCGCTGCTGTCGATCGTGCCCTTCCTGATGCTGGTGGTGGTGGCGCTGTCGCACTTCCTCGACCAGGCCGAACTGCTGGAAACCCTGCGCCGCTACCTGGAACTGCTGCTGCCGGGCCAGTCGCGCTCGATCGTGGCCGAAGTGGCGAACTTCCTCGACAACCGCGACCTGATCACCTGGGTGCTCGGCATTACCATGCTGTTCTTCAGTTCCTTCGCGTTTACGGTGCTGGAGAACGCGATGAGCGTGATCTTCGTCCACCGCGTCGCGATCCGGCGCCGCCACTTCCTGGTGTCGGCGGTCCTGCCTTACTGCTACATCCTGGCCCTGGGCTTCGGCGTGATGCTGGTGACCCTGGTGGCCGGCACCCTGCAGGTGCTGGGCCAGGAACACGTGGCGCTGCTCGGCTACCGCTGGTCGCTGGGCGGCGTCTCGGGCGCGCTGCTCTACCTGCTGGGGCTGGCCGGCGAAATCCTGGTGCTGACCTCGATCTACCTGGTGATGCCGGTCGGGCGGCTGTCGCTGTCGCACGCGCTGGTCGGCGGGGTGACGGCCGCGCTGCTGTGGGAACTGGCGCGCCATATTCTGGTCTGGTACTTCTCGACCCTGTCCCAGGTGAACGTGGTGTATGGCTCGATGACCACGGCCATCGTGGTGATGTTCAGCCTCGAGATCGGCGCGACGCTGCTGCTGTTCGGCGCGCAGGTGATTGCCGAGTATGAGCGGGTGGGCAAGGGCAAGCCGGAACGCGTGCAGGCGATGCGGACCTAGGGTGGGCGGGTCTCCCGTCCACGCGTTCAAGTCGCGGTCGATACCAAAGGGTGGGCGCCCTGTGCCCACGCGTGTCGTTTGCGCTGTGTTAGCGCTTGTCGAGTGCCGCGTCCGCTCATCATTCATGCGTGGGCACAGGCCTGGCGCGGCCCGGCCTACCCTAGCTGTTTGAGCTGCGTCAATTTCCAGCAGGAATAAAACTGGCACATTACGTTCTTGCGCTTGGTTAACACCGGGCGATGTCCAACGGAACGGGAGGTGTCATGGATCAGGGCGCGTTGTTTGGTTTGCCGCTGCCGGTCGTGCTGGCCTTTGTCGTGTTGCTGTTCGGGCTGGCGCTGGTGGCGCATTTGCTGCACAGCCTGCGCAAGCCCGCCGTCATCCAACGCACGGGCATCCGCGCCGACCCCCGTCACCCGGACCGGCGCGGCTGATTCCTACAGCACCACGCTGCGGTTGCGCCCGGCCGACTTGGCCGCGTACAGCGCGCGGTCGGCGCGTTCGATGGCCTGGTCGATCGGCTCGCCGTCTTCATAGCGGGCAAACCCTGCCGAGAAGCGCACGCGCAGGTCCGGCAGGCTGGGGCTGGCCGCTGTCACGGCCAGCGTCTCGCGCAGGCGCGTTACGCCCAGCGTCGGCTCGCCCGGCGGGGTTTCCGGCAACAGCAGCAGGAATTCCTCGCCGCCCCAGCGCCCGATCATGTCGGTATTCCTCAGCACCTGCTCGGCCTGGCGGGCAAAGGCGCGCAGCACGGCATCGCCGGTTGCATGCCCAAAGCTATCGTTGATGTTCTTGAAGTGGTCAAGGTCGATGATGCACACGTAGAAGCGCGGGCCGCCGCGTGCGTGGCGGGTGGCGTGTTCCTGCAACAGGTTCATCATGCGGCGCCGGTTCGGCAAGCCGGTCAGCTCGTCGCGCGCCGCCATCTCCTTGATGTGGGTCAACGCCTGTTCGAGCGCGATCTTCTGCGTTTTGACGCGGGTGCGCATGTCCATCAACTGGCCGGAGAGCTGGGAAATCGCCAGCATCACCACCGCCGTCAGCGCGAAATTGAAGAGTTCGAGGCGCGCCGGGTAGTACTCCGGCTGGTGCCGCACGCACCAGTACATCACCGCGCCCATCACCGCCACCGTGTACAGGCTGGCAATGCGCAGCGCGGTCGAGCGCAGGCTGAACATGCCGAACACCATCACCAGCGACAGCATGATGACGGTGGCGCCGTGCACCGGGCCGGTCATTGCATAGCCAGTGGCGATCAGGCTCTGGGCCGAGATCACTTGTGGCAGGGCCAGCGTAGGGTCGTCGAAACGGCGGTTCAGACCGCTGCGGATGGTAGCGTAGAAGCCCACCATGAACAGGCCGAACAGGCCGGCCAGCCAGGCGATGTGGCTGGCCTGGGCGACGCCGATCATGGTCGCGTAGATGAGCAGCATGACGACGGTGGCAGTGACCAGGGCGGCCAGCAGCAGCAGACTGAGCGTGCGGCGCTGGCGGCTGTCGGTCGTCAGGATGGCGTCGCCCAGCCGGCTCAGCCAGTTTGGGTGGCGCTCAGGATCGGGATCGGGGGGCGCGGAGGCGGCCACGGGCGTCTGCATTGTCTCTGTAAGTCGTCGTCATGGGAGTCGAGACCGGTCTTTGCCGGCGCAGCGATTATACAACCGACAATTCTTAAAAAGATAATTAGTTGCCTAAAAGGATGCAAAATAATTGCGTGGACAAGTGCCGCGAATATGGCAGCCACGACACCGCCTCACCTTCCGCATGGCGCCGCGGGTGGGCGGTTCAGACGTCGACCACGACGCGCGACTGGCCGGCATCCATGCGGCCGACCACGCGGGCGTCGCCGAAGCCTTCGCGCGCGAACAGGGCCAGCACCGCATCGGCCGCTTCCGGCGCACATGACACCAGCAGGCCGCCCGACGTTTGCGGATCGGTCAGCAGCGCGCGCTGGGCCTGGGTGACGCCGTCGGCCAGCACCACGTCTTTGCCATAGGCATCCCAGTTGCGGCCCGAGGCGCCGGTGAAGTAGCCGTCGTGCGCCAGTTGCAGCACGCCCGGGAGCAGGGGGATGGCGTCCATCTCGAGCCGGGCTTCGAGCCGGGCGCCGCGCGCCAATTCGAGCAGGTGGCCGAGCAGGCCGAAGCCGGTGACGTCGGTCAGGGCGTGCACGCCGTCCATGTCGGCCAGCAGCTTGCCTGGCTTGTTCAGCTTGGTGGTGTTGGCGATCATGGCGGCATAGCCGTCCTCGCCCAGCGCGTCTTTCTTCAGCGCGGCCGAGAGCACGCCCACGCCCAGCGGTTTGCCGAGGATCAGCACGTCGCCGGCGCGGGCATCGGCATTGCGCTTCACGCGGTCCGGGTGCACCAGGCCCAGCACCACCAGGCCATAGATCGGCTCGACCGAGTCGATGGTATGGCCGCCGGCGATCGGGATGCCGGCCTCGGCGCACATCGATTCGCCGCCACGGATGATCTCGCCGATGGTTTCCAGTGGCAGCTTGTTGATCGGCATGCCGACCAGGGCGAGCGCCATGATCGGCGTGCCGCCCATGGCATACACGTCGGAGATGGCGTTGGTGGCGGCGATGCGGCCGAAGTCGAAGGGATCGTCGACGATCGGCATGAAGAAATCGGTGGTGGCGATCAGCGCCTGCTCGTCGTTGAGCTTGTAGACGGCGGCGTCGTCGGCCGTCTCGATACCGACCATCAACTGCGGCGGCACGGGGAAGCCGCTCGACTTCTTCAGGATCTCGGCCAGCACGCCGGGTGCGATCTTGCAGCCGCAGCCGCCGCCGTGGGAGAAGGAAGTCAGTTTGATGGTCTGGTCGCTCATGTTCGGTTCCACGTTATTGGTTGATTCAGGGGGCGCTTGCGCGCAGCAGATTATCCACCAAGTCGCACAAGGCTGCTTGCTCGGCGGCCGGCGCGAACAGCGGGGCGCGGGCCGCGCACTGGCGGCGCAGCAAGGCGTCGAATGCCGGGTCGCTCGCGACGCGCTCGAGCAGGCCGGCCAGCGCCTGCGCATCGCCGGGCGGAAAATAACCGGCATAGTCCTGGCCCAGCATGCCGCGGTTGCCGTCGATATCCGAGGCCAGCACCGGCACTGCGCTGGTCACGGCTTCGATGATGACGTTGGCGCCGCCTTCCATGCGCGAGGCGATGACCATCGCGGCGCAACGTTTCAAGCGCTGGCGCGTGGCGGCGCGGCTCATCGGGCCCAGCCAGCGGTAGCGCGGGCATGCCCGTTCCGTGATGCTCGCCGCCGCGGCCAGCGCCGGGTCGAGCGCGCCGCCAATGTGCAGCAGGCGCAGGCGCGGGTCGGCCACCAGCTGCGCGGCGCGCATGAAGGTCTGCGGGTCTTTCTCGGGACGCAGGTGGCCGATCATGCAGACGTCGAAGTGGCGTTTTTTGCACGCCGGCGCAGGGAGCAGGGCGGGCGCGGACTGGTGGATCACGCGGGCCTTGGTGCGCAGCGGCGATGGCAGACGGGCGAGCCCGGCCACCTGCAGCACGACCAGCGCGTGCGCGTGGTCCAGGGAGGCGCGCGCTTCCGGGGAGGTGTCGATGTCGCGGTAGAGGTCGGTGCCGGTGAGGACCAGGATGCTGGGTTTCTCCGGGTGCTGATCGCGGAACGCGGCCAGTGCCGCGGCGGAGCGGCGGGCGTGCAAGGCGATCAGGAGGTCGGGTGCGGGGTGGCCGGATGCGGGCCAGCTGGCCGTGACCTGCACGCGATGGCGCTGCCCCAAAAAACGCGCCCAGCGGCTGGCGGTCTGCCAGTTGCCGTTGTTGTCGCTGGCGGCGGCGGGGCTGACGATGGCGATGCGGGGGCGGTGGGGCACAGGGGAGCAATCGGTTCGAAGAGGCGGGATTATAAGATGCATGCGGCGCACGCGTCGTTCGCGACCGGATCATCCGTAGTCAGATCATTCCTGCCATATCATCTGTGGCAAATGCGCTGGCGAAAAAAAGGCGCTGTCACCGTTGACAATGGATGGGTCCGATAGCAAGACGAAACAATTGATCGGCAGAAGTGACTTTCCCGCCATCGAGCATCCTGCGCCAGCCCAGGTAATTCGGCAGGTAACCGGGTATGAGCTCAACAGTTCAATGCTGATCCATCGTTAACGGTAACAGCGCCAAAAAAAACGGCTGCCGAGGCAGCCGTTCTTCATTCAGACCGCGTCAGCGATCAGTTGTCGCCGAACGTGCGGCGCGAGCCTTCGGACGAACGCGGGTGGGCGCTGCCGCTGCGGAAGCCGCCTTCACGGCGCTGGCCGCCTTCGCGTGGCGCCGGGTTGTGGCCACCCTCGCGATTGTAGCCGCCACCTTGCGGGGCGCCATCGCGCTGGCCGTAAGGCTTGCTGAAGCTGCGCTGGCCTGGCTTGGCGGCGTTGCGGCCGTCGCCTGGTTTCCAGCCTGGACGCGCGCCGCTGCGGGCAGGCGCCGAACGCTTCGGCTCGAAGCCTTCCACGACATCAACCGGGATCAATTGCTTGGTGAAGCGCTCGATGCGTTTGACGTTGATGCCTTCGGCGTGGTTCACCAGCGAGATCGCCAGGCCATTACGGCCGGCACGGCCGGTACGGCCGATGCGGTGGACGTAGTCTTCCGGAAACTTCGGCAGGTCGTAGTTCACCACGTGGGTGATGGTCGGCACGTCGATGCCGCGGGCGGCGACGTCGGTGGCCACCAGCACACGCACCTGGCCGCGGCGCATGCTGTCCAGGGTGCGGTTGCGCGCGCCCTGGTGCATGTCGCCGTGCAGGGCGGCGGCTGCGAAACCGGCGATGTTCAGGCGGTCGGCGATCATGTCGGCGTCGCGCTTGGTCGCGGTGAAGACGACGGCCTGGTCCAGGCCTTCGTCGCGCAGCAGGTGGTCGAGCAGGCGGTTCTTGTGCGACAGGTCGTCGACGAAGTGCACGCGCTGGACGATGTTTTCATGGCGGTTGGCCGCGCTCACGATCTGGATCGTCTGCGGATTCCTGGTGATGCGGCGCGCCATGTTGCCGACGACGCCGTCGAGCGTGGCCGAGAACAGCATGGTCTGGCGGCTTTCCGGGGTCGCGGCGACGATCTTCTCGATGTCGTCGATGAAGCCCATGTCGAGCATGCGGTCGGCTTCGTCGAGCACCAGGATTTCCAGTTCCGAAAAGTCGATCTTGCCCGACTCCATGTGGTCGATCAGGCGGCCCGGGGTCGCGACCAGGATCTCAGGGTTCTTGGCCAGCAGTTGCATCTGCTTCGGGTAAGGCATGCCGCCCAGGATCGAGACGGCGCGGATGCGGCGCATCGAGGTCGTGTACTGCTCGGTTTGCGTGGTGACTTGCAGGGCCAGTTCGCGGGTCGGGGTCAGGACCAGCATCTTCGGCTTGGCCGCGGTGAAACGGACGCGTTCGCCGCGCGAGCGGGCCGACTGCGCTTCTTGCGCAGGGGTGCGGCCGGCAGGCGCAGGCTCGGCGCTGGCCAGCTTGTGCAGGGCCGGCAGCATGAATGCCGCGGTCTTGCCGGAACCGGTTTGCGACGAAACCAGCAGGTCGCGCCCGCCGATGGCGGCAGGAATGGCCTGCTCCTGGACCGGGGTCGGCTTGGTGTAGCCGGCTGCGGCGACTGCCTGGACGAGGGACGCGTGGAGACCTAGTGCTTCAAAACTCATTGTTAATTTTCTTTCGGTAGAAATCAGCGCTCATCAGTGATTTCGGAGCGCAAAATAGCAACGCGAACCAACACAACGAAATGACTCGAAAAAGAAAGAAATTTCGGCACAAAAGCTTTGCGCCGGGACGGTGTCAAGGTGCGACACGCAGGGCGGGAGGGCTTTATGGAAGGGGTATCTGGATGATACGCCTGGCTTGCGAAGCTGCTAGTAGTAAATCTGTGCTTGCACTGCTGCGGTGATGGATCTCGGGATGGTCCGGATCTCAGGAACCGCGGATATTTTGCAGCGCACAAACGACACTATACAGCAGAATCAATTTGCTTGCACAGGTCAGTCGATTTGATGTTGCGCAAACAGCGGACTTGATGAAAGTCCGCTGTCCGGCGTGTCGGGAAGACGCTTGCCGGGCGGCGATCAGCGGTGCTTGCGCTTGCTGGACACGGCCACCGTCTTGCTCTTGTAGCGCTGGGTGCGCGCGCCGCCGCGCTTGTCGCCGCGGTCGGCTTCGAGGGCCATCACGGCGCTGTCGACGATGTTCTCGGCGATGTCGCTGTGCATGCTGGCCGAGGTCTTCGGTACCAGGATGGTCGAGCCGGCCTTCAGGCGCGTTTGCGCCGGAATGTTGTTGGCCTGGCGGATGATTTCCGGGGTGGTGCCGAACTTCGAGGCCAGCGAGGTGATGCTTTCCTTGGCGCCGGTGATCTTGTGCGTGGTCCAGCTCGACAGTGCCTGGCCCCATTGCGCCAGGTTCAGGTGGAATTTTTCCGCGTTTTCCTTCGGCAGCAGGATCTTGGTCTTTTCGTCGCCGGTGATGACCGGGCGCTTGAACTGCGGGTTCAGGGCCTTGAACTCGGCGAGCGACATTTCGGCCAGCTGGGCGGCGACGGCGAGGTCGATGTCGCTGGTCTTGTCGACCGCGGTGAAGTAGGGCTGGTTGTCGATCACCGGCAGGTTGACGCCGTACTGGCCCGGATTGGCGACGATGTTCTTGACCGCTTGCAGCTTCGGCACGTAGTTGCGGGTCTCGGCCGGCATCAAGTCGGCCAGGCTTTCGAAATCGCTTGGCTTGCCGGCTTCCTGGTTGCGCTTGATGGCTTTCTGCACATTGCCTTCGCCCCAGTTATAAGCGGCCAGGGCCAGTTGCCAGTCGCCGAACATGCCATACAGGCGCTGCAGGTAGGTCAGGGCGGCGTCGGTCGAGGCCAGCACGCCGCGGCGCTCGTCCTTGAACGTGTTCTGCTTCAGGTTGAAGTCCTTGCCCGTACCCGGCACGAACTGCCAGATGCCGGCCGCGTCGGCGCTCGACAGGGCTTGCGGGTTGAAGGCGGACTCGATGATCGGCAGCAGGGCCAGTTCGGTCGGCATGCCGCGCTTTTCCAGTTCCTGGACCACGTGGAACATGTAGAGCGAGGCGCGGCCGGAGATGCGGGCCATGTATTCGGGCTTGGCGCTGTACGACTTGGCGTGGCGCTCGACCAGGTTGTTGCTGATGTCGGGAATCGCGTAGCCGCTGCGGATGCGGCCCCAGACGTCGGTTTCCTTGTATTCGTCGACCTTCAGCATGGCCGCAGAAGCGGACACGGCGGTGCGGGCGAGGGTGGCGCTCTGGGCGGCATTGGCGGGCGCGGCATCGATGGCCAGGGCGAGCGGTGCGGTGCAAACCAGCACGATCGCAGCGGCAAGGGAAGAGTAGCGGGTCATGTCGTAGATAGCTTTCCAGTGTTGCGTCCAGGAACGGCAGGACTGACGATAAGGGGGCAGTGTAAGGAGGGGCTGATCAAGCAGTCAAGCAATAAAGTCCCCCGGTTACAAATTTTTCTGTCTACTCAATATGCTAACAAGGAATACTTTTTGGAACCTTTTTTAGGGGTATCGATTTTTTATTCGGTGTTTGCCATGGGAAAATACAGATCAATGCCGATGTACTCCCCATGGGTATGCCAAAAATTGCCATGAAGAAGTTATTCCTTAAAGCAATAAAATGAGGTGTGGCTGCATTTGTGGAACGTCAATTCGGGCGCTGGCGGGGTGCGCCAGGAGACGTCCTCAACTTACCCGGCGCGCATTGCCGGCCTATGAGCGCACGCAAACTCTGCGTACAATCGCGGTTTCGCCCCAGGCGTTTCTTCTTATTGAAAGCACGACATGAGCAAGCCCAACCTGAACGCCGACGACGACGCGATCATCGCCGCCACCCGCCACTGGCTGGAGAAAGCCGTGATCGGCCTGAACCTGTGTCCGTTCGCCAAGTCGGTGTATGTGAAGGAGCAGGTGCGCTATGTCGTGTCGGCCGCGCGCACGCCCGAGGCGCTGCTGGAACAATTGATGGACGAACTGCAGCAACTGTCCGATACGCCGGCCGAACACATCGACACCACGCTGCTGATCCATCCTTTCGTGCTTGACGATTTCCTCGACTACAACGAATTCCTGGACGTGGCCGATGCCGCCGTCGAGGACATGCAGCTCGACGGCGAGTTGCAGGTCGCCAGCTTCCATCCCGACTACCAGTTCGCCGACACCGACAAGAACGACATCGAGAACTTCACCAACCGCGCGCCTTACCCGATCCTGCAGCTGCTGCGCGAAGACAGCATCGAGCGCGCCGTGGAAGCCTTCCCGGATGCGGCCGAGATTTTCGAGAAGAATATCGCGACCATGGAACAACTGGGCCACGACGGCTGGGACAAGCTCGATGTCGGACCAGCACGCTAAGCCCGGGCCCGAACGTCCTGTCGGGACTCCTGTACGTCCTGTCGGGACTCCTGTACGTCCTGTCGGGACTCCTGTACGCCCCGACACCCCCTGTGTCGCGGTCTGCTCGACCACCTTCGACGAAATTTGCCGCGGCTGCGGCCGCACCGTGGCCGAGGTGGCGAACTGGGTGTCGATGACGCCCGAGCACAAGGAAGTCGTCTGGCAGCGCATCCTGGCCCAGGGCTACCCGCGCCGCAACACCTGATCCCGGTACCGGATCCCTGTACCCGTCCCAACGGCGGTTGAAGCCGGGCGCTGCCCGGCGGCGCCGTATGCGATGATGGGCCGCCACCGGCAATCCATCCGCGTGCAGCGATTGCCGGTGGCGGATTGGTGGTGCGCGTCCAACGGGTGGTGACTCACAGCAATTTACTGTGCATAATCGTGGGCTTGCGTATTGACCAAGCCTGGCCGGCGACGCTGGCCCAACCATTGCGGCCACGACGATGCCTCTCACAGATTTGCACGCGCTTTCTTCCCGGCTGAGCCGCCTGTACGCAAGGTCGGTCTACGGGGCGCTGATCGTCGTGGTGGTCGGCGGCCTGGTGATCCCGGCCCTGGCCGCCGGCTACCTGCTGCTGGCGGTGCAGGAGCGCCGCGCCACCGTCGCCGCGCTCGACACCACCTTGCAGCGCAATGCCGATATCCTGGCGCTGGGCATCCAGGAGTCGCTCTGGAACATGAACATCGACGCCGCGCGCTCGCTGGTCGATTCGGTGATGCGCGACCCGGCCGTGGTGCGGATCCAGGTGCGCGGCGTGGCCGGCGGTCCGGCCGATGGTGCGGCCGACGGCGGCCTGGTCGATGCCCGGGCGCCGGCCCGTGCCCTGGGGCGGGTACTGCGCGCCGAACGCCAGATCGTGGTGCGCGGCCAGCCGATCGGCCAGGTGGCCATCGAGATGGACGACCTGCAAAGCGAGCAGGCCCTGCACCACAAACAGTTCAACTATGCGCTGGTGCTGGCGCTGCAGGTGGTGCTGTCGCTGGCCCTGATCCTGACCTTCCTGCGCCGCCGCCTGCACCGTCCGATGCGCGCGCTGTCCGCCTTTTCCGACCGCCTCTCGCGCGGCGACTTCGAGACCCCGCTGGCACTCGAGGCGAAGGGCGAACTGGCACGCCTGGGCCGCCAGATGGAGCGCATGCGCACCGCCATCCGCGTGCTGTTCGCCGACGTGGCGCGGCGCGAGGAGCAGTTCCGCACCATCGTGAACCAGGTGCCGGGCGCGGTGTTCCGCGCGCATCCGGGCGGCGCCATCGAATTCGTCAGCGACACCATCGAGGACATTTCCGGCTACCCGGCCGCGAAGCTGATGCGCGGCAGCACCGAGGACTGGTCGAACATCGTCTGCCCGGAAGACCGGCGCCTGCAGCGCCGCATCACGCGCGAAGCCATCCACGCCGGGCGCAGCTACGAGATCGAATACCGCATCGTCGACGCCCACGGCCTGGAGCGCTGGGTGATGGAAAGCGGCCAGCCGCAGGGCAGGCCGGGCGACCCCGACTTCCGCGTCGACGGCATCATCTCCGACATCAGCGAACGCAAGCACAACGAAATGCGCATCGAGGCGCTGCTGGTGGAGCAGGGCGCGATCCTCGACAACGTGATGTTCGGCGTGGTGTTTACACGCGAGCGGCGCATCGTGTCGACCAACCGCCGCGCCGAGGAGCTGTTCGGCTATCCCGACGGCAGCCTGGTCGGCCAGCCGGCCGCTGTGCTGTTTGCCAGCCAGGGCGAACACGCGCGCGCCGAGGACACCTTCTTCCCGCGCATGGCGCGCGGCGAGGATGCGCGCCACGAGCGCCAGTTCCGGCGCCGCGACGGCAGCCTGCTGTGGTGCCTCGTGAGCGGCAGCTCGCTGGTAACGGGCCATCCGGAAACCGGCAACGTCTGGGTCTTCGCCGACATCTCCGAACGCAAGGAGGCCGAGGAAGAGCTGCGCCTGTCGGCCACCGTGATCGCCCACATCGCCGATGGCGTGATGGTGGTCGATACGCAGGGCGTGATCGTCGCCGTGAATCCCGCTTTTACCACGATCACCGGCTATGCCGAGGACGAGGCGATCGGCCAGCCCTGGACCATGAGCCGCTCGATCCGCCACGACGACGCCTTCTACCAGGAGCTGGCGCGCGCCCTGCGCGAGACCGGCTTCTGGCGCGGCGAGGTCTGGTCCTGCCGCAAGGACGGCGAGGTCTTCCTCGAATGGCTGACGGTGTCCGCGGTGCGCAGCAGCGACGGCGACAGCGCCGGTGCGGTCACGCCGCCTACGCACTATGTGGGTGTATTCAGCGACATCACGCGCCTGAAGCAGTCGCAGGAGCAGCTCGACTTCCTGGCCCACCACGACCCGCTCACCGGCCTGCCGAACCGGCTGCTGTTCCAGGACCGCCTGCTGCACGCCATCGGCCGCGCCATGCGCGAACAGCAGCAGCTGGCCGTGATGTTCATCGACCTCGACCGCTTCAAGAGCGTCAACGACACGCTCGGCCACCAGGTCGGCGACCAGCTGCTGGAACAGGTGGCGGCCACGCTGCAGGCGCGCCTGCGCGAAGGCGACACCCTGGCGCGTTTGGGCGGCGACGAATTCATCGTCCTGCTCGAACACGTGGATGGGCAGTACGGTGCGGCCCAGGTGGCGCAGAAGATGGTGGCGCTGTTCGAGCAGCCGTTCACGGTGTCGGGCCACGAGCTGTTCGTCACCGGCAGCATCGGCGTGGCGCTGTATCCGCAGGATGCGCAGGAGGCCGATCTGCTGATCCGTCACGCCGACGTCGCCATGTACCAGGCCAAGTCGCGTGGGCGCAACGGCTACCAGTTCTACTCGCCGGCGATGGACGGCGAGGGCGTCGAGCGCCTGCGCATGGAAGCGCTGCTGCGCCGCGCCATCGAGCGCAACGAGATCTCCCTGCAGTATCAGCCGCAGGTGGAAATCGACAGCGGCCGCCTGATCGGGGTCGAAGCCCTGGTGCGCTGGCATAATCCCGAGCTGGGCGCGGTGAGCCCGGTGCGTTTCATCCCGATGGCCGAGGACACCGGCTTCATCAACCAGCTGGGCGAATGGGTGCTGAACGAGGCCTGCCGCCAGATGGGGCGCTGGGATGCGCTCGGCCTGCGGGTGCCGAAGATGGCGGTGAACCTGTCGGTGCGCCAGGTCGAGCGCGGGGCGATGGCGCCGCTGGTGGCGCGCGTGCTGGCCACGACCAGCCTGGCGCCGCAGCGCCTGCAGCTGGAAGTGACGGAGTCGGTCATCATGAACACCGGCGACGCCGCCGCCTTCATCGGCGAGCTGCATGCCCTCGGCGTGGGCCTGGCGATCGACGACTTCGGCACCGGCTACTCGTCGCTGGCTTACCTGAAGCAGCTGCCGGTGGACGTGCTGAAGATCGACCGCAGCTTCATCAAGGATATTCCGGCGGATGCCGACGACGAGGCGATCGCCATCGCCATCATCCAGCTCGGTAAAAGCATGAACCTCTCGGTGATCGCCGAAGGGGTGGAAAACGAACAACAGGCGGCCTTTTTGCTGCGCCACGGCTGCACCCGCGCACAGGGTTTCCTGTACGGGCGGCCGGTGGGGCCGGAAGCGCTGCTGGCGGATTGGGGACAGGATGAACATGCGGGACAAACAGACCACGGGGACACCGGCGCCTGACACGAATCTGCCGCTGCGTCGCGCGCGCCGCCGCTTCCTGCTCGGCGGCCTGGCCGCCGGCGGCGCGCTGCTGGTCGGCTGGGGCGTGCAGGCGCCGCGCCAGCGCCTGCATACGGCGCAGCCGCTGCCGGTGGAGAAGGGCGTCGTCGCCCTGAATGGCTGGATCGCGCTGCATCCCGACGGCAGCGTGTCGGTGGTGGTGCCGCGCAGCGAAATGGGGCAGGGCGTGCACACGGCCTTGCCGATGCTGGTGGCCGAGGAGCTCGACGTGCCGCTCTCCAGCGTGCGCATCGCGCCGGCGCCGATCGACAAGATCTTCGGCAACCTGACGGTGCTGCGCGAGAACCTGCCTTTCCACCCCGACGAACGCGGCAACGTGAAGGACGGCGCCCAGTGGATGCTGGCCAAGGTCGGGCGCGAGCTGGGCATCATGTTTACCGGCGGCTCGACCAGCGTCAAGGATGCCTGGGGCCCGATGCGCGAAGCCGGCGCCGTGGCGCGCGCGATGCTGGTCAAGGCCGCCGCCGAGGACTGGAAGGCGCCGGTGGGCGCATGCCGCACCGAGGATGGCTTCGTGCTGCACCAGGACGGGCGCAAGGCATCGTACGCCAGCCTGGCGGCGCGCGCGGCGGCGGTCGGCGCCGGCATCGGCGCCGCCGACGTCAAGCTCAAGACGCCGCGCGAATTCCGCCTGATCGGCCAGGCCGTGCCGCGCCGCGATACGCCGGCCAAGGTCGATGGCAGCGCGCGCTTCGGCATCGACGCGCGGCCGCCCGGCATGCTGTATGCGGCGCTGAAGATGGCGCCGACGGTCGGCGGCACGGTCGCTTCCTTCGATGCCGCGCACGTGAAGGGCATGCCGGGCGTGGTCGGCGTGGTCGACGTGTCGTCCTCGCTGGACCGGTTTTCCGGCGCCGGCGCCGGCGTGGCCGTGGTCGCGCGCAGCTGGTGGCAGGCGAAGGTGGCCGCCGCCGTGCTGCCGGTCACCTGGGACGAGGGCGCGCACGCCAAGCTGTCTTCAGAGGCGATCTTCCAGGGCTACGCCGCGGCGCTCGACACCGAGTCCGGCTATGCCTATTTCGAATCCGGCACCCAGGATGTGCAGGGCGTGGCGCGCACCGTCAGCGCCGAATACCGCGCGCCCTTCCTGGCGCATGCCGCCATGGAGCCGGTGAACTGCACCGCGCAAGTTGCGGACGGCAAGGTGCGCCTGTGGGCCTCGACCCAGGTGCCGAGCATCGCGGTGGACGTTGCCGCCCGCGTGGCCGGCGTGGCGCGCGAGGACGTCGGCATCGAAGTGATGCTGCTCGGCGGCGGCTTCGGACGCCGCCTGGAGGGCGACATGGTGGCCCAGGCCGTCGCCGTCGCCATGGCATCGAACGGCAAGCCGGTGCAGCTGATCTGGACCCGCGAGGACGACACCACCCACGACGTGTACCGCCCGGCGGCGCTGGCGCGCTTCACGGCGCGGCTCGATGCCGAGGGCCGCATCCTGGCCTGGAACAACAAGTCGGCCGGCGGCGCCATCGGCCACCAGTACTTCCCGCGCAACCTCGGCCTGCCCGGCATGGGGCCGGACAAGACCACGGCCGAGGGCGAGTACGACATGCAGTACGAGATCGCCAACCAGCGCATCGCCCACGTGATCGTCGACAGCGCCGTCCCGCTCGGCTACTGGCGCTCGGTGGGGCACTCGCACAATGCCTTCTTCAAGGAAGCCTTCCTCGACGAGGTGGCGCATGCGGCCGGCCAGGATGGCGTGGGTTACCGCCGTGCGCTGCTGGCCCGCCACCCGCGCCACCTGGCGGTGCTCGACGCGGCGGTGCGCGCGGCCGGCGAGGCGCCGCCTGGACGCGCGCACGGCGTGGCCCTGCACCAGTCCTTCGGCAGCATCGTCGCCCAGGTGGCGGAGGTGTCGGTGCAAGGGGCCGACATCCGTGTCCACCGCGTGGTCTGCGCGATCGACTGCGGCATCGTGGTCAACCCGAACATCGTGGCCCAGCAGATGGAATCGGCGGTGGTGTTCGGCCTGTCGGCCGCGCTGGCCGGCGAGATCACCATCCAGGACGGGCGCGTGCAGCAGTCGAACTTCGGCGACTACCCGGTGCTGCGCATGGACCGTACGCCGCTGGTGGAAACCATCATCCTCCCGAGCGCGGAGCCGCCCGAGGGCGTCGGCGAACCGGGCGTCCCGCCCGTGGCGCCGGCCGTGGCGGCGGCGGTATTCGCGTTGACGGGAAAGCGCCTGCGCAGTTTGCCGCTGCGGCTAGCCTGAACGGCTGTTTTGTTTGCGCCAGATCAGGCAGGCGGCGATGCCGACGAGCAGGCCGAGGCCGACGTTCCACAGGGCGGCGGCGGCGGTCAGGGCGACCGGGAGCAGGACGCGCCAGTCGCGTGTGCGCGGGGCGTTGCCGGTGGCCAGGCGGGCGCCGGTGAGGAACAGGATCGCGCCCAGCACCGCCAGCGGCACCGCCTGGAGGAGGAAGGCGATGGCGCCGCTGAAGCACAGGGCCAGCAGCACCAGCACGGCGCCGAAAATGATCGGTGCGCCGCCGCTGCGGGCGCCGAATGCGGCATAGGCCGCCATGCCGCCGGCGCCGTGGCACATCGGCACGCCGCCGATGGCGCCGCCGGCCAGGTTCATGAGGCCGGTGCTGACCGAGACGTTGCGCACGCTGGTGGCGCGCGCGGGAAACAGCCGGTTGTTTTCTTCGGTGACGGCGATCACCGCATTCCCGAGCGTCAGCGGCAGCTGGGGCAGGGCCAGCAGCAGGGTGCCGGTGACGAAGTCGGGCCAGCGCAGGCCGGCCACGGCAAACGATGGCAGGTGCAGGGCGAAGCCGAACGAGGCGCCATCCCACAGCGCCGGCTGGCGCGCCACGCCGTAGGCCAGGCCGCCGGCCAGCAAGACCAGCATCGCGGGAAACAGGCGGCTGTTCCTCAGCGCCACGGCCAGGACCAGCGCCGCCACGGCCGCCGGCCAGTCGCTGCCCATCATGCGCAGCCCTTGCAGCATGAAGGAGATGCCCAGGCCCAGCATCACGCCCAGCACCGCTTCGCGCGGAATCGCCCGCGCCAGGCGGCTCGCCGCGCCGCTCAGGCCGAGCAGCAGCCAGAGAGCTCCGGTGACCAGGCTGGCCGCGACGATGGCGCCGCTCGACAGTGCCGCCGCCTGCGCCACCGCCACCGCGCCGATCGCCTTCATCGGCTGCACCGGCATCGGCGTGCGGTACACGACGCCGCAGGCCACCAGGGCCAGGCCAAAGGCGAGCAGGACGCCGACCGGGTCCATCTTCAGCACGCTCACGTAGGCGACCACGTAGGGGATGAAGGTGCCGAGGTCGGCAAAGGCGGCGGCCCATTCGGCGCGGCCGAAACACAGCGCCAGCGGCGCCGGCCGTTTCTCATCCGCTAACGGCAGGTCGTCATGCATGGCGGGGCTTCACTTCGGTGTCCGGAACGCGTACCAGGGCAGGGCGCGGCGCAGCGACACGACCTCGCCGGCGCCCGTGGTGTCGTAGCCCGGCAAATCGGCCAGCAGGCTGGGCCACTCGCTGCGCGCCAGCAGTTCGCGCAGCTTGGCGATCGGCGCGGCGTCCACCGCTTCCTTCAGGCAGACAAAATAATACTGCTCGCGCATCACCGGGATGAAGTCGAGCCCGAACTCGGCGGCGGCGGCCTGGATGCCGAAGCCGCAATCGGCCAGGTGCGACGCCACCGCCGCCGCCACCGACAAATGGGTCGGCTCGGCGCTGTCGAAGCCGCGCACGCTGGCAGGGGCGATGGCTGCCTGGCGCAGCAGCTGTTCCACCATCAGCCGCGTGCCGGAATTGACTTGCCGGTTGACGAAGCGCACGTCCGCGCGCGCCAGGTCCTGCACGGCGTGGATGGCCTTCGGGTTGCCGCGCGCGACCATCAAGCCCTGTTGGCGGCCCACAAAATTGATCAGCTTGTGCCGCCCCGGTTTCAGCAGCGACTTGAAGGCCTTTTGCGTCATGCTGCCCGGCGCCCGGTCTTCGCTGACATGAAAGCCGGCCAGCTGGCATTCGCCGCGTTCGAGGGCTTCCAGGCACTCGACGCTGCCGCGAAATTGCAAGTCGAGGTGCAGCTTGGCGCGCCGGCCCATGAATTCCTTCAGGCGCGGCAGGGCCAGGTCGTGGCTGGCGCACATCGGGATCACGTGGGCGCCCGGGTCGAAGGCGAGCGCGAATTCGCGTTCCATCTCGGCCACCAGGTTCTCGATTTGCGGCAGCACGCGCATGCGCGCGCGGCGCTCGGCAAACAGCAGCTTTTCGCCGAACGGCGACAGGCGCGCACGCTTGCCCCGCTCCCAGATGATGAGGTCCGAGGCCAGCGCGGTTTCCCATTTCTTCAGCTCGCCCCATACATGGCGATAGGACAGCCCCAGCGTGATGGCCGCCTGGCCGACCGAGCCCGCGCCATGGATCGCCGTCAGGATGTCGAACAAGGGATTGTCGAGCTGGGAGCGCAGGGCGGCGGAATCGGCGAAGGTGTAGGCTAACTTAACGTGCAACATATGCAAACATGTTCATATTGAAAGTTTCTGAAGGCGGCTTACCATAGCACATCGATAAGAAGCCGAGGAATGGACATGGGGCGGGACACAGGAAAGCGCACGCAGCGCGCATGTGGCGTGCTGGCGCTGGCCGCACTGCTGCCCACGGCGGCGCTGGCGCAGGCCAATGCAGGGGCGGCGCCGGCATCGGATGCGCCCGTGCTGCTGGCCGCCGGCAGCCTGCGCCAGGCCTTCGGCGACATCCTTGCCGCCTACCGCGCGTCCGGCGGCGCGGCGTTCGACGCCCAGTACGGCCCCTCCGGCAAGCTGCGCAAGGAAATCGAAGGGGGACGCCGGGCCGATTTGTTCGCCTCGGCCGCCAGCGAACACACCGAGGCACTGGCCAAGAGCGGCCTGCTGGGGGCATCGACCGTGTTTACCTACAACGACCTGTGCGTGGTCTCGACGCCGCAAGCCGGCCTGCGCGCCGACACGCTGCTCGATATGCTGCGCGCGCCAACCCTGCGCCTGGCCACGTCGACCCCGGTCAGCGACCCGATGGGCGACTACACCTGGCAGTTCTTCCGCAAGGCCGACGCCCGGCAGCCCGGCCTGTACGCCGTGCTCGATGCGAAAGCCCTGAAGCTGTCGGGCGCCGCGAATCTCGACCCGAACAGCACGCTGCCCTACATCACGGCCTTCGAGCAGGACCGCGCCGACGCCTACATCATGTACTGCACGAATGCCGTGCTGGTGACGCAGGCCTTGCCGCGCCTGCGGACGCTGCGCATTCCCGACAGCCTGAACGTGCGCAGCAGCTACGGCATCGCGGCGCGCACCGGGTCGCTCGAGGGCGAGCGCCTGCTGCGCTTCGTGCTGGGCAAAACAGGCCAGGACATCCTGCACACCTACGGATTTCATTGAACGCATCATTGAAC
>Ga0265780_10000933_pt1 | contig 43260 bp, 50 predicted proteins | sample P1T30metagenome_FD_192432 | JGI IMG/M metagenome (GOLD analysis project Ga0265780, IMG submission 192432) | Plant litter microbial communities from East Loma Ridge, Irvine, California - P1 T30 | ecosystem: Environmental > Terrestrial > Plant litter > Unclassified | place: USA: California...
CTTCGCCTTCCCCTTCCCCTTCACCCCCTTCTCCCTCCTCTCCCTCTCCTCCCCCTCCCCCACCAAACTCCCCTCAATCCTCAAAACCCCCTTCCCCCTCCCCCTCCCATCCATGCGTCCCTCAAAATCCCTAATCCTCACGCCCTCCAACACACCCTCCACCCTATCCCCTTGCTCATCAACCCACCAGCCGCCCTCGTCACTTATACGCCCGTCCCACCCCTTACTCATTTTATTGCTAGCTTCGGCGTGCCATGTCCATGAATCGGGGAAGTGCTCGGATGTAATGCTCACGGGGAAAGTGTTGAGGTACGATAAAGTAATGTGCGTGCGTGATTGGTGTGTTATGACGCCTGAGAGTTGCGCGTCGCGTTGTGGGCGGAATACGAGTAGTGAAGCGGTGGCCCAGACGAAAGGCGCGGTGTACTCGTCCACATGGCGGAGGAGCAGCCCTCCATTTTCTCCCCCGCTTTGTATCGTTGAGCCTTTAGTTGGCGCGCGGTCGCTCAATACCACATCTTCGTAGGCGAGTACGATGCCGCGTGCGGGCGGGAAGTATGAGAGTAGCAGTGGTGAGAAGATGCTGGCGCAGATGGCTGGGTGCGGGTCGGCGAGCGAGGCGGGGGACAGCGAGACGTATTGCGATATGCGCTCGATGTGGAGGAGAGAGGTCTCGGCCGCTTGGGGCGCCATTGCGAGGGTTGTGGGGGGCGTGAGGTGGTTTGCGATCGGGACGTGTCGCGTCGCGCGCAAGGTCAGAAAAAAAGTTGGAGATGGATCGGAGGTTGCAGGGATGAGAGGCCGATGATGCAGATTGTGGGGTAAGCCAAGACATGGGAGTGGTTAGTCAGCTTTAGTGTAGAGAGCAAAATATTGAGTGACGCTTCATACGGCAGCTTTCGCCGTCGTGCTATTGTGATGCCTATGCTCGCTGTCGTAGCAATGCCTCGGTCAGAGCCTATGTGCCTTCCAACCGTGGCTGCAATCCTCCTTGTCCGCTTATCCGCCCTTGGGTGATCATTCCAACAGCTAAATCGCCGTCAAAGTATGCTACAGATGCAGTCAACGAACGAAGGAGCTCGTATGCATTGTGTCGACCCTCAGGACACCCTGAACGCCAAAGTTGACTCAAAAATACGACACCTCGTACTCGTATACTCTCATCTCCGTCCCTTCTCGGCCTCCTTGCGCATGAGCTTGGTGGACACTCTCTGCAACGCCGCCTTGATGTCGCCCTTCTTGAACTGTGACAGATCGTAATAGTTTGGTGAGATGTCCTGCACATCGTTAGCTTTGTGAGAAAAGTTCTTATCGGATGCGTGACGCACCAGCAACCACTCCGGCTTGACCGATGTCACTGTACGGATGTAGTTTTTCGTGGTCAGGACAAACTCGTTGTAGATGACCCACTCGCTGTCCTCGGCGAGCACAGTGCTAGGATGTAGCAGCACGTTCTGGTCGTCCTTGACCGTCGTGTAGTTCTTCCCAGTGCCATCGCGCTTTGCGACCTGCATGAAGAAGCCAGCTACGAGCGCGCGCTGGATGTTTTCGTAGTACTTTTTGTTCTCGAACGGCGTCGACATGAGCTCTAGCTCCTCGCGCTCCATTATGCGCTTCAGCTGGAGACGGACGTTGTCGGCTTGCTGTAGCGCACGGTAGGAAAGGAAGTGGTCGTGGCACCACTGTTTGGGATTTGCTTGCGCCTCTTCGCCCTTGAATGCGTGGTAGACATTGAGCATAGTCAGGTGGTCGCCCTTGGGATGAGCAAAGAGTTCCTTCATTTCGTCGGCGCGCTTTCGGTTGGCAGCTGGTCGAACAAAGACTTGCGGCACAGACAGCAGCGCGGTCAGCGACAGTATCTCGTTCGAGCAGTAGAACTCGGGCGATGTGATGAGCATGACTGCAAGCGCAGGGTCGAGAGGAAAGCCTGATGCCAAACCACCGAGCACGGTCAGCTCGCCCTCGTCATCCAGACACGCCAGGTAGTTGAGCTCCTCCAAAGCTCGCATGAGCGTCTCGGGGGCGGGAGGGTCCATGAGATCAAAGTGCACCAGATCATCAACACCCAGCTTCTTCAGCTCGAGGACTGTGCTGGCCAAATTCGACCTCAGAATCTCAGGGTACGTCTGCTCGATGAGCTCCTTCTTGAAGGCTTGTTCTGTGTACAGCCGGAAGCACTTTCCGGGCCGCGTACGTCCAGCACGACCGGCGCGCTGTTGGGCGGAGGCTTTCGAGATGGGCGACACGAGCAGCGACTCGACACGAATACGGGGGTTGTAGACCTTCTGCTTGCTGAAGCCGGGGTCGACCACGTAGACGATGCCATCGATAGTGAGCGATGTTTCGGCGATGTTGGTGGAGACGATGCACTTGCGTCCTGGTCGGCCACCGGGTGTGGTTGGCGGCGGCGCAGGGTTGAAGATCTTCTGCTGTTGCGCAGGTGGCAGCGTTCCGTACAGTGGATAGACGACGAGTGGCCCTGCTCCACCCTCCCTGCTTAAATCTTGCGCCTCCAGATTGATCTTTCTGCATGCATCCTCAATCTCCTCCTCACCAGTTAAGAACAGCAAAATGTCGCCCTCGGGTTCGGTGGCGTGGATCTGCAGGACCGTCCGCAGCGCCGCCTCGACGTAATCTCGCTCCGGCGCAGGGGTGTAGAAGACCTCGACGGGGTGGGTTCGTCCGGGTACGGCGAGCAGCGGGGCATTGTGGAAGTACTTCTGGAACTTTGTGGCGTCGAGGGTGGCGCTCATGATGATGAGCTTCAGGTCCTTGCGCCGCAGCACGACCTCCTTCAGCAGGCCCATGAGGATGTCGGTGGCCAGGGTGCGCTCGTGGGCCTCGTCGAGGATGATTGTGCTGTAGCGGGTCAAGTTGTGGTCGTTCATGGCCTCGCGCAGCAACATGCCGTCGGTCATGTACTTGAGGATGGTGCTGGGGCTCGTCTTGTCCTCGAAGCGAATGCTGTAGCCGACCTCCTCGCCCAGGCTCACGTCCATCTCCTCGGCCACACGCTGGGCGACCGACATGGCGGCGACACGGCGCGGCTGCGTGCAGGCGACCATCTTTGCGTTCTGGTTGGGGAGGTCGTCGAAGAGCACAAACTGCGGGATTTGGGTCGTCTTGCCGGAGCCCGTCTCGCCGACGAAGACGAGGATCTGCGACTCCTGGTAGAGCTTGAGGAACTCATTCCTGCGACTATTAGTACTATACATTGATGGGAGGACGTAGTCGTGACATACCGCTGCTGGTGCACGGGCAGGTCTCGCCGCTTCTTGAGGATGCTCATGTACTTGCCCGACAGCGGCTGGCCCGTGAAGGGGTTGCTGGGCCCGTCTTCGGCGTGCATGGCCTGCTTGCTCGTGGTCGCATGGCGCTTGAAGTCGGCGAGGGCACTGCTGCCGCTGTACTCGCCCTTCCCCGGCTTCTCGTCGTTCCAGTGCGCCAGGTAGGGGTTATTTGCAGCCGGGTCCATGGTGCTCTCGCCGTTGCCCTCGGTCTTGACACGCTTGACGCGGGCGCTGTCGTCGTCGTTGTGTTCACGCTTGACCGTCATGTCGGGCATTGAAATGTCGAAGAATTGATAGTCACAGTCGTGACGTGAATGCCTGCCGCGTAGAAAAAGTTATGCGCCGGCTCTCCGTAGCTCCACTTGCCGGCGCGTGCGCGAATCACCACACCGCTGTCATGGAGACAGCAATATCCACCACCAACGCCATGTAGCAAAATACACCGAGAACCCTGTGCGGGTTTGATATTTGTTCCTCCCTTGCAGTGATACACACCCAGCTTAATGCATCCCGTGCTGCGCCCCGAGTGCCCCAGTCGCTCCTTCACCAGCCCCGCCGCAGCCTCGTCCTGAACTTTTTTTGCGACCCGAATTGCAACACCACAAAACACCCCGCGATACCCTAGACCCTATTCTTCCGCCATGTCGTACTCGGACGGCCTCGACGGCAGTGCGCCCATCTTCTACATCGGCCACCATGAGACGAAGCGCGGGCTCAAAGTCTCGTCGGAGCTCATACAGCATGCGCAGGACCTTGGAGTGCGTTGCTCTACACTACATATACATTGTTCAGTACTGAATTCCAGCAGTATGACATGCTTACAAGCCCCATCACCAACGACCACTTCCACACCCGCGTCCTAAGCCTCCTCACCTCCTACACCCAGTCCCTCGACGACTCCCCGCAACAGCCGCTGCCCTTGATCCCCGCGCTCGACCACCCAGACACGCCGCTCGGTCCGACCGACTACGTCAGCCAGCTTGTCACCTTCACAAGCGCCTGGATAGACCTGTCCTCGCCAGACCCCGTCGTCGCCCACCTCTCGCGACAAGTCTTCCACCTCGAGATCGCATATGCCGCCTTTTGTGGCGCGACGAACGTGGTAGTTCCTGGGCCACGCCCGGCGCATGGCCAGAATGGCGTGTCGCAGTTCGCTCGCGCCATCAAGGAGGCTCTGTCCACCGGCTCCTACCTGCAGATACACATACAACTGCCCATGGACGGCTCGAGCCCAGTATCTTCGAGTGACGATGTGGGAGACCTGGCACGCTTCGCTAGCCCAGAACACGGCTCACCCAGCAAAGGCAAAGCGGAAGCTTGGAGCTCCTGGGAGGCGTGGAACAACATCAGGACCATGTGCACATACAATAATAGGCTATCCGTATTCCTAGATCTGCCCCGTCGCATGCCATCCCTAGCACTACAGGCGCGATGGTACTCGGAGCCCCTGCGAGTACTCAACGTCCCAGCATCATCCTTCTTGCTCAACGCACGCCAGTCGTATGTCCTCAGCAAAGCACACCAGGCCTTCATCTTCCGCTGTGCGCGCCTTAGGAGCTCGCCATGGCTGCTTGTCACCGACATTGGTCCGCTACCAGGCATAGAAGACCCAGATATGATCATGTCGTATTCTACAGGTCATCTGTCGCCACAAACGGCTGAAGATGCTCCTAGCCCGAGCTCTTCGGACATGCCGGCGCCTACTCCTGCCGAGGCAGCTGAACTCTCCAAGAAGATTGGCAAGAAGACGAGCAGTAGCAGCAACGATCCTACGCCTCATCTGAGTTATCTGCGCTACATCCAGAGGAATCAGCCGCCAAAGAGCCAGATCGAGCGTTTCGGTGGTGGTTTTCAGGACTATCTGCAGAGTCCTCTGCAGCCCCTGACCGACAACCTCGAATCGATCACGTACGAGGTGTTCGAGAAGGATCCCATCAAGTATGCATGGTACGAGCGTGCAATCGCTCAAGCACTGGGCGACTGGCAGGAGCAGCACAAGTCGACCAGCTCGGATAACGGCGCTGTCGTCATTGCAGTTGTAGGCTCTGGACGAGGACCTCTCGTGACGCGCGCGCTGAACGCAAGCGCCAGCAGTGGCGTGCCTGTACGAGTCTATGCTATTGAGAAGAACCCCAACGCATATGTGCTCCTGCAGCGCCACAATGTCGAGACATGGGGAGGACGAGTCACAGTTGTCAAGACCGACATGCGCGCGTGGAAAGGGCCTACATTGGCAGATGGCACAATCGGCAAGGTTGACATCCTGGTCAGTGAGCTCCTCGGCTCATTTGCAGACAACGAGCTGTCACCCGAGTGTCTCGATGGAGTACAGCACGTCCTCAACGAAGAGCATGGCATTTCGATACCCGCGAGCTACACTGCACACTTCACGCCCATATCCACTCCACGACTATGGTCGGATCTGCAGCACCGTAGCACCAACATCGACTCAAATGCTTTCGACATACCCTGGGTAGTCATGCTTCAGCAATTCGACTACCTGTCAACAAAAAGCAAAGAGACAATAGCAACCCACCAACTCACCAACGGCACCAAGATGAACAACTTCAACCTCGAAGCACCACTTGCCCCTACGGTGCATACAGCGTGGGAGTTTTCGCATCCCTTGCCACCCGCCATACTTGCTCAGGCCGCCCTACGCAAGGGCGGCTCAGCGATCGGTGGCGGTGGCGGCTTCGTAGGCGGTGACGGTGCAAACGAACACAACTATCGCGACTGTCGGATCTCCTTTCCCATCCAAGAGCAGGGTGTATGTCACGGCCTAGGTGCATACTTCGAGACTGTGCTGTACAGCGGCTCCCAAGGTCCCGTTGAGCTGAGCACGAATCCGGTGACTATGGAGGCGAAGAGTAAGGACATGATTAGCTGGTTCCCGATACTCTTTCCGCTAAAGGTATGTTGGTCATTTCTTACTTCGAGACATGTGCTAATGTGTAACAGACACCGATGCAACTACCTGCAAACTCCGAAGTCGAAGTCAGCTTTTGGCGCCAAACAGACGATCGCAAAGTCTGGTATGAGTGGCTTGTTGAGAGCTTCATGGTCGTTGGCGGGCAGCGAATACGGCTAAGTGTGTCGGACTTGCATTCGAGTAAGAGTAGTGGGTGCATGATGTGAGGCGGAATGGTTGGCGTAGGAAAGGTTCTTGAATAGAAGATAGTTCTTACACTGTCTCGCAGGCTGTGTTGGAATAGCTGCCAGATGATCCAACACCTCTTATTGGATGATGCACAGACCAACTCCATCTTCCATCTCACTCACCTCCGAGCTCCCCGCAAAATGCACTAACAACTTCCCCACGCCTCGTCTTACCCACCACCGCTCCTATCAACCCAATTCCAAACGAGATGCCTTTCTGGACCATCGGCACGCTGTTCGGCGCGTCCAGCGTCATGCTGGGTGCTTTCGGCGCTCACGGCCTAAAGAAGCGCATCGCAGATCCGGCGCGCATTGCGAACTGGGGCACAGCGGCACAGTATCAGGTATATATGGCTCTACTCCCCTTACTTCTATCGTACCAGTCCTTCTTTCTATCCTCATGCTAACCGCTCGTCCGCACAGCTCATCCACTCCACAATCCTGACCTTCGCCTCTGTCGCCTGTCCGCAAAACACGCTCGCCATGTCGCTCTTCACGGCCGGAATGACCATGTTCTCCGGGAGCATATATCTGCTCGTGCTGGATCCGCAGCGGTTCAAGTTCCTGGGGCCAGTCACGCCGCTGGGAGGATTGTGCTTGATTGGGGGGTGGGTTGCGCTTGCGGCGAGGGGGAGGCCGGTGTGGCCTAGGACGAGATAGGAGGGGGAGAGCGTGGGGTGGGGAGCGGTGTATGATATGTGTATATTGGTATTGGGAATCCACAAGATCCACTTCGGAAGATTGAGATCATGATGGAAGGATTGCTTTTACCACCAGCATACCCCACTCAGAGGACGGGTGGGGCGCTCATTGCACCTAACAGTTCCTAGACCGCGATACGAGCATCATTCCCAGATCTTTCGTCGAATATCCAACGCTTCTATGACCGAACCCAACACGCGACTTCGAACTCGAGATACGAAGTGCTGACGACAAAGCTAGTCTCGTATTACACGCCGTTAGCGGCCCTTGATCTCTTATACGGCGCCCAGCTAATGCAACACGATGACCAGACAGACGAGTGGAGTCCGCCCAACACGGCAGGTACGAAAGAAACAAGATGACAAAAGCTTAGAGCTAAGAGGTAGTGTAGTTTGCGATAAACCAAAATGAACTTTTACTTCTCCCACTTCCTCGAACACTCAACACCTATACGCAATCATTTCGAACACCCTAACCACATACCATGGCTAAAACGTTCCAATTCCAGGACATACAAGTCCCCTTCCCAGGCTTCGGCGCAATGGGCCTCAGCCACGCTCTCGGCACGAATCTCTCCTACGAGCAAGCCGAGCCCGTCCTGCTCAAAGCCATCGAACTCGGCTGCACGTTCTGGGACACAGCCGTTGTATACGGCGCCGGCGTAAACGAGACCCTCCTCGGCCAATTCATCCGCAAGCACAACGTCCGCGACAAACTATTCAGCACGTCCAACCCCCATCCCACCCCACCCCATCTCTATCCCTATACTTGCTGATTCCATCCCAGTCGCATCCAAGTGCGGCTTCGCCTGCCTAAACAACGACTTCACCGTCACCAATTCCGCATCGCATATCAACTCGTACATCGACGGCACCATTTCGCGCCTCGGCTTCACGCCAGACCTATACTACCTGCACCGTATTGATCCGTCCACGCCGCTTGAAGAAAGTATCGGGGCGCTCGATAAGTTAAGGAAGGAGGGAAAGACGAAGTATATTGGGCTGAGCGAGTGTTCGGCGCAGACGTTGAGGAGGGCGAATGAGAGTGAGTGATTTTGTGAGGGGGAGATGGAAGGGAGTGCTAATGGTGGGGAAGTTGCTAGGATTGATGCGCTGCAGGCTGAGTACTCTGCTTTTGAGACGTGCCACGAGACGAATGGGCTTATATCCACCGCCAAAGAACTCAACATCGCATTCGTCGCCTGTAAGAAAGCTCCATGTACGAACTGCATGTAAGGCACACACTGACCGCGTTCATTCGCCTCTAGACAGCCCCCTCGGCCACGGCTGGCTCGTCGACACCTTCGACTACGCCTCACCCTCGGACTTCGCACCCACCGACTTCCGCGCCAACTCGCCGAAATTCCAAGGCACCAATTTCTACACCAACAAAGCCATCGTCGAAGAGATCAAGAAACTAGCAAAGCGTAAAGGGTGCACGACGGCACAGGTGGCGCTCGCGTGGGTCGCTGCGCAGGGCATGATTGCTATTCCTGGGACGACGAAGGTGGGGCGTTTGGAGGAGAATTGGGGGAGTAGGGATGTTGTTTTGAGCGAGGAGGAGATGGGGGTGATGAGGAGGATTGTGGATGGGGCGAAGATTGAGGGGGAGAGAAATAATGTGGCGCTTACGAAGTTGGTTGGGCATTGAGATGGGTGAAGGCTTAAATGTAGTGGGTAAGTGTGGATTTTACACACTTCTGACTGCTTCGCTATATCCTTGTCAATCAGGTCGGAAGAAGATTAAAAAAGTCGCATTTGGTCGGGACCTCTTATCTGCATATCCCGTGTCGTGACAGCATGACTACTATATCCTACAATCCAATCACATTACCATTAAAAAGCCCTATCTACCAGGCCATGTCATGAATCATCCGACGGAATTTCGTGCCTCGTTATCGTCGTCGTAGTCGTGAATTGATACGCTCATCGAGGGCGCAAAAGGTATGCACCGTAGCAATACCCCACCACCCGTAAAAGTCGTAACCCGTCTACCCAGATCGCTGAAAATTCCAAACATCCCTCCAATTTCGTCGATGTAGTCTCAATAGACCCATCGCCAGGTCTCAAAAGTACGTGTCAACCACGTCCTGCCCGCCGCGCACCGCCCACTCGACGATCTCCATACCACTGAGCCCGCTGGCCCAGTAACTCTTCTTGCAGCCCTGCAGCGCATTGAGCTTAGCGTACGCACCGCTACGCAGCGCATCGGACCCAAAGTGAGGGAAGTAATCCCACTTCTCAAACCCCTTGACATCACCATCTGCCAAAGGCGTAGCAACCTGCGTAGCGTTCCGCGGGTCCTTGTTGATCTCGGAAAGGCTGTGGATCGCGACGCGACGCGCGATTCCTTTCGATTGCGGCTCGTATGGACCCCACGCCCATGCTACGGAGACGTTGGATTCGGGGCTCAGATGGAGGACGGCGACGGCTTGGCCGTCGTTGGGAGGTGGTACGGTCGGTGATGTTGCATTCGCGATGTACGACACGCCGAATGGGAGCTCGAGCTCGACGGCGGCGGAGGAGTATTGGTGGGTTGTCACGTTGTGGAAGGTGTTGTACTCTTTTTCTGTGAGATCGACGCCTGCGCGCTCCAGGCTGGAGATGGAGGGCGCAAAGGCAAAGATTACGTGCGAGCATTCTTGCTTGGTCCACTTGAGATAGGTCCCTTCTGGCTGCGTGTAGGTGATGATCGGGTTCTCGCCCGATCGGTCGACGCATCGAACTTCTGCGGAGGTTTTGATGGGTGTCTTACATAGAGCTTTCTTGGCAAACTCAACGAAGATTGCGTGGAAGTCTGTGAGGTAGACATCGTGCAGTCCACTACAAGGCACAAAGTCAGCATCTGTCCCATATGCACGTCGTATATTACACGTACAGGAAGCCGGTCAGGATATCTGGGGTGAAGTATTGTAAGATGTAGAGCTATCACGTGTCAGTAGCTGCATGCAGGCGCGCTATCCCTGCAAGTGCATTGCAAAGGTGGGTTGGTGACTTACAGCCGGGACAATGTTAATGTCGCCGTATCCATAGAGAGCTACCGGGTTCACGAGTAACAACGGCAGAACGGTGAAGTTATTGTTGCGGAACCATTCTGCGCCAGAAATTGTAAATTCTTCTGGTACGCCGTCCTGTGTTCCTGCGTTAGCTTACCATTGTTGTGTTACATTGCGCGTTCGTCATACCTTGTAATTTGTGGCACTGATGGGTCGAAATCGCTGGTTCCACAGTGTCGCATACTTTGGAATCTCGTCGGCCACAGCTTTCAAGAGTCCAGGTGATGTCGGGGGATTTTCTTCAATCTTGGCTGTCGTGTAGTTGTATCTGAGAGTTGGTCAAGTCAGTGACTGTTTCAGGCAAATTCTGTCTGCCCTTGCAATGGGCAACCTGGGTCTTGCTCTCGCGTATAGTGCGAAATCATCGGAAACGCAACTTACCGAAACTGTTGGCGTGCGCCAGCTAGCTTGAATGGCTCGATTGCAACATCCGTCTGGTTCCAGATCTTCAAGGTTTCCGGGTAAGAATTGTTCGAGAAGAAGGCCGCACCGAGCGGGTGGAAGACGCCTCTGTGAGGGTGGTCAGCGGCGTTTAAAACGGTTCTGTCGTGTAACACTAACGCCTCGTTGTAGTATGCTTGACATTTGCCGCCAACTTCTTCGCGAAAGTCGAATATCATGGCCTTGATGCCCTTTTGCTCGAGACGAGCGCCGGCGGAGAGTCCCGCTGGTCCTGCGCCGATTATGCACACAGGCTTTGGTTCTTCATGTCGGCAAAAGGGAACGGCGTGGACTGAAGCGCATAGCGCCAACAGTGGTAGCAAGTGTGACCACCACATAAGTGCTCGAGATGTCGTTGCTGCAGGTGCCAGCTGATCGGTGACTAGAGATGGTGATATAGTGATTCTGGATTGAACGAAATACTGTGACGGAATAGATTTTGTTGTTTTGTGCGAATTGGCGAACTAGCGGCGCGATCAATCTTGTGAAGCTTAAGGTGAGAGTAAAGTACCTGCGTAACGACAGCGCACAGAGTCAGGCTACGAGCGCCATATGGTCGTGCCGTCTCAATAAAGTCAAGGCTAGGCCGGTCTCATAGCCGAAGGAGAAGAAGATCGTGCGCATGGATCCGTACATGGCTTCACAGACGTTGCTGTAGAGATGTACCTTGCTATCGGCCGTGGTCTGTCCTCCGCGAAGTATTGCGACAGCAATTGCAGCTTCCCTCGCGTCAATTGCACGCAACAAACGCAAGGAAAGCTGTCCATGTTGTAATCGATCATCCTCCGAGGTGCAGCAGTGTGTATCGATAGCGGTGTACACGCTGTACAGCTGTGTCATACTGCATGGCGTTGCAGCTGCCAAAGCCTTGGGACGCCGAGGTCCAGCTATCCCTGCTAGCTCTTTCCAGCACGTTTGAATCCCAGCCCTCTGGACAGAAATAACTGGACCCGATGCTTCAAAAAGAACGTTCCCGGTACCGCAAAAGAAGTCGATTCAACTGAAGCGTCCACTGCCCGAACACTGCCACGCTGTGAATGCGCAACTCATTGCAGCCTTATCTGGTGTGGATTGAGACGTCTTCGCTCAAGCTGAACAACACGCCTTTGGACTTGCCAACAAGCATTGACAACTCATCCCGTCACTTCAGCCTTACCGACCGAAATTGCGACCTTGGAACTCAATGCGCCCATCGTTGTTTTTCAGCACGAGCTCAAAATCACGAGTGACATCATGCGCACAGACTGGACACGATTGATGCGCAAAAGAAACGAGAATAAAAGAACCCAGTGTCGCACCGCTCTGAGGCTCGACCACCATACTATATGGTCTCTTGAATTAATGGCCCTTACTACGAATCGTAGCACTGTCGAGAATGACATCAACTGCTCCGTTCTGACGTCGAAGGTCCAATCTTAGACCCTGAGCAACAACATCGAAGTGCCTCGAGTTGTTGGGCGAGTGTTTGAAGGAAGGGGATCTGGTGAGTTACTCGAGCGCTCTGTGTTCAGCCGCCGGTAGCAGCCATGACAAACAGTCGCTTCTCGAAACTGCAGCCTGCCTATCTTCAGCTTTGCTTTCTGGACCTGACTGATGGTATAGCAAGCTGTTCAATATTGTCTGTGCCCTCTTTTTCATGTTATCTAACGCATCGCGCGGGATTGGTGATCAAGCAACATGCGCATGCTGTTCGTACAGCCACCCTCTGCCTAATGTGCCGGCGTGCTTTGCCCTTGTGTCGTCGCCGAATCCTCCGCGCCACACTGAACCAGCAAGTCCACAATAGAACCATCAGGTGGGTTGTTCGCTGCCTTTACCATAATGTCTAACGGACTATCGCCCGCTTTATTGCGGATGCTCACATCTGCACCGGCGTCGACGAATTTGTTGATCATCTCGAAGGTGCCTTTTCTACAAGCTAGTGCGAGAGGTGTGAATCCCATGTCGTCCTGTGCGCTGATGTCCCACTCGCTCTGATGCAGTAGGACATGTACGAGACGTGCCATAGCGAGACTGGCGGCTGTGTGTAGAAGGGATCTACCATGTCGAAATGTCCTGGTTGGGATGCTGGCACCGCGTGCGAGGAGATAGAGGGCGGTGTCTTCCTGGCCGGTGATGACGGCCCATGCAAACGGTGTGTAGCCATTGTTATCGACAGGATCAATGGGCAATTTGCAAGTGAGCAGGATATTGATCATGGCAACGTCTGTAGCTGCCGCTGCGGCATGGAGTGTACCTTGTCCGTCAACGTCTCTTGCGTGGATATCAGCGCCGTGCGATATCAGGTCGCGCAGTAACCTTGAGCTCTTCCCACACTCCAGTAGGAAAGGCGTGCAGCCTTTTTTGTCTTTCGCATTTACGTCTATGCCCATCCCAATGAGTCTGCCGATCAGGTCGTATCGGCCATACCAGACTGCAGCATGGAAGAGTGTTGATCCATCTTCAGACCGCTCGTCTTGGATATGTTGAATGGAGTTGAGCATTCTGAACATGATAACCTCAGCAACGCCATCTGTCCATCTGCTGTAATGACTGAGAAGGTAGTCGAATGCGGTCGAGCGAAAAGTGTCTCCGGCCATGAGCTTACACTGTCCAGAGTGGAGAAGTACGTCGACAACAGAGGTGTCTCTCTCCCAGTCTTCGTCCAAAGCAACTAATGCTTGAACTAATGGCGTATAGTTCTCGCCCTCAGGACGGCGGCTGACTTTCGATGTGTCGTGGCCACAGTCTAGAAGCTGCTGAATGAGGGTTACGTTGCGTCGACCTACAGCAAAGGTAAGAGGTGTATCCCCACACGGCAGATATTTGCCGCTTTCTTCGTCATCGAATCTGGACAGACTGTCTACCACTGCCACATCCTCCCCGTCAAGTGCTGCGTACATCATATTCAGTAATGCTCGCGGCTTCACCAGGTCTCCTCCCTGTGAGATTAGCCAAGTGATGTAGTCATGGCGTCTTGCCGTAAGATCGTCACAATCGGCAGTCGGATTCACGATTCCAGTATCGAGCATCAAGGACATGGTGAACTCCGTGGAGTTCGACATTGCTATGTCCAGTGCCGTGCTTTTCAGCGGATAGTCGTCTCCGCCCAACGCTGTGAGTAGGGCATGGACAGTGTCGAGATGCCCTGCGGACATTGCAGTATCGAGAACGGTTTCCTCATTACCGTCCGTTACAGTGAGATCGGCGCCATGAGCGACTAAGAGTCGAACGACTTCGGTGTGGCCTGCGTTGGCGGCGTTTATTATTGGTGTACTGGCATGCGGCTCGAAGCTTTTTGAATTGACATTTGCACCATTGTCTAAGAGCAATTGGACCATGTCGATAAGTCCGAGATCGCTGGATGCCAATAATGCACCTATCACAGTCAGTTATCGTTCGCATGCTTAGTGTTTCTTCATGCGAAGCCATCGCGAACCTGGAATTGAAGGCTGAAGCAATACGAAACACTTCCCGGCAAAGCAATCATGTATCATGTCACGATATGGGCCTTCAACTTACTTATTCCGGCATCATCTTGATCCTCAACGTCGAGCCCCTGTTCCAACAAATACCTGGTGGTACCTATATGGTTGTTGCGAGTCGCATATGCTAGTGCTGTCCTACCCTGCGAACATTTGACATGTAGCTCGGCTCCCTCAGCCAGAAGCAATTTCATAACCACAAGGTGGCCTTGTTCGGCCGCTAACAAGAACGCTGTCCGGCCTCCGAGACATGTTTGCTCAAGATCCAAGCCTTTGTGGATAAGAAAGTCGACCGCATCTATCTTCTCATGTATGGCGGCAAACTGAAGAGCATTGTAATCCTCAACTTGGAAAGGGCTAGTCGGATCTGCACCAAAGTCCATGAGAAGCTGAATGATTCGAGGTGTTCCATTCAACACAGCGTGTGCGATTGGTGGTAGATTTTTGACCCGGTGATGTACGTTGGCCCCACGTTTGAGGATGTATTGCATTACATCTGGCTGGTCGTAGTTGATGGCGCGAACGAGAGGGGTGCAGGAGTCGGACGCCTCCATTTCGATATTGGCTCTTTTCAATTCGTCTTTTACTACGTCGAAACTCCCTTGTCTTATCGCCTGGTGTAGTAATTCGTTACGAGGGTCGATGGACTGCGAAGACAAGTGATCCACCATTTTAAATCTCTCCGCATCGTCTTCGTCACTTGACGAAGCCACAGGAGTGAGTATCGCTTGAGACATATCACTGTCGCTGTCGTCCACTATTTCGAAACTTTGCTCCTTGAATACGTCATTCTGATATGTCTTAACTTCATGCGGCATGTGGTTTGTTGTTACCGACTGTCGTCGTGCTGTAAATCGAGGCCGCCTGCCTATATGTCTGGACTTTGCTCCCTCGGCGATCCGGGATGGTTCCATGTCGAAGGGCGCCTGTCTTGAAAGTGTAGTCGCGAGTCAGAGGTTGCGCCTCTGATGTTCAGTGCGTCTTAAAGGTTGACACAGTAGGCGATAAATGGGAAGTTGCCCGGAATGATACCAGGAGAGCCACGCAAAGGGACGACGGTCTAAATGAGATAACTCCAGCAATATGATCACGCAGGAAATAGACGATGGAATATGTAGATGGCAGTGTGATGGGACATGTGAAATTGCCATCGACGTGCAACTACTCACAAGTCAAATCGTCAAGATGTGCTAGGCAACAGCACTGAGTAGCGTGACCGGTAATAACGTACGCACTGAAGTCAAACCACATTATTGGTCAATTGATCACAGTAGTCAGCTTCAGCATTGCCGACTTGCAGTTTCAGCTGGAGTGATCGCTCGCCATCTGCACATGAAGTGGGGCAATGGTGGCGCAGGCATTCGTTGAACGGCACGGCAAAGCCTCGCAAAGTGGCTCAATGCAATGGTGCGTACGACGTTCCGAGCCTCGCGTGATGTTACCAATGTATGCTGGACGGGACGGACGCAGCTTGTGAAAGTCTTTGCAGTTGGACCCCTCCTTCTGGTTCCAATGACGTGTGGCGCGCGCTCTTGCACCGCCTTACCCGGCTGGTAACGTTAGCGTCAGCTGCTGACTACGACCGCACTTAAGATAAACATCTCTTTCTCTCTACTGAGACCACCTTGATACTCAACTTCTTACTCTCTGTCACATCATGGGAATCTTTTCAAATCATCTGCTGCTCGTCGCCATCGCGGCTCTAGTGCTGCTACCTGGAGCTCACGCTTTCGGCGCGGGGAACATCGCATCTATCTCCAAGATCGAGGGTCAGAACTGGCGCCATGGAGACATCGAGGACATGCTTGCTACAGTCGCGTGCTTGAAAGGTCACAAATGGAAGTCTGCTATGATCAAGGTTGGTCGATTTTCACAATCTTCTGCAAAGCATCGCTAACCAAAAGCAGCGCGTGTACTTTGGCAACTGGCTTCGAGATTACTCACAGGTGCGAGTGATAACATTGGTGTACTTTCTCAAATTGCTGACTACAAAAAGGCTGTTGACGTCGGTACCTTAGCCAAGGTCCAAGCCGAGACTATTCGCGTGCTCGTATGGGTCTTGTCATTCATGTCCTTCGGCTATGCCACTGGCGAGTTCGAAGTCACGTCTGAGCGACTTGGCGTGTATCGACCTGAGGAACACATTGACAACCCAAAGGACTATGCCGACAACGCAGATGCCAGGAAGTATGATCCTCGTCTCAGAGGCCCGGTCAGTGAAGCCGAGCTTGCGGTGGATCCACAGACCGGAATGAAGAACTACATCGCCAACGAACGTGGTGGATGGGCAACATCTGCCGGATACGTCAAGTTCTCTTTTGCACGTGCCATTCACTTTGGCCGACTCTATACCCATGGACCATCTGGTCAGCGTGGACGAGACGAAGATCTCTCGGAAGCACTCCGTTGCCTTGGCCAGGGCCTCCACTGCCTCGAGGACTATGGTGCTCACACTAATTATACTGAACTGGTATTACGTGAGCTCGGCTATCATGACGTCTTCCCACATGTTGGTGTCCAAGCAGGTATCACGCTCAATGGCAAGCACGTGTTTCCACTTGTCACCGGCACGTTTGGTGGTGTTGACTTCTTCCACTCTGTACTTGGAGAAGCCACCGATCACATCACGCAGTCCGAGATTGACGAAGTCAATACCGCACTTATAGATGCCGTGTCTACCAACAGCACCGGCCAGAGAGGCCCTGGTGGCGAAGCTCCAGCGTGCAGTAGCCTCCTCAGTGCCCTGAGCTTGGTACCAGGCACAGGCGATCTTGCAAAGGAAGCGCAGGACTTGCAGCGCATGGCAGATGATCAATCTGCTGCGAACGCTTCCCGCTCCGGCGGCTATGACAACTATGACACGTATGGCTCACGCGCTGGAGGACAGCAGTTTGATGCACCTCCAGGTTCGGTTGGTGGGCCACCAGGACCGAACATTCCGGGCACAGAGACCGACCCTGCCACCATTATCCCAAAGATCAGTAAGGGAGCTCCATGTATGAACTGCGTTTGAGACATACACTAATTTCATATATCAACCTCTAGTGCCAATCCTGGTGTTCAGAGACAAGGTCGTCCGCAACATCTCGGCTGTCATATCCAAGATTCCCGGCCTCGAGAAGGCTATCGAGACCATCACGGAGAAGGTCACGCTCTTTGTACTGTCGCTGCTAGCGCCCTTCATCCTGCCGATCATCAAACAAGCATCCACACAGCTCAAGCAAGGATCTTCTGCAGTCATCGACTCTGCCGCGAAACATCAGTACGAGGTTTGGACCGACCCTCACTCCACCAATCCCACCCACAGCATGCTGTCCAAGGACCATTTCTCTAACGTCCTTAACCAACCTGCTGGTCAAGTCGCCGTGGCCATCCTCCAGTACGTTGCACCCCGTGTGATTTACGCATGGGACCATCCGGATGTCCCTGTAGACCAGGTACTTGACGACTGCATGCGTGTCTTCCATCACCCTGGTCTCCGCGATCCCCGATGCGAGGTCCACAACAGCATGTTCGACGTCGTCAAGAAATGGGCGCACAACTATCGTGGTCGAGATCTGAACTCGATTCTCAACTCTGAGGCTGTTCGGTCAGGCAAGAACCACACCACCGCCAATGACCACTCCCATGGCGCGCACGCGCATGGTGCGGCAGGCATCCAAGGTTTCTCTAGCAGCAGTCACGGAGGCGGACACAGCAGCGCCAGCCACTCTAGCGGCCACGGAGGAAGTCACCAGCAGTCTGGTCCCGGCGGTCTTCTCGGCTCTCTCACAAACAACCTCCCAGGAGGTCTAGGCAGTGCATTCAACAGCCTCAACCTCGGTGGCGGTGGTAGGACACGAGATGCCGGCGACTTTGACGAACCTGCTCCATCCAGCGCGCCATACCAGCCTTCCCACTCACCGCAGCCCTCGCAATGGGGTGAATTCCAGCCTTACCAATCCTCTTACGCAGGTGAAGGTTACCAGCCTCCCGCTGAGTATAGCAGTACTGCACCCTCTGGAGGATATGGACAAGCTCATGGTCAGGGTTACTACCAGGGTGGTCAAGGTGCTGAACCGAGTTATACGGTGCCGACGGCTTATCAGCAAGGTTATGAGAACTATGGCGGTGCGGGACCGGGAGGATATGAACAGCCTCTGCCACAGCAGCCGCCCGCTGGTGGGTACACGTATGACCAGAACGCATCTTCTGGTAGTGATGGACGGCAGTGGGGCGGTGGTGGTGGGAACGCAGCGTGGTAATTTGCCTGACAAAGTCACGAAAGAGGTGTTGATGGCGTGATAGGGCTCGATCGATGTGGCTCGGTGAGAGGGTGTCTCATTCCATTGTCCTACGTAGAGCTTATAAGTAATGTATACGTGAACTTTTTTCCCGTTGTGCGGGTGGTCTAAGTCCATTTAGGCTTCACAATCAGCCAGAGACATTGAAGTAGCCCAATGCAACAGAGTTGAGATTTCTTATATTCTTCTTTCTCCTACTATGCACTCCTCACCCTTCTCTCTGATCGTAAATACTTGGACGAACGCTTTTTGAAAAGAAAGCTCTAAGCCAGAATATATGCCAAAAACGCCGGCAGAATGCTAGCGTATCGTCGTGTTTAATGTGGGTATTGTTACAATATGTGTGGTGTTGTATTCGGGCGCTAATTTCTACTCGTTGATTTTGGCCAGGAGCTCGTGGTCGCGGAAGAGCGAGTACTCGTCCTCGCCCACCTTAATGGGGCTGCCGCCGTACTGTCCTGATATTAGTCTCCAGTCTTGTACATCTTCGAGGTAGTTTCCCCGCGATTCACTCTCCAAAGATGACGTACCTGAGGGATCAAAACCTTATCGCCAGGCTGTACGCTCGGTGCGACCCTCTTTCCGTCCTTGTCAACTGCACCGGGTCCAACGGCCAGGACCTTTGCCTCGTTGAGCTCCTTCACAGCGGTCTCGGGGAGGAAGATACCGGTTGCGGTCTTGGCCTCTGGCTTGAGGCGCTGGACAAGGATGCGGTCGAGGAGAGGGGCGAGAGACTTGATTGACTTGATGGAAGACTGTGCCATTGTTAGCTTGGACGTGTTGCGGGGAGCTTGCGGAGGGCTCGGAGGTGTGTGGTGTAGTAGAGATTTAGGTTGCTTACCATCTTTGGATAGGTCAGATGGGAAACGAGAGAGAGCGTGTGATACTGCGAAATTGAATGCGTGAGAGTCGTAGAATTGACAAGTCGTGGAGCTGGTGAAGAGGGCGATACTCGGTGATGCACTCCGTTCTGGAAAATTCCAATGTTGGTCCGTGCGATCACAGCGAAACCACCTCGGAACTGCAGCGCGTGAACCTTCCGAGCCACGATTCTCGTGTGTTTCCTAATCCAGCCTTTCCCACGTCTTCACACTCTTTTGCATACATATACTGGCGCGGTCGATGCTCTGGCGCTGTATATGTGGAGAAGCAATGCCCTCCGACTGAGGCACTGTTCCTCTACCGCGGCTGCCCGCAATGGACTGAACATCAGACGGTATGGCTCCGAGAGCAGCCTGCCAATTTCCGAGGATGAGTTTGCGAGAGCATTGGGAGTGGTCTTCCCTTGGACCTGGAAGCAGGAGAGCAAGGAAACGCTTGGTATGGAAGACTTGGAATTTGTGGGAGCATTCGCTGATTGAGGCGCGCAGGTTTCGCAATCAGCGGCGGCGTTGATTCTATGGCGCTCGCATACCTCTACTCAAGGATGAGAAAGGCCAACGAGCTCCTACCAAAAGCCCACGGCTTCATCGTGGACCATAAAGCGCGCCCGGAGAGTGCAGAGGAAGCGCAATGGGTTGCGGAGGAGCTGCGCGGAAAATGTAAGCTCACAAGCAAGAGCTGCCTCTATGATAGCCTTCTGACCGTTCATAGATGATATGGCAGCATCCATACTCACCGTCACGTGGCCCGAAGATTACGATATGCACATCTCGACCAGCTTCGAGACGCACGCGCGCGCCCTTCGGTACCAAGCACTGGGCCGAGCATGCAGGGACAACAAGATAACAGCCTTGATGGTGGCGCATCACGGTGACGATCAAGCTGAGACCGTCTTGATGCGGCTTGCGAACAACAGGCTCCGTACGGGTTTGAAAGCCATGCAGAGCGTGGAATGGATACCAGAATGCGAGGGCATCTACGGTGTGCACCACAGCGGCAAAACCCAGAAGCCTGATCTTTCTCTCGACATACCTTTCCCGGTCGAGCAGGGTGGCATTCGCATTCTACGACCGCTCCTTGCCCTCGAAAAGTCACGCTTGATTGCGACTTGTACGGAAAATGACGTGCAATGGGCAGAAGACAGGACCAACCAGGAGCCGATGCTAGCTTCACGTAATGCCATACGACACATATACAAGCACCACAAGCTACCGGAAGCTTTGAGTATACAGTCTCTGGTTGACACCTCGCTGTACATGCAAAAACGCCTTAAAACGCATCGTTCGCACGCTGAAACTTTGTTCGATGAGTGCATGATGAAGCTAGATATCCAGACCGGCGCGCTGCTTGTTCGATTCCCACCTTTTACCTCTCTGCTTCATCGACCGATCGAGACAGAATCTGACAGAATCGAGGCGAAGGCGAATGCATACTGCTTGATTGAGAGGGTGGCAGAGCTGGTGACATCAAAGTTTAAGCCTGCACTCGGCCAACTAGCTGCAAGGATCGACAACATCTACCCAGAGTTCTTGACACATGAAGAGAAGAAGGAATGGGAAACTCCCATGCAAGGCTGTTCCATGGACAACTTTACCGTCTACCACGTTTGGTGGCGGCGCTGGGACAAAGCTTCTCCCTTCGAGGACCACGGCCTTCCTCACGAGGACTTCGGCTCTACCGCATCCCACCCAAAGGAATGGCTACTCACTCGCCAGTCATTGGATAACTCAGAATCAAAAAAGCTGGAGATCGTTGTCCCACCATCACAGACTTCTACGCTTACCCCGAGCTCATCGACATCCAAAGAGACCTACCAACTCTTCGATGGTCGCTTCTGGATCAAGCTCGATAACTACACCCATGACACACTCATCATCCGCACCTTTGAGAAGACAGATATGCGCCACCTCCCCACACTTCAAAGTAACAGAGACGCCCTCAAGCGCCTGGCTGGGCCAATACCTGAGCGCTTCATCACCGCCGCCTTTGCGCTCCTCAAGCCTTCAGACATCCGCTTCACACTACCTGCCGTATTTCGCAAAGACAGCGCAACCAACGAAGAATCGCTCGTCGGCTTCCCTACACTCAACATGCGTATGGGTGGCTGTGGTGGAGCACCCTTAGACATTTGCCAATGGAGCGTACGCTACAAGAAAGTTGACTTCGGTCGGCGCTCAGCCGGAGACATCATCGTGCCGGGCCTCACACCCCAAGACATATTCGCACAAGAGCGCCGCATGCGTATCGCCAACAAAGGAGTCTCAATACTCAAGGTTCGACGGAATCAAGTTGTCGGCGAGTACGCGCAACGACTCACAGGGTATAAGCGCGTCAGCGGGACGGGCTTTGAAAATCATAGCAAGAAAAAGAGTCTGGTTTACACTCAGCGTGCTATGGAGGGTGAGGAGACGGATGGACTGAGCTTCTTGATGGATGATGTCGAGAATAATGAAGAGTTGGAGAAGGGTACAAAGGATGCGGAAAGGAAACGTTCAGCGAAGACGAGTGATCAGGAGCGATGAATGAAGAGCATCTACACCACCATCATTATGGTACACGAGTCAACAGCTCAAAGTCTCGTTCGCGTGCCGTTAATCACCCAGCACCGTTCCTCGCCACCTTGACATTCGTCAGCCTAATCGTAACCCCCCACCAAAACCGCTCTCGTGACGCAACACCATATATTGCAATGACCTCACCGATCCCGCCAATCCCCCGCATCACCACCGAGGCGAGTAGTCGCTACGAAATCTCGACTCAGCGGCGGGGTCTGGGTGAGTCAAACATGACGTACGTTGTCATGCTCAGGCATGTTGAATTAGTGAGGCTATCCCTGCTGCATCGTGGAGGATGTGTACATGGGGAAACATGCCGGAGAATTTGGGAAATGACTAGGCGGGCAGGCATAACCACGTTTGCGAAGACGTTTGCAGTACTCGTGACTCCGTACGTTGCTCGCCGATAGTATGGGCGGGTCGCAGTGTCTTCTGGTTTGACAAGAGCAGTGGGCGTTGAAGTGAATGGACAATAGATCTTGCGGGGGTTTGCAATCTTAGTAGTGCAGGTGAATCTCGTATGAGGGCTGATCGAACTAATGGAGAGAAACATCTACCCGAGTGTTCAAGCTGTCTATGGTAGGTGGAAGTAATGGCAAAGCCTTGAGCTCTGCTTTTCGCGAAGAGCAGTCTTGAAGGATGATGCATGTTCGCGAGTCTTCGATGAGCTATAATTCTCCAGCTCGTGCGTACAAGCACATTTCTAGTGTCCGATCAAAGCCATTTCCTCACTCAAATGCAGGAAAGCGGGGTATGTATTGTACTCCTGGATAGCTCCGCAGCGCTATGTCGCGCTGGGTCGTCAATTTTCCAGCCACAGTCCTTTTCGCTCGTAGCTGGAAACATACCGTACATTTATTCCAAAGATTAGTGTCGTTGTTGACTGCGCGATGTATGACGTTGCCGTCAGCCACCCCGGGCCAGAAAAGGAAGGAACAAACTCCAAGTACCCACTTCCGCGCATCGTACTTTTGTACCCTGCAGCGGCCCTTGATTAAGCTTAAATCGACTTCGATGTCTACGTGCAACTGTTGTTGTACTTGTTGTTGTGCGTGAAGGTGGGAAATGTATACTTCTCGGTGGTGTTTCGGCGACCGTATGTGTGGTTGCGTACGGTCATGAGCTTCGTGCTGAAAATATCTCATATGCGAACATGCGAAGGTACTCGTATGTTCTGGATCGCCGACGTCGGCATTTGGTGAGTCCTGAAGGTTGACAGAATAGCTTCGATCAGTCCGTCAGTAAATTTCCATGTCAGCAAGTGAGCGGCAAAAATTTGCCGAAGCATCGATACAATCTCAGAGCCTCACCGCAAAACTTTGGCTGACTCGTGGAGTGTTGCGGCTTGCAAGAAACTTGGTCGAGGCACGCGAAAACCCTTCACGATGCGGGAAGGAGGACCCACAAGGGCGGCATTGGATGGTGGTCGAGAAGGCATCGGAAAGTGGATGCTGCGCGGCTCGACGAAACCTTGTGGCGTGCATCGTATGGGATTGATTGCGACATACGTTTCTAGTTCGACAGAGCCTGGAGAAAAATCTCTGCTTGCATGAGTTTCGAAACACTTGCATCATGGCGGGCAGAGCTGCATGCTGGTGAATATACAAGCTGGAATATAGGTGCTCGTGTGTCGTTCGCTGGTGTGCATGCGTTCGGCGTTATGTAAGCCCAAGAGCGCTTTGATGCGACGGCGACTATTGATTGGGAGATCCGAGATCATCGAACGTACTCAGATTCTTCCGTGCTCTGTGCGGGCCGGAGCAACCGCTGGAGGTGAAATGAAGGGGAGGATGCAGGATGCGAATCCTCCGCAGAACGTGTGTATCGCCTTTCCGAACTTCACGATTGTCTGGCGCAAGACACACGCGTAATCGACGGGCGAGTGCATATTGATACGTAAGCATCGTGGCTTTCTGTCCTTCGACGCGAGTCTGAGGTTGGCGCCCCTTTTCACGTGAGCTGCTTTCAGCCGGCACACCCCTAGCGTCTGACTCGGCTGATCAAGTTAGTGCTCGATCGTCCTCAACCTCCAGATACCGCAATATGCATCGACTGCAGTTGGTCAGACATACAAAGAATTGGCCCGATTGGTTTTTGATGTGGCTATTAATCTATCAGACGAGGCTGAGGCATAACCGTGCATGAAAACGTCGTGCATACATTTGGGTGTTGAAGCTCGCCGGACCTTCCATGTCGACACCGGCCTCAGCAAAACTTTGCAGAATGCTTAGCGTATTCATGAGTGCGATGAAGCAGACAGACCTATCGACGATCAGCCATCGGCAATTCTACCTAGTACCGCAGCGGTGAGCAGTTGGTACATTTCTTGGGCGCATGACATGACATGGTTGAGACTCTTGTGCAAGGGTCCAAGGTTGAAGGTCAACGGGGATCAGCGGTTGGACAACGCGTTTTGTAGTCATTCGCTGCAGGCAAACCGCTAATGGCGCTGGGCGTCTGCGTACTCAGATATGGCACGTCAAGGCGTGGAGGCTGGAGTTGTGCAGGAGCTGCAAATTGATGGGACAGAGACGTTTGTGGTGTTGCACGGCGGCGGTTGGAGAGCACACGACCGTTGAGTTGACAGACAGAAGCCGAAGAAGCTCGCAAACGCAGGAGTGGAAGGCGCCTTTTGCTGTATTATTCCCTGTAAAGATACTTGCTGTGGTACGCCGATCCCGGATGCAAGCAACGTGATTTGAGAAACGATTACTGCTATCCACCAAAGGACTGCGTCTACACTGTTGAGTACCTCTAGGCTTCCTTATTGTGGTCACGCTGAGGCCCAGCACACTGGTTGTGGCCGAGCCGTGTTCTTTATCGAGGTGTGTGTCTCGTGTCGTGAGGACTTGCAAGATGAGGGGCGGTGGCGATCATGCGACCCAAATTCTTGACTGATAAGCATGGTAAGAATCTTGCGCAAGCATCTCCTCCAAGGTTACAGGGTGAAAGCTGGGCTGCTACCGCGGGGTGCCGACCAGAGACTCGAGGATTGCCGGCCTTCTCGTTTGCCTCGATTGCCAGAATTCAATGCAGACAGGCTGGGATGTCAAGAGTTTGCACAGCACTTGTGTGTTTCACGGTGCATAATAAATAATGGTACTGTTTGGGCAGCCAATCGTGTAGCGGGCCCACTAGGGGCCGTGCAGCCGTCAAACCAATGTGCCAATCTCGTTAAATCCCTGCATGTGCCTCTCCTAGCAACGCGTCCTCACCTTAAAGCTCTTGCAGCCCATGCGTCGCTGAAACTTCCTTTATTCTCTTCCTCACTCACCCGACACTCAGCCCTTCTTGCCAAAGGTCGAGCCTGCTTACCTCTTGCTGCCACTTCCAGCCAGAGCCTTCCCATTCTAAAAGTTTTGTAATCACGAGCTCCCTTATCCTTCACACCCAACCACAAGCACTCTCAGCAAATTTTTCTCACAAAATCGCCAACCATGTCTGCCGTCGAGCCTCAGAAGACTGCGGATGTCCCAGCTGCGGGCACCGTCTACTCAGCGCCTGCGCCTGTCGAGCCTGTCAAGATTGACATTCCCGTGGTCGCCGCCGATGCACCAACGAGCGATGCGGCCAAGTCTGTGGATGAGGCCGTAGCGCCTGTCGAGGAGAAGAAGGAGGAGGCAAAGGTCGAGGCCAAGATTGCAGAGCCCATCTACAGCGGTGCGCTCGGCTACAAGGCCCCGGGTCTCAAGAAGTGAGTACAGTTCGCATTGCGAAATACGAGCAAGGCTGACAGATGACTGCAGCGCCTTCCGCTTCTCCAAGAAGTACTTCTGGTTCGGAGAGGAGCCCGTTCAGTCCGCCAACTTGGCTGAGTACCTCCGCGGCGAGAAGCCAGAGGTCGCTCACCCTGTTGTCGCCTGGTCCAGCCAGACCGGCAAGGGTCTGCTGTTCTTCGTCAAGCACGCCGACAAGAAGGAGCACCCCGCCGGTGTCCTCAACTTGGCCTACGCAACTGATCTCGCCAAGGACGGCACTGTCGCCTTTGCCCTCAAGATCTCTGGCCACAAGCACGCCTTCGAGGCCCAGTCCGCTGCCGAGCGTGATGGCTGGTACGTTGCCGTCGAGAAGGCCATCGTCGATGCGAAGGAGGCCAAGGAGGGCATTGAGTCCAGCGATGGCTACAAGGAGCAGAAGGAGAAGATCGGTATGCACAATATTTTATTCCCATGTCACGTCGCACGTCGCGTACGCCAGCGATGTCGATCCCACTAGCTTTGCAGTAGACTGACAACACGCAGGCAAGCCCACCACGCTAGCGGCAGCTACCGCATCCGCACCCAAGAAGAGCACCGACGCTACGCCAAAGCCAGCTGAGACTACAGAGGCACCAGTGGCCGCTACCGAGCAGCCCATCGTTGCCGCTCCCGCCCGTGCTGGCTCATCCTCCAGCAGCTCTTCCGACGACAACAAGAAGGCCAAGAAGACGAAGTCCAAGTCTCGCTCAGCATCCCGCGGCAAGCGTGCCTCCATCTTCGGTGGTCTCCTTGGAAAGAAGGACAAGGCCGAAGACAAGGTCGAGCAGAGGAAGGAGGAGCACAAGACTGAGGGCGAGTCCTCCAAGGCAGAGCCCGAGCTGAAGAAGGATGAGCCACTCGCTGCTGCTCCTGTCGTTGCACCCGTGGAGAGTAAGTTCATAAACCAATCCTGGCTATCCTCGAGATCATTTTCGCAAGAATTTGCTAACGCTCCATAGCCACCACCGCACCTGTCATCACGCAGGATCTTCCCAAGGTTGAGGAGCCAAAGACCGACGTCTCAGCCCCAGTCGTTGCAGCTCCTGTTGAGGAATCCAAGAATGAGGAGCCATTGGTAAAGGCACCGGCCGAGGAGAAGCCAAAGCCCACCAAGCGTGGCAGCATCTTCGGCAACGTCTTCGCCAAAGTCCGTAGCCCAACTTCTGAGAAGAAGGAAGGCGACGTGTTCCCAGCGGTTCCAGCCAAGGACGTTGAGCCAACTCCTGAGGCCTCAAAGCCATTGGAGGAGGCCCAAGTTGCTCTTCCAACCACCGTTGAGCCTGTCTCAGAGCCTACCGCGGTGAAGACCGATGAGGCTAAGCGTCTGGAGTCAAAGCCGGTCGAGAGCAAGGCCGCTGCCTCCACTCCCAGTATGTCTACGCTTTCTTGATCTATGATTCACATTGCTAACATTCGGATTCAGGCAAAGAGAAAGATCACTTCAAGTATGTCTACGCTCTCTCGACATATGATTTGCATTGCTAACATTCGTATTCAGCTTCGGAAAGTTCTTTGGCAACAAGGACCGCGCGAAGTCCCCTGCGGCTACGGACAAGACACCTGTCTCAGAGCCCTCCAAGGTCGATGCGGTACCACCGAAAATTGAGGACCCAGTAGCTCCAGCCGCTCCTACCCCAGTCGAGCCTGTCGTTGTAGCTCCTGTGGTCGGTTCCAAGCCCGACCCGGTTAGTGTCCCAGCTCAGGACAAGGAGAATGTTGCGCCCGCCAAGGAGACTCCCAAGAAGGAGAAGCGTGGTAGCATTTTCGGCAGCCTGGGACGTAGTCTGTCCAAGGCCACCAAGAGCACCCCGAAGGAGCAGAAGAAGGAGCCTGCCACGCCCACCACCGTCACTGAGGCCCCAGAGCCAAAAGACGAGAGCGTTGCCTCGCCGCTCGCAGCTGAGAAGAAGGATGAGAGCCCTGTCGTCGCTGCTCCAGCAGAGAAGAGCATTGGCGATGTTGTGCCTGAAGCCGTCACAGTTGGCGAGGCTCCGAAAAGCACCCCAGCTGTCTCTACAACCGTGTAAAAAGGTCTGGTGGGACGACTCTACCCTGACGAACGACACCTACGACGGAACGATGGAAAAGCACAGATACCGCACCTCCCTCTTCTGACCGTTCGGCAACTCCGCTATACCCCCAAATCTCGCTTTGGATCACATACACGGATTCAAGCGCACGGTTTGGATCGAGCTTGCCTGACATTGCCATACCCTTTTCCTTATCTAGACCAACTCTTTGTCGCTCATTCCGCTGGTCCACGAATGGTACAGCCTGAGGACCGACCGGGTCCGACTGCTGCTGTTACCTGCGTTATGTCTCCTAGACTGATACCACTCTGCAAACTTGTTTCATCTCCTTTTTGATACCAACTGTTGGGTCTCGGACGCACCAGTGTGTCGTTTTTGTTATCTTGTTTACCCGCGCAATACCCCGATACCCTCTGCGTCCCGCCTTATCAGGAGATGTTCGCAAGCGGCCACTAGGGCACCCACACGACGTAATAATACCTAATTGTCGTTGTTTACCTTGATTGTTCGTTTGATGCTTGTGTGAAGTGGATGTGACAACGCTTGAGGTGTTCATGTGCGTAAGGTGTATTGTTTTGGCTGAAGGTGAGTACTTGGCTGGGGTACATACACTTTCGATGAAATATACATGAAAGGTAGGGTAAAATACACGTTGAGGTGTGAGGTGCAATCTCCGCGCTAAAACGCTGGGTTGCCGTGTGCCGTGAAGTGGCATGACGCACACTATAATCACCTAGCCTTCGAGCGTTGGCAATGTACTCAGCCCACAGGCCCTTCTAGTCCCTATTGCTTGCATGTGTGGCAAGCTTCGATGAACGACACACATCCGGATCACGGGAGCAAGTGCGGCTATTGGCATCGATGCCGTGAAGCGTGCACACCTTCCTTTACCGTATCGATGAACGACTGAACATCCAGTCGCCCCGCAGCGCCATTTTCTCAACTCCCACGCCCTACAGCAGATAAATCGCGCCCATGCGACCGTTTTACAGCGCCCTTGAGTCACAGCTGTATTGTTATTGCGAGGCGACATTCACAGCGAGATTCGCTGGGTGAGGGGTACCACAGTTCGCCATGGTATGTAGAGCAGCGACATCGTGTCGCAGAATCCTACCTCGGCATACGCATACACCTGTTCAAGACCTGACATGAACAGGGATGCTGCGCTTCTCGCACAGAAAGCGGGGGCCCCAACAACGAAGCCATCCGCGCGCACTCGTCGTCGCGACACATCACCGCGCCCTCGACGCGACCAAGCTCGCGCCTCTCCCCACGTGGCTCACACGCCTCCCAGGGCAATGTCGTCCCATCAGGGAGCCGTCTCGATCCCATCGACCGCCCGAACACGCCGCTCAAGGCGATTCCCATGTTCCACAAGTCGCGCCTGCCGAACACGCTCGCCTCGCCTACAGGACGCGTGAAGCCGCTGACCGACTCGACCAACCTGACGTGGACGCGCTCGCGGCTTGAGAAGGAGCGTAACGACTGGTGGGACACGCAGGTCACGGGATCGCAAGAAGTATGGGGCGCGATTCGGCTTGCGGCGCAGAGCCTGCAGGTGGGCAAACTCAAGGATGCGCAGCAGTGGCTGCAGACGATGGAGTGTACGTGCCCGTCTGGCGTGCTGTGGAAGGGCGTATACGACTCGACTGGAGTCATGTACAAGGTGCCTGAGTGGCTCATCGTCGAGCCAGAGGGTCTGGTGGCAGACGAAGAGCTGAACGATGGAGCGCCTGGTGCATCTGGAGCAGATGGCGCGCAAGACTCCGACCATGAGGAAGACGATGACCCGTTGCTTGTGAGGGTGAGGGTCAGTCGGACTGGACGCGATGTCACGTTGAAGATTCGACGGAAGGAGACTGTGGCGGCGATTGTGGAGAAGCTCAAGAAGGAAGCAGAGGTACGTTTGTGACAAGTCTGCACATACTCCCAAGCAAGGCTTTACTGACTTTCATAGCTCGACGCATCATCGAGAGTCCGTCTCGCCTACGGTGGCCGCGTCTACCAAGAGAACGAGTTCCTTGGATCTCATCCATACTGGGACTTTGCGAACGACTACATTGTCAACGCACTGGTCCTTGAATAATCGCACGTCGTACAGTACAGACCATCACAATCTATGCCGTTTCACTGGCAAATTGCCTCGCGTGCATTTTCGTTGTATCGACACTTCTAGGATCAAGTTGTTCCTTTTGGTGAGAGTTAGTGAGGCGATTTCAAAGCATTCTAGATACCCACCTTCCATATGTTACCATTTGTCGGGCTTACAAGTCCTAAGCCTCTTCACTCCGCCTTGCAGCGTAGTGCATAATTTACTGCTCATGCACAATCATCGCACAAGTACAATCATCATGAGAGCCATTTGGTTGTTTCCTTGTATCGATGTAAAAGTCTGTGGCTTGGACCTGGTCAATCAGTGTGGCTAGCAATGCAGATGAGTTTGTTTGGCGTTGAAAGAGAATAAGTGCGTGCACAGCAAGAGCTGGAAACAGTTCGATGCCGCAGTCACGAATGCAGGTCACTCACTGGAGTAATCTTGTTATCACTCCGTAAGTTCTCGTCGGTGTCTCGCGACCTGATGAATACTTCTGGAGGGTTTCAGTAACAGGAGATGGGTATGAGCAGCCTCTCGGAAGTGCAGCCCCAAAGCCTCGATGGAGACACAACTCACGGGGGCAGCGAGCTGACTGCTTGTCTACCAGTGACTGGTGTGAGCGCTTCGTCGACAAGATCAGCAAGATCGCGGATGTCACGTTCTGCTTTATGCTGTGCGCTTGTATGCATGGACTGTGGACGGCGAATACGTTTAACCATATTCTCAGCGTCTGATGGTGATTTGTATAGTTCGCCATGGAGATTGTATCCACTCGTGACGGCAAGAACAATGGCGTTCTTGCTTGCCTGCACGCTGAAGTGATCCTAAATGCGATTTGTGTCTTCTTGAGTGATAAGGCGCACGGTGTTGGTACGGTATCCAAGTGCAGATCAGGCCTTGTCTAGCGCCAGTCTTTTTCCTTTGCCAAGTTCACACACTCATTCCACCGCCATCCTCCTCTTCCTTGATCCGAACGCCATCGTATATGACCCATACGCATGTCAGCTTCGCCAATTCATGTACAGTTCTGGAGAATACATACGTCCAGCCAACGCCCATGCTCTCCGTGATCTCATTCGTCCCCTCCTGCACACGTCGGTACAGGAGCTCCATGGCTTGCTGCGTGAAGATTGCCGCTTCGCCCTCGACGAACAACTTCCGCTTCTCAAGGCAGCCTGGAGTAAGATACACTATTGCTTGCGCAGTATACTCGATGACGTAGAGAGTTGTTCCGTGATTGCCGAAACGACTGGTGATCACGGAGAATTCGTATCCGGATGCGTACTTTGGTCCATATATGGCGCGAATTTGCTCTAAAGATATTTGTTAGATGTTGTGTAGGCTATAAAGCGGGACATGGGTACCGACGATGAGCTTCTGAAGGCCCAGGAGAACGTTGATGTCGTCGATGCGTGCCATGGCGGCTATGGTGTGTAGTTGAACTGATGTATATAGTTGCGCTGGCTATCGTTGACGAAGAAAAAAAATTATACAGCTTGAGTCGACGTGAATACCACAATAGTTTGCTTAGATCCGCGGTGACCAAAGTACGGGCATTTCTCAATAGATTAGAAAACTTTCTCGTGATTGAGTCACTCTCACTTACATCTCAACGCCACCCGCCGACCCTTCCTTCGTCCCAGCGTTCTTTGCGTTCGGCTCGTAAATACGCTACCTTCCTGCCTTCCCGTAACCTCCTCACAAAGTCTGTGACCTCGCGTTCACTCGCGACTACATCGCCCTCTCCCTCCAAGAAGCTCTCTTCCATACCTCTACACAACGACTCTTGCTCACCTACCGCCGCATTCAGTCTTTGATACAGCGCTGGCGGACTGAATTCACGCAACGCCTCATCCTGCTCCGTCTGCTTCGCTTTCCACTGACGCTCGAGCGCACGTAATGCCAGTAGCCTCGATTGCGTGCTGTCACGTTGATGCTGAACATGCGCTTCCAGCTGCTTGAGTGACTCCGCCAGCGAGACATTCTGCGCGAGCAGCGCCTGCAACGGCGCCGTCGAAGCTGCCAATGACGGATGCGCTGTCTCAGGATTATGAATGATTGCATGCTGTAACTCAGGTGTTTGCAGCACGTGGTGGAGGTCCTTAGTCCTGTGCGTAGTTCAGCGGTGGGACAGTGTGCGTTTCATGTCTGACGTACGTCTTATCGCGCAGAATTTTGGGCAGCCAGCCGTCTTCCGGTGGCTGCACGACTAGCTGGTCAGCCTGAGGTGGCGCTTGTGAGTAGTTCTGTGCATGCTGTTGTTGCTCGTTGTATGCCTGGGGTGGAGGTGGAGGTAATGGTGGGCCTGTGGCTGGTGTTGCATTCCCGCTTGCGCGGCCTGGTGGCTTTGGTGGGGGCGGCGGAGGGGTCGATGCATCATATTGGTAGAAGTTTTGTGAGTGTCGCGGAGATTGATATGCCATAATTGAGGATGTGCTGCTGAGGCGTGACTTGATGTTGGTTTGGTGGTCGTTCAGGGCAGGAGCGTCGAAGGTCGTGTCATGTCAATCTAAGCGCGCTAGTTTGCGAGTCATGCGTCATACGTGTAAAGGACAACAATCGTGCCTAAGTTGAGTAGCAATGTACACTAAGATGTGCAACTTATCTCTATTCGAAAGAAGATATTATGTCTTAAATGGCAAAGTATCAAAGCAGGGTATGTACTTTAACACTCATCGACTATGAGAATAAATTGGCAACCCGCCAAACTACCGCGTGCTTTAGTTCTATGCACCAAATAGATTCACTGATCTCCCCATTCTCCATGCGCCCCAGAGTACCATGCCGAGAATGGAAAGGTTCGCAATCTGTCGACAGATAATCAAGAGCATTGTGCTGGCAATGGTCGCAGAGTTTGACCAGCCGCTCGTATTCACGTAGAGAAGAATGATATCGTAGATGATAAAGATGTCCCTTAGCCAGATGAGCGGGCACACGACAAAAGCGAAACGCGCAAGATTGTTGCGCTCGGGTGTCTACAGCCATGTTAGTTCACCGGTGATACTGAGTTATGGCGGGCAACTTACTCCATGTCCATTCTTGTTCGTGGTGGCGTATTCCCGAAGGACTTCAACAGTGACACTGAAGGATGCGGCGACAACGATACATTCATGGACAATCCATACGATCCGGGTGGTACTATCGTTCTGAAGAATGTTGGACCACGACAGCCTAGCCAAAGACGACAAACTTCCTAGTGTCGTATCGCGCTCCTGAAAGCCAAGGCCCCAAGCAGCGACGCCGGTTGCAAGCATAGCCAGCATAATGAATGTGTTCCAAATCTTCGACATCATGTTCGGTGCACCGATGCCCGTACCGTTTGATTGGACATGGCTGGAATGGATCCATACACCGCCATTGAGAAGGACGGTGAAGAAGATCTGCGCGAGCGTCTTGGTGAAGGTCAACGCAGATACGGAACGACCATCAGAGCTGGGCCCGATACTGTAGGAGGGACGGCCGTTCCACGATAGGTCTGCATCTGGATAGCGGATGGATCCAGAGGTCTGAATCAAGTCCGCTACGAACTGGACGGTATATGCGATGAAGAGAAAGAGCAATGCAGGCCAAAGAAAGAGGTAGGTGCCGAGCGCAGTCTTCAGTGGCGAGCCGTCTGTTTTCCTGGTGGATGTGAACTTCCTGGCCTTGATCCGCTGGAAGGTAGGCCTCGAGGCCAGTCCGAGGAGTATCAAAGCCCCAGCTGCAGTTATAATGTCAAGTGCAAATACTGCCTTGAACGAGGAGCGTTGGCTGTTGATTTCGGTGCCAGACATGGTGGTGTGAAGATAAATCTGTCTCAGTATTGCGCGACTGCACCTTTCTTTATGGTCTCTCTATTCTGCCATTGCAACTGATCACATTTGACATTGTCGCAATTGTGACGTATGGTTGAACCGTGAGTGCTTCGCCTATGGGCTTGGCCGGCTAGAACGGATGTAAGGTTTTCAGTCGGTAAGTCAACCGAGACACCTTCGTCGTGTCTCACAGATAGCCAGCTCATCATGAAGTCTTGTCTTACACACTCCGTAGAGCTGGCTGTGATCTAAATCGAGGTAACGTCGTGTCACGTCATCGGCGCAGGTGAGATGGAAGAGGAAGGAGCAAAGGACCACGACTGCCAAGTGCTGCTAACAATAACATTGCGCTATCCCCACGTGCACGAGTGCTTCCACGACGTGTGGACGAACTTCTGGTACTACCGTGCGGCGGACACTGCTTTTATAGCGTTTGCAGCGGGGCGCTGAGAGTATCGCGCTGCAATAAGTGACCTTGTACAGAGAGAAATCACATCGCCAGAAAATCTGAACCCACACCTGAACTACTTCTGTACAGCATGCTCTATCGATCATGCCCAGCACTCACGTCGGAAGATTTAGCACCACTCTTGGTCCGAGCGTTGAGCCCCCTGCCAATATCAAGAGAGATGCTTGCGCCATATAGACTATCGACGGCAGACAGAGTTCACCCACTGCAGCCACCCGCCGACTGTGACGACGACATGCTGCTAGAGCACGATTAGGTTTTGCGAGACATTGCGATAAACAAAGGTCTCAGTCTGCATGTGCAAAGGCGTGCGTTGATGTGGGAGGGTGTCGGAGGTGTTTCAGATCTTGCATGAGCATCGAAAGCTTAAAGCATAGCAGACAGTCAACAAGTGCACGAAGGAGTGTGCAAGATATCACAACTCACCCACGGCAACAATCTCGAGCGTGTGCAAGGCCTCGAATGATCCACCCCAGAGCACAAGATTGACAATCCTCCCCTGACCCTAGACGGCATCTCCTGGGTCCCACGCTCATTGGCCAGTTGCACGGTTCCTGCATATCCGCCCGCCGCCAGTCGTGGCGCGAACCAGCCGTGCGCGCAATCCCTCACCAAAAGCGCGCCTCGACGCCGACCAATATCATCGCTAAGATCCGCATTCGGGACCCTGGCGTGCGCTTCCTCCTGTCCAAGGCGCCAAATGAAGTAGCTCGCCAGTAGGGTCCCCTTTTACGAGCGCCTTCCACACTGGCGGATCATCACATCTCTCGGTCTCTCCAATTTGTGCAAAGCCATGCCTATCGTGGGGACGTGAGAGCAACATGCACAAGATCCAAGCGTCCACTGAGGGCGTGCCATCGCCGCCTCGCTCGAAGCCTCCCGGATTGACTTCGATAGCCATCCAGTCTTTTGCATTGTTCCGCTCTCAGACCTCTGCGAATCCGGTGCCAATTGTTGCTGTCCCTCGACGGAAGCCCCTGCCCATCGACTCCCCTGTTGCTAGTCAGTCGAACGGTCGAGCATTCTTCGAGCAGGACAAGGACAAGGACAGTACTGACGCTGTTCTCTCCCCACCCGTGAACGACGACGACCTCTTCGTCCCCAGGAATCTTGACGAGTAAGGTCCCCCATCGCACCTTCCCTGTGCCACGCCGCTGACACGAGCGCAGCTACCCCCATGGGAACTCTCCTCTAGTTCCCCAGTCCGAACTCCCAGCACGCAAGAGCTCCATATCGCGCCGGAGTCCAGCCGCGCCGCGGCATGACCGTTCGGCCAGCAGCTACCAACCTCGACGCCAGAGCAGGACGAACGACCTGCGCGCTTCCGCCGGTAAATCGTCACACACACGATCGCCTACCATGCCCAACATGGCCGTGTACGCGTCAGATGCGAAGCCACCAGACCTCAAGCTCAAGCTGGATGGCGTCCCAGAAGACGTCAACAACGACGACCCCTTCGGCCCCGACAGTCGCGGGCAGCAGGGCAAGCCAAAGTCGCCTGCCGGAGGGTTTGGCTCCTTCTTTGGGTGGAACTCGAAGCCCCAAAACGGCGCAGATTCCCCAGCGACCACGTTCTCGGAACAGTCCCTGTCGCCCGCCGATTCGCCCAAGCGCAGGACAAATATGCCTGCCAAGGGAAAACCCAACGGCCTGGACATTCCAGCAGCCAACTCCCTGCCTTCCTACTTCAACGTCCCCGGGACACCGCTGCTCTCATCTTCGCCACAGATGAACGCCCACGTCGAGGAGCTCGAGCGCGAGCTTCGCGGCTTGAGCTCGGAGCTCGCTGCTTCGATACAAAGAGAGATGGAGCTCGAAGATGAGGTGGAACGCTGGAAAGCTGAGAGCGCGCCGCCTGTGGCCGACAATCGAAGGACCAGCGACTACTACTCAGATTCTGGGACCAGCTCCGTGCGCTTCCCCATCGGCGATCCTGAAAGCAAGCTTGAAGAGCTCGAGACACTTCGAAGGAGAGCAGAGCAGGAGCGGGCACAGCTCAAAGTGCGCATGGCAGAGCGGTTGCAGGAGGAGCTCAGGCGGCGCAGAGACCTTGAAGAACAAGTCCAGCAGCTTGAAGACCAGGTCAGCGACAAGTCCAGAGCAGGCTCAGTTGTTGAAACACCCAAAGTCAAGGAACTTTCGACATCATTAGAAGATGCGAGAAGGCGCTTGGCTGAAGAAAGACAGGTCAAGGAAAACTTCGAGGACCTGCTCGCAGCGATGCGCGAAGAGCTCGAGAGGCACCGCAACGACGCCGACAACCTACGAGACGAGGTTGTTCCCCAGCTCAGAGCGCGACTTGAAGTGTTGGAAACCGACGCCACAGACACGGAAAGATTGGTTTATGAGACCACCCGCATGCAGCAAGAAATCCAACAACTACGAGCCGAGAACCAGTCGCTCGCGAAGATACCACGGCGGTCGCTAGATGCCGCTCAGCAGCTCCGGTTCCAGTCAATAGCGGAAGATCCAGAAAGCAATTCGCTTGTGAACCCTCGAGTTGGTCTGACACGGTCGAACTCTCTTGCGCGCAACTCAAAACGAGGTTCGTTGTCGCGTTCGAGTTCAGTGAAAGAACGTTCCGGCGAAATGTCACCAAGAGAAGGACCAATGGCAGGCAACCCAGTGAAAGACTTGGAGGAGCAGCGCGACGCGCTTCATAAAGCATTGAAGTACCTCCTGCAACGGCAGGACTTGCAGCAGAAAGACTTTCAGCGCCGAATCAAAGAGCTGGAAGGTGAAAGGGATGCTGCGCTTAATCTCACCCCTCGTCGAACTGCATTCCATAAGGAGGTTTCAGATCTCAGACTTGAAGTGAACGCACTTCGTCATCGTGCTGACGATGCCCTGGAGCAGAAGTGGCACTGCGAAAAGGGACTGGGTGGCCTACGTATGGATCTCGATCGTGCGCAACAGGAGACTGGCTCCCTTCGTGACTTGCTACGAGAGCACGACATTACCATCCCACAAATTCAGCTCAACAACGAGCCTCTCTCTCTTGATAAGGCTTACAAAGAGCTACGCACCACACATGCTCTCTCAGTCGCACGCATCAAGCAGCTCGAATCGTCCGATGGCGAATCTCTTGGTGCCGCCGGGGCTGAAGCAGAACGGACATTAGATCTGTTGAAGCAGAGCATTTCCGATGCAGAAGCCGAACGCGAATACGCCCAGAAGGAAGCCGAGCAATACCGAAAGCAGGCCCGCGCCCTTCAAAAGTCAGAGGTCGAACACCTCGGCAAGGAGCAAAAGCTTAGTAGCGAGCTCTTTGCAGCAGCCACACGCATGGACGAACTTTCGGAACGAATCCAACAGCAGCTCGAGGCTAATAGCTCTCTGCGCAGCCGCCTTACCGAAGCCATCACTCGGGGAGAGAAAGAGCAGCAAAAGTCCACCGATCAAATCATCGAGCTTGAGCGTCGCCTCAAGACAGCCGAAGACAAAGTTATGATCGCCCAACAGTCATCAGAGGACGCCATTGCTCAGCATGAAGTTGAAGTGCAAGCTCTAAAGGACAATCAAAGCAGTCACCTGCGTCGTGTCAAGTCTACCTTGCTGAGCCCCATGGCTTTCTCACCTAAAATGCCTTCCTCGCCGGTCTTCGCGCTCCGCTCCCCGCGGCTCGAGATGACGAGGTCTGGTCCTGCCATGACCATTGCCGAAGCAACACACACGGAGCTTCTCGAGAAGCGTGTTGAGGAGCTGGAGAAGGCGCTCAGAGACGCAGACCACGAAATGGAAGAAGTAGTCGGCCGCATGAATACTGCGCAGATCGAGGTGGCCGACTTGCAGTTCGAAAGGTACGCTGGAGATAATGAGGATACATATGTCATCTGCTAACAGTCTGCTAGGGACGAGGCTATGAGGCATACCAGACGACTACAAGCTGACATCCTATCTGAAAGAGAGAAGGTGAAGCTCTTGATGACTTCGACTTAATACATTACTACACATGGCGACGCTGACTGGTCACCGCGCCGTACACCATAACTTTTATTCGCCCAGCGCACCTTCTGGAGGGTCGGCGTTACCGGCGCATTCTCTGGACATCGTGTCTATTGGTGCTATGATTGTAACGCATTCCGCGCTTCGCACCACAGCATCGAATTCAGCGTTGCCCTATTTTGGCAACCATCCCGTGGCAGACGAATTTGTCGCCACTGTTTTATACCCTTAGCGATGGACGGCGCTGCATATCCTTTTCGAGCTGAGACCAGTCTGGCACATCTTGTGTTGACTGGTCTACATGCTTAGGCTTTGGCTTTCTTTGGATACTGTGTACTCGTACCCGTTCACATGAAAACGAAGCTGTACTATAATAGTGTAATGAATAGACGTGCAATCCTGACGTATTCTCGTACTTCTCAGCTGCCGCACTGACGAGCTTGAACCTACATTGAACTAATACAGGATTTCTGTTTGCAATCCTCTCCGCCGCTCCGCGATTGGATCATGTGGTCTCGCTTCTTTGTCGCGTGGCTGCATTGCGAGTCGCACATGTACTTGCTGGCCGGCTTACACAGTCAACGTTGAGGCACCAATCACACGTGGCCATGCTGCGCGTCTAGTCAGTGAGCACATGCATGTTGTATGGTAGGCGAGCAGTCGTGTGCATTCCAAGGTATACAGGCGTGGTTATCAATAGCTTCGTGGCAGGTCCCGAGTCTAGGGTAGTCGGGGCACAATTCTAGGGTACATCATCTCGTCCATATCAATGCCGTCGGCAATATGGATGTGCAGGGAGTATGCGAGCAGGCGGCGAGGTAGGATAGATGAAAGTCGTTGGAATCGTTTCAAGTTGAAGCCATGTTGGAGAGTGAACTAAACGCAGCTGCGTACTACAAAGCCCTTGATCAGCCACCGACAATTCGATAGCCTGTGCACCCATCGCCTCGAGCTAGGCTCTGGATCGAGCATATGGAGATGCAGCTTTGCCGCACCACGCCGCGTCTAAGAAGCAAGGTGAAGGGGATTCGACGACATGCCCCTCCCTCCCGCGCGCTTGGACCCACTATGGAGAGTTCACCCTGACTGAGCTAACGCACTGCGACACTCCCCAGCTGCCCTTCGCCGTGCACTCTGCGCCTCTTCTCCTGCCCTCAATCCGCTGTAATTTCTGCACGTAGGAGGCTGTTCATGTCCTCTTGCACAGTGCGGTGAATGTGAGCGATCGCCCCTTCCTTCGGCTGCACAATTCCCCGCGACCATCTCCAGCAACGGCTCATCCGTAACAATTACGGACCGCTCCTTCGACCCGCCTCCACCACGCCGGGTCCTGGACTGACCAGGTCGTCAGCGCATCTGAACGCTTCTGTTCTCGCCTGCGTCCACGATGAACAACAACGGGCAGTCCAACCGGCTGCAGCTGAACTTTGGTGGTGCAAGCCGTAACGAGCAGTACCAGGACGGCGGACGAGCATTCCCCACCACGCCCAGCACGTTCCCGCAGCCCGTGTACCCGAATCAGGCGGGCCAGCAGGAGGTATGGGGTACTCAGCAGCAGGGCAATGGCAACGGCAACGGCAATGGCTTCGGCGCCGCCAATGGAGGCTACTTCCAGAACCCGTACCAACAGGCGCAGTACCAGGGCCAGCAGGGCAATCTCCAGACGCAGCACCTGCAGCAACGCTTCGATGCCAATGGCTTGGCCCAGCAGCTCTCCTCACAGCACCTGGGAGGCAATGGCCGCTCAGGCAGCCCATACGGCCGCCAGCCCTCGCCCAACCCACAGCGCCCGCGCACCGCAGACAACAGGGGCTACGGGTATGGAGGATATGCAAGCTCAGGCCCGCGACAGCCCTCACTCTACGACGAGGAAGCCCCTAAGAAGGCGCCTGAGAAGTTCTCGGACAATGTCGACAAGCAGGCGACCATGTCCAAGGGCCTGATCAACACCTTCTTCAAGGATAGCGTTCAGCGGGCACGCGACCGGAACCAGAGGTGACTAGTAATACTCCACTACAGCCAAGACAGTCACTAATGCCGCCCAGGGCACTGGAGCTTGAACAGATCTTCAAGGAGCCTCAGTTTTCAGACAACAGGAAAGCTGTCAAAGAGAACCAGATGCGTCGGGCTGAGGTTGAGTATCTGCGGTTCTTGAGGACCAAGGAGAAGCCCGAGAACTTTTCGACACTCAAGATCATCGGCAAGGGTGCTTTCGGAGAGGTCAAGCTCGTGCAGAGGAAAAACGACGGCAAGATCTATGCTTTGAAGTCGCTCGTCAAGCAGGAGATGGTGGGTGCTTTGACGCTCTAAAGAAGAGCCTGATGCTGACTCCCCAAGTTCAAGAAAGACCAACTGGCTCACGTCCGATCAGAACGTGATATCTTGGCCGAAGCGGACAGCCCGTGGGTGGTCAAGCTGCACACGACCTTCCAAGACATGACCTTCCTGTACATGCTCATGGAGTTCTTGCCGGGAGGTGATTTGATGACCATGCTTATCAAGTATGAGATCTTCACGGAGGACATCACTCGTTTCTACATGGCTGAGATCACACTTGCCATCGAGGCTGTCCACAAGCTTGGCTTTATACACCGGTATGTTATAAACGCTCGACATTGCTTACTATAGTAGCTGATCTTTGCAGTGACATCAAGCCTGACAACATTCTGCTGGACCGAGGAGGCCACATCAAGCTGACCGACTTCGGTCTCTCGACAGGTTTCCACAAGGAGCACGACGCTGGCTACTACAAGAAGCTTTTGGCAGGCGGCGCACATAAGTCTGCGCGTGACAACCGGAGCTCGATGAACCTCGACCAGATCCAACTGACAGTCAGCAACCGCACTCAGATCAACACATGGAGGAAATCGCGACGACAGTTGGCCTACTCGACTGTCGGTACCCCAGACTACATTGCGCCAGAGATTTTCAGCGGACAGGGCTACGACTACGGCTGCGATTGGTGGTCCGTCGGCACCATCATGTTCGAGTGCCTCATCGGCTGGCCACCCTTCTGCGCCGAGGAGCCCCACGACACATACCGCAAGATCGTCGACTGGCCGAGGAACCTGCACTTCCCGCCTGACCAGCAGCTGGGCGCTGAGGCTGAGGACTTTGTTAGGCGGTGAGTTAATCTGATGTACTGTTTTCCCATGACTCGTGGCTGACAATCCTTCTAGCCTGATCTGCGACGCTGAACAACGCCTCGGCCGTCTCGGTGGCGGCAGCGAAATCAAGCAGCATCCGTTCTTCCGTGGCGTTGATTGGCATGCGCTGCGAAGGATTCGGGCGCCGTTCGAGCCGAAGCTGCAGTCCAACGTCGATACGCAGTACTTCCCCATCGACGAGATTGATCAGCAAGACACTAGCGCTGCATACAGGGCTCAGGCTGCGCAGGCTGGTGACGATGATTATGCGACGAGCTTGCCGTTCATTGGGTACACATACAAGCGCTTCGATGCGTACCGTGGACCGTAAGTACAGCAAGGAAGGTCCAGCTGGTCGTCCGGTACGACGTTTCAAGATTCACGAAGAGGTTCGACTCTGGCGCACGAGCATCGTATGGGCGTTTAGTAGTTATGTGTCGTGTTGGCTTTGCTTTCGTTGACGTGTCCTGTTTCCTATTCTCTCGATTATCAATGTCTGGGCACGGTTGGGTTGAGCGGAAGCAGGCAGGTACACTTTACGAAAGGGCAACGAATGGAAGTTATGTGTGTTCAGGGCATATATGCTACATTCCACAAAATCAAAGGCCATTTCCTGATCAAGCACGTTTGATGCATTTGTGCTCGAAGCAAGTCTGTCTCTCTGAAGGTGCCTGACGTAGGCGAGCACTCCCATCATGCAAACCTGCTTCGTGGCAATCCAGCTCGCCTTGAACTCCATGCCTTCGTCCTAAAAAATCCCTTCTAAGCCCCACGCATCCGCCTGGTATCATTCTGCCCCTCCTTCCCTTATGTCGCCCTGACCTTCCTTTGCCGTAATCGTATCGCACCCTATCGTCGTGGCCGCTCACCGCGCTTCAAACTGCACCATGCTAAACACAGACATTAGCCCTCTTTCTCTCTCTCTCTCCACACCCTCCCAGTGAAGACCACTTGCCGGTTCGTCCGCTGCTTGTACAGCACGCGATGTCCACAGTTCCTGCAGCGTATGGGCTCGCCGCGCTTGAGCGGAACGTCTTGATCGCAGTCGCCGCACTTGTAGTGTACTGTGCGCGCGTTTGCGTCTGCGACGGCGGCGTCGGTGCCGGGGTTTGTGTAGCCTGTTTGGGCGGGGTTGTAGGATTGGGACATGGTGTGTGGTGATGGGAGGGGTGTGGCGGCTTGTGGGTGTGTAAATGTTTTGTGGTGTGGTGTAGTTAGAGGTCTGGTGTTGAGGCTGGTGATGGAGATGGAGATTAATTTGTTGGAAGCCGCGGCGATGACGGGGCACGTGCGCGGAAGTTATCGATAGCGCTAGCGCGCTTAGTCACGTGTCTGTATCTGGGTGAAAGTCTTTTTTTGGTCGTGATGTCCAAACCACACTGCCTGTGAACGACCGAAGTGCGGACGGCAAGCGAAAGTCTACAACGAATTTGTGATAATATATCCACCTCATCACGTATTGAGTCGCTTCAGCCACTCCTAGGCATCCCAGGCGCCTTGCCTATTTGAGGGCTGGAAGACCGAGACGCATTAGAATTAAGAGGCATGCGGTAACGAATGGCTTGTATCTACGACACTTTGTGTCGACATTCAGGACCCACTGAAGGCCAAAGTTCGTACTCTGTCTTCGAACTTGCTTAATCTCTCACGCCTTCCATGATCATGATTCGACGGTCCACATCTTGGGGTGCTTTGATCTGACAGATACCATTGGCATTTTGCTTGTACTCAGGTATGCTCCAGGAGGTATTTTAGCTCTCTCAGTTGTGTGGATTGTCGTCCTACATCAGTAGCGTCTGGATCCTTGTACTGGAGTTTACACTGAAAGGATGGAGCACTGTATGGCGCTCCGACTACGCAATCATCAGCCCGATCGAGCATATCTGCCACAGCATCAATGCAGTCGTGTTTGTGCCTGCACATCTTCACGACATCTCGGGGCGTCGCCAGGTACTGATACGAGCTTGCATGTGCTCTCGGGAGGAGATGTAGTTCTCTGGAAGCTTGGTCAGATAACAAGCAATACACGAGTGCTTGCAATCTTAGTACTCTGTACTGTCATGTGCTATGGTAGGAGAAGAAGTTCGGATGTGTTTGGTAGAGACGTGCTAACGCTCACCAGCTAACACCATCTTCCCCCGCCCCTGAAACACAAGACTCCTGCCTGTGGATCGACGTCTCTCAGCATCCTCTCGACAACCAAGCCTGTCAGT
>Ga0265780_10000934_pt1 | contig 43199 bp, 31 predicted proteins | sample P1T30metagenome_FD_192432 | JGI IMG/M metagenome (GOLD analysis project Ga0265780, IMG submission 192432) | Plant litter microbial communities from East Loma Ridge, Irvine, California - P1 T30 | ecosystem: Environmental > Terrestrial > Plant litter > Unclassified | place: USA: California...
CGGACGCAATACGGGCAGCTGGCGGTATGGTAGAGAACGACGTGGGCTGACATGAGAATTCCTTTGATCTGATTTATTTGGTAATCGGCAAACCGGCGGTGGTCCAGGCTGGCTGGCCACCGTCGAGGCTGAATACATCGGTAAAACCGGCGCCGCCCAGGATCTTGGCGGCCTTGTCGGCGCGGGCGCCGCTCTGGCACACCACGACCACGGTTTTGGCCTTGAACTTTTCCAGTTCGCCGATACGAGCGGACAAGTCTGCCAGTGGAATGTTTTTCGCGTCGCGCAAATGCCCAGTGGCAAATTCTTCAGCGGTGCGCACGTCCACCACGATGGTCTTGCCGCGGTTGATCAGCTGGGTCACCTGCAGTGCCGAAGCACGGCGGCCGCGCGGCTGCAGGGCCGGCCACAAGAGGGCGGCGCCCGACAGCACGGCGATGGCGACGACGAAAATATGGTCGAGAATGAATTTCACTGGGCTTCCATGGTTGAACTGAATCCGCGCATTATAAAATAGAAGCAGACCGGCTCACTTCCCACCATCTTTTTAGCTCTTTTGAAGACCAATCCATGTACAAAATCGTATTCATGCGCCACGGCGAATCCACCTGGAACCTCTCCAACCGTTTCACGGGCTGGACCGACGTCGACCTGACGGAAAAGGGCGCCGCCGAAGCGCGCAGCGCCGGGCGGGTGCTGCGCGACGCCGGGTTCACCTTCGACCTGGCCTACACCTCGGTATTGAAACGCGCGATCCGCACCTTGTGGCTGGCCATGGACGAGATGGACATGATGTGGCTGCCGATTAAAAACGACTGGCGCCTGAACGAGCGCCACTATGGCGCCCTGCAAGGCCTGGACAAGGCCGAGACCGCCGCCAAGTATGGTGATGCGCAAGTCCTGGTCTGGCGCCGCAGCTACGACACGCCGCCGCCAGCCCTGGAAGCCGGCGACGACCGCGGTTCCGCGCACGACCCGCGCTACGCGTCGCTCGACCCGGCGGCCATTCCGCTCACCGAATGCCTGAAGGACACCGTGGCGCGCGTCATGCCTGCCTGGGACGAGGAAATTGCCCCGGCGATCCGCGCCGGTCGCCAGATCCTCATCAGTGCCCACGGCAACAGCCTGCGCGCACTGATCAAAATGCTCGATGGCATCAGCGATGAAGACATCGTCGGCCTGAACATTCCGAACGGCCAGCCACTGGTGTACGAACTCGACGCTGACCTGAAACCGATCCGCCATTACTACCTGGGCGACCAGGAAGCGATTGCCGCCGCGGTTGCGGCCGTGGCGAACCAGGGAAAGGCAAAGTAAGCTTTGCATCGTTATATCAAGCAGTCGGTCGCCGTGGTGCTGTGCGCACTGCTGGCGTCCGCCGCCGCGTCCGGCGCGCCTGCGCGCCCGACCGAGCGCAGTAAACAAAAGGCCGCCGCCGAAGCCCAGCGCGCCGGCATCCAGCAAAAACTCACGGCCCTGAAACGCGACATCAGCAAGACCGAAAGTGCGAAGGAAGACGCCGCCGACACGCTGGCCGAATCCGAGGAAGCCATTTCAGACGCCAACCGCGCCTTGCGCGACCTGGGCCAGGAACAAGGACAAACCAATGCCAAGCTCGCGGCGTTAGATGCCAACCAGCACAATCTGAACCGCACCATTGCGCTCCAGAAGCAGCAGTTGGGCACGCTGCTGCGCCAGCATTACGTGGCCGGCAACGAGGACCGCATCAAGCTGCTGCTGTCGGGCGACAATCCGAACCGCATCAACCGCGACTTGCAGATGCTGTCGTATGTCTCGCAAGCCCAGGCACGCCTGCTTGCCGCGCTGCGCGCCAACCTGGCGGCGGTCGAGGCGAACCAGGAAGAAACCCAGAACGCCAAGGACGAGCTGGAAGAAATCGCGCAGGAACAGCGCGACCAGAAGGCCACGCTGGAAAAGGAAAAAGCCCGGCGCGCCGCTTTGCTGGGGTCGCTGTCGAGCAAGCTGGTCGCGCAGCGCAAGGAAGTGGGCAACCTGGAACGTGACGAGCAGCGCATGACCGGGCTGGTCGATCAGTTGTCGCGCCTGATCCGCGAGCAGGCCATTGCCGCGGCTGCTGAAAGAAAACGCCTGGCAGCCGTTGCGGCGGCACGGGCCAAGGCAGCTGCGGAAGCGCGGCAACTGGCCGAGGCCCGCGCGCGCGCGCAGCAGGCCGAGCGGGAACGCGAGCGCCTGGCACAAAGCCACAAACCTGGGAAAGCGAAGCCGGAACCGGCCGAGCCGCGCATTGCCGAGCAGCCGGTGGAGCGCCCTGCGCCAATCGAGAAACCCGACCCGGCCGCGGCGCGCGCCGCCGATATCGCGCTGGCGCCCGCCGCGCCGGATGGTGCGTTCGCCAGCCTGCGCGGGCGCATGGGCGCGCCGATCAGCGGACGCATCGCGGCCCGCTTCGGTGCCAAGCGCGGCGACGGCCCAAGCTGGAAAGGCATGTTCATCAAGGCGGCCGAAGGCTCCGAGGTGCGCGCCGTCGCGGGCGGGCGCGTGGTGTTCGCCAACTGGATGCGCGGCTTCGGCAACCTGATCATCGTCGACCACGGCAGCGAGTACCTGTCGATCTACGGAAACAACCAGACCTTGCTGAAACACGCCGGCGATACGGTCAAGGCGGGCGACGCGATTGCGAGCGCGGGCAACACCGGCGGCAACGAAGAATCGGGGCTATACTTTGAACTCAGGCACCTGGGCAAGGCGTTCGACCCTGCCAGCTGGATCAAATTCTAAAGGTATTGCACCATGGGTAAGAAAGTCAAAAACGTCGCGCTGATCGGCTTCGGGATGGTGGCCGGACTGGCCGCCTCGGTGCAATATTCCGCGTATGCGCAGAAGGCTGGCGCCACCAGCCCGCTGCCGCTGGACGAACTGCGCCAGCTGGCCGATGTGTACGGACTGATCAAGAGTGATTACGTCGAACCGGTCGCCGATAAAAAGCTGCTGTCCAAAGCCATCGGCGGCATGGTCGCTTCGCTCGATCCGCACTCGGTCTACCTTGACCAGGAAGCGTATCGCGAGATGCGCGAAAGCGTGCAGGGCAAGTTCGTCGGCCTGGGCGTGGAAGTGTCGATGGAAGACGGCTACGTCAAGATCATCTCGCCCATCGACGATTCGCCCGCCTACCGCGTCGGCATCAAGGCCGGCGATTTGATCACCCGCATCGACAGCACGCCCGTCAAGGGCATGTCGCTCGATGAAGCCATCAAGAAAATGCGTGGCGTGCCCTTCAGCAAAGTCGTGCTGACCATCGCGCGCCGCGGCGACGACCGCCCGTGGGTGGTGCCGGTGACGCGCGAAGAAATCAAGATGGCCAGCGTCAAATCGAAAATGGTCGAGCCGGATTATGGCTGGGTGCGCGTCTCCCAGTTCCAGGAAGAGACCGTCGACGAGCTGGTCACCAAGATTGGCGACCTGTACAAGCAGAACCCGGGCATGAAAGGGTTGGTGCTGGACTTGCGCAACGACCCGGGCGGCTTGCTGCCAAGCGCCATCGGCGTGTCCAGCGCATTTTTGCCCAGCGACCAGTTGATTGTTTCGACCGCGGGCCAGGTGGCCGACTCGAATAAAAAATTCTACGGCCGGCGCGAATTTTACGCCCCTGCCGGCGCCGATCCGCTGGCTAAATTGCCGGCGGCATTGAAGACGGTGCCGATGGTGGTGCTGGTCAACACGGGTTCGGCGTCCGCATCGGAAATCGTCGCCGGCGCGCTGCAGGATTACAAGCGCGCCATCGTCATGGGCAGCCAGACCTTCGGCAAGGGCTCGGTGCAAACCCTGCGTCCCCTCGGTCCGGATACGGCCGTCAAAATCACCACCGCGCGTTATTACACGCCAAAAGGCCGGTCCATTCAGGCCAAGGGCATCGTGCCGGATATCGCGGTCGATGAGACCGCCGAAGGCGATGGCCTGAATGCGCTGCGCATTCGCGAGGCGGACCTCGACGGCCACCTGTCGAACAAGGGTGATAAGGAGCAAAGCGCCAAGGATAAACGCGACGAACTCGAGGAAGACCAGCGCGCCGCGGCCTTGCTGCGGAATCGCAAGCCGCTGGATCTGGGCGGGAAAGACGATTTCCAGCTGGCCCAGGCGATCAACCACTTCAAGGGCTTGCCGGTGAAAATGGCCAAGGGTGATGCCGACGAGAAGCCGGTGCCGGCCGTCCCTGCGGCGACGGACAAGAAACCGTCGGAGACTGCGCCGCCTGAACTCAAGGGCAACAAGAAGAAGTGATGAATGTAAAAAAAACCAGGCGGATTGCCTGGTTTTTTTTCGCTTACTCCAGCACTTCGGTATTCAAAATCCCGGTCGGCTTCCCTTCCGCAAAATTCGCCACGTTCCTGAACGCCGCCCCGAAATACAGCTCGTAACTATCTTTCTCCACATACCCCAGATGGGGCGTCGCCAGCACCATCGGCATTTTCAGCAGCACGGCGTCCGCCGGTAACGGTTCACTGGTAAACACATCCACTGCCGCCGCCCCCGGATGGCCCTTTTTGAGGCCTTCCTCCAGCGCGCCTTCCGCCACCAGCTCGGCGCGGCTGGTGTTCACAAACAGCGCATCGGGCTTCATGCGCGCCAGATCTTCCGCCGTAACGATCCCGCGCGTGGCATCGGCGAGGCGCAGGTGCAGCGTCAGCACATCGGCACGCGCAAAAAAGTCGTCGCGGCTGGCTGCCGCTTCCCGCCCGTCTGCCTGCGCTGCGGCGCGGCTCGCCGTGCTGCCCCACACCAGCACGGTCATGCCAAACGCTTCCGCATAGCCCGCCACCATCTTGCCGATCTTGCCATAACCCCAGATTGCCAGCGTGCGTCCCTTGAGCACACGGCCGAGGCCGTTGAAGGGCGGGTGGATGGATGCCATCTGCCACAAGCCTTCCTTCAAATTGCTGGCGTAAGGCACGATCTTGCGGCTCGCCGCCATGATCAGCGCCCAGGTGAGCTCAGCCGGCGCCACCGGTGAGCCGACGCCTTCGGCAATGGCGATCCGGTGCGCCGTGGCCGCCGCCACATCGACGTGGCCCGCCAGTTTGCCGGTCTGCGAAATCAGTTTCAGGTTGGGCAGTTTCGCGAGCAATGCAGCGGGCAGGGCGGTGCGTTCGCGAATCAGTACCAGGGCATCGAAAGGCGCCAGGCGGATCGCCAGCTGGCCCAGGCCGCGCGTCGAATTGGTGAACACTTTGACGTCGTGGCCATCCAGTAGTTTGAAGCAGTCGAGGGTGCGCGTGGCATCCTGGAAGTCATCGAGGATCGCAATTTTCATCGTTTTTGCCCGCTGTATGGAGAGATTCGTAAGGGAGCAACACAATCGGCCGGATTCCAAATAGCCCACTACATTACTCAACTATTTTTACTACATTTTTGCCTTTTGGACCCCTAAAATACCGGGATGCGGGTGTACAATCGGCCAGAAATTAAGGGTTTGACAGCATCGAAGCGCATAACTGCTCTGCCGTTTTCCCCGATACCCTGCCGTCCCGGGGTCGTCCGCACCACCGCCGTCGCAGCGATCCACGTCCTGTTCGCATGCGCGCCTGGCCCACGACAAAAGCCCCGCCACGCCTGGTTGCATCACCTTGCATTGACCGCGCATTCACTGCGCAGTAAACGAATTCTTACTTAGTATTGGAGGTCTCATGAACCAACCCGTGATGGGCGGCGTTGCCGCTTTGAACGTCCCAGCTTACATCAAACACCAAAAGCTGATCAATTGGGTGGCGGATATTGCCGCCCTCACCAAGCCAGCCAGCGTCTACTGGTGCGATGGCTCGGAAGAAGAGTACGACCGCCTCTGCCAGCTGATGGTCGACGGCGGCACGATGCGCAAACTGAATCCGGAAAAGCGCCCGAATTCCTACCTGGCCCAGTCCGACCCGAGCGACGTCGCACGCGTGGAAGACCGCACCTATATTTGCTCGGAAACGAAAGAGCAGGCCGGCCCGACCAATAACTGGATGGCCCCGACCGAGATGCGCGAGACGCTGCACGGCCTGTTCGACGGCTGCATGGCCGGCCGCGTGCTGTACGTGGTGCCGTTCTCGATGGGCCCGCTGGGTTCGCCGATCGCGCACATCGGCGTCGAGCTGTCCGACTCGCCTTACGTTGCCGTCAACATGCGCATCATGACGCGCATGGGCAAAGCCGTGTATGACGTGCTGGGCGCCGACGGCGAATTCGTGCCGTGCGTGCACAGCGTCGGCGCGCCGCTCGCTGCAGGTCAAAAAGACGTCGCATGGCCATGCAACCCGACCAAATACATCGTCCACTATCCTGAAACCCGCGAAATCTGGTCCTACGGTTCGGGTTACGGCGGCAACGCGTTGCTGGGCAAGAAATGCTTCGCGCTGCGCATCGCCTCGAACATGGGCTACCAGGAAGCGCAGCAGGGCGGCACCGGCTGGCTGGCCGAACACATGCTGATCCTGGGCGTCGAATCGCCTGAAGGCAAAAAACACTACGTTGCGGCGGCTTTCCCTTCCGCCTGCGGCAAGACCAATTTCGCCATGCTGATCCCGCCGGCCGGCTTCGACGGCTGGAAAGTGACGACCATCGGCGACGACATCGCGTGGATCAAACCGGGTGCCGACGGCCGCCTGTATGCCATCAATCCGGAAGCGGGCTATTTCGGTGTTGCCCCCGGCACCAACGAAAAAACCAATTTCAACTGCATGGCGTCGATGAAAGCCAACACGATTTTCACCAACGTCGCGCTGACCGACGATGGCGACGTGTGGTGGGAAGGCTTGACCAAGGAAGCCCCGGCGCACTTGATCGACTGGCAGGGTAAGGACTGGACGCCGGCATCGACCGGCAAAGCGGCGCACCCGAACGCGCGCTTCACCGTTGCTGCAACGCAGAACCCGGTCATCGACGCGGCCTGGGATGACCCTGCCGGCGTGCCGATCTCGGCCTTCATCTTCGGCGGCCGCCGTTCGACCACGGTGCCGCTCGTGACCGAAGCACGCAACTGGACCGAAGGCGTCTACATGGCTGCGACGATGGGTTCGGAAACCACGGCTGCAGCTGCCGGCCAGCAAGGTGTCGTGCGCCGCGATCCGTTCGCGATGTTGCCGTTTATCGGCTACAACATGAGCGACTACTTCCAGCACTGGCTCGACCTGGGCCGCAAGGTCGGCGAAAAAAATGCCGCCGCGCTGCCGAAAATTTTCTGCGTCAACTGGTTCCGTACCGATGCCGACGGCAAATTCGTCTGGCCCGGTTTTGGCGACAATATGCGCGTCCTGAAGTGGATGCTCGAGCGCATCGACGGCAAGGCCGGCGGCCAGGAAAACCTGTTCGGCATGACGCCTTCCTACGAGGACATCAACTGGAACGGCTCCGACTTCAGCGCCGAACAGTTCGCCCAGATCACCTCGGTCGACAGGAACGCCTGGATCGAAGAACTCAAGCTGCACAGCGAGCTGTTCGACAAACTCGCTTACCACCTGCCGAAAGATTTGACAGACGCCAAGCAAGCCCTGGAATCCAAACTGTCCAGCTGATCGCCGACCCGTCACCCCGGCAAAAGCCGGGGCCCATAGGGAACAATCAGTACCCCCGAGCCACCTGATCAGGTCGCTTTTTTAATGGTCACAGTAAAATTCCCTTGACCCTCACGCAACGTCAGCCTCCACAGTCACCCCACGCTGACCAATCAAGGAACGTCGATGCTGCTCAAAATTGGTGAACTCGCAAAACGCACCGGCCTCACGGTCCGCACGCTGCACCATTACGACGACATCGAGCTCCTGACTCCGTCAGCGCGCTCCGATGCCGGCTACCGCCTCTACAACGCGGCGGACATCGCCCGCCTGCACCAGATCCTGGCCCTGCGCCAGTGCGGGCTGGCGCTCGCCGACATCGGCGCAACGATCACCAGGCAGGAGATCCCGCTCGCCGCCATCGTGTCCCGTCAAATCGCCATGCTGAACCAACAAATCGCCGAGGCCGACATCCTCCGCGAACGGCTGCTGCGCTTGCAGGGACAACTGGCAAGCGGGCAGGATCCCGACCTGGCCGACTGGTTGACAACCCTGGAGCACATGACCATGTTCGACAAATATTTTACGCCCGAGGAATTGCATGAACTGCCGCTGTACCAGCCCACGCCTGCCGTGACGCACGATTGGCAAACGCTGGTCGCCGCCGTGCGGGCGCGCATCGATGCCGGCGCCACGCCGGAGGACCCGGAAGCGCAGGCGCTGGCGCGCCAGTGGATGCAGCTGCTCAAACGCGATACCGCCAACAACCCCGTGCTGTTCGCCAAGCTGAACACGATGCACGAGCAGGAACCGGCGCTGCAGGCGGCCACCGGCATCACGCCGGCGCTGATGCGGTTCGTGATCGCGGCCGCGCAAGCCACCCGGACCGCGCTGTACCGCCCGTATCTCGACGACGCCGAGTTCGCCTTCCTGCGCGCCAATATCAACAAGCGCGCCAGCGAATGGCCACCGCTGATCGCCAGGGTGCGCCAGGCCCTGGACGCCGGACATGCTCCCGATTCGCCGGAAGCGCAGGCGCTGGCCCGTGCATGGTTTGATTTGTTCCGTTCGTATGCCGGCGACAATCCGGCGACGCATTTGAGAATTCGCAAGGCCATGGCCGAGCAGCCCGGCCTGACCGACTACAGCGTGGTCAGCCCGGCGATGCTCGATTACGTGCGCACGGCGATGCAGTCGCTGAAGACATAAAAAAAGGCCCGGAATGCTTGCGCAGTCCGGGCCTTTTTACATCACACCATTTACTTCAGCAGCGGCAGCAGATACTTCCCGGTTGCGCTTTCGGCATTCGCCGCCACCTGCTCCGGCGTGCCGGTCGCAACGATCTTTCCTCCGCCGGCGCCGCCTTCCGGCCCCAGGTCGATCACCCAGTCCGCGGTTTTCACGACATCGAGATTGTGCTCGATGATGACGAGGGTGTTGCCCTGGTCGCGCAGGCGGTGCATCACTTTCAGCAGCAAATCGATGTCGGCAAAGTGCAGGCCGGTGGTCGGTTCATCGAGAATGTACAACGTGCGTCCGGTATCGCGCTTCGACAGTTCCAGCGACAGTTTCACGCGCTGCGCTTCGCCGCCCGACAGCGTGGTGGCGCTCTGGCCCAGCTTGATGTAACCGAGGCCCACGTCCAGCAGGGTGTGCAGCTTGCGTGCAATCACCGGCACCGGCTTGAAGAACTCGTGCGCATCTTCCACCGTCATGTCCAGCACTTCGGTAATGCTCTTGCCCTTGTAATGCACTTCCAGCGTTTCGCGGTTATAGCGCTTGCCGTGGCAGACGTCGCACGGCACGTACACGTCCGGCAGGAAGTGCATTTCGACTTTCAGCACGCCATCGCCCTGGCACGCTTCGCAGCGGCCGCCCTTGACGTTGAAGGAGAAGCGTCCGGCGCCATAACCGCGCTCCTTGGCGACTGGTACCGTCGAAAACAGGTCGCGGATCGGCGTGAACACCCCGGTGTACGTGGCCGGATTCGAACGCGGCGTACGGCCGATCGGCGCCTGATCGACCGAAATCACCTTGTCGAAATGCTCCAGCCCCGAAATGGCATCGTGCGGCGCCGGTTCCGTGTGCGAGCCATACAAATGGCGCGACAGGGCCGGATACAGCGTGTCGTTGACCAGCGTCGATTTACCCGAACCGGAAACACCCGTCACGCAGGTCATCAAGCCGACCGGCAGTTTCAGCGACACCTTTTTCAGGTTGTTCCCGGTCGCGCCGGTAATCACCAGCATCTTGTCCGGATTGGCTTCATGGCGCTTCTTCGGAATCTCGATCTTTTTACTGCCGTTCAAATACGCGGCAGTCAGCGATTTTTTATTCTTCAGAATATCCTTCAGCGTGCCTTCGGCGATGATCTCGCCGCCGTGCACGCCGGCGCCCGGACCCATGTCGACGATGTAATCGGCGGTGCGGATCGCATCTTCATCATGCTCCACCACCAGCACGCTGTTGCCGATATCGCGCAGGTGTTTCAGCGTGGCGATCAGGCGGTCGTTGTCGCGCTGGTGCAGGCCGATCGACGGCTCGTCGAGCACATACATCACGCCCGTCAGGCCGGAACCGATCTGCGACGCCAGGCGAATGCGCTGCGCTTCGCCGCCGGACAAGGTATCGGCGCTGCGGTCGAGCGACAGGTAATCGAGGCCGACGTTATTCAAGAATTTCAGGCGCGAGATGATTTCCTTGACCACGCGGTCGGCAATCTCTTTTTTCGCACCGGTCAGCTTGAGCGTTTCAAAGAAGTGCAGGGTATCGCGCAGCGGTTTATCGGACACTTCATAAATCGCGCGCTGCTGCTTGCCGGTGCCGATCTTGACGAAACGCGCTTCCGTGCGCAGGCGCGCGCCGGCACAGGCCGGGCACTCTTTTTCGTTGATGAACTTGGCCAGTTCTTCCTTGACCGCCATCGAATCGGTTTCGCGGTAGCGCCGCTGCAAATTCGTGACCACGCCTTCGAACGTATGCTCGCGCACCACGGTGCGGCCACGCTCATTGATATACGTGAACGGGATCGAGGTTTTACCGGAACCGTGCAATACCGCTTCCTGCGCTGCTTTCGGCAATTGCTCGAACGGCTTGTCCAGGTCGAAATCGTAGAACGCGGCCAGGTTCGACAGCATCTGGAAATAGAACTGGTTGCGGCGATCCCATCCCTTCACGGCGCCGGAGGCCAGCGACAGGTTCGGGAATGCGACGATGCGCTTTGGATCGAAGAACTCGATGTGGCCCAGGCCGTCGCATTCCTGGCAGGCGCCCATCGGGTTGTTGAACGAGAACAGGCGCGGCTCGAGTTCCTGCAGCGAATAGCCGCATTCATTACACGCAAACTTGTTCGAATAAACGTGTTCGTTCTCGGTATCCATTTCGTACACCACGGCGCGGCCATCGGCCAGGCGCAGCGCGGTCTCGAAACTTTCGGCCAGGCGTTGCTTGATGTCGCCGGATACCTTGACGCGGTCGATCACCACGTCGATCGTGTGCTTCTCCGTTTTTTTCAGCTTGGGCAGGTCGTCGACCTCGTAAATCTTGCCCGCGCCAGTGCCGATCTGGATGCGGAAGCGCACGAAACCCTGCGCCTGCATCGCCGCGAACAGGTCGCCGTGCTCGCCCTTGCGGTTCGAAACGACGGGGGCCAGGATCATCAGCTTAGTGTCCTCAGGCATCGCCAAGACGGCGTCGACCATCTGCGACACAGTCTGGGCTGCCAGCGCGTGGTCGGGATGGTTGATGCAGTACGGCGTGCCGACGCGCGCGTACAGCAGGCGCAGGTAATCGTGGATTTCGGTCACGGTGCCGACGGTCGAACGCGGATTGTGCGAGGTCGCTTTCTGCTCGATCGAAATCGCCGGCGACAGGCCTTCGATCAGGTCGACATCCGGCTTCTCCATCAACTGCAGGAACTGGCGCGCGTAGGCCGACAGCGACTCGACGTAACGGCGCTGGCCTTCGGCATACAGGGTATCGAAGGCGAGCGACGATTTACCCGAGCCGGACAGGCCGGTGATGACGATCAGCTTGTTGCGCGGAAGGTTCAGGTTGATGTTTTTGAGGTTGTGCGTACGGGCACCGCGGATACGAATTTCTTCCATTAATCTTGGCTGGCTTTCAATATGGTTGCAGGGCCGGCACGCACGCAAACGGCAACGAGGCGCGGCCAACAGGGAGAACCCACCACTATAGCCGGTTTGTTCTTCAAGAGCTTTTGCTCTTCAAGAATCTGTGCCGTGCAGTGTGCGGGGGAAATGCTTGGGTCTGCTGTATGTGGATCGCATATGGCCCTGTTCAATGGCAAATGCACCAGAAGTTCCAACTATTTTCGTGTTTTGGACGGGTCAAACGCAAATAATCGAGATTGTCTGCGAGGCCTCCCGGCAGGCATAATAGCGAGTCGACAAGACACCCATTCCCCTGGCGGTTCGTCACGTGCAGAGCCAGGGTTCACATCAGATAAGGAGCAGGACATGGCCTCAGTTAACAAAGTCATCATCGTCGGCAATCTCGGCCGCGACCCGGAAATTCGCTACATGCCAAGCGGCGACGCCATCGCGAACATCGCGGTCGCCACGTCCTACAAATCGAAGGACCGCAACACCGGCGAGCAAAAAGAGCTGACCGAGTGGCACCGCATCTCGTTTTTCGGCCGCCTGGCTGAAATTGTCGGCCAGTACCTGAAAAAAGGTTCCTCGGTCTACGTCGAAGGCCGCCTGCAGACCCGCAAGTACACGGATAAAGACGGCGTCGAAAAGTACGCAACCGACATCATCGCTGAGAACATGCAGATGCTCGGCGGACGCCAGGGCATGGGCGGCGACGCCGGCATGGACGACGGCGGCGGCAGCTACGACAGCGCCCCGAGCCGCCCGGCCCCGCGCCAGGCCCCACCAGCCCCGGCGGCACGTCCTGCACCGAAGCCGGCACCGAATTTCTCGGACATGGATGACGACATCCCGTTCTAATTCCAACCAGCTGATCTTGGGTAGTAAGCAAAGCGAAGTCATTGATTGGCTTCGCTTTTTTTATTGCTGTCGCTTTTTGCAGACAGACCAATCCTTGGCCGGCGGATGACATCGACCCGAAATTCAACAAAGACAAGTTCAAAGAAGGACGTTGATGACACAAGTAAAAGTGATTTTCGAATCCGACGATGGCACTGAGGGTTTGTGGGCCACGCAGGCAGAGGACGGCTTCGTCATCGATAACTATCCGTTCTACCTGAGAGGTGTCAACTTCGGCGACCTGGTGGAAGCGGCGCCAGCCGCACCCGGCATCTACCATTACGTGCGAACGATTACCAAGTCGCCACATTCGCTATACCGCGTGCTGTTTGAGGATGCGCATGCTGTCCGGGCGACCGAGCTGCTGGTCAATCTCGGCCGCCTCGGCTGCAGCCACGAGAGAGGCGAACTGGAGGGTGAGGTGCTCGTAGCGGTGCATATTCCAGGACCAGTTGACGCCAACGTCGCCTGGCGCATTCTCGAAACCGGTGTGAACGAAGGGACGTGGCAGATCGAGGAGGGCGATGACCGCCACCCTCGGGACGATGACCAGCCTTGACAGCAATCCCCCGCGCGACTGGACATGTATTTTGAGGCGACGATGAACGGCTAGGACTCTCACATCGCGGCAGCGAATGGTCGTGGAGCATGGCGGGCGTTGGCGATCAGGTAACGCTCATGATCGGGCCGGCCGAACAGTGGGTCGAACTTGCAGACGGAGAGGTGAGCAACTTGGCAGGAATCAATCTCGCAGGTGAGTTAGGTGAATCCAATGAAAAGAAGTCCATCAGATCGATCGACCTTTCACCAGCCAAGCCAAGTACCGGGAATGGCCTTCCATGGAAAGCCTGAGGAAAAAGCTTGCGGAAAACTTTCCCTATTGCGAATATCGCGGCTGGCTCGCTACGTCGCGATGACAGAAGCGGTGCCTGTGAAAGATACCGAAACATCGGAATGCGTGAGCGAAATGCGTACATTGATAACAATATCGCAAAAGAGATTTCGACGTGCGTATCAACGTCATCTGATCCCTCTTGTGGAAATCCGAGCTGTCTATAAACTCCCTACCGTCTCTATCACGGCATCGCGAGTAGGAATACGTGTTGCCAGTCCGGTCTCAGGATTAAACAAAATCACCGCATTCGAGGTGGAGAAGATCAGTCTTCCACGCTCATCAATTGTTTTTCCGTTTTTCACTCGAATGCATGTGGCGAAATTCTTTTTCTTCGGGGAGTTTTTTGTTGGTTTTGCAAGTCGAGTGGCGCTATTTCGAAGTGGACTGCAGGCTGTTGGAAGCAGCACATCGTTTTTGATGTGATCGTTGCCTGCGGTTAAACCAATTGAGGGGATAAGGGCAAGAAAAGCAATAGCAACCATTACTGAATAAAACCCGGCTATAAAGAGTGCAGGGATGCTCGCAGAAATCGCGGAGATGAACAATGCCATCTTGGCAAGCAAAGAAAAAAGACTGTCTTTCTTTGCAGGACGAGAAAGGATCCACAACTTGCGTCTTTCAATTTTTCTTTTTATTTCTTTGATTACCTTTTCTTTTTTCCATAAGGCTAGGAAAAGGGAAGTAATCAACATCACGATTGCAAACACAATCGCAAATGTTGGCAGCAACTGGATTGCTAGCTCCCAATAAAGTTTCACAAAGTCTGTCGCTGTCATCTGCTCAAATATGTGAAGGATGGCCCAAGGTGCCAGCTCAATTAATTCGAAGGGTGAGGAAAAAAGCGTTTCATAACCTACGCCGAACTGATCTACCGATATCGCGACCCCATACCCCATCAATGCTAACAGCGCGCTAATTAATGAGATGGACGTTAAAATTAATATTAAGGCCTCGCGTTTTTTCATTTTCTCTTTTGGAAAGACAGGAAATTTATCTTTTGTTGTCCTTGATGATGGGCGGCGAAGATAGTGTTTTTTCGTCAACGGCATGGCGGCTTTCGCTGAATGGAGAGTGAATTGCGATAATTACGTGAAGTTAGCGAGCAACTATAGTTGTCATAAGGCACGATACTGACGAGGCGCCTTCATGTCTATACGATTTGAATGTTTGGTTAAATTTCCATTCGCAATTGTCGATTGATTCGGTCTCGCGCTACGGCAGCGACGGGCCAAATATCCTGTTCGAACACGACGCCAGCACTCCGCAGGACGCATGGCGCTAGTACCTGGCTGAGGGATCCGAACGTAAGCTGGAAGGTGCTTGTCGACACGCCCGCAGCCCTGTGCAGTTCACCTGGCCAGCTTTCCTTGTGTCCTTGTTGCTCGCCGTTACGGTAATTTTTGACCAGCCTCAACCGTCCGCACTGTCCCGGCGAATGTGGGATTCGATTCCCCTGACACTACTGGCTGACGGCAATCATGTCGTCTTCAGCCAGGGGGACGGCCATGAGCGAAGCCTTGATTGTGTTGGGAGACAAGACTGACCACGGCGGCACGGTCATCAGCGCCGCCACCGTGGCCAGCACCGGCGGCAAGCCGATCGCGCGGCTGGGCGACATGGTGGAGTGCCCGCGCTGCCGCGGCAAATTTGCCATCGTGCAGGGCAACCCCGCCATGACGTTCGATGGCGCGCCTGCCGCCTTCGATGGTTGCGCGGTAGCCTGTGGCGCCAGGCTCATCGCGAGCCAGCCGGCGATGACGACAACGCCGCCCGGCCGCCACGAGGACATGCGGCCCCGGCGGTATTTTTCTTTCGACGAGGGATTCGAGGCGGGTGCCGTACTTGTCGCGAGCCAGCCTTTGCTCGGGCGATTCCAGCTGCTCAACGAGTTCGATGACCATCCCATCAGCGGCAAGCGCGTCCGCGTGCGCACAAGCAGCGGTGAGGCCATCGAGGCAGTCACCGATTCACAGGGCTACACGCCGTGGGTCGCGCGCGACGTGGCGGAAACGCTGGCGTTCGAACTCGTCGACGACGGCCAATCGTGAGCGGGCCGCCGCTGGCGCAAGGCGATATGGTGCAGGACGGCGCAACGACGCCGGTGCGGCTGGGGCAGGTGCAACTGGCGCCGAACGACAAGAAGGTGCTGTGTTCGGCGATGTGCCAGTGTGACAAAATGCCCGATGCCGCGAAAGACGGCAAACAGCGCAAGCCAGGCTGTGTGGCGGGGCGCCTGCAGGCACTCGACCCGTTGCGCGATCACCCCAGCCCGTACATGCAGGACATCAATTACGACATGACCAAATCGCCGCCGGCGCCGATCATGGATAGCGGCGTGGCGACCCGGGGGCACCGTTACCTGCCTGGCTGGATGCAGAAATACTGGCGACTGGCGCCGGAGCAAGCGCGCATGTTCAAAGCGGAGCAGGGGCTGATCCGCCGGGCGGATGTCGTCATCGTCAACGATCCGCGCAGACCGCCGACGCAGGACAATATCAGGCAGATTGTGGACATGACGTTTCCGCCGGACGCAATCTCGCGCTCCCGGGCGAGCGCGTGCGAAACGATTGCCGGGGGCGAAGCGAAAGTAGTCACATTACAGGCCGATCAGTGTGGCTGCGATACACCCGGGCAAGACGCATCCAGGATACCCGTCGACAAGCTGGGCTGGGCCGCCGTGGTGGCTGGTTCGGTTGTACAGGCAATGTCGCGAGGCCGTGCTCCGCACCCTCCCGAACGCGCTCTCTAGGACGACAAATGGAAAAAACCGAACTCGATTCTTTTATGGTGAACTGGATCAACACGCACGAGCATGGCGTTTTGCCCGGTGCGATGTTAATGAGATACGGACCGCACGATTACATTGGCGCCACGCTGGCCTTGCGTGGCACGCTGTATTTTCATGGTTCGCACACGGCAGGCGTGCGCGCGGCAATTTGCCGATGTTTCGATGCCTATGAAGCCATCGCCAATGAAAACCTGACCTGGCTCTGGCGGGAGGAACCTCCTGCAGGACCTGATAAATTTGCTTACGCCAAAGCCAAGCCGCTGCGCGACATGATCAAGCGCATGGGTGAAGACGATCATATTGGATTCACCTACGTCGGCGGAAGACAGGCGCACGATGCGAGTCCCTGGATGTTCTGGGTGTCAGGGCTGCGCGGATGGGAAGCAAAGCTGGGATCGCGCGGACTGGACGCCCTGGAATTTTCGATTCCGCGTGCATTGTCCGAGGCAAATCCGACGTTGTTCCAGACGCTGTTCCACGATTTCGCACGCTTGCTGCAAGCCGAACATGGCCACGCTGGGTATGCATTCAACCTGTCGGCGGTACGTGAAGAAGCAAACGAGTCCACCGAAGCGGTGATGGTCTCGAAAATGGCAGGCCTGGATGCCGGAAAGTCCGGAATCGTCAGTCGCCGAGACCGTATTGGGATCACGGACCATATCAAGACCATTGGATGGCTGACCGCGGTCAATTATGCGATGCTTGACCGAGCGGGGGGACTTTCCGCGTTGCGCTCGGCGCTGCCAATGGACTGGTTCGCCATGCACGACTACGGTAGCGGCATCGTGATCCAATGCGGCCCGGAGCCGGAAATCGCCTTCGTGGAACGCGATGCAAAGCCAGCCATTTACGTGCTCCCCAACCTGGCATTACGAAAAGTGCGTGTTACGGAAATAGGCAGCCTGCATGACGGCTCGAGCGATGGCGAACCGCGCCTGGCTGGCGCGCCAGCCGAACGCTGGCTCACCCGCTTCGATATTGCCGACAGCGACCTGCTGGCCTACCAGGCGAAACTCCTCACCGAACCCAGGCTCACGCCGGACACCATCCTGCCAGGCAGGCTCTGATTTGCCACATCGCCATCCTCACCGCCCCACCGGCACCTGGATCATGGCGCCGCTCTTCGACCCGTTCGCTGCAGGATCGACCGGGGGCGCGACGATATCCGCGCGCTGCTGGCGCTTCTCGGCCGACGACACCTGGAAGCGCGCATCGCGTGCGCTCATCATTGCCGCGTCGATCTGGCCGTCGGCGGTAAAACCCATCATCAGCTGCGGCACGCCGAACGGCAAATCCTGGTGCTGGTCGGTATGCCAGGTGTGCCAGGTTTTGCCGTAGGTGCCCACCAGCTTGTTCATCAGCGCCTTCTCGGCCACGTCGGGCAGGCCGGGCGCGATCAATTCTCCGGATTTGACTTCGTAGACATGGCTGTGCCACAGGGCTTTTTCCTCAGTGGGCAGCGTCTGGAACAGTTTTGCGCTGACGATGTATTCCACACCCATCAGCTTTGCCGCTGCGACGTTGCCGTCGTAGATCACGCACTGGATCAGGTCGTCGCTGAGGATGGCGCAGTAATGGTGCGCCTCCATCTGCGCCTTCATGTCGCCGCTGTAGAAATGAAAGCCGTCCAGGTAGCTGTTGAGTGCGCCGATCGGCGGCTTTGATTGCAGCACGGCTGCGCCTTTTTCGAGCGCGACGGTGGAGGCGGCGGTGGGCGCGCCGGGTGTGGCGACGGGAGACTGGGAATCGCTGCCCTTGCAGGCGATCAGCATGAGTGCTGGCAGGAACAACAGGGAGAGTGCGGTGCGCATGGCCTGTCCTTGATCGTGTCCTCAGAGGGACTGACAGTGTAAAACGACCAGGCCCCGTGGACCCGCCGATTCGTTTCGTGCGGACAGCAAACTGAAAAAAAGAAAAAGCCCTTGCACGGCGCGCTGTGCAAGGGCTTGTGTTTGCTGCGGCGCAGGCCGCGGCTGGCGTACTTGCTTACTTACGTACCAGCTTGCGTACTTTATTACCGTCGGCTACATACAGCGTCTTCGATTTGTCGAACACGACGCTGGTCGGTTTCACGAAGCGGGCGCCGGCGCCGGTATCGGCGGCGTCGAGGCTGCTGCCACCGCCGGCAACCGTGCTGACCTTGCCCGACGGCGTAATTTTACGAATCAGGCCACTTGCTTCAGCAACGTACAGGAAGCCGTCGGCGTCGATCGACACGTTCACCGGCGTATTGAATGTGGCCGCCGTTGCCGCGCCATTTGCGCCGCCCGCGACGCCCGTGCCGGCAAACGAGGTCACCACGCCAGCCGGCGTGATTTTGCGGATCTTGTTGTTCTTGGCATCGGCAACGTACAGGTTGCCCGCGGCGTCGATGGCCAGGCCGGACGGATCGTTGAACGTGGCCAGCTGGCCGGTACCGTCGGCATTGCCGGCGAAATCGGTGGTGCCGGCAAAGGTCGTGACGTCGCCCTGCGGCGTGATCTTGCGGATCACGTGCGCTTCAGCATCGCCCACGTAGACGTTGTTGGCGCTGTCGACGACGAGGCCCGATGGCGTCTTGAAGCTGGCAAACAGGCCATTGCCGTCGCGGCTGGCGAAGGTGCCGCTGCCGGCCAGCGTGGTGACCACGCCGGCTGGCGTAATCTTGCGCACGTTATGGTTGCCCGCGTCGGTGACGTACAGGTTGCCGGCGGCATCGAAGGCCAGTCCGGACGGCGTGCGGAAGCTTGCATTGGCGCCGGTGCCGTCGGCATTGCCGACCGCCAGCGAACCTGCAAACGTCGAGACCGTACCATCAGGGGTGATCTTGCGGATGCGGCTGTTGAGCGCGTCGCCGACGAACAGGTTGCCGCTGGCATCGAGCGCCAGGCCGAAAATGCCGCTGAAGCGCGCCGCGCCACCGGCGCCGTCGGCGAAGGCAGCGGCATCGGCGCCGGCGAGGGTGCTGACGGCCACGACAGCGTCAGTACACACCACGGGAACGGACACGTCAGCGCTGGCCATCACGGCCGGGAAGGTGCCGGTGATGCTGCACGCCTGGAAGCCCTGCGGCTGCGACGTCACCGCCACCGAGTAGCTGGCGCCGGTGGCGACCCGGTTGGCAAACACGAAGGAGGTGCCGGCTTTTGGCACGTTGACGGTGTCGCTGCCGTTGGCAACGACCAGTCCGCTGGCCTCGAGGCCGACGATCGGGCCGGCCAGCAGGAAGGAGGTGGTGTTGGACGGTGGCGTGGTGCCGGTCGAACCGCCACCGGTGCCGCCGCCACCACCGCCGCCGCCGCCGCCGCATGCGGCCAAAAGAAGGCAAACCAGGGCTGGCGCTGTATTTTTCATGATGTGGTCTCGCTTGGTGATGTGTGCTGTTGGTGATGCAACTTGGAAATAAAGTTGATTTTTTCAAATTGTACTCGCGCCTATTTTCCTTGCTTGAAGCACATTTCAATCGTGCGTGGATGAAATACCAAGGCTGCCGAGGGAAGAATCGGCGCGGCGCGCCGGAAATACGACAACTCCGCATCATCCAGTGACAAATTATTACAATAACCGTTGTGCAACCGCGACGGTTTTGCCATCCGACTCACTGTTTTGCGCCCATGGTTTGAACAGGGAGCGCGCCTTCACCGTGCGCGGAAACCCGGTATCATCGTGACCATCCCTTTCATCGACAAGCTGACCATGCTGCAGACCCCCACCGGTTTCACTCCCCTGATGCGTTCCGAAGTGCATGCCGACCCGATGAATTTCGTGTTTCATGACAAGCGCATGCTGGTGCGCGAACACGACCTCGCCTTGCCCGACGCCGCCGCGCTGGCGCTGCTCGACATCGATCCGCAACGCTTCCGCCCGGTGGGGTTGTGGGACACGCGCTATGCGCAGACTGCCTGGACCGATACCGATGCAGCGCCGCCCGGCTATGAATGGCGCGGCATGCGCTCGCTGTTCGGTGCGCTGGGGGATGACTTCCTGGGCGTGGCCGGGCGCGCCGCCCAAATTGCCGAGTGGGCGCGCACGCACAAGTTCTGCGGCGCGTGTGGCCACACCACGGTGCAGGCCGAAGGCGAACGCTGCATGACCTGTCCGCACTGCGGCCACCTGGCCTATCCGCGCATCTCGCCGGCGATGATGGTGCTCATCCGCAAGGGTGACGAAGTCCTGCTGGCCATGCACGCCGTCTCGCCGGCCAAGCGCTACACGCCGCTGGCCGGCTTCCTGGAAGCGGGCGAGTCGATCGAGGAAGCCGTGCACCGCGAAGTGTTCGAGGAGGTGGGGCTGCGCGTGCACAACCTGCAGTATTTCCACAGCCAGTCATGGCCGTTCCCGCACTCGCTGATGATCGCCTTCACGGCCGATTATCTCGACGGGGAGATTCGCGTGGATGCCAACGAGATCGCCGACGCGCGCTGGTTCGGCCCCAACGATGTGTGGCCGGAAAAAGTGCCGCATTTATCGGTCTCGGCCATGCTGGTGGATACGCACCGTCCACCAGGCCGGTAGTCTCTTTCAGGTCGATGGCTTCGCCGCGCGCCGTTCGGCCGGCGTGGCGCCCGTGCCGCGCATCTGCACCGTGCGTTGCAGCAGGTCGAACCAGAACGGCGCGCCGAACAGTGCGGTCGACGCCGTCACGAGCCAGCCGGCGCATTGAATCAGGAAACGCTGGTCGAAGCGCGGGGGAAAGCTGCTCCAGCCGATGGGCAGACTCCACAGCGCATCGATGGTGGCGGCGTCGAGCGATGCGGGCAGGGCGCCCAGCTGCGCGGTGAGGCCGGGCTGGCGCCACAGCGACTGGAACAAATGCACGCTGTCGATGTTGAACAGGATGGTCAGCAGCAGCGACAGCAGCAGGCTGATGATCCAGGCGCGCCGTTTATAATTCCCCGATACCCTCGCCATGGCGCTGTCGAACCAGCCTGCAATGCCATCTTGAAAGCGCTTCAGGTCGCCATCGGCGCGCTGGTACAAGGCGCGCAGGGCGCGCTGTACATGCGGGTCGGGGAGGGCGTCGATGGCGCTGCCCAGGTTGGCAAACTCGCCCGGGGCATGGGAAATCGCGTCCACCAGCGCCAGCGCAAAATGCTGCGGGTCGATGTAGGATGGACGGCCGCCGTCCGCATGCGGGTTGACCAGGGGATGGCGATACAGCGCTGCAGCCAGCCCGGTGCAGTGCGGATCGTTGAGCATCGACCGCACGCCGGCGAGCAGGCTGTTGGCGCGCAGCTGGAACAGGGCCGCCAATCCTTCCTGCAAGGTGGAGACGATCAGCGCCAGGGTGGCGTAGCAAAACGTCAGGCCGATGGCCAGTTCCAGCACGCGACTTCCCAGCATGGCAAGCTCCTTTATCAATAAATCTCCACGCTAGCGCACCTTGAATGCACATGAGTCCGGTTTGCTCAAGAAAGTGGCACGGCCAGGCCGGTAACGCGCATTTTCTATATACTTGCGGCAATCGAAAAATGTGAAGGCTTTTTCCCCATGTCCCAGCAAGATGATTTCTCCGAAAACGACTGGCGCCGCCTGCTGGCATCGATCGGGGAAGACCCCGACCGTCCAGGCCTGCACGAAACGCCGGCGCGCGTCGCCAAGGCCTGGCAGCACTGGACCTCGGGCTACGGCCAGAATCCGGTCGAAGTACTAAAAGCGTTCGAAGATGGCGCCGAGGAATACAACGAGCTGATCGTAGTGCGCGGCATCCCGGTCTACAGCCATTGCGAACATCACCTCGCGCCCTTCTTCGGCAAGGCCACCATCGGCTATCTGCCGAAGGGAAAGATCGTCGGCCTGTCGAAACTGACGCGCCTGGTCGACATCTATTCCAAGCGCCTGCAGGTGCAGGAACGCATGACGATCCAGATCGCGAACGCGTTGATGGAAGTGCTGGAACCAAAGGCTGTCGGTGTGGTCGTGCGTTGCCGCCATATGTGCATGGAAAGCCGCGGCATCCGCACGCCCGGTGAAGAAACAATCACGTCGGCAATGCTTGGTGGATTGCGTACCAACCTGGCCCTGCGCACGGAATTCCTGGCGCTGGCGCGCGACTGAATTTAGGGTGAAACTGGCCTTGCGGCGCATTATTTATGCGTTGCCGAGGCCAGGCAGGGAACCAGTTCCTGAACGCGGCCTCAAACTCATTTTGAGGCGAACATCATGGACCGGCCACAATTCCCGAGCGATATTTCGCGCGAGCAGTTCGAGCATGTGCGCGGCATGCTCGAAGCCGCGCGCCGCAAGACCCGCCCCCGCAAGCACGACCTCTACGACGTTTTCTGTGCCGTGCTCTTCCTGCTGGAAACGCGGGGCGCCTGGCGCAGCATGCCGCCCGAGTTTCCTCCCTGGCGCACGGTACATGAATACTTCACCCAATGGACAATGCTGCGCGAGGCGAATGTGACCTTGCTCGAGCGTGCGTTGGTGACGGTGGGGCGGGACAAGGCGGCCGAGCACCTGCGCAATTTGCTGGCGCCGCGCTGAAGAGTTGCCGGCGCTGTATCGCTCACGCCTGTCACAAGCCAACACTCTTCGAAATGTCACCCCGGCGAACGCCGGAGCCATGCCGGGCAAAGGCTACGACGACGGCGCCGTCCCGGCTTTCGCCGCCGCCTTCACGAACACCAGTTCCTTCTTCTCGAACCTGAAATTGCCGACCGGCAGACCCGCCACGCCCGCCTTTGGCTCGCCCAGGCTGGTGCACGTCTCGATATTCACCTGCAGCAGCAGCTCCCCCGCACGCAGCGTATAAATATTCTCCCCGCTATCGAACACCTCGATATCAAAATCGCCCTTCGGCATCTTGCCGAGGTCGATCTTGCGCTGGCATTCCGGCATGCGCGCAGTGACCATGGCCACGGACAGCGCATCGCTCCAGAAATAATCCTGGTTGGCACGCACGGACAAGGTCTGGTCGGCGCCGTCGATGCGGTAAGTCGCGGTGGCGCTGGTGCAGCCGGCCAGGGCCAGGCAACTGAGGAGGGGGATGGCGTAGAGCGGGCGCATGCGGTGTCGAAGGTCGTGGATGACGACGCCAGTATAGATGCAACGCCCCGGACGCCGGTGGAACTTTAGAAATCGACCCCGACCGACATGATGGCCATGGTGCGGCGGGGAATCGGTATCGACGCGCGAATTTCCGGTCCGCGGCGCGCCACCTTGAATTGCAGATACCAAGGTCCGTGCACGGCGCCGCGCGTATCGGCCATGTCGAAACGCAAGCCGGAAACCAGGTCGGTCACCAGGTTGCGCGGCTTGTCGCTGGCTTCATTGCGGAAGGTGGGGGCGGCGGCGACCAGCTCAGTGCCGGGCAAACGGCCTTCGGCGCCGGCAAACGCCACGCACTTGAGCCAGCGGAACATGCACCAGGAATCCGTGGTCATGCGCGCACCGGCGGTCACGCGCCAGACGGTATCGGCCGGCAAGCGCCCATCGTTGACGATGTCGACACTCAGGCGCGGCTCGTGCTGCTGCGCCTCGGCCGGTGCGATGCCGCAGCCGAGCGCGGCGCAAAGAGCGGCACGGACAAGCTTGCGGTTGCGTCGGCAGGTGCTGGCGGGCGTGGTCACGGTAGGTGGCCTGTAAGAGTCGGTCGTTGAAAGTCGATTCGCAAGAGTTCGCTTTTATTGTGGGCCCACATGCATATCCATGCAAGCGAAACGGTTATCGTGTGCGCATTTACCACGGGAAAGAATTTCCGACAAGTATTTTATGCAAAAAACAACGATGTTGCTGATCCGTGCGTGTGTTATCGAACAGAGTGTTGCTTCCTTGCTCTCTATGCTGAGTCCGATACGCGTCGTGGACGACGCCGAACGTTGTCAATTCAGTCAACGTTTTTCAACACCGAGGCCTCCGTGGCCTCCCCGCTTGTGACCGTGACCCAGGGACCGTGTGCCCTGCGCGCAGGCGGATGCGTCGTACCAATCCTATAATTATTGGAGAACTACAGCTATGCCAACTAAAAAAGTACCGTCTTCCGTTGCCGGTGCCGGCTCCGTCCTGAGCACCTTCGCCGGTCCTTCTGTATCTCCACCTCCAGCGAGCCTCGGCTCGAAAGACGCGGACTCCACCGGTCTGCTGGAAAAAGTCGTATCGGGTAAGGATCTCGCTGCCGAAACCCCGTCGAACCCGATCAAATCGTCCGAGTTCGGCGATGCCGCGCGCACCCCGACCGCCGGCGTGACCCATGCGCCATCGTCGCCGCTGGCGGGCGCCAGCACCGACAGCGAAGCTGCCCAGTCCGACAAAGTGGGCACCGGCGTGCCGCCGATCGGCGTCAATAACGCCATCGAGCCGCTCGACCGCGTGCGCGTCGACAACACCGGACAGGCATTGACGACGAACCACGGCGTCAAAATTGCCGACAACCAGAATTCCCTGAAGATCGGCCTGCGTGGCCCCACCGCGCTGGAAGATTTTATTCTGCGCGAGAAGATCACCCACTTCGACCATGAGCGCATTCCCGAGCGGGTCGTGCACGCGCGCGGTTCGGCTGCGCACGGTTACTTCGAAGCGTACGAAGATTTGTCGGCTGTCACCAAGGCCGCGCCGTTCAGCAAGAAAGGCAAGCGCACGCCAGTGTTCCTGCGTTTCTCGACTGTTGCCGGTGAGCGTGGTTCGGCCGATACCGCCCGCGATGTGCGCGGTTTTGCCGTCAAGTTTTACACCGAGGCAGGTAACTGGGACCTGGTGGGCAATAACATCCCCGTGTTCTTCATCCAGGACGCGATGAAATTCCCCGACCTCGTTCACGCCGTGAAACCGGAGCCGCACAATGCGATTCCGCAGGCAGCCAGCGCGCACGATACTTTCTGGGATTTTGTCTCGCTGATGCCGGAATCGGCGCACATGCTGATGTGGTCCATGTCCGACCGCGCCATCCCGCGCAGCTACCGCACGATGCAGGGTTTTGGCGTGCACACGTTCCGCCTGATCAATGCGCAGGGCGAGTCGGTATTCTGCAAATTCCACTGGAATCCGGTGCAGGGCACGCACTCGCTGGTGTGGGACGAGTCCGCCAAGATCATGGGCGCCGACCCCGACTTCCACCGCCGCGACCTGTGGGAAGCCATCGAAGCGGGCGCCTATCCTGAATGGGAACTGGGCCTGCAGATTTTCACGGAAGAACAAGCCGAAAGCTTCGAATTCGACATCCTCGATTCGACCAAGCTGATTCCTGAAGAACTGGTGCCGCTGCGTATCGTCGGCAAGATGGTGCTGGACCGCAATCCGGACAACTTCTTCTCCGAAACGGAACAGGTGGCGTTCTGCACGGCGCACATCATCCCGGGTATCGATTTCACCAACGATCCGCTGCTGCAAGGCCGTATCCACTCCTACCTGGATACTCAGCTGACCCGCCTGGGCGGTCCGAACTTCCATGAAATTCCGATCAACGCATCGGTGGCGCCAGTGCACAACAACCAGCGCGACGGTTTCCATCGCCAGGCGATCCCGCGTGGTCGCGTTAGCTATGAGCCGAACTCGCTGGCCGGCGGCGCGCCGTACCAGGCCGGCGCGGCAGGCTTCTCGAGCTTCCCGGAACCTGTTGCCGAAGACAAGGTCCGCGGCAAGGCGGAGAAATTTGCCGAGCACTACGCCCAGGCGCAGATGTTCTATGAAAGCCAGACGCCAGCCGAGCAGGACCACATTGCCGGCGGCTTCCGTTTCGAATTGACCAAGGTCACTGTGCCGGCCATCCGCCAGCGCGTGCTGGCGCTGCTGGCCAATGTCGATGCAACCCTGGCCGCCAAGGTAGCCGACGGCCTGGGCATGGAAGTGCCTGCGCCATTGCCACTGGCCACCGACGCACCGCGTCCGCAATACGCACCGTCGCCGGCCCTGTCGCTGATGGCGCGTCCCGGCCAGACCGGCATCGGCACCCGCCGCGTCGCGATTTTCGTGGCGTCGGGCGTCGATGGCGATGCGGTCATGAAGATGTACGCGAACCTGCTGGCCGGCGGCGCCGTACCACGCCTCGTCGGCACCAAGATGGGCGCCGTCAAGAACGCCAAGGGCGCTGCGCTCGAGGTGGAAGTGTCGGTGGAAGCCAGCCCGGCCGTGCTGTACGACGCGGTCATCGTTCCGGACGGCACCGACACCATGGCACGCGAGCCGAAAATCATCGAGTTCCTGCGTGACCAGCACTGCCACTGCAAGCCGATGCTGGTGCTGGGCACCGGCGCCACGCTGCTGGCCAAGGCTGGCCTCGACGGCAAGCTGCCGGATGGCAGCATGGACCCGACGGTGATCCAGGACGCGGATGGCCTGGCCAACTTCGTCACGGCGCTGGCAGGCCATCGTTCATTCGCGCGCGAGCAGGATCCGGTTGAAGCGTAATATCATTTAATTAACTGGTTGGCGGCCTCGAAAGAGGCCGCTTTTCTTTCACCATCAACTTTCTATTGGATGCCATCATGATTACGCCCGTCCGCTACAACCCGTCTTTCGAGGTACTCGAAGAAGAAGAAGCCAAAACCGAACAGGGCTTTATCGACACGCTGCTCGGTATCTCCACCAAAACCTACGCCGATAGCGGCCACGCCATCCGCAGCGTTCATGCCAAGAGCCACGCGCTGCTGCGCGGCACGCTGACGGTGCTGGACAATATTTCGCCAGAGTACGCGCAGGGCGTCTTTGCCAAGGCCGGCACGTATCCGGTGCTGATGCGCCTGTCGACGTCGCCGGGTGACGTGCTCGACGACAAAGTTTCCACTCCGCGTGGCGTGGCGCTGAAAATCATCGGTGTCGAAGGCGCACGCGTGGACGGCAGCGAAGGCGATGTCACGCAAGATTTTATTATGGTTAACGGCCCGGTCTTCACTGCGCCGACCGGCAAGAAATTCCTCGGCAACCTGAAACTGCTGGCCGGCACCACCGATAAAGCGCCTGGCCTGAAGCTGGCGCTGTCCGCCGCCCTGCGCGGTGCGGAAAAAGTGCTCGAGGCGGTCGGCACCGAAAGCGCCACCTTGAAGGCGATGGGCGGCCACCCGGAAACCAATCCCCTCGGCGAAACGTATTTCAGCCAGGTGCCGGTCCTGTTCGGCGACTACATGGCGAAAATCTCGCTGGCGCCGGTGTCGCCTGAACTGACCGTGTTGAAAGATGCGCCGGTCGACCTGAGCGGGACGCCGGACGGCCTGCGCCGCGCGATGCAGCAGCATTTCGCCAGCCATGGTGGCGAATGGGAACTGCGCGCGCAACTGTGCACCGACCTGGAAACCATGCCCATCGAAGACCCGACCGTCGAATGGAAGCAGGATGCCAGCCCGTATGTGGCGGTGGCGCGCCTGAAGGTGGCGCCGCAGGAAGGCTGGAGCGAGGCGCTGTCGAAGAAGATCGACGATGGCATCCAGTTCAGCCCGTGGCATGCCGTGGCCGCGCACCGTCCGCTCGGCTCGATCATGCGCATCCGGAAGGTGGCTTACCAGGCGTCGCAAAAATTCCGCACCGAGAAAAATGGCGTGCCGCTGGTCGAACCGAAAGACATCAGCGGGTTTTGATCTCCGTCGTGGTATGGCAGAGTTATCAGCCTACTATTAATTAGAAGTCAACAACGTGGCGCGGTGGCGCATGCCGCCGCCGACGCCACATAGTCAGCACACAACACGTCGTCACTCCCAGGAACCGTCGGCCCGCGCCGCATGCGCGGGCCCCGCCCGCTATCCCACATCGCCGCGCGCGAAGGGAGTGATCATGGCTTCGCTACCCGCTCTTCCACCCACTGCCGACCGCGTGCTGCGCCTGCGCCGCTGGCGCTCGGCCTACGATTCGCACAAGTCGAGCCGCGTTCCCTTCGTCTTGCTGGCCATCTTCCTGATGGGCACCTTGGCCGTGCTGGGCTGCGGCGGCGCGACCCCGGGCTACCATCTGGGCAATGCGCTCATCTGGGGGTTTGGCTTTTGCGTCAGCGGCATGCTGCTCGGCTTCCTGTTCGCCATTCCGCGCATCCTGCCCGCCGGGGCCATCATCGCGCCGGCACGCCCGGCCACGACAGCGGGCGGCAAGCGCGAGACCGATCCCGCATCGAGCAATCAGGTCAGCCATAACGGCCACTCCGCCAGCGAGATCAATTCCAACCTGGTGGAAGTATCCGACTGGCTGACCAAGATCATCGTCGGCGTGGGCCTGGTCGAACTGAAACACCTGCCGACCGCGGCGCGCGGCGTGGCCGACTACATCGCTCCCAGCCTTGGCCTCGCGCCGGCGATGGCCGCGCCGGTGGCCGGCGGCATCATGCTGTTTTACAGCGTGCTGGGATTTTTGATCGGCTACCTGCTCACGCGCATCTACCTCGCCGTGATCATCAAGTGGGCCGACAACCAGGTGAAAAACCTGAACCCGGTGCGCCTCGACAGTGGTACCGAGATCGATGCCAGCGAGCTCATCCGCCTGCAGCAGACCGCGCTGGCCGATGTGCAGGAGGCCGTGGTGAATATCGTGTCGGCCATGCCGGAACAGTCCGGACTGGCGGCTTCGGCAACGGCGCCGGTGGTGCAGCCGGCGACGCCCGGGCGCATCCTGTGGATGGATGGCCGGCCCGCCAACAATGCCTTGCTGGTGGAGCAGCTCACGCGCGCCAACATTTGCGTGGAACAGGTCCTCACCAGCAAGGATGCGCTGGAACGGATGGCGAAAAGCGCGCACCCGTTCGACGTGGTCATTACCGACATGGCCGGCTTCGAGTATGGCCGCTCGGTGCCCGACGCCGGCATCGGGCTTACGCGTGAAGTGCTGCGCCTGCTGCCCGAGCAACCGGTGCTGGTGTACTGCACCAAGAAGGAAGCCGAGATCCACGGCGCCGCCGCCAACGATGCCGGCGCGCGCCTGGTCACCACATCTGGCACCCAGTTAATCGCGGTCATTGCGCGCATCCTGAAAGCGGCGGGCCGGCCCATTTTGATCGGCTGAGGCCAAGCCACCGCGCCCCGCCGCACAATTGGCGCTCCGGCATCGGTAAACCGATGCCGAAGGGCTTTACAATGTGCCATCAAAACAGCAGCGGCGCACCCCATGGCTTATATCCACCCGTCCGGCTGGTCCGAAATGTCCGTCACGGGCGCCGCCGCGCGCGAGCTCGATACGCTGTCCTACCTGGACGAAGCCCTGCGCGACGCGCCGTACAGCATCTACCACGGCGTGCACTGGACCAAGGTCGAACAAGGCTTCTCGGCCTACGGCGAAGTCGATTTCATCATCGTCGCTCCCAACGGACGCGTACTGTTGATCGAACAGAAATCCGGCTTCCTCAGCGAAACCGAGGATGGCCTGGTCAAGAGCTTTCGCGGCAAGCCGACCAAGGTGCGCACGCAGATCACGCGCACGATCGACGCGCTGGCCAAGCGCTTCGAAGGCGACCTGTCGATCGATTATTTGCTGTACTGTCCCGACTACATCGTGCGCGACCCGCACCTGGCCGGCATCGAGCCGAGCCACATCATCGACGCCAACGACAAGGACCAGCTCGGCCAGAAGGTGCGCGAGCTGCTGCCCATCACCGGGACCACGGACCAATTCGAAAAAGTTGCGCGCTTCCTCGGCGACACGTTGAGCCTGCAACCCGACCCCAGCTCGATGATCGGCAACGCCGAAAAAATGGTCACGCGCCTGTCCGGTGGCCTGGCCACTTGGGCGCGCCGGCTCGAGTTCACGCCGTACCGCCTGCGCGTGGTGGGCACGGCCGGCAGCGGCAAGACCCAGCTGGCGCTGTCCGAATACGCCGCCGCCATCGACGCCGGCCTGCGCCCCCTGTACGTCTGCTACAACCGCCCGCTGGCCGACCATATCGAGCGCCTGGTGCCGCCCGGCGGCCTGGTCTCGAATTTCCACATGCTGGGCGACGCCTATCAACGGGCGCGCGGCATCGTTCCCGACTACAAACGGCCCGGCATCTGGGAAGAGATCGAGCACGTGCTGGATAACGCCGAGCTGCCCGAGAGCTGGAAGTTCGACGTTGTCATCGTCGACGAGGGCCAGGATTTCTCCAGCGCCTGGCGCGACATCGTGCTGCGCATGCTCAAGGAAGATGGCCGCGCGATCTGGCTGGAAGACCCGACGCAGAACCTGTACGGCCGGGAAAGCGTCGCGCTGCCGGGCTGGGTAACCTTGTACTCCCAGGCCAACTACCGCAGCCCGCGCCAGATCGTCGAGCTGCTGGCGGCCATTGGCGAAACGCGCCAGCCGGTGCAGGCGGCCAGCCCCTTCGACGGCGCCGACATCGATTACCTGGTCTATCCGCAAGGCGACACGGACGCCATGCTGGCGCAAACCAAGCACGCCATCACGACCTGCCTGGCCGCCGGCTACCGGCGCGAGGACATCGCCATCGCCTCGTTTCGCGGCCGCGAAAAATCCGCCATCCTCAAGCTCGACACGCTGGGCGACGCGCACACCCTGAAATCGTTCACGGGCGAATACGACCTGTTCGGCGACCAGGTCTTCCGCGACGGCGGCTTGCTGACCGAATCGGTGTACCGCTTCAAGGGCCAGTCGGCGCCGGCGGTGATTTTTACCGAGATCGATTTCGACGAGCTCGACGAACTGGTGTTTCGCAAGCTGTTCGTCGGCATGACGCGGGCCCGGCTGAAGCTGGTGCTGGTGATGAGCGACCGGGCGGCGGAGAAGTTGCGCGACCGGATTTGATGCAGTGGCCCTGCGCGCAAGCGCGCACTTGAGAATTCGGCACATGCGCCGACTCACCGCTGGTGCGGCGGAGAGTGTTTCGATGCGCACCCGGCCGTGTGCCGAATACTATGCGCGTTGACTGGACGACGACCACTGATCGCTGCACGCTTGTCGCTGCCCCGCCACATCGTTTGACAATCCCCATACAACTTAACCGGCGCTGATCCGTTCCGCTTGCGTCTTGGCGCCATCCGGGCTTCACTCAAGAGAACAGGATGGGAGTCAGTATGACAACGCAAGTCATCATGCGGAGAAGCTTTACGGCCCGCGCCACGTCGTTCGCGCTAAGCTTCATCAGTCTCAGTTTCTGCTGCAGCGCCGCCGTCATCGCAGCGGTCTTGCCGCTGCCGAAGTACAACGTCAGCGTCAACGACGTGTCCGCTTCCGGCTTCTCGTCCGGCGCCGACCTCGCCATCCAGCTGCATTTTGCCTATTCGAAGACGATCAAAAAAGGCGTGGGCGTGATCGCCGGCGCGCCGTATTACTGCTCGCAAGGAAACATCACCATCTCCGTGACCGCCTGCATGCTCAACACGGCGCCGCGTAACGTGCCTTACCTGAACTCGGTCGTGCGCACCTGGTCGCGCAATGGCTACATCGACCCCACCAGCAACATGGCCGCATCCAGGGTTTACCTGTTGTCCGGCACCCTGGACACTATCGTCAAGCAGCCGGTCATGACCGACCTGGGCACCATGTACGCCAGCTACCTTCCTGCCGCCCACATCTTCTATAAAAGCGACCTCCCGGTGAATCACTCCGTCCCCACGGATTACTTCGGTGGCGACTGCGACAAGACCAGCGGGTCGTACGTCACCAACTGCAGTTTCGACGCCGCCGGCGCCATCCTCGAATGGCTCTACGGCCCCTTGAATCCCAAAAACATCGGCACCTTGAACGGCGTCTTCATCAACTTCGACCAGGCGCCGTTCTGGGGACGGCACGATCCCACCACACATGGCATGGCGACGTCTGGCTATGTTTACGTGCCGGCCTCGTGCGCTTCCGGACACGCCTGCAAACTCCACGTCGCCCTGCACGGCTGCCTGCAAAACGTCGCCACTGTCGGCACTGCGTTCTACCAGAGCACTGGCTATAACCGCTGGGCCGACACCAACAATATGATCGTGCTCTACCCGCAGACGGCGGCGACATCAGCGAACCCCGGCGCGTGCTGGGACTGGTGGGGGAACGACGACGTCAATTTTCCCGGAAAGAGTAGCGGGCAGATGGTGTCGCTCAAGACGATGATCGACCGTATCGTCAGCGGGAACACGGCAGCGCCGTACACGTGTACGCACTGGTATGACAGTAACTATATGCATGTGTACTACGGGAGGGCGTACGTGGGGAGCGACGGGCAGGCGTATGCAGTGAATTCGAATCAGTATTTGGGATACTACTCGGTGGGGGCGTACACGGACGTGAGGAGGACGGCGGCGGGGTATTACACTTACGGAAGCTGCAGTTAGCGACGTCCCAATTATCATTTCAAGCTATACTAAATTTTTCCTCGAGCTAATTTTTCAATGCCGCGATCGCTACCTGATGGTTTGTATGACCGACTTATTACTGAAGAATTAGCATTGCAGCTCAATGAATTTTCAGATAAAAACTCGCATACGCTGACAACTCTGGATTCATCTACTAGCGCCCGTCGCCTGGCCGATGCACTTGCGGAACAACTAGCTGACGTGCTCCAGGAAATTGGTTCAATTTCTAGTAATGAGAATACCGAGGACGGTACTCAGCCCAGCCGCCTTCAAGCGCAATTGCAGTTCGTCAATTCCCTCCTCGTCAAGATCCGGTCTCGTGCTACCGAGCTCCATCCCAAACGGAGCCTTGATGATCACATCCGCCTCCTGGCGGAACCGGTTCAACATCTCACTTCCGTACACCGAAAAAGGAAGGCTTCTACTGCCCCGGATACTGGACTCATGGTGCCATGGCTGTTTACTGCCTCAAAAGGTTCTCCAGCACTTCTGAATGAACTACGTCACGAGCTCGCCAGCAGCGATCGAATAGATATCCTGATGAGTTTTATCACCGTCTCCGGGATACGCAAAATCCGAGATATTTTGCAGAGTATCTCTGCTGTTGATGGCGCAGGCAAGGCGAGAGCGAAGTTAAGAGTCATCACAACGACGTACATTGGCGCGACGGAAGCTTCTGCTGTTGACGAGCTAGCGAGGCTTCCGAACTGTGAAGTAAAGATTTCACTCGACGGCCGACGCACCCGCCTGCATGCGAAAGCTTGGATTTTCGAGCGCGACAGTGGCTTCGGGACCGCATATGTCGGCAGTGCTAATTTAACGCAAGCTGCTTTGGCAGGTGGGCTGGAATGGACGGTGAAGTTTGCCGAGCGGGGGCAGGGCTCAATGTTTCAGCAAGCTCAGGCGCATTTTGAGACACTCTGGCACGACAGCGAGTTCATGCAATACGATCCCGAGCGGCCTGAGCACGTCTCTGCACTTGCGTTTGCCATTGCTAAAGAGAAAGGTGGGGGCTTAAAAGAAGAACCGACCAACGTTTATCGGTTTTTTGACATCGTACCTAAAAACTACCAGTTGGAAATGCTTGAGCAATTACAGGCAGAGCGCGAGCGTGGAAGAAAGCGGAATTTGCTCGTAGCGGCTACAGGTACGGGAAAAACAGTCGTCGCAGCATTCGACTATCGACGGATTTGCCTGGAGCATGGAGGTCGTCCGAGGCTACTATTTATTGCTCACCGGGTAGAGATTTTACGGCAAGCTATGCGTACCTATCGGGAAGTACTCCGGGACCCTAGTTTTGGTCAAATGTTGAGCGGCGCATATTCGCTTAATAGCCCTGACCATCTCTTCACGACAATTGAAAGCTTACACAGCAATTCTTTATTGGATAGATATGGCGATGACTATTGGCACACCGTTGTCTTCGATGAATGCCATCGCATTGCAGCTGCAAGTTTTGATGTCGTTGCAACACGGGTAAAGCCCGCCGTGCTTCTAGGATTAACCGCCACACCAGAACGAAGTGATGGAAATTCCATCGCTCCATATTTCGATAGCAAACCCGATGGCAGCCCGGCGGTGGAGCTGCGACTATGGCATGCGCTCGACCTGCAGCTTCTCGCACCTTTTGAATATTTTGCGTGTGACGACAGCACAGATTTTAGAACGATCCCGTGGCGACAATCTGGCGAAATCGCGGCGCTTGAGAACGTGTTAACTGGCGACCACGTCCGCGCTCGCATGATTGTCAATGAATGGCGACGTTTGTGCTCCACACCGACGCAATCCAAAGCGCTGGCTTTCTGCGTGAGTGTCGCACACGCGCAGTTCATGACTGATTACTTCAATGCTGTCGGCCTTCCTGCGAGATGCTTGACGGGTACATCATCGCAGCTTGAGCGCGAAGATGGACCAAGGGCACTCGCAAAAGGAGAAATTTGTATCCTCGTTACCGTTGACCTGTTCAACGAAGGCGTCGACATTCCGATGGTTGACACGATCTTGCTTTTGCGACCGACGCAAAGTTCTGTTCTTTTTCAACAGCAGATTGGACGCGGCCTCCGCCTTTCACCAGGCAAGGAGAGCTGTTTGATTCTTGATTTCGTCGGACAACATTCCGTCGAATTCAGATTCGACCACCTTCTCGGACAGCTCACAGGCTTGGATCGTCGGCAGTTAATTGATGGCGTAGAAAATGGATTTAGCCAACTATCTTCAGGGTGTTATATACAGCTGCAGCAAAAAAGTCGTGAACAAATACTCGAAAATTTACGGCGGCTTATAGGGCAGAATTGGCGTCGCATGACGACCGAGTTGCAGGCATACGCAAGCCTCAAGGGGCGGGATAATGTTACGCTGTCCAATTTTTTATATGATCAAGCCCTTGATATTACTGATATTTATCGTACCACTAGCCCAAGCGGGTGGACATCACTTAAGCGTGCTGCTGGACTAATCGTCAGCGATGTGGGTCCTGAAGAAGAGTACTTTGGCCGCCGCTTTACATCGCTACTCCACTCAAACGATCAAGCACAAATTGCTTTAATGGCCAGTCTGGGAAGTATGCAAGAGCCGATTCCGGATTGTGACGGTATTGAAGCGACGAGACTACAAATGTTGGCATATCAAGTTGATGGTGCTCCATCTAGAATTGGCACTGGTACAGCATTCGCTCATCGGCTGCGAGATAACGTCCATAGCCGAAGTGAACTCGTGGAGTTAGCGCAGGTACTGTCAGGGAACGAGTTGCCCAAATCTGTTCCACTCAGTGGCATGGAAGACATGCCGCTGTCTTTGCATAGATATTATAAAAAAAATGAAATTCTCGCCGCTGTTGGATTTCTGACTTCAGCAAAGCGACCTTTATTTAACACGGGAGTCTTACGCATTGAGAGCCAGCGGATTGAGCTAATGTTCGTGACATTAGATAAAAGTAGCGGATTTCATGAAACCATCGCGTATCACGACTATGCAATTAGTCACGACCTTTTTCATTGGCAGTCTCAGAATAGTACAGCGCCCACGACTAAAATTGGGAAACAATACATCAACAGTGTTGGCGCTGACGCGAACGGGTGGACTTATCAGTTATTTGTACGGATCGATTCAGATAGCCCGTTTTTGGCATGTGGCGCAGCCGAGTTCCAGGAAAGTCACGGCGATCGTCCTATGAATATCACTTGGAAACTTAAAATCCCATTGCCGGCGGCAGCATTTAGCCAATTTAGCGTGCTCCGCCTTTCCTGATAAATCGCACCTCTAAAAGATGCTTCGCAGACACCATGAAATAAAAAACGGCCAATTTGGCCGTTTTTTATTGAGTTCACCTCAATGATGTAGCGGGACTCATGACTTGAGATTTCTCATCTTTAAAAATCAAAGGCTTAGTGATTGCGGAACGCATTTCTGAGATTGCTGGGAAACATAACTCGAGATTTTCGTTAGAAAGGAGCGGCGTCCTCAACCGGCTAATGCCATCCCCCCCGACCTAACCCGTCACGTAGTCTACTTGAGCGAACCACAACTGCCCATTGACATGAGCCATGTTCGCCCTGGCGCGCTGCTGTGGAGCGCGCCAGGGCAGCGCTTTCAGCGCACGCTGCCAGGCCTCCCAACGGGGTGCTGGCACCGGCAATACGGCCGTCGCGACAAGGCGCTAATTCTGCGGCGTGATTACTTAGTGTCGAACGGGACGCCGTAGCGGCGACCCTCCTGTTTTGTGTGAAGTCAGCTGAGAGTCGTTCGAAGCCGGAGAGCTCACGCCGACCGAGGCTGAGGGGCTGCATCGTCTGCCTTGTCGGCGCACAATTTGAGGAACCACGTTGGCAAGGGATGCCGGTGTAGGCGTGCTGACAATGCGGTGAGAACTACAAAGGGCGTGTCGTGCCATTTAAAGTCGGTCGGCTCAGCGGCGCCGTCGACCACCCCCAGCGACGCCTCAGTTTCTTCGACGACGGAGTGCCGCACGCCAACGATGGCCCTTGAGATGCCCACATCTTGTATTGAGTTGTTGGACCCGGTCAACGTCTCTAACGACGTAGCGGGGTACCATCGCTCAAGCGTGACTTCAGGCATCAAGGGATGAGCCTCCTCCCGCAAAAGCTTCAGCGTCTCTTCATCGTGCGTTAGTGCCGCTACTGTCGCAAGCGCAGGAAATAGCGTCGAGGTCTGGAAAAATTCGCGAGGTTCGGCCTCCTTGGTGACATGGACGGAAAAAGCGTCTTCCATGAGGTCGGTGTCCACTGGAAGATATCGTCCAGACTGCAGGGCACGTTTTAGGCGAATCGCAATGGTCGAGAGCAGACGCTGTGCGTTACGAAAGTCTGCTTCTTCCATTAGCGCTGCAAGGACCAACGTTAGGTCGATGGTATGGCCATCGTACACCGGCAAGAGGACACCGTTGTGCTCGTTTACCAGGCCGATTAGCCGCTCACGGACATCTGCACGTAAGCGGGCCTCACTCGGCAGTATCGCTCGCAATAACAAGGACAGCGACGCCAGCCGCCCGAGTTCCTCCACGACCAAATCTACATAAAAGATTCGTTCTGGCCGATGTGCAAGCACCGAACGCTTGCTTTCAAGTGAGGGGAGCACTTTTTCGAAATATTCGAACAATGCCTTGACCTGCAGCGAAAGCGTAGAGGCAAGCCGCTCGGCGAACACACCATCATGAGCAAACCCTTCTTTTACTGCCTCGGACCACATTCTGAGCGCGAGGTACTCGCCCGCGATTACGCCAGGTTTGAGGTTTCCCTCGCTCTGCCCCCAAACCAGGAGAACTGCCCAGCCCATTGACGCAGTCGCGCACCGCTTCAAAAACTTCTTTTTGCGGACAGTACGGCTTTGAGCTACCCCGGGAACCGACCCAAAACAGGAATCAACGAATCGTATGAAGCGGTGCACTGCGGTATCAGATTCCTCCAGCCCTGCGAGAGCGGCACGTAGGTCCGACTTCCCCTTCGCCAACAGCAAGTTCTCGTCGAATAAATGTTCTTCGATGAGTCCAGTCAATTGGTCCGTTCCCCAGAATTCAAGCGAGCATTGGGGACGCTCAGCGATATCGTGAGATAACGCTGCGTAGCCGGCTTGCGCTTCTTGCTTCAGCACCCCGTTCGTCAGCAGAACAATACGTTTACGGGCGCTCCGCAGGTTTTCTGGCAAGCGATTCCGCACAAAATCGTTGGCTGCCTCGCGAATAGAAGGGTCAATTGATTGTTTTCCGCCGTAGAAATCATCTCGGCCAACGTCTCCGAATTTAATGACGAAAAGATAAACTTCTAGCTCACCTGCATCATTATGTTGAGTGGAAACCACGTCTACTCCCGCCTGCGCCACGCCCACCTGCGGGCGGCTTACTACCGAGTGCCCCATTGCCTTAAGCAGTTCAGGAAGAAGGGCGTCGAGCTCGTCCCGTTCACGCAGGCCCTCAAGATAGTGCGAAAGTACGAGTTGAATGCTCATTCAGGGATACCCTTCCAAAGCCCACGGCGACGCGACGCGCCAACCATAGGGTCGGCATGTTCAGAGAGAGGCAGTTCGACTTCGAGGCTGTACGGCGACATCTCCATAATTGTTTCTTGGATTTGTGCGCCCATGCCGACTTCCACGGAGGTCTTTTTAGCATACTTGAAGTGCTGAACTGCACAGATTTGCATGAAAACGGATTTTTGCCGAGCGTGCTCTTGAATATCGCGATTTTGTCGGCGCCGCATCGTCGCGAGGGTTAATCGCATCTCTGATGTCATGGCGAACTCGCGAAGATTCGGTAAGCTCTTCAGATGCGTGTTTTCCTCACGTAGGAAATTGAGTGCCTCGGCAGCGGCTGCGACAGCAGTAAAGGGGGACTCAGTTGCCTCCAACAGGCGAAGTGTGGTCCACGGGAATTCATCGACATGATATTCCAGCAAATGAGCGGCGGCTTTCTCGGCCTTATCACTGTTGGGGAACGAAACCAGCAGGCTTAGCGCCCACCCTAGTGAAATTGCCGGTGTTACGTAAAGCGTGCATAGTCGGCAAACCGCCAAGATGCTCGCATCTTCATCCAGGGAAGACAGGTCGTAGTGCTGGGCGGCCGGCTGCTTCATGTGCCGCACACTCGATTCGTGGGCCAAGGCTTTTCCAAGGGGAATGTGTTCGCTCCTACCAATGCACATGGTGACCGCCTCAGCAAACATTTCTGACAACTCCGCAATTACCTGAATACATATCTTGGCCTGGCCAAGCCGGTCTTCCTGCGGGGAGGTCTTGTCTTCATTTTCGCGGCATGCCTGCACGAGCTCGCCAATGGCGGCGAGCTTTTCAGCGGAGGTACTTGCCTTTTTTAATTTGTCGTAGATTTCGTAGAAAGGTTTAGTAGTCATTCAGGCCTCGACGGGACGATGAGATGAAACTCTTGCGTTACGCATCGAGCGATTCCGCTACAGAGACATTAATTGAAACGTTTGACGACTGCATTTCGTCCTCCCCGCTGGATGCACGAATAAAGACGGGGTTGCCTAGAAATCCTCTCGTCGGCCCGTCGCTCTTAAGTGTGGTCTTTGGAGCCGGACAGCGCACACCTGATTCTGGGGAATCGGGAGCCGCTAGTGCCTTATTTTGAATTCGGTATCGCTATGGCTTTGTCTCGATTTTTGGGTTTCCGATACTTTGCCCGACGGTCGCGTCCGGCGCAATGAATAATAATCGTAAATACGAAAATATAAACAGCTTATGATAGGGTGCCGAGGCTCCATTACGGAAATGTGATGGGACCGGCACGAGAGACGTGCGGCGCCCCTAGCGCCGCGTTGGCGACGGCTGCGAGATGCGCTCGACGAATGCCGAGGCGGAGAAATGAAAATACGACGGACCGCCTGCGTCGCGGTCGTCCGGACGGGACGTTCATAGATGGTCGTGTGTGTAGCTTAGCATCACTTGGCCGAGCTTATGCGCGACGAGCTTATGTGGCGTGAGGGCGCGAATGTTGCTCGCGGCGGCGCCCTTTGCGAAGGTTCGGCAACGCGTCATCAAAAGCATTTATGGCAGCGGCCGCAATCGGTCTTTCCACCTTCATCATGGTGACCACCGGAGGCGCGTAAAAGGGTACTGGGCATTATCGCCGGCTGACGCGCTGAAGCCGGCGGCATCCTGGTAGTCGGGAATGGTTGCCTTGTGCGAGAACATCGGCAAGGCTGCGTGAGGACCTGGGAACAAAGGAGCATCCCTCGATTGGTCACGGTGCTGGCACGAACAGGTCGTCTCCGGCCCTCGCTCCGAGTACGGCCAACCGGCCAAGGTCCGCGATTCGAATCAGCCCGCCGCGCATGGCGCCGCCTGGCAACGGTTTCGCACCAACCAGTTTGATGCCGGGCAGCGAGCGAGACAATGCTGACGCTTTTTTGTCCATGGCGCGCGCTAGGTCTGCCAGCGGTAAATAGCTCTGGCGAAACGCCAGCAAGTGGTGGGGCAACACGACGCGGCAAGCCTGGCCACGGCGTTGAATCGACTCCGACTCCAGGAGCCTCTCGGCCACCCAGTACGAGATGAATTCCCACTTTCAACCTGTCGCTTCGGAAAGCTGCTGATTAGACATCCCGGCCTCGAGCAAGGGCGCGCCGAAATACTCGTACACGTCTGACCTCAGGAAGGACATCTCGCCCAACGTGGGAGCGTGTGCGACGGCTTTTACATCTCAAGGGCAGAGAGGTAAAATTACCTATTTTTCCAGTACGAAAACTGCTAATCTGTCAACTTCCAATGCAGCCCGTGGTATCCCGCTGCGCCATAACGAATTGATTGAGGGATTGGAATGCCGCGATTGGTGCAGAAATTGAGCGCGACGGAGTTAAAATTCGCGCCCAACGTTTCAGCTGGGACAGGAGCGCGGGATTGAATTCGGCCGATATCCTCTTGGGTGCCTCAGTGCCTGGCAACCCGAAGCTTTATGTAATTGGCTGTTTCGATAAACGAATTACCTTTTACTCGCAACAGACGCGGGCGTTATCTTTAGTGCATGCGCTGCATGAGCTGGGGCATCTGAAAGATTCCAAACATATTGCTGTCATCGGCGCTGGCGCCGCAGGTGTCACAGCGGCAGCTGGCCTATTGCTTGCCACGACGGCGCGAGTGGTGCTCTTCGATAGCTCAGCCAATGTTCTTCCGCTGCAAAACGCGACGGAACGGCGAAAGTTAGACCCCCATATTTACGACTGGCCTAAGATTCACACCACGGAAAGGGCCGCGAATTTGCCTGTGTTGGACTGGGAGTCAGGTCCGTCCAAGCAGGTTCGGTCGGATGTGGTCAAGCAATTTGAGCAAGTCGCAATCTGTCGACCTCAGCTTGAAAAAAAACTGGGTCACAAAGTCACCAATCTTGAACGAGAAGATAAATCTTACAAAGCGACCTATAGCCGTCTCCCGAGTGCGGGAGATTTGCCGCCAGAGGACGGTATCACAGACTACTTTGATGTGGTTTTTCTAGCGATTGGCTTCGGTTTAGAACCTACGCAAGGTATCCCTGGAATACGAGGTGCTAGCTACTGGTCAGACGCTGGCGTGCCGGGCCCAGAGTTTGCGGGGCGAGCTGCGCCTTGCTTTTTCATCAGCGGCAATGGCGATGGTGGACTCATAGATTTCGTTGCTGCGGCGTCGTCAGACTTCAACCATGGAACGATGATAGGCATCATCACCGAGAACCTGCGAATGGATGCAGTACGCGTAGCCCTGAAGGACATCGACAAGAGGGCCCGATTGGTCGAGCCTGGCCAGCCGCCCTTGGACCTCTGGGCAGCATATGAGGCAGAGATACATCCTCTCGTTCGGGACAACGGACTGATTCGCCAAATCCGAATGCAGCTGAGGCCTGGTGTACGCCTAGTCTTGCAGACCAACCAACAAGAAATATTTAGCATAAATACCTCAGCGCTTAATCGTTTGGCTGTGTACGTGAGCGTGAAAGCTTGCCAAGAATTAGGGGTAGATGTTTTCAGGCATGTGCATTGCGCGGGAGTGACATTGGCGGCGGGCGCTGACCCTGATGCGTACTTGCTAGATTGCGATGGAATTGCGATAGCAGCAGATGAGGTGATTGTTCGTCGTGGACCGAATCGATTGTCCGTCCGCCAGCCTTTCGCAGACATCCTAAGCGGGTATGAAGCATCTCACGAGGACTGGCTGACACGCTACGGCGATGCGACACTTGTTCCGGCGCTTTCGAAGGATGCTAGGTCGTTCTTTGATAAGTTGAGTAGGGACGCCAACATCCCAATGTCGCCGCGGATGCAGCGCGCGGCCAGATTTTCTTGTCGATTTAGGATGACCCGTGACGGAACAAACATTCACTGGACGGGCGGACTGGGGAAAGAAGACTTAGCGCAAATTTGGTCGACGAGTCAGCATTATGAACTTGCTTTACCCGACGGACCTGAAACTCTTGGCGATATCGCGACAGCGTTGTTGCGTGTAGCCTGCCACTGTAAAAATCTAACCTTGTATTCAGACGTTGCCTATTGGGACGGCTTAGTTAAACGCGTGGTAGCTGAGGGGCCTGCAAAGGGGTTGAATCAGCCAAATTTCGGTGAGCCCATATTTCTTGGTGCGACGGAAGAACCAAATGACTACCCGCTCGTAAATTTAGGCGAAGAACTGCATAGCCACCTCGACAACTGGGTACTTTCAAAGGTAGACAATTATATTAGCACGTTTCTAAAGGACGGTACTGAAGCTGGAACGTACATTGGGCTCGCAATCGCGGAAGACCTGCGCAAGCAAATGACAGTAACTTGGAACGATTGGAAGGCAACCTTCGTTGCTGAGCCTAGTTTGCTTGGGCATTTTCTGTGTTTGATGATGAACGCAGATGGAATAGAACATCCCGGCGCCCGGGTCTTAGTCGGGCCGGAAAAAGCCTCGGACATTATTTGTGGGGTCGTCGTTTCGTTAGCGATTGCGTCGTGCTGGAGTTCGGTAGTCCCTAAGGCTGCGCTGCCCGGCAATTTGCGTAGGGCGTTCGAAGGAACTCCGGACTGGTCAGGACATGCCTGTGGCGCCAAGCGCATAAATGGTAAGTCAACGCTCTTAAACGCCGCGAAAGTGATGTGGAAAACTGACTTCGTGATTCTTGCGGTGGAGGGCGGGCTAGAAGTTCAACGCGAGGCAAATTGTTCTTATAGCGAGAACCCTTCTGGTGACCTTTCCTTCCGCGAGCCACTCGGCCATGAACCTGTGGTGATGTCAATTAGCACCGAGTTCAGTTCGGCAATTGAGACCGGCATCGCTGCCTTAACTGAGTTGCTAGCGAAAGTTGATTCGGACCGGTTCGTCCGTTGGACCAATATGATCGATAAGGGGACCTTCGCATGACCGAGATATCTCAATCGCCAGCGCTGAATCGCTTAGCTGACAAGCTTATGGCGACAGCAAAAGCGCTGGAGGCCAAAGGCGAGCGGGAGATGACAGCGGAATTGAAGCCAGCGTTAGCTGGGCGGAATTTCAGCGGCGGCACAGCTCAGTCAACGACACTGAGCCCAAGCGAACTCCCGGCAGAATGTATGGTGTTATCTATCAATAGGTACACCCTTATACTGGGTTTGCTGCCGGACTCCCCTTCGCTTGAAGCAGTTCAGGAAGCCGTTAGGCGTTATCGCAATCAGTGCGTCGTCGCCCGGTCGTATCTCAGCCCAGCACAGTCCCTGGATTTGCTGCTCTTTTTGGTGGCTCCACGTGGAAGCAATATGGATGACGAGTGGGATGTTTTGGCAAAATTCGTGGAGCGGGACGATAGGGTAGCGCGCAAGTTCGTGTGGTTGATGCCAGAGCATCCCGAGCATGACGATGAAAGTTACGACAGGTTTCTCAAGC
>Ga0265780_10000936_pt1 | contig 43143 bp, 42 predicted proteins | sample P1T30metagenome_FD_192432 | JGI IMG/M metagenome (GOLD analysis project Ga0265780, IMG submission 192432) | Plant litter microbial communities from East Loma Ridge, Irvine, California - P1 T30 | ecosystem: Environmental > Terrestrial > Plant litter > Unclassified | place: USA: California...
ACTTCAAAAAGCTCTTAGCAAGCCGTGCGCTCTGTGATAGCCGTGCGCGATGAGCATGAACATTCCCAACTCGTCGACTGCACCAGCTGCAGGCGAGTACGCCGGAGGTATTCACACCACCACGAAGCTTCACACCGCCGCAAGCTGATGCACAAATATAGATGAGGTCTCCGCGATCGTACTGGACCCCGGCTACTGGACCACACGCGCCGGCTTCGCTGGTGAGGACGTGCCCAAATCCGTCTGCCCTTCCTTCTACGGCCAGCGCGACACCGATGCAGGCCCGCAGTACGCATTTGGCGAGAACGCGATACACAACCCCGGCGACAACCTCAACATCAAGAACTACTGGGGCTCAGACGGCATAGTGGAGGACTGGGACACGGCCGCGAAGCTGTGGGAATATGCCATCACCAACAGGCTCACAGGCGCAAAAGCCACCGACCCCTCGAAGAACGGGCTCAACGACGGCACCGACCCCAATGGCGAGCAGATGGACGTGGAGATGGACAATCTGGACAACCAAGAGAAGCCCCTCGACGAGAGCCCGCTGCTCGTGACAGAACCAGGCTGGAACAGCGCAAAAGCACGGGAAAAGTACATTGAGATTGCAATGGAGGACTGGGGCGCGCCCGCCTTCTTCCTGCAAAAGACGGGCGTCCTCGCTGCCTTTGCATCAGGAAAAGCCTCGGGCATCATCATCGATGTGGGCGCCTCGCACACCTCCGTCACCCCCGTCCTCGACGGCATGGTCCTGCGCAAAGGCGTGCAAAAGTCGCCCCTCGCTGGCAACTTCGTCTCCTCGCAGATCCGCCACATGTTCAAGCAATCGACGCCCGAAGTCCCGCTCACTCCGCACTACTTGGTCAAATCCAAGTCCCCTGTTGACGCCGGTGCCCCGGCCCAAGCAACATACAGAACATACCAGACCCCGCCCACCGACTCCTTCCGCCTCAACGAAGAAGAGCGCGTCCTCACGGAGTTCAAGGAGAGCGTCGTCGAAGTCTGGCCCGGCCCGGGTCGCTTCAGCAATGGCTCGAACGAGGAAATTGCGCGTAACGCACCCGGCAGGCCGTTCGAGATGCCCGATGGCTGGAACCAAGTCTTTTCATCCGAGCGCTTCCGTGCCGCCGAGGGCCTATTCGATGCCTCTGCAGCATACACGTCTGAAACCTCTCCCCGACCCAAGGACGAACACACCATCCCGCGCCTCGTCCAGGCCGCGGTGCAACAAGTCGACGCCGACCAGCGGCCTTTGCTTCTTGCGAACATTGTGGTCACGGGTGGAAGCACGCTGATGTACAAGTTCAACGACAGGTTGAATTACGAAATCAACAGCATCTACCCGAGCACGAGGAATAAGCTCATCGCCCCGGGGAGCGTCGTCGAGCGCAAGTATGCGGCGTGGATTGGCGGCAGTATCCTGGCGAGTTTGGGCAGCTTCCATCAGCTGTGGATTTCGAGGAAGGAGTATGAGGAACACGGTGCTGGGATTGTGGAGAAGAGATGTCGGTAGACGGACTCGGACGAGGAGATTGTAAAAGGTTGCTTGGGCTTGATCGAGCGGATAGAGGCGTCCGGGTAAAAGCTGCCATATGTTCCTGTTAGATGCAAAGTAATGAAATGTCCAAAAGTCAAATGGCTTGTCGTAATCGTGATCATGATGCTTCTATCTAGCCGGCTATTTGAGGCAGCAGGTCCATGAATGCGGGCTATAGTACATGTCTTCATGCCCGTAACGCCGTATGTTCTTCCACCAATATTCTTAGCCCACGCTACGTGTCCAAGTCCATCGTCTCCGCAGTCGCCGTGACACTCTCGTCGTTGAGCTCCGACACGGTGACATACTTGCTAATCTCCTCCTTGGTGATGATCTTCTCGTTGAGCACCGCGGTAGTACCCTTGGGGAACCTGTAGTTGCGCTGCTTCGGTTGCCTCGTGTTGGGGGTGAGGTAGTTTCTCAACAGTGTCGTCTTCTCATTCGTGATGACTGCCACATCGACGTTGCTTCCCGAGCCCAAGTCGTTCCAGATACCCGCCTCAATCGCGTTTGCGCACAGCTTGACGGCGTCATCCCGCGACAGGTTTGACTGCCACTGCGTCTCGAATACCGACATGGCAGCGAGCGACCCGGATCCCATGGTTACATACGGCAGCTTGTCGGTGGAGCCGTGGGCGTGGACGGTGAAGAGATGTGCGCCGGTAGGGTCGACGCCAGCAACGACGAGGTATGCGCCAATGTGGCCCTGGTGGCGGAACAGGTGCTGCTTGAGCATGGTCATGCAGGTGACAACGCGGGGCTTGCGGCCGGTGGAGAGGGCATGGAGTTCGAGGTTCGAGGAAATGATGGCGGTCGTGAATTCAGTGTCTGCGGCCGTTCCGGCACCGGCACACCAGATGTGAGGGGAGATGTAGTGGAGCTTCTCGCAGTTCTGTCGAGTTGTTAGACATGCTGTCTCTCACCAAGAGCGCCATCGAGCTCGGCGGGGATTCGAGGTGCAACATGCCTTGTCTGCTACTATGGGTCCGCTGGTGGCCCGGGTGTCTGCTGCAATGACTACGCCGCCGTCGAACAGGCACCCGACAATGGTGGTTCCTGTGCTTGTCGCCTTGGGCAGTGGCACACCCTGGGCGTGGAGGGCCGCATTGCGGTTGTGGTTGGAGAAGTCGAAGCCGCCCATCGTGCGCGTCTGTATCTGGTGAAGGTTTATTGGGCTTTGGAGGCGACGGTAAGCTTGCGAGAGGGCGTCGTCAAGCTGTGGGGGCGGGTGAGGTGCTTGGAGAGATGGCGGCAATGGTTGCGTAGCGGTCGTGCCTGCCTGCCCGGGGAGCTGGAGCTCGGACGGCTTGGCGCAATTGTTCCGACGGCGCGTCGAAACAAAGCTCGACGACGATTTCACGTCGGTCGCGTGCTTGTCGCTCTTTAGCAACCAGCTCTACCTCCGATGAGCTCGGCCGGTCGCTGAGAGCCACAACACCATCGCGGGAGAGCTTCCATACCAATTTGATACGCGCCAGACCCTCCTCTGCCTTCATCATGGCAGCTCAGGGTATCCAGACCGGCAGCGAGATTGAAGAGATCAACACAGAGGTAACTACCAATGCGCCAACCCTTTTCACGAACACAGCTAATCTTTGCATAGCATCTAGGCTTCAGCGCATTAGCACAGGGCGCCGAAGGAGCAAAGAAACTCAAGATTCTCAACCCGTGGCCCACCGACCACACACCACCCGCATCCGCAACCCTCCTCTCCATTGCATCCAGCCCTGGTCTGCTCGCCGCGGCCGGTCCAGATGAACTCATTGTCACAACGACCGAGAAGATACGGAAGTGCTTCAACAACAAGGCTGGCGAGTGGGATGTCATCACCGACTTTGAGGCCGACGTTAGCATCCCGCTGAACGACCCCCTGCGCCATGTCGTATTCTCAACTGGCGGAGAGTTCTTGGTCATTTCCGCTGAGGCCAAGGGCGCATTGGCCGTCTTCGATGCACAGGGACTCGCCAAGGGAAACAAGCAGCCGGACCGCCAGATCCAGACCGAAGGTGTTGCTGTCCGCACGTTGGCGGCCAACCCCAACGAGACCACGGGCCATTACATGGCAGTAGTACTGGACACGGGCAAGCTGTGGCTCGTGGACATTGAACGAGACAAGACGAACGAGCTCAAGGCCTCTGGAACAAGATGCGTGACCTGGAGCACCAAGGGCAGGGCTGTGGCAGCAGGCTTGCTAGATGGTTCGGTCGAGATATACATGTCCGACGGGACGCTCAAAGGCACCATCCCTCGCCCCCCAGAGTTGGACGACAACTACGAGGTGACAGGTCTTACGTGGATCAAAACTACAGAGCTCCTCATCATCCACAGCCCGAAGGCGGACGCTGAGACCGACGTTCCGGACACCAAGTACCATGTGGTCGAGTGCAACAAAGCCTGGAGCACCTTTGAATTCCACTCGCTATTTTACGACCCACTCCTAATGGGGACCGACGTTCCAGACCGAGCACTCCCTCCCCGCATCTCTGCTACACGGCTGCAAAACTGGGAGCCAGACATCATCGAGATGATTATCCTAACTAGCTCGCACACGGATGCCATTGAAATGTTCACTACCACGAGCAAGTCTCTGGCAGGCGAGCAGCAACGTCCCGGAAAATTGGCTTACACAGGATTTTTAGACGCGAGGAAGGCTGCTGTACCTCGACTCGTGTTTGGTGAAGAGGGGGACAGTGTCCTCGTCGGAGAAGCACTAGATCTCTCAGCCACAGAGAAGATTTCACGACCCGTTCCGACTCTGGATGAGATCGACAAGGCGCCGCATCCCCTTCCCGCTTACATGGTGCTCACACATCAGGGTATCCTCATGGCTTGGTGGATAGTTTGGGACAAGTCCGTTGAGCAGGGCACTTGCTACCCTGGTCTCGTCAGCGCCATTGAACAGTCGTCCTCTACACCACAAGCTGCAAAGACGGCAGCGCCAACAGACTCGGCCTCACAACCAAATTCCAGCTTTGGACAGCCTTCTACTCCAGCCGCCGCACCATCGGCTTTCGCAAAGGCGCAAGCTACATTCGCCAATCCTGCGGTTTCCGTGCCTCAATTTGGTGCTACAGGCCTGGGGTCCACCCCTCCGTTCATTCCCAAGCCATCACAACCCGCATTTGGTGCTGCGACATTTGGCTCCACTGCTGCTGCGACCAAGCCTGCCGCGCCAGCCTTTGGGTCACCCTCGGCCATAGGCGCACCCAAAAATACAGGGTTCGGAGCTGTAGGCTTTGGTAAACCGGCATCTGTCTGGGGTGCAGCTGCACAGACAGCACCCACTCCTCAAGCTGACGCCAATCCTTTCTCAGCTGCTGCTGGCGGTGCTACAGGCTTCGCCAAGTTTGGTCAGACTGCCGGGGCCTCATCTTTCTCAAGCTTTGGCAGTAACACTGGCACACAGTCCTCCGGATTTGGATCATTTGGCCAACAGCAGCAGAAGTCTGCATTCCCTGGTCTGAAGACCGAGCCTAGCGCGTCTACGATCACACTTGGCTCTGGCACTGGATCCTCTCTCCCATCATGGGCTAACACCCCAGCCCAAGGTGGCTCCGTCTTCGGAGGAGGCGGCTTCGGAACTCAGAGCAAGTCTTCGTTCAACACCGCATCGTTCGAGTCGAAAAGCTCAGATGCAAGTAGTGCTGACGATCGAAAGCGGGACGAGGCCACGCCAACACCACAACCCCCTCGAGGCCTATTTGGAGAGTTCAAGCTTGGATCAACCTTTCAAGGTGATGGCACTGCGAAGGACGACTTGCCCAAGCCACCAGATCGGCCGGCGAGTTCACTGTTTGGCAACGATTTCTCAACTGCACTTGATAAGAGCTCACAGCCCCCGGCCACCCCAGCTAAGGAAGCAAGCAGCAACGCAGCGCAGGACTTTTCTACTACCCCAGCATCGCCCCCGAGACAGCAGAAGTCGGTGTTCCCGACCACAACACCCAAGGCACCGCCACCAATTGATACTAGTTCCAAGACTGACGATGCACCACTACCTCCGGATTTCCTGGCATCAAAGCCGTCGAATTCTGCCGACGACGATCTGCCTCCTCTTGCTGGCAGTCCCGGTGTGAAGGTAGAAGCGCCCAGCTCATCAGTCGAAGCATCGCCAATCGACGATGAGGACGAAGACAGTGATTTTTCGGAAGATGGGGACGAGATTGAAGAAGTAGAAGAAGGCGAGGAGCCTCCTGCTTCGGATGCTTCACGTAGACCGCAGCCGCAGGCAGGGAATTGGAGTTTCCAAGAGAGTGTCAGTCAGTCACCTCGTGTCTTTCCCCCAGCACCCACACCACCAGCTGCCAAATCTGGGGCACCATCTGCTTCAGGCCAGAACGCATCGTCATCCCAACCTTCGCTGTTTGGCTCGTCGAAGCTCGCACAGGCCACGCCGATGTGGGGACAGCAGGCACAAAAGCCTGCTGCAGCAAAGCCATTCTTCCCGCCTCCCGCAAATCGCGCCCAGGAGAGCCTTCGCTCACCAAGCCCAATGCGATCTGCATCCACTTCGGCGCTTCGGACAAGGAGAGAACCTATTGCTGCCCCAGGCTCGTCGCTGAGTGCATCCATTCAGCAAGCAAAGCCACCCACGCCGCAGCCACAAGTTTCCGATCTCGAAGACGAAGAGGATCAGCGCATGCGCGAGCAGCTGGCACGAGACATTGAGCCAAGCCGGACTCTAGATGAATTTGTTGCTTACCAGAACTACACTGGCAGCAAGTCACCAAGCAAGACTGGCCATGCTGCTCAGATTGAGATGATGTACAAGGACATCAATGGCATGATCGATGCTCTCGGCTGGAACGCTCGATCTGTCAAGTCTTTCACGGAGTACCACAAACAGCCTCAGTCTGGTCACCAGGTCGATCGACGCACACTAGAAGATGTCGAAGCGGAGGGCGAGGAAGGTTCGTGGTTTGACCAATGGGCATTGTGTGAGATTGATGCTTTGAAATCGCTTGAAGATGAGCTGGACCAAGAGCTAGACGCCGGTCGGGTACAAGATGTTCTTGACAAGCTCAGGCAGCTCGCCCGCCTCCTGGACGATAAGGGGAAGTTAACGACACGCCTCAACGACGTCCGCCGCCAGATTATCAACCGGAAAGACCCGGAGAAGACTGAGGCCTCGCGCAAAGCGCCCTTATCGAAAGAAATGGCAGAGAAGCAGAAGTCGCTGCGCAATCAATATGCACAAATCCTCAAGCTGGTGAACCAAGCCGAGGAGGGGACCGTGTTCCTCAAGTCACGACTCGCTTCGTATTGTGCAGAGAATGGCAAGACTAGCGACGTGCGTGTACCGACTGTTGATGCTGTTAAGAAGACCATCATCAAGATGACCGCACTGGCCGAGAAGCGCAACTCCGACATCACTCTCCTCGAGTCCCAACTACGCAAAATCGGTCTCTCAGAATCTAGCCGGCCTTCGTCATCCTCCTCGCGCATTCTAGGCACGCCTCGACGATCACGCGGCGCCAGCATGCGCAGCAGCATGGCTGAGTCTCCATTCGCCACACCTCCTACGAACCGTAACAAGATGAGCCTGAGCGAGCTTAATCGTCGTGCCCTCACGCCCGACGTCGACGTCACGCCTACTGCAAAGAAGGGAGGCTATGGTCTCGACTACAGCACTCAACTCAGCACAACGTCCGGGAACGAGCTCATACGCATGGGCGAATTGGTCGATGAGAACCTCGACAGCCTGAGGGCGACTGCAAGACGGAGGACACAAGTCGCAGCCGGCTTGAAGAAGGCGCTGCTTGAGCGCGGTGTCAAGACCACGACGGTGAATTGAAGAGTGCAAATGTTGGATCATGATTGTGTATGATTAGGCGTTGACATAATGTTTGAATAAGTGTAGGAGCATTGTAGCGAATTGAGCATTGGTAGTACAATCTAGATGTTTGAAAAGCACTTTGGAGGACTGGCAAATGAAAACCTGGCCTATCTTCTTATCTTTCGTGCATATTGGGGGAAAAGCTGACGTGAGAAAGACTTCAGAGGATGTGGTATATGGTGTTCGCACCCGAGGTCTTGTAACAACCTTGTACTCAGCCCCGCCACATCACTTGCACAAACTCACATCATCACATAACATATCTCATAGCTAACATGTCGGATGCAGTAGCTGAAATCGCCACCCTCCCTCTCCGCGCAGACGTCGATTTACGATTTGGCAAAGACAAGGCAGCATGGGACGACACGCTGGCGACCATCGCAAAACAACGCGGCTGTAAAACCATATATTGGGGCTTGAAGACTGAAGATCCAACTTCTCTCTTAATGGTGATACGTACGCGTTCCTCTCCTTCTCCCATCGCTGTATAAGTATCTGCACATTTACTACACTACACCAGTTTCTCAAGCTTACACCCACCCACAGACTGGACCTCCCTCGGCCACCACACCGCCTTCCAAGAATCATCAATCTACGCAGCTTTTCTGCAGCGCGTAGGCACGCTTCTACCTGGCCCGCCGTCAATATTCCACGCCAAGCTGGGTGAAAAAGAAGGGCTGGACGCATTCGAAGCGCCGATTACGGAATGCGCGAAAGTATTCTTCCCCGCGAGTTTCGATCAAAAGGCGTTTATGGAGAATCAGTGGAGCGCATATGGGAGGGATATAGTAAAGCGCACAGAGGGTATGTTATCTTCCACCATAAGATGTGTGTACACCAGGTGCAGCAATAATTCGTGCGCGCTCTGTTCGGCTTCAATCTACTATAAAAGAGCGACTGTGATCTTATACATGAGTCTGGTAAAACTTAATAGATTATTAGTACGCAATGTAGTCTTAGGAAAGAGCTGAAGTAAAACAGGGTAACAGTTTCTTCGTAAGGAATGGAGAACTTTCAGACATTGCGCGCATGAATTATTGCGGCACCTGGTGTGTATGTGAGTGCGCTAACGTGAGCATAGGCATGACGGGCGGCTTTTCGATCGAGCCGCAGGAACATGCTAGTCTTGGGGAAGGAGTGAAGGGGAAGATGGTTGCGGCATTCTTCGGATGGCCGAATCTAGAGGCGCATGTGGCCTGGAGACAGTCGGAGGAGTTTGGGAAGGCGGTGGCGCCGGTTGTGGATGGGTCGACGGGCATGGATGTGGCGCATGTGGAGTTTGTGAAGGCTGGTTGAGGGGAGGGAAAAGGTGGGCAAGGGTTGATTAGACGGTCTGGATACTCCAGTTTTACGTCTCGAATGTTGAGTCAACCACGAAATGTCTCCCCAGAATCTGTATGTGTGATTTCTTTTGTGCAATTCATCTTTGTGCGTGTTGATCGATCACCAAATTAACTTTGCTGTTCTCCGTATCGTGCTCTTGTTCTAAAGACTAGCAATCGAGTCGAGACTACCGACAATATAGTGTATACCACTGGGTATCGGAGTAGGTTTTGTACTGTTTTCAGACATGGAATCTAAGTGCGGGTATCATAACGCCGGTTTTATAATCATTGAGAACTCCTCGGCATGTCGCCTCTTCCGTTCGCCAGGTCAAGCGAATCGAGTCTTTGGTGTCTTACTCAAGAAAGACCTTTTGGAGGAAAGCTGCTCTCCTTCTTCACTCCGTCCCTTGAAATGCGCGCGAATTTGAGGGTCGCCAGACCAGCCCACTGGCCATTCCACTCCTTCAGCTTCTTGAGATTCTCCAGGTTCTCGAGATCGGGCACCCAGAATCCAGACGCATACTCGCCCTGCTCAGTCGCCTGATTCTGCTCAAGCAAGGTTTGGCGGGTATTTGCTGGCCTGCCTGCGCGGCGCTCGGATTTCAACTTCAACACTTCCTCGTCATCTCGGCCCAGATAGTCCTCGATCATGGCCTGGATTTCTGGTATGCTAAGCGGTGATTCATGCTCAGTTGTGTATGATTGAAAGGACTTTATCCTGAGCACTATGCACTGTTAACAAGTGCGCAGGCATCCACAGGTCAGTCAATCTTACGATAGTGCCGATTTTGCTTCTCTCGTAATGAAGTTAGGCGGTTGAGCTTGTCGTCTCGGGCAGCTGCACTCTGCAAGCGCTGTGTGTCTCGACTGCCCTCATGTAGATTTGGGTTCTTGCCCTTCTTCTTCCTGATCTGCTTGGTGACTTTGTTGAGGCGATTGCTGACCATTTTGATATATCGAAGTTCGTGCTGGCGGTCGCGACTGTCTTGTCCAGAATTTTTGTAAAGTCTAGTCGGCGGTCGGCGCTTGAGATCGACGCTAGGAGTATCACGCTAGGCCAGATTGGTCCCCTAGCGTAACGCGTCCCTGTCGTTTCTCGTGAATCGCGAATCGCGACTGAAGATCGATGAGAGTGAGAGCTCGACTACGCTACGATTCGATTTTCTCGTCTTTACCTTTCCTGTACTCGCGACTCGCCTCTCTTACGTACAGTATGCCACAATAGCGGCCATCCCCAAGCCATTGTTTACGCGCGACGCGTGAGGGGCAAAAGTAGACACAATGGGCATCTCCGGTTGGTACGCTGCCATACCTGCTAGGACATTACTGAGATTCATTCTAGGGCTTTTGCCACTGCTGAAATCAATCCACAAGCCATGCAACCTCAAGAAGTTCTCCGGCAAGACGATTGGCGTGGATGCCTATGGCTGGCTACACCGCGGCACGGCTGCCTGTGCCATTGACCTGGCCCTGGACAAGCCAACAACGAAGTACGTACCAGAGCAGCAGCCAAGACTTCATTGGCTCATGAGACTCAGATATGTCGACTTTTGTATGAACCGCGTCCGCATGCTCATCCACTTCGGAATCACGCCTTACATCATCTTCGATGGCGACAACCTACCCAGCAAGGCCGGCACAGAGAAGGACAGAAGGGAAAGGAGGAAAGAAGGCAAGCGACTGGGACTAGAGCTACTAAAGGTCGGCAAGACGGCTCAGGCGCACCTAGAACTGCAGAAGTCGGTCGACGTGACGCCCGAGATGGCGCGCATGTTCATTGAGGAGCTCAAGCACCACAACATCCAATATGTTGTCGCCCCATACGAGGCCGATTCTGAGATGGCTTACCTGGAACGGAAAGGCATCATTGATGGTGTCCTGTCGGAGGATTCGGATCTCCTGGTCTTCGGCGTCAAGTGCTTAATCACCAAGCTTGACAAGTACGGTGACTGTGTTGAGATAAATCGCCAACACTTCACGGCTTGTCGAGAGGTCAGTTTCGTGGGCTGGTCAGACGCCGACTTCCGGAGAATGGCCATCCTCAGCGGCTGCGACTATCTTCCTGGGATAGGTGGGCTTGGCCTGAAGACCGCACATCGGATGTTGCGAAAGCACAAGACTGTCGAGCGTCTCGTAAAGGCTGCTCAGTTTGACGGAAAGCTCAAGGTACCTGCTGGATTCATGGCAGATTTCGACCAGGCAGAGAAGACATTCATGTACCAATGGGTCTTCTGTCCGATTGAGAAGAAGCTGGTGCACCTGACACCTTTGGCGGATGGCATCAACATTGACGACATGCCGTATTTGGGCGAAGAGGTGCCTGCACACGTTGCAATGGGTGTAGCACGGGGCGATCTGTACCCTCGGACGAAGCTGCCCATGACGATTGCTAGCAAGCAGAAGCCTATGGGCAAACCACTGGCTCCAGCCCGAAGAACCTCATCAGTTGTCCAGACGCCAGATTCCAAAGGCTCGAAGCCCATCGATTCTTTCTTCAAGGCCAGACGCACACCCTTGGCCGAGCTTGATCCAAACCTCTTCACACCGTCCCCAAGTCAGCAGACTTTGCTTGAGCAACAGCGCAACAACAATGGCTGGGCAGCGGTACCTACGCCACTAGCGCGATTGCAATCAGAATCGGCGCTCCCGAGCACCGCACCACAACCAGCAAGAAGGGTATTCTCAGAACCAAGCGGAGGGCGACGCTCTGCACCACATGCGATTAAGAGACAAAGACTGTGCGCCGACCTGGCGTCAGACTCGTCGGCTACATGCGGTGAGGGAGTCGTTCGAAGTCAATTCTTCACGGAACCCAGTCCGTCACTCCGACCGCATAAGAGCAGCCGGAGAAAGACTGGACAAGAATTTGATCTCTTTTCCGACGATTCACTTCATGAAGCTATGTTGGAAGTGGCGGATCTAGAAGAATCTGCCTCGCAGCCAAAGAAGAAGATGAGAGTTTTCTCCGACAGCTTGCAATCGAGCATCAAGAGCGAATCGCAATCAACGGTATCTTCGAGAGGCAGCATGGAGCAGTCGCAGGATAGTGCCGCAACGCTCACACCTGCAAGCTCATTTGGTAGCCCAGAGCCGGAGTCGGTATTCAGCTCTGCGATAGGCTCACAGATGGAAGAGCTGCGCTCCAAATTCGCATACAAGCCTCCTCCACCACTTTGGCCACGCACTCCGCGCATCGTAAAGTCTCCTGTGCGCAGGCGGAACACGGAAGCATGGGCGCCATCACCGTCCCCACTAGAGCAAAGTTCGACTGCCATGCAGGAGCCTGTCATACCAGGCACACCATTAAGTGTGGACGACGAGCTGGAAATCAGCGATGCTGCCTTCACGGCTATGGAATCTGAGGTAGTCGTTGCCGCCAGTTCACCACCACCCATGATGACACCTAATAAAAGAAGGCGCTCATCACTGAGAGGTAGCGAAGACTTACTCGTGCCCGACAGCGAGGGTGAGAGCGAATGCTCACCTCGCAAACCGATGTTCAGCCTCAAGCGATTCGCTTTTGCAGGATAAAATTTTGGCGTTCCATGTTGCATATTGTTGGGAGGCGCGATATCCAGCGCAGCTTTTACGATCCTGGCATCACTATCACGACCACGGTTTGGAGCGGCGTACATCATACGAGGGATTCCCTCATGGGGCAGGCACAGCATTTTCAAACGTCTCATCGAGCATTCATCTATTAGTATACGCTGAATACCCATTTGTTTACATCTTTTAGGCGGCGCGCGTCCCTGTCTCTGCAATGCACGTCAACCACATCTACTGCCACAGCAACAGCGAACGCAGAATACCCTGAATTCTTGCTCCTTCAGTAACAAAGCGCCATTGAGGTCCATCATGTGTCTACTATTGTGTAACGTGGCTGAACCGTTCATGTAGCTTTGTTCTACACCAGTTTTCCGCATTCGGCACATCCTCTCAAGACAAGGGTATTTAGGTCACGTCCCCTGTCTTCAATGTGATATGATTTTTAATCTTGCCTTTTGTACAATTGACCGTCTCGTTAATTCCACATCACAACAAAGTCACTTTTTGCACCACCAACTACCAGAATTATGGCTCGTGAACAACCAAGACGCGCTGCGAAGCAGGAGATCGATTACAACCTCAACAACCTGTCCAAGAAATCCGCTGCGGGGAAAGACGAAGACACCCCGGCGCCCAAAAAAGCTGCACCCAAGAAGCGGGCTGCAACCAAGAAGGACGCGGCAACCAAGAAGGACACTGCATCAAAGAAGGCGGCAGCACCCAAGGGCAAGGGCAAAGGCAAAGATAAAGATAAACACACCGCTACCCCAGCGGCCAACATCAGTAAAGTCCGCAAGTCCAAAGCCCCAGCCAGTGGCAAGGGCAAAGGAAAAGAGCAAAGCGAGCCAGCAGCAGCACCAAATGACAGCCCCCTCTCGCCTGAAATGACCGGCGCTCAATTGAAGCAGATGGCCAAGGATCTAAAGGATGCAAAGAAGCCCAAGGTCACGCCGAAGCCCAAGGCGCAGGAAAAGAAGAAGAAGAAGTCCAAGAGCGTGACTGAGGGAAGAGTTGAGAAGAAGACGGCTAAGCCTAAGAAGACGGAAATGGCGACTAAGACGGCGGTCAAGACGGCTGCGAAAGATACGGGGACGAAGAAGACAGAGAGAAAGACGAGAGGCAAGAAGGTGGTCTATGAGAATGAGGACGAGGATGAGGATGCGTGGATAGATTGATATGGTAATGGTGATCTTTTATTTAGATGCTTGTTAGACAGTAGTAATTGTAGCTAGTTCTCTTAATTTACTTAATTCTTAATTTACTTAATTCTTAATTTACTTAATTCTTAATTTACTTAATTCTTAATTTATTTAATTCTTAATTTACTTAATTCTTAATTTACTTAATTTTTAATTTATTTAATTCTTAATTTACTTAATTCTTAATTTACTTAATTCTTAATTTACTTAATTCTTAATTTACTTAATTCTTAATTTACTTAATTCTTAATTTACTTAATTCTTAATTGTAGAGAAGAACGAGCTAGTAAAAGTAGGTTTAGGTAATTATATTATAGAATTACTGCCTAAGTATCTTAAGATAAGAGCAGCATAATATATACCTAAATTCGCGTAAATACACTAGTATAAAAGAGAAGAGCACGTAATAAAGCCTTAAGCTGCTTAGGCAAAAGGCCTATAGTTGTGACATTAATTTACTTAATTCTTAATTTACTTAATTCTTAATTTACTTAATATATTTGTTATTACATATGCTGTCGTTTGACATCATTATTCTAAAAGGTGATAGTCATAAGTGTGAATATAAACATAAAGTAGCAAATATAGACAGTCGCCATGGGCATGGTGTTCAAGGATGTTCACAATTTTAACAGACACTATTTCGAGTGATACGAAGAAATTCATACGCGATTCTGATTTTCTCGACGTCTGTGATAGGCACATCAGCTTGTACATTGAAGTGCTGTCGTTCGACCTTTCATGTCGCATCAATTGGCACGCGCAAACAGCCACTCATCAAAGCGAGCACCCTCCAAATTCTTCGGAACCATGGCTTTGTTCGTCCTCCACTTCTGAGAATACACGTTGGAGCTTGAATGAGCTGAAGGCCTCGACGCTAACCGCTTGACACTCTGTGTTTCCGGACTGTCCTCGCCCTCGCAAATGACCCGCATCTCATAGGACTTTTGTGCGAAAGCACTAGCCCTAGCTTGGTCACCGTGCGCGACGCAGATCTGGAATGCGTCGTAATACACCCTGGCGTTCAGGACGCCGGCGTATCCTTCGTACTCGTCTTTCAAGACTTGGAGCAGTGACTGGCAATTTCTCAGACTTTCCGCAGGCCTTGACATCAAGCAGTGCGAATTCCCAATGGCATCGTCCAGGCTTTTGATTGATCGGCGGCGGACGTCACTTTCCTTGATTAAGGACGGTTCGCGGGAGCATGTGCGGCAGTCGCAATCGAAGCTGAAAGACTCTTTCAAGAAGGCGCGTCGCATTTTAATTGGCCCACCACGATCGTACATAATGGTGATCTCTTCTCCGGCTGCGATCGGTCGAATCGCATATACAGTCTCGTGCTTCGCCTTCGTATCCCAGCTGTGATGTGCGTTGGGAATGCAGCTGTGGTTGATGAAGCATACAGTAGGGTAGACCGCACCGATTATTGAGTCTGGACCACATGGCAGCGCGTTTGTCTTGAAGGTATGACTGAACGGGAACTTTCCTGGGTAATTGTTCTGGAGGGACAAGAACAGTCGTTGTGCTTCTTTAGGCAGTGCCTTCAAGCCTGTGGCGAGATAAGCCTCTAGCTCTCTGAGAGGCAGGGGGCGGCCTGTCAGCAATGGTTGTTCGCAAAGAACTTAAGTCCCCATGGATATGTCGACACAGGCGAGAAGACCTCTGCCTTTGCCGACAATGTCCTTCACCTCGAAGATTGGATTGTCGGTATTGCTGACTTGGTGATCTCTAGTAGACAAGCTTCCAATCGCGATATTGTTTTCCGGTTGATCCACCTGCAGCAAAAACCTTAGATGACGGTCCAAACAAGCCTGGGCAAATATGCTGATATGACTTACCTTCTCGTATGATCTGATTGATTCATGTACCTCTGCCCATTCATACTTGCCAAAGGAATCAGACGCTTCATGCCAGTACTGAACGCGCGATCCGAAGTGAGTCCTCGCGAAACGTGCGACCGTATCTATGTACTCTTGTGCCTGGCTCCGTCCAGAGACTTTCGAGCTGAAACGCAGAAGCTTGTGGCCTTCGAGAGGGAGTGACGGATGCTCACCCACTTTGAACAGAATGTAGTTCGGCTTGATCTCAACTTGGGTGTCGTCCCTGTAATGGGCCTTGACAACGTGTATGAACTGCGCCCAACTCTTTCTATCGGCTTCGCTTGGGGAGAGACGCGGGACCATGTCGAAGCCGGCATCGATTCCCATGATTGCGCTTGGACGTGAAGGGTGTATCGGAACAAATTGACGGTTTAACCGTGCTACGAGAATAGATGTGTGAGATGATATCTAATTCATACCCCATGTTTGCGCAGCAGAGTGCGACTTTGTATTGTCGTCTGATGGTTACCGTGATGTTGTGCAACGCAATGATCCCTTGTGCGACATGCAGTGTTCCTGCTGCGATAGGTCGTACCCCGCTCTCATCAACGATTTGTATGGGGTATACAGTCTGCGCCTCAGGAATTCGGGTCCTTGGTACTGGCGTATCAGAAGTCGCTGTTGTGAGGGCGGTTTGGACAATGCTCGTTCCTCCACGACGTCCTGAGCTTGTTTCGATTTGCTCCCGAGGTCACCACCCACCACTCTACAACAACGTAGAAGCGATGAGTTTCGAATCAAATAGTTGTGATGGAAGTGCCTGTCTGATGAAGCCGTCGGACAGGCGCAGTCATGAGGAGCATGCAGGAATGGGTTCAGCAGCACGAGTGCGAGGCTCATGCATCACGCTGACATTTCTGAAGCCTGCCCACACCCATGAACACCCTCGAGCTTCCAAGGTTTTCTAATACGCCTGGACCACAATCCCATGGAAATCACTGGCACGTCATTTCTCATCAACATCTTGGACGGGCCATTGTAGTAAATTTTGGAGTCAGTCCGAAGCGAATAATAACGTCAACCTACAGCACACTGTCAGATGTGAAATGGCAAAAGTGACGGAAACAAATACGACTCTGGGGGGTGCAGAAACACTAACATGCGGATCCAGGTGCCCAGCTCACCAGGCTCCGGCGAAACTCAAGTCCTCCTTCATCGAACGAGAATACATAGGATAGTCTTAGATAATTTCGAACCCTTGTATAAAAGTAGGCGAGATATCTTGAAGTACTGAAGATATTCAGGCTTCTTTATAAACTTCCTAGTATACATTCAAAAGCTATGAGGTTACTTCGCGCATGTTCGGAGGTGACACGAATTTTGGCGCTGCCTAGTGAGCTCACAATTTTCTGTTGTCAAGATCGAGTCCTAGCGCCTGTGAGACTGTGGGTCGGGTGAAAGTCCGAAAGTTGTTTCCGATTGGGATCTTCATCCGACTGGTACTTGAGAGCCCGTCAGTCCGAGAGTACGCTTGCATATCAGGTGTTCAACTCTGCAGTTTGCCCTCGACCCCACACGACTGAAACAGGAGTGTGATCATACAAAGTTACAAGCAAGTGAAAATTCGGCTCAAAGGTTGAGTTATTTATCGTTCAGAACTGACCTTGGTGGGTCTACAATGGATTATAAGTTTTCACTCTCGTCCATCGCTCCCAGGGTTAATTGGTGCTTGGTCCTAAGTGCTATCTTCTTTAAGCATGCTGGTGACGTCGGGATCGTCATTTTAGAGGTCCAGCATCTTCAAAGTTCTATCACAGATATACCAAGATTACACAACGTGGCACACTTGGTTGTCACTGGCTCGAGCTAACGGGGGCAAACGCTCTGCGCTAAAAGTTTGGCAGCAGGAGCAACACACGCACTGCTGACACATCAAAACGACAGCTATGTTCTTTCTCTAGCCGCTTGCAGCCTCTCTTTACATATCTTCCGGCTTTGAATTCACTTTCACCCTCTCGTAAACTCGGTGGGCCGTTTTCAACTCTCCGGCATAGCTTTCTACATTCAACCACCTTTTCGGGCACCACCATTTTCGCGGATATTACGACATCAATGGCGACCACAATCGATGATGAGCTCTCGGCGTGGGTCACCCACTATCTTTGCCTATTCCTCTCACTAGTCCTCATTACCTCCCGACTCATTATGCGGCGAAAGCAGCAGCAAACTTTTACAAGTGGGGATTACTGGTGCATTGCCGCGGGTATTTCCATCCTGATAAGGATGGTAGCGCATCACTTTGTGCTCTCGTATGGTTCAACACGAAGTAAGCCCTCGTGCTACGCATGTTGAATGAAGCATCATACTAACATCAATGCAGTCGAGCGTGAAAAATTTGAGGACATCTACATCTGGCATCTTCATAACAACCCCGGAGAAGTCGAGTGGATTGTGCTTGGAAGTAAGATAGTGCTCTTCACAAGGACTCTATTAGTTGTCATGTAAGTGCGCACTGCATTGACGTAAGGCATCCCAGTCTCTAACGGCTTCGCTAGACTGTGGAGCGCAAAGATTGCAGTTTTCGACCTACTCGCGGGCCTAATTATGCGACTTCCAAATGAGAGACGAATATTGTACTCTTACTGGGCTGTCCTGACCGCGACTTTCGTCGCATCGATCGTCACTGTGTTCACAAGCTGTGTTCCCCTCAGGCTATCGTGGGAAGTCTATCCTTGGCCAGACGAACAGGAAGATTATCGCCTTCCAGACAAATGGTATAGCAACTGCCATATATTTAACAACACGTACTGATACGGACAGCGTTATCGCAGCCATTTGGATCTACACATATGAGGCGGGTAACATCCTCACCGACGTCATGCTGATGGCATTATCATTCAGCATAATTTACACCGTCCGGATACCATTGTCGCAAAAAGTTCGGATATCATGCCTCTTCAATATCGGTCTCGTCCTTGTCGGCATCAGCATCGCCCGCATATTCAGAGGACACCAATCCACCACGGAGGGTGGGCAAACAGCGTACGAATCTATGGAGATTCTCTTCAGCACCATAGTCGCGGTCACACCGACGCTATACACGCTCCTAAAGAACAAAGCTGAGAAGCGATCAAGTACCATGGGTACCACTGACCGAGTGCCCTCACTTGCTGGATCCACTTACGAATTGGAGGATGCTTTAAGTCTTGAAGACTGCTCAAGCATGGCGAGGATAGTCGTTCATGTAAAGGACACAAATTGGGGACCTGGCAAGTCTGCCCAAAAGACATGATCCGCGGCGAGCAGCGAATTTATTTGTACAACCATCCAGTGCCGTACCAGGCTGTTGGATTGTGTCATTCATCATAGCATAAGAATAATACGTAATTAATAAAAGTGTTTTTTAATGTATGGCATCAACCTCGATGATCAGACCATGTAATCAGGGTTGCGACATATAATTAGACTGATGTATACCAATACCATTTCTGTGCATGTCATAAACTCTAAGAACCCATATCTTCCAAGTGCACGAATGTGGCCCGCTACTTGACCGAGGCTGAATACTGTAATGAACACCGACCCGCCATGCTGCCGCGAAGCATTTCATCGGTGGGATCGTGAGCGAGACAGCCAATAGCGGGATTCTGATGACCTCTCTGGACGAGCGAAGTAGTTTGATCAGGTCAGGGTTGTTCTGGGGGGAAAGGTGGAAAGAGGTAGGCAAGTACAAGGTACATGAATCTCTGCATTATATAGTCTTCTACTCGCAATGCCCACCTAAGTCTGCTTATCAGGCGGCGGCAGCATAACCACATACTCCCTCTCACTGCCGGCAAACTTCAAGATATCCTTATCGCGGAGTTCAAGGTACCGACTCGCCTCGACAGTCTCGCCATTTAGTTCGGTACCGTTGCTGCTCTCCAGGTCGATGATATACGGCTTGACTCTTCCCTTGTTCGTCTTGACGCCAAACTCATCCTCGACGGTCTTTTGGATGTATCTGAACTGTATGACGGCGTGCTGGCCACTCGAGCTCGGGTGCTCTAGCAAGTAGTCTACAACCTCTTGGGAGCGGCCCAACAGCCAGCAGCTCTTCTGCCATATCTCAATGGTGTCGACGACATCTTCGCCCTTGAAGACGAAGATGCGCCAGGGCTGCGAGGGCGAGGGTTTGCGGGCCTCGGGCGGCTCGTGGTATTTGAGGGAGATTTTGGTGCCTTCGACGCGGTTGGCGGCTTTGGCTAGGGCGCCCGTGGGCTTGAAGTTGGGCTTCTCTTTGTCGGGTGGTGCGCCGCCGTATTTGGAGGGTGCTTGTTTGGAGTCGTCGAGACCGCGGAAGGATATTTCTTGCGAGGGGAGAGGCTTCTTTGTGCGCTGGTGGGGAGAGGCAGGGCGTCTCCTCTTGCGCTCCGTCGACTTGTCCCGCCCTCCATCTCTGGCTCGCCGTCTGTCGCGGGAACGGTCTCTGGTGTGGTCGCGTGACCTGTCGCGCCGCCTCTCTCTGGATGAGCCTCGCGGCTTCTTGTAGGGCTCTGGCGACAGTTCCCTGCCTGCTACCGACGGCGCCTCTTTCACGCTTCGCTCCCGCGATGCATCCCGTGGCCTGCGGTTCTCTGGGATAGGAAGCGGCTCCTTGTGTGGTCCATTTCCTGAGGTCCTATCGCGACTACGGCTTGGCGACTTTTTGCGCTGTGACAGCCCATTACTCCCCTGCGCCAGCTGCTGCGTAAGAAGCCGGCGCGCGCTGAATGGGGACAGCTCCCTCGCCATTGACACTTCCTCTTGGCTGTGTCGAGGCGCAGATGGTGGCGATGACAATCCAGGCTTTTCCTGTCCTCGCTGACTACAAGTGAGGCGCAGTCGACTGAGCTCATCAATCAAATGCGCGATATGGCCTCATAAAACAATGCTAGGGATCCAAAGTTTTGGTAGCGCGTCTGAGAGCTTTCGCGACTTTGGTGTGGCCCCTGCGCGCTCTGCACATGTCATCACGGAGACGTGGGCGCCACCGCCCCTCTCACCCAACGCCATTCGCTCCAGCCTGAACGTACATCGTCACCACGGCCCCCGAGGCGCTTATGCGCAGCTGCATCTTTGCCTCTCCTCCATTCGCATGTCTGGCCCCCGTCATCATGTGTGCGCAATGGCCCAAATGCATCGCGTGGCTGTATATCACTGTAACCCGAAACGTTGGTTCTGTCCCACTGAGTTTATGAACACTATAGACGCCCGATACCGCGTAGCAAAACAACCAGCATGCCATCCTCATCGCCCCAGCTCGACCCCTGACCGACTGTCCCGGCTTGATTCTTCCTCTGTGACTGCTAGTCTCTTTACCTCTCTTTCTCTCCCCTACAGCCTTGTCACATCCTGATGCCTCATCTCTTCTCTTCTCAATAAGCGCTAATGGCGCGCGCACGTCGCAATGACTTCAAGAAGGATATTCTCATGGTCTAAGCGCCAGTCTGGTGGTTCTGAATATTATCGTACCGGGGGAATAGTGTCCATCGACAGCCCGGGATTCATCAACAATGGTGCAGAGGCAAAGGTACGCTATGAGCAAAGTGCGCTGGCAGCACAGCTCGAGGCGAACATCAGAGTCCTGTCCAAAGCATTTGCAGCGTGTTGTGCAGCAGGACGCATGCAGCTGCCTTGTGGACTAACACCATTCGCTGACCCTCCACACAGGTTGCCCCAACGACTGCGCGAAAGGTGCCATCGGAGCTAAAGATTATCACCACGGACAACAAGCCGTTTCTACTGAGCCCTCTTTCTGCTTCTTATATGGTCAATGCAGCATCGACCTTGCAAGCTGCCCTCAATGACATTCTACGTTCTCCTGCACCATGTTCAGCAACGGACCCTAGACCAACTTCCGTATATCAACCTCTACCTGGTCGGCCGCGTTCCATTTCCTTACCATCGATCGCAGACCTGCCGGTTGAGCTTCCCGGATCTATACTGCAGGAAAACCAAGGCTTTCCTTCCGATGTAGTCCCCGAGACTATTTCAATTGGTTGCCCTCATTCCCAGAACATTCGACGAAGCACGCATCCTAATGTGTCCGATTTGGAGGACGCAGAAGAGTTTTCCGCTTTGCTGAAACTGTTTCCTGAGCCTGTTCATGACACGATTGTTCCTGGTTCTACACCACAAAGCGAAATGCGATCGGTTCACAGCGACAAGGCGTCGAGTCCAAGCTTGATGTCCCAGCCTAAACCTCTAAGAATACAACACAAGAGGTCAGTAAGCGAGAAAGCGTCCCGCCGACGTTCGAGATCCGAGCTTGTGCCCTCGTCTGTATCTATGGATGTTTCGCTCCTAGAATCAGCGTGTGCCACCAGCCGCTCCGCCAGAACACGGGTCGCCACTGGCAAAACGTTACAACCGTCACCTTTCATCTCAGAAGGACAAACTTGGGATAATGAATACCAGAAAGGACGCGGATCGGAGGTGAGTCTATTTTGTTTGTACCATCTTGTGTGTTTATTCGTCAAACGGGATGCTTTGCATAACGAAACAGTTTCAGAACTTTTCGTTTTCCCTCCACCTTCCACTTTGATAAGACGTATCGTGCCTGAGGTAGATGACTTGAACTATTTCTCCATGGAAATATACCCCATTCCTTGCTGTTGTCCGGCTTGGCATGGTGTGGCGCAACCTTGCTCGTTGAGCAGCTTTGGCTGTCTTAGCGCCGTACCGTACGGGGCTGCAAAGTCCAATTTACGCGACCTTCATATTGGGCAGAATGTCTATCGCTAGCGTTTTACTTGTCCTTTAACTGCCTCAGTAATGGCGTGCCTAGAAGAGAAACTAAAACTTCACAGGTTGAATTAGTATCGACGCCCATTCCTCCAACCACGCGCAGTACACAACTAGACGAGCTGAAATGCACCGTTGCGACACAACACAAAGACATTTCGACATTGCAAACGCAATTGGCAAACTTGGGTGCTCCACACGAGTCCTACATCGAGAGTTTGAGTGACAACCACTCAGCGGAAGTGACGTCTTTGAAGAACAACGTAAGAGCGTTGGAAGATCAATTAGCGCGACGATCCAGTTTGCGTCACGGTATGTAACACAATTGCCTATCTATCTACACGGCAGGTTCTCCACAGTATAGTACGGCAGGCGCTTATTAGCTAGTTTGATGCGTGCTGCACGTTGGCGTTGTACGCATGTAACTGTCAACACAAACACGGACTGACAGACACCAGCCTCGAGCAACAATCTCCTATTCCTCATTGACACCACCGAGACGCAAGCATACAGTAGCGAGAGCGCACCACAGGCAGCAGAAATTGGCGCCGCCAGTCCGAACGAGTCATTCCAGACGGCTTTCGAGGAGCAACAACGCCCGCCGCATCGTGTGACAGACAGCCCAGACATGGAACATCTTAAGCGCAAAATAAGCTCTACACGACGCCCCGAGACCGCAAGTCGCAATCTTCTGCCGGAACTCAACCAGTACAAACAGAACAATGTCGCACTCCAGAAGCAGATTGAGTCGTTGATGGCGAAGTTGAACGAGTCGAGGACGAACGAACGGATGCTTAAAGCATCACTGGACGAGATGAGCAAGAGTCGCGATGGATGGGAAGAGGAGGCAGGAGAGGCACGTAAAGCTGCGAAGAACGTGCAGGCACTTCAAAATACGATTGACCATCTCGAAGACCGCCTGGAAATCGCCAATATGGAGAGACTGGACGCCCAGGAGCAGTTGTTTATCATTCAAGCACAAAAGTCGCCTTTCGACTTTCGACTTCCGAGTCTCGATCTACCACCAGCAATCGACCACGAGCAAGATAAGGTAAGATGTTCAACCCTCCAATTTCGCGTGCACTCCATTGCTCCTCGTGCACACGGCCGATCACTAAAACTAATGCTCGATCAGACTGCGCAAGGTCCACACATGAGTACAAGCACAATATTTTCATCCGGTTCACCAATAAGCCCCGAGAAGGAATCCCAAGAGCTGTCAACCCTTGCAACATTCGTCGCACACATCGAAAAACTACAAGATCAAGTCCGACAAAAGGATGCAGAAGTTCAAGATCTGGAAAGATCAAGAGAAGAGCTGCAGCAAAGTCACGATCAAATTGAACGGGAACAGTGCGCTCTGAATCTCCAAATGGAAATACAAAACGAGCTTCTCAAAAAGACAAGACGAACCGACGAATATATAGAACAACTGAGGGCTGCGATCCTAGATCGCGAGGCAATAATTAGCGAAAAGGATAAATCACTTCGTGCACTCGAGCGGCAATTGGAGTACCACAAGCTGCTGCTACAAGCTCAGATCCGGAGGCACGCTACTATGACTTTACATGCCGCCACGAGCGACAATCCACTTCCTGAGCTCAACAAGCTCACCAAAAGAGAAGACATTGACCGATGGATCGAGCAGCTACAAGAGCGCCTCAAGAAGGAGAAGCCAATGGTCATGGAACATGGAACCTTGGATCCGAATGAGGCACGAGTGGCCAATTTACGCCAAGAGATTGACTTCTATGTGCGAGAGATCATTTACTACAAGCTCGATATTAGGGGCTACAAGGGGGATATCAGGAAGCTCAAGAAGGTCACCGCCCAGTTGAGCAGCTTTGCAAGCAGGACTAGCGATCTGGATTCTGACACTTCGTCTTTGAGACCAGCTGCGACCCCAGCTGCTACACCTGAACTTAACAGCTCCGATTCGCGTGCGACATCCAAGCCTTTGTACAAGGCACATCCGATTAGCCGCCCGATCACTCCGCCACCATCAGAACCAGTGTCCGCTTCTAAATCGTCCTATAGAGGGGCCGATGTGAAGTCTACTGGCAAGCGTGTGCCTTCACATAGAGAATTGCAAACTCCGAGGACGCCTCAGACACCGACGCGAAAGGTCGAACGCGGAAACACTGGCGGGGCCGATGCAATCGATCTAGGGCTATCGCTAGGGCAAACGGATCCTACAGTACGTGCGCCCATAGTGTTCAAACCCATCACTATATTCTAATTTCTAATTTCTGATCCAGTCGCCAACTCGCCTTCGGATCAAATTTGGTGAACTGTTGACAAGTTTCCCTCTTAGCGCTCCGATCACACCTCAAAAACATAAGCGCAGCATGAGCGAGTCGATCGTCCCATCATACAAAGTAGCGGGGCTGCCCATACAGCTAGGTCGATCTGCATCGGTATCTGAATCAAACAGAGGTAGGGTGACACCTGATCGACCGCCTCGTCCACAACATAGTCTCTTTGAGTCACCAGGGTTGAGGCGAATTGCGATCTTCCGTCCCTCCCATTCTCAGACAGACGGTCCTGTCGAGGCTCCAATTTCGCCCTTGCCCACGATCGATGCACAGGTCTCACTGTCGCGAAGTGATTCGAGTGCATCGACCGTCCGTGTCGCACCTCCTTGCATAGCGCTAGAGACGCAACATGTCGTTGCAAGGCCGCCGTCACCGTCATCACATTCAGCGCTTCGTCCTCGAGCAGGATCTGCCAGCTCAGTCATAACGAGCATGCCGGCACCGGTTGATGCATCCCAAGAGCGCAAACTCAGCGCAGCATCGGGTTCAAGTATTCCCTTTGTCATCGGCATAGGCTCGCCGCACAACCCTGTCCTCATTGCGCCGGCGGTCCTTATGCAACCGACGCCATGCTCTATCACCAGGAACGCGCCTCTCAAAATCAACGCTGTGACTTCACGCGTTGGTGTCGGCGGCACAATGGCGTCGTCCACGCCAGTCTCGTCACCCATTTCACCTACCAATACCTCCATGCTACAACCACCCTTCGGACCTGTGTCAACGAAGCCAGTAGTTGTACCGCAAACACGCAAGCTTAGTTTCTCGAGGAAACGCGAAGATGGATCACCGAAGACCCCGTCGCACTCGCGCAATGTGAGTGGGGGTAGCATACGCACGGCCATCCGGCTGCCGAAGACTAGAGAGAGGGACATGGAGGCGCGCAAGATGCGGAAGGATAGCATTGGTATGCCGCAGCCGCTTGGGGGTCCGTTTGGGTTTGAGCGATCGATGTCGATTAGTGAGGGAAGGACAAGCGAGGCGGAGGTGTATGGCGTGGGTGAGGCTATCTGATTCATGATAAGAGATCAGCGCTGAGGACAGACGAGACGTATGTAATGATTAATTTATATAGCTAATGCATCATACTTAGCATGATGGGTGGGTGCACCTGCCATTAACGTTTTGAAGTGTTTGTGCACGTGCCGCTTAGTTACTTCTCTCAACATTTGGTCGAGGTTCCGCTTCACCTCACCAATACCAACACCACTCGCGTCCAAAAGTTGTACCAGATGGATTACCTCGGTAGCTATGGCGGAATATCATATCTGGATTCCCTCATGCCTGCTGGTTCAGCATTCTCCGGCATGAGTACCCCAACACCTACCACTGGCCCACTCACAACGCCTGTGAAGCCCGCAACACCTGTATCATCTATTCAAGATGTGCGAAAGCCCAGAAAGGACGTTCCTGGGTATGTACCATCCGTATCGCATGGCATAGAGCTGTCGATGCTAATTCTTGACACCAGTTACCGCGGTTTCATTCAGATTGTCGTAGGCGAGGGAGACACGCAGACATCATTTGACGTGCACAAATACCTTGTGACGGAGCGATCACCGTTCTTCAAGAACGCAATGTCTGGAGACTGGAAGGAGGCAAAGGATCGTGTGGTCAACTTCCCTGAGGACGACCCAGCAACTTTGCAGAGCGACGTTCACCTCTTGTACACCAACCAGCTTGCTGTGATTCCCAGCCCTCTGCCTGTCAAATATGATGGATCAGAGGAGACCGAAGCATTGGCCAAGCTCTACGCCCTTGCAGAGAAGCTACAAGACGTTGACACTAAGAACATCGTCCTTAAGGCAATGCTCCTCAGCTCGCTACAAATTCGCAGCATCACCGCTTCCTGTGTCGTCCCGGGTCTGCCCACGGTCAGAATCATTTATGCTGGCACACCAGAAGGCTCTCCAATTAGAAGGCTGCTCGTGGACATTTACACTTATCGAGGAAGGTCAGCATGGCTGAAAGGGGACTCTCCAAGCGACTGTAAGGATTTTGGTAGGTCACAAAGGTAATTTAGCACAAAGACTGCCAATGGAGGTGAAGGTAGGTCTCGATTGATACTTAGACGAATCGTTGTTCTCTTTCCAACGATTCTATGTTCCTTTTATCCCAAGAGGCTGCGCTAAGGCTAACTATGGAATGCGTTGCCCTTGCGACGCCTTCAAATACTGAATTCCTGACAGCGACTTCATTCGTGAATTGGCGTTGAGTCTCTTGGACAAACGAAACATATCGGCCGATCCTACCAGGACAGGCGATGCATCAATTTACATGGAAGTCAAGACTAAGAAGGTCGTGTAGTGAAGCGAGGGTCCATACGGCGCTAGCAAAGTGATGGCGAGGAGGGCTCTAATGCATTCTCACATGAGGACTGTTGATGAGGATATGATTGAATTGCAGCAGGAGTTCTCGGCTCCCAGAGGAAGTGCGCGAATCGGTCATACATATATGAACAAACCAGCGTTATGTTTCCCCGTTGCAGGGGCACACACGGACTATGATCGTCACGTCATAAGACTCAGGCAATGTTCTTATATTGAATAAACTCGTCCATCTCCCAGTGAGTGCTTTTTGACATGAGTATAACTCTATTGTTTGGCACGACTGTAGAGGTATCCGTGTATAATATTGTGTGGGCTGACTGTAGGCATACATAGTCTGCCTACCCATTACAGATTGTCTCTTCTCCGAGTCTCCGGCGCCAAGGAGTGAAAAGGCGCAGTACTAGCGGCAAAAGAGTTCCCGTTCTGCATGCGTTGTCTCGCTCTCACCTCCCCTTGTCCACTCCACAACAACAGTCTCAACCATGAGCAAATCCCCCAAACCTTCCAACAGCGATCCTTCCTGGTTTGACGTCGATGCCATGCGCGCAATCAACGCGCCCAGGGTTCTCGGAAACAACGACAAGCCCCTCTTCGGTCTCGGTGTAGCCCAGCCCACCTTTGGACCTAGAGGAGTCCGCCGCTCCCACGCGTTTGGCGACGAGGCGTTCGCGGCACCTACATCTGCACCGGGAAAGATTGTAGTTGAGATGTTCAAAGGTCCTGCTGATCCACAAGAGAAGATCCGTGAGCAGCCGCCTAACGTTCCAGAGAATGTATTCGACAGGCTTGGGCGTCCTGCCCCATTTTCGCTAGCACCATCAGCCACGAGCGGATCCCTCCGTCAAACACCTTTGGGGGATCGTTTGAACAGATTACTACAAGGTGCAAAGCGCCAGCGGTCCGCGTCTATGTTCATGAGTCGGTTGAGTATGCTCATCTTCAGCAATGATTGCGGTGCTAGTTGGCTAACGATATAGCAGCCTGGGCTCCGACATCATTGCCATCACCGCCGATAAGAAACACTGCGGCCAGAAAACTTTTGCTGTCCACAAGTCCCTCGTCATGGGCCGTTCTCTCCACATCAAGAGCATGCTACTCGAGGATCCCGACTTGAAGAACATTACCCTTGATGCCACCGACTCTCAAGCTCTGGCCTTGTACATCCAGCACCTCTACTTCGCTCGTCTCCCGACAAAGTCCAACGTTAACAACAGCGACTCGTCCAGCGAATACAGTCTGCTTGTCAAGCTCTACGTCCTCGGCACCGAACTTCAGGACAAGATCGCGAAGAACGCCGCAGTCGACGCGCTGTTCGCGAAGGCTCATGAAGACACGGAACTACCGTCTGCCGAGCACATTTCCATCATCTATAGCGGCACCAAAGGCCCATGCCCAGCGCGCAAGTTGATGGTCGACATCTACATCTCAATGGCAACAAATACATCGATGCAAGACCAGACCTTCCCACCCGAGTTCATGGTCGACCTCGCGATGAGTCTTGTCGCAGGCCGGAGCGTGCTATTCAAGCCCGCGATGCCGAAGGCAGGTACAACAATCTACTATGAAGAGTAGACCATGCGCAGAGGACGAGACCGGATAGAAAGACACGTAGCATGCTGCCACGCGTTACATGCCGCTAGCCTGATTTGGTGCTTATCATGATAGGCGAGAACCGAAGCATCAGGTGCCTCGAATTCTTGCCCCACTTGGTTAACCCATAGCTTCATAGAATCTCATACATTCGGTTCTCCATCTTCCCCTCTTGATACATTGTGACTATGGATTCTGAAGTCAAATACCTCCTTTCGCTTGGTGCAGTGCGGGATCGAGCGAAGATCGTGGGTGAAGCGGCGGAGGCGGGGAAGTTGAGCCATTTCGACGTTCACGAGGACCGATTAGGAGAGGTTGCGGAGTTTGTGGTTGGAGTTATCAAGGTTTGTTCATTTGCTGGTGTGCGGGATGGACAAGGCTAAAGACATTCAACAGCGTGACTTTGGACCCGACAAGTTCGACACTATACCACCGCACGGACGGTGGCAGCACTTCGAGGTCGGCAATGTACCTCGCGTTGCGGATCTGCTAGAGCAATGGAAGAAGAACGGCTGCGATGATGTGGAAATTACGCGTCGTCTGATTGATTTGTTCTTCGTTTCTGTGCTACTTGACGCAGGTGCAGGTGATCATTGGCGGTATGTGGAACCGGGAACGGGTAAAGAGTATGAACGCAGTGAGGGAATAGCTGTTGCCAGTCTTTACATGTTCAACAGCCTCGCGTTCTCGTCAAAGAAGATGGGGGATGTACCGGTCGTGGATGGTAAGTGTGCACTAGTGCAACTATTTGTTCTATGGCTGATACAATTGGTCTTAGGACATGGTCTGGAGCAGCTGACGACCTCCGCGCTCGCTGAAGGATTCCAAGTTTCCGACGGTAATCCAATACTAGGACTAGAGTCTCGTGCAAATCTACTGAGAGGGCTTGGCAAGTCTTTGCTTGCTCAATCTGAGGTCTTTGGTCCTCAGGGTCGACCGGGAAATGTCGTTGGTCCGTACACCTGTTCGGTTTTAGTCATACTTGCTCATCTGGACGACAGACTACATGAAGAAGACGTCGAAAGACGGTTCGACACTTGAAATATCCACGTTCTGGGACGTACTACAAACCCTCCTCATACCCGTCTGGCCGAAAGATCGGACAGTCGTCAATGGCCAATCGATCGGCGATGCATGGCCACTAACTACCTTGGAGACTCAGAGTACCACAGCAAGCAAGAACCAAAGCAGTAACATCCAACCCTTTCACAAACTCACCCAATGGCTCGCCTACTCCCTCATGGTCCCATTCCAACGCATCCTCGGCCTGCAATGGACCGGCACCGACTCACTCACCGCCCTCCCCGAGTACCGCAACGGTGGCCTCTTCGTCGATATGGGCGTGCTGACACTGAAATCCGAATCACTCAACAAAGGTCTCGAGTCATCTGGCAGCAATCTACCAATGTACAAAGCGGGCGATGACGTTATCGTAGAGTGGCGCGCCATGACGTTAGTACTGGTAGACAAGCTGTATGCCATCGTTCTTGACAAAATGGATGGCGCAAAGTTGTCCATGGCGCAGTTGCTGGAGGCGGGAACGTGGAAATCTGGGAGAGAGGTGGCGGCGAAAAAGAGGCCGGAGACTAAGTCGAGCCCAATCATCATTGAAAGCGATGGAACAGTGTTTTAGATGAAAAGATTTACGTTGATACTGTAGAAACGACGCCCTGGTATAGAGCATCGCAACTTCATCTTTCGAATGTGCGTTAGTCGGCATAGCATTGCTGTTCGCCACTAGGTGTAAAATAACCAACTTACGCTCTCGTAAAAGTCAAGCTGTCTTCACAGCCCAGGAACAATATGATATATATGCGTGATCAGACCCAATATCTCGCCAGCGCCTTACATACTTCTGGGCATGCCTTGAAGTTTTGTAGCCTTCACGCGGTTGTATTCTGATAGCCTATGGTTCAGACACAGCGCGGAGAAATTATCGCATCACTTACCATCGCGTGCATGCTACCCATGTCCGCTGCTTCTGCTTGCCGTGAATACTGCAATAAAGTGATTGACATGTTGCAGTAGCTGTTATTCATTGAGCGATAGCTGTGTATTCACCGGAAGATGACTCATCGAAGATTGTGATGGGTCACTCGGAGTTCTAGTACACTCTATGAGAATGTGAAGTACAGCGCATCACAACTAGAGCCATACTTAATCTTGTCCGCACCCTCCCAGGGCCCGCGCATCTTCCTCCTCACACCATTGCCTACCTCAACGGCAAGAATCTACCAGCAATAGAAATAACTATTTCATCGTAGCACACAGTCTCACGCTAAAATGACGAAAGGTGACGACTACACAGATTTCATCGAGCGCTGGTATTTTCTGCGCTCAAAGCCAGCACAAGGTCAAGCGAAAAACGTTGCAGATGCGACTAAGAAAAATGTGCAAGAAGTAAGCCAGGAGAGTATCGAAAACGCGGAGAAGGAGCGTAAAGCGAGACAAGACCAGAAGAACGAGGGGGTGATCAAGGAGAACGAAACACGTAGACGGAATCAGTTGGGGCCGGGCTGTTGATATTGATCGTAGTCTGCATGACACCCACTTGTGATGGAGTTTATAATAACAATTCGTCTTTCATATGTCTACCAGAATTTCATTGGGGTCTAAGAGCTCAAGATGCGCTGTTATTTCCGCAAACTGCCACAATTTGCATCGGAAGCCGGACTGGGCTTTACAGGGAATGGGGCACACTGACCTAAATCAGCACGACATGGTCGTGTACAAGATCTAGCTGCAAACGTGTTGCACAGTATAGCCCCACTTCATCTTACTTGACATTGCTCGTCGGTATGAAGTGCCGTCACTAGTCGATGATGCTAGGTCTCACGTCAGCATGTGCAACAATGACTTTATCACCGAAACCCAACCCAATAAAAGTTGAATATAATTTTCTCCATCCTCCTCACGCTTTGAGAGACAGATCTTTAACCAACACGATGCAATTCTCGTTGATGAATGCCGCAATTGTATTTGCAAATGGAGTTGCAAGCCAGGCAACCGCCTTCAACATCACTGCTATCTCTGCCGCCAACAACGCCTCACGCCTTGAATGTTGGCGGCTGGATGCATCCCCAAATGCTGGGCGCGGTGCGGTGAATTTCGACCTTGGGGACTTCGAGCAGGCTTCCGTAGGGATCTTGCCGCCCAACGCTACAACGGGATTACTTAGCAATGCGCCCAAAGTGCAGTAGGTGCCAGATATTTTGATCGTCATGGTACAACTGCTGAGTCGCGTCTCCAGATACTCACTGATTATGGCTGGGCTGGCACACATTACAACACCGCACTCAGGCTTGCCGTCCTATCTTAACGAGGTCTGGATCCAGGGCGGCCGCCACGGCTGGCTGATCGCAGCAGACATGGTAGAAGTTGCTGCTCAAGGGCACGTAACAACGTTCCCGAGTACTGAACGGACGGTTATCGCTCAATTTCCAGTTGCGGGAAATAAGCCACCTGCGCACAGTGTCCTGCATTTGGGACCTTGCACGTACGCGGATTTTGCGGAACTTTAATTGACGTCGAGTAAGAGGCGGTTGTGCAGCGTGGAAGATGGCATTGCTCACATTCCGCAGGTCTCATTTGCGAAGGAAAGCGAATGAGGTGCATGTCAAAAGCGATGGAGTGTGATGAGCTCTTCAATAAAAACATAGAGTCCCCGAGATTCAACAAAATCCATCATGTGAAAAATAAGGCAAGCGGTGAAAGACATTCGGAGTCAGCCGAGCTAGCGACGACGCTAGATTGTTCCCGCCGAGCGGGGCTCTTTAGCGGGCTGGCTCGCCACTCCACCAGCTCGCTCCCACCACCTCTCACGCCTGCCTCACCACAACCGCAAATCTCCACTCACTTAGCACCCCAACACCTCACCTTGCCCAGAAAGCAGCAGAGCGCTCTAGTCGATCATATGACCACGGTAGACATCCAAAACCTCAAGTCCTTCGACCCCTTTGCGGAGGCCGATGACGCTGGTGGAGAAGCAAAGGTTGGGAACCAGCAGAACTATATCCACATCCGTATTCAGCGTAAGTCTGCCCCTTGGCTCGATATGGACAGTCGCGGGACATGCGCGCTTCGCCCTACCGTGCCATAAACCATGACCGTGCGAGGCTGACATGCCCGCAGAGCGCAATGGTCGCAAGACCCTGACCACGGTCCAAGGCCTGCCCAAGAAATTCGACCAGAAGAAGATTCTCAAAGTCATCAAGAAGAAGTTCGCCTGCAATGGCACCGTCGTCGCCGACTCGGAGATGGGAGAGGTGATCCAGCTCCAGGGAGACCAGCGCAAGGATGTGCAGGATTTCATGACGGACAAGAAGGAGGGCCTTGGTCTTGACGGCAAGACCATCAAGGTCCACGGTTTCTAGGCGTATCGCGCAGCATCGCCTGTCGCCCAAGCAGTACAGCTCCAACTGCGCCGCCCACGTCTGCCCAGGTACCCCGCTCGACCGCTTTTGGGGGCCGAAATCGACGTCGCATGTGACCTCGCGAGACGGGGCTGGATTGAGGCGCGATGCCTGCAGATACCCACGACGAGTGGTTACGAACGTTTCCTTACGTCGGTCCTTTGGAGGAACACACCGGAACGGGTAGGTCGGCACCTTCGAATTGATGTGTGCCGAGCGTCTCATACAACGCGGTGTCCATCGTAGAAGATGGGCCTGCTCGACTGAGCTCATCACTTCTAGCTACTTAATGGAGATGAATGCCGCGACTCAAAGTGCAATGTGCTCTCATCCAACGTGATATGCTTTCCTACTGCCAAAATTAACGTTGCGGGATATCCAATTCAATCTCCATCCTCCTCCCCATCACCCTCCTTCTTCGGCGCTTTAGCCTCCTGCTTTCTATACAGATCGGCCAGCTCCTGCGCCTCGGTCGCTTCATAGATCCCCTTATCCTCCCTAACCTTCAAGAACCTGGGAAACCTCGTGCTCAACCCCCTCTCCTCACTCACTAGCCCAATCGCCGCAGTATACGTCGGACTCAGCGTCAAGTCCGCAAACGCCACTTCCCACACCTCCTGCGGCTCAAACCACACATCCGGCGTGCCCGCGCCGCCATTGTACTCCACGTAATGCGGCTTACTCGCCAAAACAGCTGTACAATCCGGGTCCTCTTTGTCATATTTTGCGCGATTTGCTTTGTAGAAGGCGTCTGTGAAGCCGGACATGCACTTGGTGACAGCTTCAAGTTGGCCAGTCTCAGCATTGCGGATCGCGAGCAGAATGGGAGACCACCATGCTGCTTTGCGGCCAGAACCATGGAAAGCGGCGACGGGGATCAGGTCGAGAGTTTCGGAAGTTGTGCTATAGTCTTTCTTCACTTTCAGCCAGGAGTCGAGGCGCTTGTCGGGCTCGTACGTGGAGAGGAGGGCTTTCCGGCGCCCATGGGATTTTGCTTCGTCCTTGTCGGCGCCATCATTGGTTTTTGATTTTGACTTGGACTTTGTGGGTTTCTTCTTTTTGGGTGTGGGTGGCAGAGAGGGTGTCTTGTCATTCAATTCATTCATGTTATCAAGGAGGTCCGGGTTGGGAAGGTTGTCGAGGACTTTGACCATGATGCCTTCGCATTTGATGTCGAGTGCGCTCTGGAAGAACGCCTGCACCGCATCGACGTCTGCAGATGTGGCATCGAGGCACTTGACCCACGTAAAAGTGTGTGGTATCTCGACAAATAGACTCTTGAGTAGGCTTCTCCTCTCTCGGAATGGACGATTCAGCAGTTCTTCGCCATTCAGGTACATCAGATCAAATGCAAACAGGCACACATCGATCGTGACGGCGCCAATTGCAACATCCTTCCTTGCACGATTAGCAAGAGTCTGAAACGTCTTAAGTTCTCCGCTGTTGCGATCGATGGCCACAACCTCGCCCTCGAGAATGAAGCTCGACACGCCCTCTCCTCGTATTTGTGGTACTAGCGCTACCAGGTCAGGATACTTGTCTGTCATGACTTCGAGATGTCGCGAGAAGATGGTGACTTTGCCCTTTTCGTCGCAGTGAACCTGTGCTCTTTGCCCATCGTACTTATATTCGCATGCGAAATCGCGTCCCTGCAGCTTCGTGAACATGTCGCCCATGTCGCGCGTAATGCTACCCAACATGGGTCGCAAAGGAATATGTAAAGCCAGTCCGCATCGTAGGAGCAGTTCATCGCAAACACCAATCTCGAGCAACGCAGGTATGAGGTCGTTGTAGTTTGGCCTCCTGGCGAAACATGCCTTGACGATTTCTTCATTCCGACTGTAAATCTCTGCAAGCTCTTCCTTCTTTAGCTTTGTAAGCTCCTTTTGCCCGCGCGTTTCGAAGTCGGCGCTTGGAGGCTTTGACAACATGAAAGCGCGAGACAGTGCGATCAGCATCGTTGTCTTGACTGCGCCTATGCGCAAGTGTTGCACAAGTGTTCGGACAATGTAGCGACTCTCTTCGGCACCTCTCGCGTCCTGTACCAGTCTCTCGACGATGCGTTGCTTATTCTCTACACTTCCATTGCCCTTGCTGTTTGCAATCTTAACCAGCGAATCGAAGACAGCCTTGATAGTGAGCGGCTTCGGTTTGCGCAGCGTGAATGACTGCTTCTTCTTTGCCTCGAACGCGACATCTCCAGCGTCTCCGTACTTGTTATTCAGCACTTTCAAGCCGGCATTGTCCAAGCCGCACACTTTTTTGAGGGCTTTTGATATCGCTGAGCCACCAAGACCTAGCTCAAGATCGATGTAGGGTGGTGATATCGCATTCGTCGCAAGCCATACTGCAGGTAGCAGACTGCCCGGGTCGCCCTCTACGATGGTTCGCAAAAGGTTGACGAGCGTGTCTACAATCTTTATGCGACTTGTGGTGCTATTTATGAGTATGAAGCATCTGGTCAACAGCGCATATGTCGCAAGGCCTCCATCCGCCACCCAGTGCTTTTGTAGATCGGGTATGTATTTTGTAGGTTCGAATTCGAGCGGGCTCTGATCGAATGGGATGTTGGCGGTGATTGTGTCCTCCTCGGTAGCGGTCGACTGGAGGGTCAGGGTGTTCTTCTGCTTCAGTAGCACGGGTTCATCAACGTCTCCTACTTTCACTGTGTCGCGTTTCACTGCGGCCGTCGTGTCCCGTACACAAGGACTTTCGGTATCCCAATAGAGCTCATTCGAGCTCACAGGCTCTGTCGCTTGCGCCGGCTGTTGATCCTCGCGGTTCCATTCTTCCTGTAGCTTTCTTGCATACTCCTCGTCGGTCAGCGTCGTCGCATCTTGCGTCGTGGGCGCGCCTTGTCCTTCATCCACCCTGTTTGGCGCATCTTTGGCCGCGGCTTTCGCTGTCTGCTTTGCGAAGAAGTGTTCCAACTTGCGCACCGGTTGGCTGGATCCATCGTTCTTCTTCCGACGCTTCGACGGGCTGCTCATCTTGACAGGTGCACTATCGCAACATTGTGCGTATTGTGGCATGCACTGGCGGCGAAGTGTCATGACGTACTGGACGCGCTAGCAACGCGCGCTTCTCGACTTCACGTGCTCACGCGTCAAGCATCTCAACATTCCTTGGGACCTCATCAACACTCCTTTGCAACATCATACAACAAAAACCCAAAAACCTCGGGAGCAATTGACGAGTCACATGGTGACGAGGTGACTACGCGTGGATGAATGTGGACGAATGTCGACTGAGATCCATCTCAACGCTTCGAATTCTTGAAGCATTATAGTAGCTGATTTGACGTCCTTGAGGGCTTATTCCCATGTATCATCACATGATCCGTTTTAATTCTCGCCACAGTCCGACAGTCAACCGGATTCTCAATCATAATTCAACCCACCTTCCATCGCGCCATCGCCCATTTGCTCTGGCCCCTGGCCCTCGTTGTCAGACCTACGAGGTCGCTTGAAACCACCTCTGCTGTGCTTCGGTCCCCTTGGAGCATTCGGAACCCAGCTATCTCCTCCCCTTCCAGCGAGAGATTCGGTGTCATCCGCAGCGCCATCCGGCTTGGTGTTCTTCTTGTTGTCTGCATGCTCAAACTTTCCAGTGAGACCATTGGTATAGCCCTGTTGACCCTGAAGCTGCGCACCAGCGCCGAAGTTGACTGAAGCTCATGGTTAGCATGGTACAAGAGACAAGTTGAGTGGTACACGAACCCAAGAGGGGGAACACATCCTTCTGGAGCTGGCTGACGAGAAGCTGGGTGGCCTTGATCGGACAATCGCTCGAACTAGTACGCAGAATCTTGGTTGAGCCGTCCTTGTTGACTACCAGAGCAGCACAGAAAGTTGCCTCGTCCTCGTCGGTGCCAATCACGATGTCTGCACTTGTGTCAGTCGCTAATAACTATCGAACTTAAGAGCATACCGTAGAACCTGAACCGTTCGCTGCCGTATAGTAACCTGCAGGCGCCGATTGTCATATCTTTCAGCGACTCGAATAGTGTGAACTGTGATCATTAGAGATTGCCGAACAGTGTGGTGAGGCTCTTCGTACTTTGGCCGGGTCTGCTGTCCAGGGAGTGCATGTCGCCTGTGGGGGAGTCTCGAAGCCGTCCTCGAGGGTAACGCCGTGCATCTTGTGCTGAACGCTAGTCATGCCAAAGGCTGCCGAGGGCAACTCTTGCGGCGCGGGTGGAGTAGTGTATGAAAATTTGTTGCTAAACATGTTGAGGCCGATAATGCGGATAGGGCGAGAACACTTCCAGGGTAGCTAAGTTGACAAAGTACTCGAGTGGGTGGAGGGAGAAGGAAGGAAGTAGCTACGGGGTATTGACTTTATGCGCTCCCTCGAAGGGAAGCGAACCACGCTACTCAGTGAGAGTAGTATGCAAGAGATTCGTCAACGGGTAATTCTCGAGGTAAAAAAGCCCAACGCGGGTCATGAAAAACTCCCAGCCGGGATGTGGACCCATGCTAAGATGGCAGGCAGGTAAAAGAGTGGTAGAATACTGATTGCTGGTGTGGAGACTCGAGGCAGTTTGCGCTACTGCTCAAGCAATGACAGGGTATTCTAACTGTTTGCTCGTCAAACAACCACTATAATGCATGTCGGCTACTTCATGGCCATTGCGCCCGTCCCTTTTCATCACTACAGTGAACAGGATTTTGTAGCGATAGCTAAGTCTGTCTATCTCTAATGTCTTTGTAGGGACTCACTGCGGTGTAATAGACCTTGAAGCTATGCAAGCTAGTGCATCACTTGCTAGGTATTCTCTAAGGAGGTCGTAATTGTGATCAGAGTGAGCGCGAACAGATGCGGCACTTGGTGGCTGTGAGCTCAGAGACACGAACTGGCACTGTCTTGGTCACTGAGACTGATGCAAAGACACAAAAAGTTTTGCTCGACATAAATAAGTCACTAGGAAGCTTTGCCTCTCCATTCGAAATTGTTTCCCTACCACTCCAAACATATAACAGAGCAGCGATCGCAAGCCATCTCACAGCAATCTCAATACCCTTTCCCTCGCACTACCTTACCTCGTCGTCTCAGTTCAGACCACCAAACTGCTAGTATGAGATGCCGATACTGCAACTCCAAAGACATCAAGGTCCATGAATGCGCAACATGCGACGGCCGTGGCAAAATAATCCGAACATGCACTAGGTGCGAAGGAGAACGCGGTCAAACAACGTATAGCAGAAAGGGTGAGCAGTGGCGACCTTGTCGAGACTGCAGAGGAGACGGGAACTACGCAAGCGAGTGCGAAAGCTGCCAGGGCCAGGGCTGTGTTGTGGTGGCTTGCAATCGATGCACCGTACGAGGAAGATTGTAAGAATTGTAAGAGACTCGAGTGTCCAGCCGTATCGTCATTGGCTTCAACGACAATCGATGCACAGTATTGGAAAACGTGCTGCGGGTTAGCGACTACGGGGAAAAGTCGACAGGGGTGTATAACAGCATGGAGCTACACACTGTATTGTCAGATTTCGACTGCGATGGCAGGGCTTCGTGTATAGCTTCAGGCTATGGGGGTGCACCCTTGTCGCTCTCCGTCATAGTTCACAACATGTAAAATCAACCATAGGATGCTAACTTTCTAATTACCACAGTTGACGCAATCATTGATGAAAAATTATTCTCATTCAATTCATGCCAGCTCCTTGTTCGTGAAGGCGCTGTGGATCGCTATTCATCCTCGTGCTATATCGAATACACGTCCCCTAAAACCTTCTCCCTCAATCTGTGGAAGCTGCTCTACATCTTCTTGTTGGCCTCGCCCTGGAGCTCTGCGGCCTTGCCCTTGGCTTGACCAGCAACCTCGTTCGCCTTGCCCTTTGCCTGGCCAGCTATCTCGTTCGCTTGGCCCTTGGCCTCACCGGTAGTCGAGGGGGTGGCCTGCTTTACGGCCTCGGCGGCTTTCTCTGTGGAAGCAGTCAGTCTTGCTGCCTTGACGCAATGGACAGCATGAGCCATCGGCTTCCACCCGCTATTTCATGTGATAGATGCAAAAGAGTAGAGTATGTACGTACCACCGGTCTCGATACCCTTCACGGCAGCACCAGAGATGGTCTTGTCGACAGCCTTGGCAGCATCCTTGATGGTCTCTACTGGGCTCTTGCGCGCAATTGGGGTGGTGCTGAAGAGGCGAACCTGGCGGGTGATCTGTTGACGGAACATGGTGATGGTGTGAATGTGTGAAGTTTGGAGTGTTGCTGAGGTTGTTGATTTCTCGAGGGTGGGGTCTTAGCGAGATGCAATTATTGATTGAAGGCGTGGAATGAAGTACAGAGTAGGTGCAGGAGGGCGATTTTAAAGAAAGCGGAGGTGTCTGCGCTTCGTTGCTCAATGTTTAGATATGACGTAGCTATGAGGCATCTGAGCCTGTTCAAGTTTAGCGCGGCTCGCGGCTGGCTCCACTTCGATTGAATGGCTGACATCAAGAATGGAGAACGCGTGCACATCTGTGGAGCTCGTGTAAAGTCTTTCATGCCACCAGGCTCCGGCAAGATTCGTGTCAGCTCTACATATTCGCGAAGCGATCTAAAGGTCTTTAGGGACGCAGTTAAGAGGTTTATAAAGAAGCCTGTACATACTCAGTGCTGCAAGATAACTTGTCTAGCTCTGAAAACCCTTTTAAATACATCCAGGCTACCTCTTTGCCTGTCTCATCTGGTGAAGGCAGACAGGAACTTCGATGGGGCTTGTTGATGCTGTTCATTACTATTGCGTCACCGTCTCTTGCCTTACATTTCGTTCAGTAGAGAAGGGATTTCTGCCACCAGCTGCAGCGCGCATTCGCATTGCTGTCGCGCACCTCGTCAATTCCGGATATGTTGAGCTTCAGTACAGCCGCATCAGGCCCGTACATATTGAATTGGTGAATACCCTCTGCTTCGGGTCTACCTTGCTCTGCGAAGCTCGTAATGAACCTTTGGAGCGCGATCGCCACCGTGCGATTGAAACCACGCGAAGGAAGTGCACCCCCATCGTAGTATGTATAAGGGACGTCCTGTCCGTGGAGTGCAGGTGGCACAGCAAACAGGTAGGAATACGTTTGGTTGCCGAGCGCGGTCGACAAGTAATTCGTGTTGCAGGTAAAGATACCTTCCGAGTTGATCAGAACAGCACGTTCATACTGGCTAGTGTACGGATAGGAACCATCGAAAACCGGAGGGTACAAAGTCTGCGTGATCGTATCAATTGAGGACTGCGGTGCGCCAGGAAACGCGGATTTTAGCTGAGCTTCGAGGGCTTCGTTCGATGTGATGTAGCCTGGTGTGAAAAATGGCCCTTCTTGCGCGTTGTGACCAACCATGACCCGCACGTCCTTGTCGAACCGACCCTGAGCCAGAAGTTGGCCCGGCTGAAGTGGGGAAAAGAGGCCATCCACAACAGGACCATAGATGTACTGTCCAAAATCTGTATCGTATGCAATTTGTTGTGCGTTTGCCCGCATGATAACTTCAGATGGCAGGGCTCGGAGCTCGGCGAGTGAAGTGCTGTTAGTCAAATGCAACAACTTCTGGTATGCGTTTTCCGTTTGCGTATTCGACTGGACGGGTTGCCAGCCAGGACTCTGAGGTACTGCTTGCTGAAACGGAGCTTTTCCCTTCAAGCCTCCGTATGCAGTGATTTGGTGCATGATTGAACCACCTCCAGCGCTTTCGCCAAACACTGTGACCCGGTTCTTGTCGCCTCCAAAGAGATGGATATACTTCTGTACCCACTCCAGAGCAAACCTTTGATCATATAAAGCGACGTTCGACGTTCCGCCCTCCGCGTTGAAGGAGGGACCCGCTGAAAAGCCGATGGCACCAAGGCGATAATTCATCGCCACGTATATGACATCGCCATTCGTCACATTGCCCGAAGCCGCGAAGAGTCCAGCAGGGTTAGTAGTCTTTTCACCTGCAACATATCCACCTCCATATACTCCAGCTTCAAACAAATCGCAGTTAGCAAGTGTCGTGGTGAGAGAAAGCAAAGGTGGAGGAGGGGAGGTGGTGGGGCAGCAGTGGTGGTCCCTTCGAACCACGTCGCTTTTCGCGCGAATTTCAAAATCTCTAGATAGACAATTAACTTACTGTGTAAACGTCAGTAAACCAGCATTGAGTGTGTTATTTGTAGCTACTCCTTACCCAAGAACTGGGGCACCGTAGCCTTTGCCGGCTTTCTCGAGGACAGTTTTCGGTACGAAAACGTCCAAGAATAAACAATCTTCTGATTGACCTGGAGGACCAGCTGGTACCGGGCTGCTGGCGTTCGCACCAGGTGGGATGTATGTCGTCACATTGACTGGCCGTCCACTAAGAAAGCTGCCTAGAAAGTTGGACGATATGCTACTCCATCCCGTGGTGGCCTGCGGGCAAATCCTGCGAACATTAGATCGGATGGAAAATCAATAGCAAGCGCTGGGTGAGCCTGCTCGACTTCACTGAAACTTACCTGTACGTTGAACCAGTGTTCACAGCGGACCGGTTCTCCGCTGGAGCTTGAGGAGGAGCAAATCGCAGGTTGCCAACAGGAGGCGCAGCGTAGCGGATGTTCGAGAAATTGTAGAAGTTGCCGGTAGACTGCAACGTGTTAGACGGATTCTTGCAGAATTGAGTTCAAACGGTGTACGTTAAAACTGGCGGCTCTGTAGATCTCGTAGCCAAGATCCACCTCTGGTAACGGTGCTGAGGATTGCGCATGCACAGCTCCCAGCAGAGCTACTGCTCCGAGTAGCTTGATCATAATCTCGAAAATAATGGGTGGGTGTCAAAGGCAAAGATGCAACGCGACAGCCAATGTACTGAGAGGGATCGAGGTAAACAATTCCTCGGCTCTTGCCTCACGAACAATGGTCAGTGACTATCGGAAGCTTTTTGAACGACCAAGTATTCCCGTGAACCAGGCAAGGGCATTGCTTTCCTTTAATGACATTTTACTATCCTTGTACGATTGCACAATAGACCGGCATACCTAGCAAAACCGTGCCGTTCGGCAGCCCAATCTGGATGTCTACATCCTTGCTACCTAGACATCTCCGACCGCTTTGAGTGTAGGAACTGTAAGCCACCTTTGCCAGCCACACGCAGGAGAGAGCACTCGGCGAACAGAGTCAATGAAAAGTCGATGTTTACGGCACAGAGCAACTGCCTCGGACCGACAGCAGCGATTCGTCCGCGCGGAGCCGAGCTGCAATACAGCTTAAGACGTGGAGATGACCACGCTCGCAGTTTAGCTCCACGTGTGTGACGAAGCTTGTAGACGCACTCTAGTATTGGACTTGGGCAAAGCGGTTGGTGGCACCGATTGCGACAAATCAGACTGGAAGGTCATCTCGGTAAATGGCTTGTGGAGGCGGGAAGGCAGGGGCCCCCGCGCATTCTGCCCGGTTACCGAGGCTCGCGGAGTAATGCTGGTGACAACACCACTGCGAAAGTCTGTCAACGGGGGTTTTCAGTAGGCCCGACGCGTCGCGAGGTTATCGTCTCTTTTTCCTATTATCGTCGCGAAGGCCCGGTGCTATGGCCACCGTTTCCGTGTACGGCCTTGGCAACCCTTGGAAGCCATGCGAACGTTAAGCCCACCAGGCCCGCCGAAATCCCTGTCCGCCTTCACCGAACGGGAAGAGTGAAGAAGTAGCCTAGATACATTGAATTTGGTTTATAAGACTAAAGAAGACATCTTATAGCACTAAGTATACACAGGCCTCTCTGTAAACATCTAAGTGCGCCTCGTACGACTATTAGATTACTTAGCGCATGTGCAGAGCGGACGCGAATGTTGCCGGTGCCTGGTGAACCCTGGAGCGCCATGACTCGCAATGTCACTCCTCATATTATAGGCTGCTCACGGACCCTACGAGCAGCTCGGACTGACGAGACAAAATGGAATTATCCACAGGGCCTCGCTGTTGAATCTGAAACCTCGTGACCCATTATCAACTTGTATTGTTTGCCTCAACTTCAGCATATACGTCGGACGTTTCAATCAAAGATATCACCAGAGCTTCTCCAGGAGTTGAAGAAGGGAAGTTTCCTCGGACGTTGCCGACTAGTCGTACCGGAAACGCACACCGACAGAATATCAATACCGAAGACTCGAGTTCGGTACTGTGATGATGGACTGTTGTCAAGGACAGGCATCTAAAGTAAGCTTCAGCGAGCGCTGAGGTGTGTTAGGGTACAAGGGCTACCACGCTACCTCCAAGGGAAAGTGTCATTGACCGGACTTGACTCGTATACACTGTAAAGGCACTCCTAATATCTTCTATTATTGAGTGAAATACTCGACTATCAAGCATTTCCAAGCTCTTCCCACCCCTGGCCCTAGATGACAAGCAGACCCTGGACTTCTCAAATATGGCTACTATTCACGTCGGCATGGGTTCATCGTCCAGGGAGTGGCTCATCCCAGCCACTATCCTTAGCAGGCGGTCAGTCTTCTTCAAGAATGCCCTGAAGGAATGGTC
>Ga0265780_10000937_pt1 | contig 43123 bp, 43 predicted proteins | sample P1T30metagenome_FD_192432 | JGI IMG/M metagenome (GOLD analysis project Ga0265780, IMG submission 192432) | Plant litter microbial communities from East Loma Ridge, Irvine, California - P1 T30 | ecosystem: Environmental > Terrestrial > Plant litter > Unclassified | place: USA: California...
GAACACCACGCCCGACGGTTCGACGAACATCTCCGACGAGGAGAAGGCCCGCACCGAGCAGCTCGCCGACGGCTCCAAGGAGGGCCTCGTCGACGACGACAAGGACGAGTCGGCCGACAAGGCCTGACCCCGCGGTTCCCACCCCGACGACGAGAGCCCCCACCCCGACCGGATGGGGGCTCCGTCGCTCAGGCACCGGACCGGCAGCTCGCGCGGCTCGCCTCAGGTGCGCGGGCCGGCGCCGCGGCCTAGGCTCGCCCTCGATGTCCGAACTCCACCACCTCACGGCCCAGGAGCAGTGGGATCGGCTGCGCCGCGGCGACGTCACCCCGCGCGAGCTCGCCGAGCACCACCTCGCCCGGATCGAGCGCCTCGACCCGGCGCTCGGGGCCTTCGTGACCGTCACCGCGGACCGCGCCCTCGAGCGGGCCGACGCCCTGCTCGCCGCCGGTCCGACGACCGCCCCGCTGTGGGGGCTGCCCCTGGCCGACAAGGACCTCTGGGACCGCGCCGGGGTCCCCACGCACGCGGGGTCGCGCCTCTCCCGCGGCCGCGTCCCCGAGGCCTCCGGCGAGCTCGTCGCGGCGCTCGACGAGGCCGGGGCGGTCAGCCTCGGCAAGACGGCGACCCCCGAGTTCGGCCTCACCGGCTACACGGAGTCGCGCGTGGGGCCGCCCACCCGCACGCCCTGGGACACCACGCGGGGCGCCGGCGGCTCGTCCGGAGGCGCGGCCGCGGCCGTCGCGGCCGGCCTGGTCCCGGTGGCGCCCGGCTCCGACGGCGGGGGCTCGATCCGCATCCCCGCGTCGGCCACCGGGCTCGTCGGCCTCAAGCCCTCCCGGGGCCGCGTGCCGAGCGCGTCGGGCCTCGCGAGCCTCGGCGGCCTGGCCGTGGGCGGTGCCCTCGCCCGGACCGTCGCGGACGCCGCCATGCTCCTCGACGCCCTCGTCTCGCCCGACGGCCGCCCGCCCCGCCACCACCACGCCCTCTGGGCACCACCGTCGCCCGACGGGGCCTACCTGGGCACGGCGGTCCGGGGCGAGGGCCGCTTCCAGCTGGCCGTCGCCACGAACACCCCCTGGGACCGCACCTACGACGTGCAGGTCGACCCGAGGGTGGCCGACGTCATGCAGGACGCCCTCGAGGCGCTCGCCGACCTCGGGCACGGCATCGACGAGACCCCCGTGCCGATCGGCGACTACGGCCGGCTGTTCCGCACCATCTGGCAGGCCGGTGCCGCCGGCATCCCCGCCGAGGGCGAGGAGGACCTCGCGCTCCTCGAACCGGTCACCCGCTGGCTCGTCGAACGGGGCCGGGGGCTCGGCGCCCGCGAGCTCGGCGAGGCGCTCGCGGGGCTCACCGCCTACGAGCGGCACGTGGTCGAGGCCTTCGCGCCGTACGACGCGGTCGTGACGCCGACGCTCGCCCAGCTGCCGCCTCCGGTCGGCTGGTTCGACACCGAGGACGCCGAGCGCTCCTTCGAGCAGCAGTGCCTCGTGTCGCCCTTCACGTCGTTCGTCAACGTCGCCGGGCTGCCGGCGATCTCGCTGCCCGTCGGCGAGGTCGAGGGCGTGCCCGTCGGCGTGCAGCTGATCGGCCGTCCGGGCCGCGAGGACGTCCTCCTCGCCCTCGGTGCGCAGCTCGAGCGACGACTGCGCTGGCAGCGCCGCCACCCGCCCGGCTGGTAGCCCGCTCCGGCTCGTCCCGTCCGAGAAGGCGACAGGTCGAGCCTCCGGGGGACCGTGAGGCGCCTGCTGTCGGCGTGTCGGCGTCGAGCTGTCGCCTTTTTCAGGGGAGGGGGGCTCCGGCGCGCCCACTGGAGGCGCCGGCGTCAGTCGAGCGTGGGGACGGCCGCGACGAGCTCCTGCGTGTACGGGTGCCGGGGCGACCGCAGCACCTGCCCGACGGGGCCCTGCTCGACGATGCGGCCCTCGTGCATGACGGCGACGCGGTCGGCGAGGTGCGAGACGAGCCCCACGTCGTGCGAGACGACCAGCAGGCTCAGCCCCAGCTCGGACCGGAGCTCGCGCAGCAGCTCGAGCACCTGGGCGCGCACCGCGACGTCGAGGGCGCTCATCGGCTCGTCGCCGACGAGCAGGTCCGGACCGTGCACGACGGCACGCGCGAGGGCGACGCGCTGCCGCTGCCCGCCGCTGAACTCGTGCGGCCAGCGCTGCGCGGCGTCGGCGTCGAGCCCCACGCGGCGCAGCACGTCGGCGACGAGCGCCGCGTGGTCGCCCGGCAGGCGCAGGGCCCGCAGCGGCTCGGCGACGCTGTCGCCCACGCGCATCCGCGGGTCGAGCGAAGCGTACGGGTCCTGCAGCACGACGCCGGTGCGGCGACGCAGCCACCGGAGTCCCGACGACCGCCCGGCGCGCACCTCGCGCCCGTCGAGGGTCACCGTGCCGGTCGCCTCGACGGCGGGCGCGTCGAGGGCGAGCAGCGCCCGCACGAGCGTCGACTTGCCCGAGCCGGACTCACCCACGATGGCGACGCTCTCGCCGTGCCCCACGTCGAGGTCGGCGTCGACGACGGCACGGCGGACCGGCCCCGGCGTGAAGGGCGAGGTGCGGGGCAGGCGGTAGGTGCGTCCGACGCCGCGTGCGCTGAGCAGGGGCGTCGCGTCGCCCGTCGGCCCGGGGGACCCGGTCGGCCCGGTGGCCCCGGTCACGACGCGCTCCAGGTGGTGGCGCGGGCGGCGGCGACGAGCCTCCGGCCCGTCTCGCTCGCGGGGGCCCGGAGCAGCTGCTCGACGGGCGCCTGCTCGACGGCGCGGCCGGCGTCGAGCACGACCGCGTGCGTGGCGACCTGCGCGAGCACGGCGAGGTCGTGGGTGACGAAGAGCAGCGAGCTGCCGTCCTCGGCGACCAGGCGACGGAACAGCGCCAGCACGGCCGCCTGGGTCGTCACGTCGAGGGCCGTGGTGGGCTCGTCGGCGAGGACGAGCCCGGGTCGGGTGACGAGGGCCGTCGCGATGCCGACCCGCTGCCGCTGTCCGCCCGACAGCTGGTGCGGGTACGCGTCGACGATGGCGCCGGGGTGGGGCAGCCCGACCTCGCGGGCGGCCTCGACGGCCCGGCGCCGCGCCTCCTGCCGACCGAGCCCCTCGTGCAGGCGCAGCGGCTCGGCGATCTGCCGACCGACCCGCTGCACGGGGTCGAGCGCCGAGCGGGGGTCCTGGAAGACGGTGCCGACGAGCCGGCCGCGCACGCGCGCCAGCTCGCGCTCGGGCAGCCCGACCAGCTCCCGGCCGTCGAGGCGCACGCTGCCGTCGACCGCCGCCCCCTCGGGCACGAGGCCGAGCACGGCCAGCAGGGTCATCGACTTGCCGGAGCCGGAGGCGCCGACGAGCCCGACGCGTCCGCCGTCGGGCACCGAGAAGCTGAGGCCGTCGACGAGGCGTCGGCCGTCGAGCTCCACGACGAGGTCGTGCACGTCGAGCGTCACGGGGCGGTCCCTCCGGTCGGTGCGGCTCCGGCCCGTGCGTCGCCGGGCCCTGCGGCTCCGGACCCTGCGGCGCCGGACCGTGCGCCGTCGCGTCCAGGCCCGCGCCGCGACGTTCCCCGGGACCGGAGGCGCGGGTCGCCGGCGTCGCGCAGGGCGTCGCCGAGCAGGTTGAAGGCCAGGACGGTGAGCGTGATGGCGAGCCCCGGCCAGGCGACGGTCCCGGGGTGGGTGGCGACGAAGGGCTGCAGGTCGCTGAGCAGGCGCCCCCAGGACGGCACGGAGGCCGGGGCCCCGTAGCCGAGGAACGACAGCCCCGCCTCGGCGAGGATCGAGGTAGCCATCGCGAGCGACACCTGCACGACGAGCACCGGCGCGGCGTTGGGCAGCACGTGGCGCCGCAGCACCCCGGCCGTGCCGACCCCGGACGCGCGGGCCGCCAGCACGTAGTCGGTCGTCGCGACGCGGCGGAGCTCTGCCCGGCTCACGCGCGCCACGGCCACGCCGTAGCCGATGCCGACGGCGACGACGACGACGCCGAGGGAGCCGCCGAACACGGCGGCGAGGGCCATCGCGACGAGGATCGTGGGGAACGCCACGAGCACGTCGACGAGGACGACCACGGCCTCCCGCACCCACCGCGCCGTGAGGGCGCCCAGCGCGCCGAGGGCGACGCCGAGCACGACCGCGACGAGGGCGGAGGCCACCGCGACGAGCACGGTCGTGCCGGAGGCGGCCATCACGTAGCTGAGGACGTCACGGCCGATCGCGTCGGTGCCGAACGGGTGCGCCGCGCTCGGCCCCTGCCAGGCGGAGTACGGGTCGGCGCGGAACGGGTCCTGCGGCGTCCACCACCGGCTCACGACGGCGGCCACGACGACGAGCGCGAGCCACCCGGCGGCGAACGCGCCCTGCGGCCGGCGCAGCACCTCGCGGAGCACGGTCACGGCGTCCGCTCCCGCAGCCGAGGGTCGAGCGTCCGGTGCACGACGTCGACGACGGCGCCGACGACGAGGACGAGCCCGGTGAGGGCGAGGAGCTCGCCCTGCACCTTGGTGAGGTCGCGGCGCCCGACGTCGGCCACGAGCATCCTGCCCACGCCCGGCAGCGCGAAGAGCTGCTCGACGAGGACGGCGCCGACGAGCAGGCCGGCGATCTGGAGGCCGAGCACGGAGACGACGCTGAGCAGGACGCCCGGCAGCCCGTGCCGCACGAGCGAGCGCGAGAGGGTGAGCCCGCGGGCGGCGCCGGCGACGACGTGGTCCTCGCGGAGCGCGCCGATCGCGGCGGAGCGGGTGAACCGCAGGAGCACGGCTCCCTCGACGAGGCCGATGGTGAGCGCGGGCAGCACGAGCGAGCGCAGGGCCCGCGCCGGGTCGGCCCAGCCGTCGACGGGGAACCCCTGCGTCGGCAGCAGCCGCAGGCCCACCGCGAGCACCCCGATGAGCAGCATGCCCATCCACACGGCGGGCACCGCCGCCACGAACTGCGAGGCCGCGCTGACGGCGACCCCCGAGGGCCGGCGGTGCCGGAGCGCGGCGACGACGCCGAGCGGGACGCCCACGACGAGCCCCACGACGAGGGCGAGGCCCGCGAGGGGCAGGGTCACGGCGAGCTTGTCGAGCACCTCGGACGCCACGGGCGTGCCCGTGACGAGCGAGGTGCCGAGGTCTCCGCGCAGCAGGCCGCCGATCCAGTCGAGGTACTGCACGGGCAGCGGCCGGTCGAGCCCGAGCTGCTCGCGCAGCCCGGCCACCTGGGCGGGGGTGCCCTCGGTGCCGGCGATGACCTGGGCGACGTCGCCCGGCAGGAGGCGCAGGGTCGCGAAGATCAGGACGCTCGCCAGGAGCAGGCCGACGACGAGCAGCAGCGCGCGGCCGAGCACGAACCGGGTCACGCGCTCTTCGTCACCCTCGTGAGGTCGAGGCGGGCGGTCGTGGACTCGGTGGGGAACCCCCCGATCCCGTCGCGGACGGCCGTGAGCGCCGTCGCGGTGTACAGCCACTCGGCGGGGGCGTCCTCGGAGACGATCCGGGCGGCGCGGGCGAGGGCGTCGTCGACGGCCGCGGGGTCGGTGGCGGCGAGCGACTCGGCGTACAGCGCCTGCACCTCGGGGCTGTCGTAGCCCCAGTAGTAGTCGGGGTCGGCCCAGTTCGCGAAGTCGTGCGCCTCGGCGTGGTTGACCATGCTCAGCTCGAAGTCGTGGTCCTGGTACACCTGCTGCAGCCAGGTGGCGAACTCGACCTGCCGCACCTCGAGGGTGACGCCCACGTCGGCCAGCTGCGAGGTGAGCACGTCGCCGATCGCCGACGGGTACACGTTCGCCACGGTCAGGGTGAGGTCGAGGTCGGTCGCGCCGGCCTCCTCGAGGAGGGCCCGGGCCGCGTCGGGGTCGTACGCGTCGACGTCGGTGAGGTCCTCGTGGCCGGGGTCGAGCTCGGGGATCGGGCCCCCCTGCGGCACGGCGGCGCCCCCCACGGCCGCGATGACCGCGTCGTCGTCGATCGCCATCCGCAGCGCGCGCCGCACGCGTTCGTCGGTGAACGGCTCGACCGCATTGTTGAAGGCGAGCGTGTACTTGTCGGTCGTGCGCCCCTCCTCGACCGTGACGCCCTCGACGCCGTCGAGCTGCGGGCGCAGGGTGGCGTCGACGGAGGTCTGCACGTCGACGTCGCCCGAGATCGTGGCGTTGATCGCCGCGGAGCGGTCGGTGACGTACCGGAAGGTGATCCCGGCGACGCCGGCGGGCTCGCCCCAGGCGTCGTCGACGCGCGCGAGCTGCAGCGAGTCGCCCTGGTTCCAGCGGGCGACCTCGAACGGGCCGGTGCCGTTCGACGTCGTGGAGCGGTCGTTCGTGGCGTCCTGCTCGAGCACGAGCCCGGCGCGGCCGGCGAGCGCCCAGAGCAGCGAGGAGTCGGGGCGCGACAGGGTGACGACGACGGTGGCGGGGTCGGGGCTCGTGACCGACTGCACGGCGGCGAGGTCGTCGTGGCCGACGTAGGTGTCGTCCTCGGCGACCTGCTGGAGCGACCACACGACGTCGTCGGCGGTCATGGCGTCGCCCGTGCCCGCGAAGGTCACCCCGTCGCGCAGCGTGAAGGTCCAGGTGAGCCCGTCGTCGCTCACCTCGTGCCCGGTGGCCAGCACGTCGACGATCTCGGCGTCGGGGGTGCGGCCCACCAGCCCCTGGTAGACGTTGTCGATCAGCACCTGCTCCACGGCGATGCCCGACGTGGTGCGGACGTCGAGGCTCACCGGCTCGAGCACGAGCCCGACGGTGAGCGTCGCGTCGGGGTCGGGGGTGCCGGAGGCGCCGCCTGCGTCGGGCGCGGAGGTGCAGGCACCGAGCCCGAGCACGAGGGAGCCCGCGAGGGCGAGGGCGGCAGCGGCGGAGGGGGCAGGGCGCACCGAGGGGCCTTCCGGTCTGGGCGTGACGCGCGTCACGGCTTCGTGGTCCCGGGGCGGGCCCGGGCTGCGGTCGGGGTGCCCGGGTCGCTGCCGGACCCGGGGGAGTGCCCTCACCGCGTCGCTGGTGGACGAGGTCGGGCCCCTGTGCCGCCGGTCGCTGCCGGACCGACGGACGACGAGAACCTACCACCTGGAGGGGGACGACCGTCGGGGTGGTGGCCTGAGGGCAGGCTCACCTAAGCTCGGCGCTGATGTTCCTCGACACCCCGCAGCCGCCGCTGCCCGCCGACGCCCTGCGCGTGCTCTTCGTCGGCGACGCCACGGCGGTCGACGACCTCCGGGGTGCGCTGTCGGCTCTGCCGATCTGCGCCCGCGGCCAGGTCTTCGTCGAGGTCGACGACGCCTCCCAGGTGGTGCCCCTCGCGGCTCCCGGCCGGGTGTCGGTGACCTGGCTGGCCCGGGACGTGCGCAGCGGGGCGGTCGGCAGCGGGGGCTCCTGCGCCCCGGGCGAGGCGGCGGAGCGCGCCACGCGGGCCTGGCTCGCCGAGATGTACCTCGACGTCGAGGCGCTCGCGGCGGGGGAGCACCTCATCTGGATCGGCGGCCCCGAGGCCTTCGCCTGGGAGCTGCGGCACGACCTGCGGGCCGTGCACGGGCCCCTCGTGCTCGACGCCGCGCCCGAGTAGCTCGACGTCGAGCGACGTCGGGCGACGCCCCGTCGACGCTCAGGTCAGGTAAGGCTAAGCTGACCTCGTGCTCACGCAGACCCGCCCGGCCCCCGTCGCCGCGAAGCCCGCCCACCGGTCCTACCGAGTGGTCGTCAGCCGGGTGCGGCGCCTCAGCCCGTCGTTCGTGCGCCTGACCTTCACCGGCCCCGACCTCGGCGACTTCGGCACCGACGGGCTCGACCAGCGCATCAAGCTCGTCCTGCCCCTCCCCGGCACGGGCTACGCCACCTGGCCCGAGGGTGAGTGGTGGCAGGCATGGCGCGAGCTGCCGGCCGAGCAGCAGAACCCCTTCCGCACCTACACGGCCAGGGCGGTCCGCCCGGCGGTCCGTGAGGTCGACGTCGACTTCGTGCTGCACGGCGACGCGGGTCCCGCGTCGGCCTGGGCCACCGCCGCGCGGGTCGGCGACGAGGTCGTCCTCGTGGGCCCGGACGCCACGAGCGGCGTCAGCCGCAGCGGGGTCGAGTGGAACCCGGGCGACGCCGGCACCGTCCTGCTCGCCGGCGACGAGACGGCTGTCCCGGCCATCAGCTCCATCGTCGAGCAGCTGCCGCGCGACGCGCGGGGCTGCGTCTTCCTCGAGGTGCCCACGCCCGGCGACGTCCTCCAGCTCGACGCCCCCGAGGGCGTGACCGTGCACTGGTGCGCGCGCTCCGAGTCCCGCGCCGGGCACGGCGAGCGGCTCGTCGAAGCCGTGCGCGGCTGGACGGCCCGCTACGTGACCGCTTGGCACCGGGGCGTGGACGTGGTCGACGTCGACATCGACCACGACATCCTCTGGGAGGTCCCCGCCGGAGCCGACCGTCACGGCGCGGGCATCGACGGCGAGCTCTACGCGTGGCTCGCGGGCGAGGCCCAGGCCATCAAGACCCTCCGGCGCTTCCTGGTCAGCGAGGTCGGGATCGACCGTCGCCAGGTCGCCTTCATGGGCTACTGGCGGGTCGGCAAGGCCGAGGGCTGAGCCGGACCACGCCGAGCGCACGCCCGCGACGCGGGTCGTCCGCCGTGGCCGTCCCGAGCCCACCGTCCAGGAGGCGGGGGCCGGCGCGTGCTCAGCGTCGCGCGTAGCCGCCGTCGACGAGCCCGGCCTCGACCTCGAAGCGGTTGCGCGACGGGTCCCTCCCGGCGAGCTGGTAGAGCAGCGGCAGGAGGAGCCCGTACCGCTGCCACTGCCGCACGTGCACCTGCTCGTGCCGCAGGACGGCGGGTCCGTCGTTGTCGCGGGTGAGGTAGACGCGCCCCACGCAGGTGCCGCCCCGCCCGAACGCCCAGCGGGGCAGGCCGCGGCAGACGAGGAGCTCGCCCTCCCGCCGGACCCGGCCCACGCTGAGCGGCACCCCGACCAGCAGGCCGACGGCGGTCGCCACCGCGCAGCCGGCCCGCGAGACGGGGGAGTCGAGCAGGGGGTTCCTCACGGACGGCCGTAGGAGTCGAGCAGTCGCAGCCAGACCTCGCTGACCGTGGGGTAGGCCGGGACCGCGTGCCAGAGCCGGTCGATCGGCACCTCGCCGACGACCGCCACGGTCGCCGACTGCAGCAGCTCGGCCACCTCGGGGCCGACGAAGGTCGCGCCGACGATGACGCCGCGGGCCTCGTCGACGACGATGCGGGCCCGCCCGACGTAGGAGTCCGACTGGAGGGCGCTCCCGGCCACGGCGGCCAGGTCGTGGTCGACGACGCGGACGTCGATGCCGCGTTCACGGGCCTTCTCCTCGGTGAGGCCGACGCTCGCGACCTCCGGGTCGCTGAAGGTGACCTGCGGCACCGCGGCGTCGTCGGCGGTCGCGACATGGGCACCCCACGGCTGGGTCTTGAGCTCCTCGCCACGGGCACGGGCCGCGATGACCTCGCCGGCGGCGCGGGCCTGGTACTTGCCCTGGTGGGTGAGCAGCGCACGGCCGTTCACGTCGCCGACGCCGTACAGCCAGTCGGTGCCGTGCACGAGGAGGGTGTCGTCCACCTGCAGCGGGCCGTCGGTGGGGACCCCGACCGTCTCCAGGCCGAGGTCGCGCACGCGGGGGGCGCGACCGGTGGCGACGAGGATCTCGTCGGCGACGACCGTGCTGCCGTCGTCGAGGGTCACCTCGACGGTGTCGTGCTCGGTGCGGAGGACGTTCGTCGGGCTCGTGCCGACCCGGACGTCGACCCCGCGCTCGCGGAGGGCGTCGCCCACGAGCTCCCCGGCGAAGGGCTCCATGCCGCCGAGGAGGCCGCTGCGCGCGACGAGGGTGACGACGGTGCCGAAGGAGCGGTAGGCCGTGGCCATCTCGACGGCGACGACGCCGCCGCCGACGACCACGAGGCTCTGCGGCACCTCCTCCGCGCTGGTCGCCTCGCGGCTCGTCCAGGGGCGGGCGTCGCGGAGGCCGGGCACGTCGGGCACGACGGCCTCGGAGCCGGTCGCCGCCACCACGGCGTGCGTGGCCGTGTAGACGGTGTCGCCCACCGTGACCTCCTTGACGCCCGTGATCGTCGCGTGTCCGCGGAGCAGGTCGATGCCGGTCGACTCCACCCACTGCACCTGGGAGGAGTCGTCGAAGCCGCTGGTGAAGGAGTCGCGGCGGCGGAGGACGGCCGCGACGTCGAGTTCGCCCGTCACGGCCTCGGCCGCGCCGGGCACCGCCTTCGCGGCGCGGAGGGCCGCGCCGCTGCGCAGGAGCGCCTTCGAGGGCATGCACGCCCAGTAGGAGCACTCGCCGCCCACGAGCTCGGACTCCACGAGGGCGACCCGGAGGCCGTTCCTCGTCGCGTAGTCCGCCACGTTCTCGCCGACCGCGCCGGCTCCGATCACGATGAGGTCATAGGTCGTCGTCATGGTGCAGAACGTACTCGCGACAGGGTCGGAGGGCCTGAGCCGGCCGAGCGGTTCGCCGGCTGGACATCTGCTGGACGGGGGACGCCGCCGCGGCGTACGGTCTGCGACAGGGACCCCCGGGTCCCGCACCTGACCGCCGACGAAGGGAGTTCCCATGGGACTGGACGACAAGATCAAGAACGCTGCCCAGGACATCGCAGGCAAGGCCAAGGAGGCGATCGGCGACCGCAAGGACGACGACTCGCTCCGCGCCGAGGGTCAGAAGGACCAGACCGCCGCCTCGGCCAAGAAGGCCGGCGAGGACGTCAAGGACGTCTTCAAGTAAGCACGCGATCCGCACGCGTTCGAGAGGCCCGTCCCCGCTGGTGGGGGCGGGCCTCTCCGCGTGCCCGGGACGTCCCGGCGCTGGTGCCGTCGGCGGTGGCGGGGTCCCGTCGGCGACCCGTGCCGGTCGTGGAGGTCAGCGCCCGGTCCACTCCGGCGCCGCCCGGCGGGCCGCCGCCTCGGCACCGCGGCGGGCGTCGTCGGTAGCGAGCAGCCGCACGAGCTCCGGCTGCAGCCGGGCCTCGGCCGCGGCCTCGCCCTCGCGTGCCGCGAGCCGGGCCGAGGCCAGGGTCGCCTGCACGGCGAGGGGAGCCTGGGCCGCGATGCGGGCGGCCAGCTCCGACGCCCGGCCGAGGACGAGCTCGTCGTCGACGACCTCCTGGACGAGGCCGATCCGGAGGGCCTCGTCCGCGTCGAACCGGTCGCCCGTGAGCAACCAGCGCATGGCGTCGCCCCAGCCGACGCGTCGGGGCAGCCGGGCGGTCGCGCCGCCGAAGGGCAGGATGCCCCGGCTCACCTCGAGCTGGGCGAACGAGGCCGATCGACCGGCGACGACGACGTCGGCCGCGAGGGCCAGCTCGACGCCGAGCGTGAAGCACGTGCCGCGCACCGCGACGACGACGGGCTTCGAGACGGAGCTGCCGTCGACGCGCCACGGGTCGACGCCGCCCTCGGGGACGACGCGGAGGCCGTCCGCCGTCACCGCCGGGACGACGTCGGCGAGGTCGAGCCCCGCGGTGAAGTGGTCGCCGATCGCGTGCACGAGGCCGACCCGCAGCTCGGGGTCGCGGTCGAGCACGCCGTAGGCGAGCGCCAGCTCGTGGAGCATCCGCAGGTCGGCGGCGTTGCGCTTCTCGGGGCGGTCGAGCCCGATGCGGAGGACGTGGCCGTCGCGCTCGACCAGGACGCGCCTCCGGTCGTCGCTCATCGCGAGAGCGCGCCGACGACGCGGAGGATCGTGCCGAGGTCGTCGCCCGCGGCGTCGGCGTCGGCCGGCGCGAAGGCGCAGACGCCGGCGCCGACGAGGGGCCAGCGCTGCCGGAGGGCGGTGATGGAGGCGACGAGGACGCCCGGCTCGAGCCCGAACGGCTGCGGGTCGAGCAGCCCGCGGAAGGTGGCGGGGTCGAGGACGTCGAGGTCGACGTGCACGTAGACGTCGGTGGCGCCGGTCGCCTCGACCGCCTCGACCAGCTCGTCGGGCGAGAAGTCGAGCGCCGAGACGGCGGCGACGTCGCGCTGCTCGGCCCAGGAGTCCTCGTCGTCGTCCCAGGAGCGCACGCCCGCGAGGACGACGCGCGAGGCGGGCACCCCCGGGCGGTCGCTGCGCAGCGGCTCCGGCACGTCGTCGGGCTCGTCGACGAGGGCGCGCAGGACGCTGCCCGCGAAGGCCGGGTCGTCGGTGGTCGCGGGGTCGCGGAGCGCCGGCCTGGCCGAGAACCAGACGACCGCCGTGCCCGGGGTGAGCGCACGGCGGACGGCGGCGAGCTCCACCCCGCAGTCGCCGCCGACGACCACGGCGGGGGAGCCGTCCACCCGGAGCGCGCGGTCGACCTGGTCGGCGATGGTGAGGACGCTCGAGAGCCGCGGCACGCGGGTCCCCAGGGCGTCCCCGGCACCGACGGGCACCTCCACCAGCGTGGTCGCGGACGAGGGCAGGTCGCCGAAGACGGCGTGGGCCCCGTCGGCCAGCCTCATGGCTCGCGACGACCCGGACCCCTGCCACTGCGGCACCACGACGAACCTCACGCGCTCATCCTGGCACCGACGGGGCGCGGACGACAGGGCCCAGGTCGTGGCCGCCCGCCGGGCCCGCTCCGCCGGCGGGGCCGCCCCGGCCGGCGTCGGCGCCGCCGTCGCCCCAGCTCCAGGGCCTGCTCAGCAGTGTGACGGCCCGCTCGAGCGGACCGCGCCCGAGCCAGCGGCGCCAGGCCACGGACCAGGCGAGGGTGAGCACGACCGCGGCGACCAGCCAGCCGAGGGGCAGCCCGTACCCGCCGCCCTGGGCGCGGTGCAGGGCGAACAGGGGCGCGGTGAGCAGGAGGTGCGCCGTGTAGACCGTGAGGGGCTGGGCGCCCGTCGCGGCGAGCGGCGACAGGGCCGTCCGCGCGATCCGGCCGACGCGGCGGCGGGACGCGTCGGTCACCGCGAGCAGCAGCCCGAGCACGGCGAGCGCGACGCCGCCCGAGCCGACGAGCTCGGCCGGCGCGCCTCCGTGCGCCTCGGGGTCGAGGGCGGCGAGGTCGGCCGCGCCCGGGAGCGCGCGGGCCCCGTAGCCCACGACGGCGGCGAGCGACCCGCCGACCACGAGCGCGAGCTGGGTGCTCCTCCGGGACAGGTCGCTGCGGGCGGCCACGAGCCCGGCGCAGAGGAACGGCAGCCAGACCAGGGCGGGGTAGGCGCCCACGAGCAGGGCGCCCTGCAGGAGCCCGCCGAGGCCGTCCGCCGTCGCGTCGCCCCAGGCGTCGACCGGCACCGTCGAGGCCGCCCAGGGCGCCACGACGACGAGCGCGGCGCCCACGAGGGCCACCACGGCCCTCGGCGCGCGCAGCAGCGGCAGCAGCAGGAGGAACATCACGCCGTAGTACGGCAGGATCACGAGCACGTACGGGTTCCACGCCTGCAGGACGACGCCGAGCAGCACCAGCAGGCCCGCCCGGAGGGCGATCGACGCGCCGAGCCGGGGCCACGCCGGGCCGGGGGCCCGTCGCGCGCCCCCGGTGGCGAGGCCCAGCGAGACCCCGGCCAGCGTGGCGAAGAGGATCGCGCTCCGCCCGTCGAAGACCCGCTCGTCGAGCAGCTCGCGGGGCCACATGTGGGCGGCGAACATGCCGAGCACGGCGAGGCCGCGCGCGACGTCGACGCCCACGAGGCGACCGGCGAGCGCCGGGGGCCCGGTGCGGGCCCCCGGCGGACGCTCCGGCCGCCCGGTCGTCACCGGTCGAGCGCGCCGTGCTTGAGCGCGGCCAGCCGGGCCTCGACCTCGGTCTGCTGGTCGAGGTCCTCGAGCCCCTGGAACTGCGCGTCGAGCGACGACGCCGCGAGCTCCTGCCGGCCGATGACCTTGGCCTCCTCGCGGCGGATCTTCTCCTCGAAGCGGCTGAGCTCGCTCGTCGGGTCGGTGACGTCGATGGCGCCCAGGGCGTCGGCGACCTTGGTCTGCGCGTCGGCCGTGCGCGACCGCGCGACGAGCTCGTTGCGCTTCGACCGGAGCTGCTCGAGCTTCTGGCGCATGCCCTCGAGGCCGGACTTGAGCTTGTCGACGACCTCGGTCTGGGCCGCGATGGTGGGCTCGGCCGAGCGCGCCTCCTGCTCGCTGGCGATCTGCTTGCCGAGGGCGACGCGGGCGAGCGCGTCGAACTTGTCGGCGTCGGCGGCGGCACCGGAGGTGCGCAGCTCGTCCGCCTTGCGGCTCGCGGCGAGCGCCTTCCGCTCCCAGTCGGCCGCGGCGGAGACGTCCTCGGCGTGGTCCTGCTCGAGCAGGCGCAGGTTGCCGATGGTCGTGGCGACGGCGGCCTCGGCCTCGGAGATGCTCGACGTGTAGTCGCGCACCATCTGGTCGAGCATCTTCTCCGGGTCCTCGGCCTGGTCGAGCAGGGCGTTGACGTTCGCCCGGGCGAGCTGGGCGACGCGTCCGAAGATCGACTGCTTGGTCATGGTGGTCCTTCCGTCGTGGTCGTGCTGATCATGTCGCGGTGTGGTCGTGTCGTGGGGTGGTCGTGTCGTGCCGTGCCGCGTGGTGCCCGGGCGGGCTCGGCCGGCGCCGTCGGCGCGGCGGGTCAGAAGCGGCCGCCGCCGGAGCTGAAGCCGCCTCCGCCGCCGCCTCCTCCGAAGCCACCGCCTCCGCCACCGAAGCCGCCTCCACCTCCGAAGCCGCCTCCGCCGCCGAAGCCGCCGCCGCGACCGCCGAGCATCCCGCCGATGACGAGGCCCGTGACGATGCCGCCCAGGTCGGCCCCGGCGGAGCCCCGCCCGTAGCCGGGCCGTCCGAAGGGGCCCATCTGCTGGTAGGCGCCCACCTGGGCGTCGGCCTCGGCGGCCGCGCGGTCGGCGAGCTCGTTGGCCTGGTGCGCCTCGATGAGCGCTCGGTCGAGGTCGGAGGGCGCGAGGGCGAGGGCGGCCCGGAGGTGGCGCTCGGCCTCCGAGAGGCGCGTCCGCGGTTCGGGGCCGATCCCACCGCGCCGGGTCTCGACGAAGTCGCGGGCCGAGTCGATCTTCGAGCGCGCAGACATCAGGGCCTGGTCGAGCGCGGCCTGGGCGCGGCGGCGGCGCTCCTGGGCGTCGCGGACGCGGGCCAGCGCGTCGTCGATGCGCGTGTTGGCGCGCTCCAGCTGGGCGAGCACGGCCAGCGGGTCGTCGCGCTGCGCCTCGGCGAGGGCCACGGCGGCGCGAGCGGTCGCGACGCTGCTGGCGACGTCGACGCCCTCGGGCACCTGCTCGGGGGCGAGGGCGGAGGCGCGGTCGACGTCGGCGCGGAGGTCGGCGGCGAGCGCGGCGATGGACGAACCGGCGGTGCGCAGGCGCTCGGCGGCTCCGTCGACGGCGCCGAGCAGCTGGTCGACCTGAGCGAGGGCCTGCCGGACGGCCTTGACGCCGGCGACCGCGTCGGCCTTCTCGTCGGCGGCGACGTGCGCCTCGAGCCGCTCGTGCGACTCCTCGGCGAAGTCGAGCAGGCGCTCGGCCTGCTCTGCGTTGCCCGAGACCGACCTCACGGCCGAGGGGGAGTAGGTGGTGGACAGCGACGACAGCAGCTCCGTCGCACGGCGGACGCGGGCCCGCCGTGACGCGACCTCGCCGGGCAGGGCCCGCACGTCGCGCCCGACGCTGGCCTCGGCGGCGCGCATGGCGTCGAAGGCGTCGGACTGCTCGTCGACGGTGGCACCGGCCGCCTCGCAGAGCTCGACGATCTCGTCGACCCACTGCCGCCGCTGCTCGGGCGTGTCCGGGATCGAGTCGTCGAGGGCCTGCTGGCGCTCGAAGGCCTTCCGGGCCTGGTCCCTGGCCTCGGCGAGCGCCGTCACGTAGGGCTGCACGACGTCCTCGCCGAACTGGGCCGCGGCGAAGCCGAGCTCCTGCTGGCCGGTGGTCAGCTCGTCGTCCAGGCGCACGAGCAGCGCGGCGGCCCGCGCGGCGCGGGCGTCGAGCTCCGCCTGGTCCGCGGCCTCCTGCCGGCGCCGTCGTCGACTGCGCACGGTGAGCACGACCACCCCCACGACGATCACCACGAGCACCACGACGAGAGCGGCCCAGAGCAGCCAGCTGAGGTCGGCCGGCGCGGTCTCGTCGCGGATGCCGTCGGCGAGGGCGAGGGCCGCACCGGCCCAGTCGGACTCGGCGAGCCGGGGGACGACCACCTCGGTCTCGAGCCGCTCGCGGTCGGCCTCGTCGATCGGCCCGCCCGCGGTGGTGCCGAGGCTGTAGAGGCGGTCGTCGACGGCGACCGAGAGGAGGACGTCGTCGGTGCCGAGCTGGTTGATCCGTGCGGTCTCCGCGGCCCACTCGGACCGGTCGGCGGGGTCCGTGAAGGAGTCGACGTAGACCACGAAGAGGCCGGTGCCGGTGCCCGTGAGGTCCTGCAGGGCGTCGCTGACCTCCTGCTCCTGGGCCGCGTCCAGCACGCCCGCCTGGTCGACGACGTACGCGCCCTCCAGCTCGACGGGCTCGGTCGCCGAGGCCGCCTGCGCGCCTCCTGCACCGAGCAGCGCCGCCGCCACGAGCGCGACGGCGGTCGCCCCGATCCGTCCCTGTCGACCCTCGTGCCTCGTCCGCACCGTGCTCCCCTCGTCGTTGCGGCGGAGCCTACCAACGCGGCTCGCGGCGGGGTCAGCCCGCGAAGAGCAGGACGATGCTGGCGACCGCGCAGACGGCGCCGACGACGACCAGGACCAGTCCCGCCGTGCGCAGCGCACGCCCGTCGTCCGCGGGCGGGTCCGTCCGTGCCCGCCAGGGCCGGTCCGGGTGGAAGTGCAGCACGACCTCGGTCTCGACCGGGGTCGCGACGCTCCAGCCGTGCAGCTCGGCCTCGTGCAGCTCGCCCTCGTGGTCCATGTAGCGCACGGTGGCGGACCGCGCCCAGGCGGGAGGGTCGATGACGACCGAGACGGTCTCGTGGTGCTGCCGCCCCCTGCTGCGCAGCGCCGCGCCGATCAGCAGCAGCGGCGTGCCGACGACGAACCCGAACCAGCCGAAGAGCTCGACGATCGTGGCGAGGGCGGCGAGACGGTCGGGCACGGACCGATGGTAACGGCCTCCCGGACCCGTGCCGGCCGCGGCACCGACCGGCTCCGACGCCCTCCTAGACTCGTGCTGCCCGACGGGCGGGCCGTGCGGCCCGACGAGGGCCCCGCCACCGAGGAGGCCGACGCTGAGCACGCCACCGCCAGCCGCCGACGTCGGGGGTCGCCCCGCCGGCGCGGCCGTCCCGGCACCCCTCGTCGCGGTCGCCGCCATCGTCTCGGTCCAGTTCGGCAGCGCTCTCGCCCGCACGCACTTCGACGAGGTCGGCGCCACCGGGGCCGCGGCCCTTCGCCTGGGACTGGGCGCGCTCCTCCTGCTCGCCGTGTTCCGTCCGCGGGTGCGTCGCTGGTCCGGCCGCACCTGGCTGGGCGTGGTGGTCCTCGGGCTGGCCCTGGCGGGGATGAACTCCCTCATCTACCTCGCGATCGACCGCGTGCCGCTCGGCGTGGCCGTGACCCTGGAGTTCCTGGGCCCGCTCGCCGTGGCGCTCGTGCAGACCCGCAGGCTCGTGGACGCGGCCTGGGCGCTGCTCGCCTTCGCGGGCGTCCTCGTGCTGGGCCTCGACCCGAGCGGTGCCCTGCCGGTCGAGGGCGTCCTCCTCGCGCTCGGCGCGGGCGCTTTCTGGGCCCTCTACATCGTGGCGAACGCGGCGCTCGGCCGGTCGGAGGCGCCGCTGCAGGGGCTCAGCGCCTCCATGGCCGTGGCCGCCCTCGTCGTCGTGCCCTTCGGGGCGGCCGACGCCGTCGCCGCTGTGCGCGTCGACCCGGGCGTCCTCGCGGTCTTCGCCGTGGTGGCCGTGCTCACCTCCGCCCTGCCGTACGCCCTCGAGAACCTCGCGCTGCGACGGCTCGCGACGCGGGTCTTCGGCGTGCTCTCGAGCCTGGGGCCGGCCGTCGCGGCGCTCGCCGGGCTCGTCGTCCTGGGGCAGGCGCTCGGGGCCCGCGAGCTCGTCGCCCTCGCGCTCGTGTCGGTCGCGAGCGTCGGCGTCACGGTCGCGTCCGGGCGGGGCAGGCCGGGGCGGCTCCTGCCCGTCGACCCGCCCGCTGCGTGATCCGGACGGCCTGGGAACCCGTCCCCCGTCCACGGGGTACAGTCCGGGGTACGGCGCGCAGAGGCGCCGGAGCGCTGCAGCAAGGAGGAACACCATGGGTGCTGTTCTGGAACGTTCGTCCCGGGCCGAGGTCGTGCCCCTCGGCGACGGGTACCACCGGGTCTCGACCCCGACGGCCGGCGTCATCGGCTTCGTCCGCGAGACCGACGACCGCTACGAGGTCCTGCGGGGCCGGTCGAGGTCGGCCACGCGTGCCGAGGGTGCGTACCGCAGCCTCGACGTCGCGGTCATCGCCCTCACCTACTCGTGAGCGCACGTCCCTGAGGTCGCCGCCCCTCCCCGGAGGGGTGGCGAAGCACGACGAAGGCCCCGCCTCGGCGGGGCCTTCTCTCGTGTGCCCCCAGAAGGATTCGAACCTTCGCCCCTGCCTCCGGAGGGCAGTGCTCTATCCCCTGAGCTATGGGGGCCCTGGGACTCGTCCAGGGTAGCAGCCCGGCGACGGCCGACCCGACACCGCCGGCCGCACGGGTGCACGCCTCGTCGCGCAGGAGTCGGGCAGCCGGCCCGCCCCCGGGCCAGGCTCGGGTGCATGACCGACCCCGACGTCTCCTTCCGCGACCTGGTGCACCGCGCGCGCCGCCCCGAGCCCGACCCCGCTCCTGTCGACGTGGACTCCGCCCCGGAGGACCCCCGGCGCCTCGTCCTCGACTGGTTCGCCGACGCGGTCGAGGCGGGCGTCGCGCAGCCGCAGGCCGCCGTGCTCGCGACCGTCTCGACGCGGGGCGGCGCCGCCGCCCGCGTCGTGCTCGTCAAGGACGTCGACGACGACGTCGCCTTCTCGTTCTCGACGTCGGCCGACAGCCCGAAGGGCCGCGACGTCGCGGCCGAGCCGCGGGTCGCCCTCACCTTCTCGTGGCCCGACCGCGGTCGGCAGGTGCGCGTCGTCGGCGCGGTCGAGGGCAGCCCCCGCGACGTGGTGGAGGCCGACTTCAGGCACCGCCACCCCGAGACCCGCGCGGCGGCGATCGCCGTGCGGCAGAGCGACCCGGTCCCCGGCGCCGACGTGCTCGAGCCGCGGCTCGACGAGGCCCGCGCGCGGCTCGACGCCGACCCCGACCTCGTGCCCGACGACTGGCGGGTGCTCCGCGTCGTCCCGACGACCGTGGAGTTCTGGCAGGGCACGACCGGCCGCGACCAGGTCCGCGTCGAGTACCGTCGCGCCGCACCGGGCGAGGGCTGGAGCCGCACCGCGCTCTGGCCCTGACGAGACGGTCGACGCCTCCTGCTCCGCCCGGTCCGCGCCTCCTGACTCGTCCGTCCGCGTCACGCCGCGTCACGGAGCTCGCGGCCCGTGTCGTCGCGCGGCAGGCTGGTGCCGTGTCCAGTCGTCCCGTCCCTCGCCTCGCCGTCGTCGAGGTGACCCGCAGCCGCCCGCACGCCCCGGGCTACCACGCGTACGTCGACGGGATGAACGGCAGGATGCTCGAGGCCGTCCGTCGGCGCGGCTGGGCCGGCGAGCGCCACGCGGCCGGCGACCTCGGCCGCTCCGGGCTGCTCCGCCTCACCGACGACGCCGAGGCGATCGTCGTGGTCGGCGGCGAGGACCTCTCGCCGGTGCTCTGGGGCGGTCCGGCCGGGCACCCGCACGAGGGCCGTCACCACGAGGCCGCCGACGAGGCGCAGCTCGCCCTCGTCGAGCGTGCGCTCCGCCGGGGGACGCCCCTGCTGGGCGTCTGCCGGGGCCACCAGCTGCTCGCCGTCGCGACCGGGGGCACGCTCGTGCCGCACCTGGACGACCTCGGGGGCGACGTCCTGCACCGGACCCCGGGCGCGCCTCCGGAGCGCCTCATGCACCGGCACGCCGTCGACCTCGCCGCCGGCAGTCGGCTGAGGGCCGCCCTCGGCGCTCGCCCCTCGGTGCAGAGCGCCCACCACCAGGCCGTGGACCGCGTCGGCGCCGACCTCGTCGTGACGGGCCGGGCCCCCGACGGCGTGGTCGAGGCCGTCGAGCACCGCACGCTGCCCGTCGTCGGCGTGCAGTGGCACCCGGAGGACCGGGGCGCGCCCGCCGGCCAGCTGTCGGCCGTCCTCGACCTCGTCGCGCCGCGCACCTCCGCCGCGCGCGCGGCGGTCGGCGCGCAGGACCGCGTCGCCGCCTAGGGGCGCTCGGCGGCCAGGGCGGCGAGGGCGGCGGCGACGACGGGCTCGGCGTCACCGGGCTCGACGAAGGCCTCCGAGCTCGCCACGACCCACCAGGGCGGCCCGACGGCCTCGGCCGTGCCGGAGCCGCCGGTGCGCTCGAAGTAGCCCTCGACGCCGTACGTCGGCACGGCGGTGCTCGTCGTGACGAGGCCGTTGGCGATCCGGTCGAGGCTCTCGGCGTCCGGCTCCGCCACGGCGACCGTCATCTCGACGCCGCCGTCGGCGACGTACCGGCAGACCGTGCCGTCGAGGTCCGCGACGCGGACGACGTCCGCGGGGAGGTCGTCCGCGGCCCCGGCGTCGGCGACGGCCAGGCCGGGCCAGAGGGGCAGCACGGCGTCGGGGTCGACGAGCGCCGAGCAGGGCACCTCGAGCGGGGTCCCGGCGAGCCCGGGGGCCGTGGGCGCGGTGGGGGAGGGAGCCGGGTCCGACGTGGGGGAACAGCCGGCGAGCGTCGCCAGCGCGAGGCCGACGAGGGCGACGCGGAGCACGGGAGCGGTCGTCCTGCGGCGCGGTGTCATCGCACCATGATGGCGGACCCGGCCGCCGGGCGGCGAGGCGCCGACCGGTAGGATCGTCGACCGTGACCCCCGCTGAACTCTCGTCGTCCCTGCTCGCCGTCGTCCAGGGCGTCCTCGAGCGACGCGGCGCCACCGACGTCGCGGTCGGGCCCGCCGACGTCGTGCTCGAGCGCCCCCGCAACCGCGACCACGGCGACTGGGCGTCCAACGTCGCCATGAAGCTCGCCAAGCGGGCAGGAGCCGCGCCCCGCGACCTCGCGACCGAGATCGCCGCCGAGCTGGCCGGCACCGACGGCGTCGCCGCCGTCGACGTCGCCGGGCCCGGGTTCATCAACGTCACCCTCGAGGCGGCCGCGGCGGGCCTCCTGGCGAGGACCATCGTGGAGCAGGGCGAGGCCTTCGGCCGGGGCGACGCCTACGCCGGGGTCACCGTCGACCTCGAGTTCGTCAGCGCCAACCCCACCGGCCCCATCCACATGGGCGGCGTCCGGTGGGCCGCGGTCGGGGACAGCCTCGCCCGCGTCTTCCAGGCGCAGGGCGCGCTCGTGACCCGCGAGTACTACTTCAACGACCACGGCGGGCAGATCGACCGCTTCGCCCGCAGCCTCCTGGCCAGCGCGCTCGGCGAGCCGACCCCCGAGGACGGCTACGGCGGCCAGTACATCGTCGACATCAAGGACCGCGTGCTCGCCGGCACCGCCGTCGACGTCCTGGCCCTCCCGCGGGAGGAGGCGCAGGAGGTCTTCCGCGCCGCCGGCGTCGACCTCATGTTCGACGACATCAAGACGTCGCTGCACGACTTCGGCGTCGACTTCGACGTGTACTTCCACGAGAACTCGCTGCACGAGTCGCGCGCGGTCGAGCGCGCCGTCGCCCGCCTCCGCGAGCTCGGCCACGTCTACGAGGCCGAGGGCGCCACCTGGCTGCGCACCACGGAGTTCGGCGACGACCGCGACCGCGTCGTGATCAAGAGCGACGGCGAGGCGGCCTACATCGCCGGCGACCTCGCGTACTACCTCGACAAGCGCGAGCGCGGCTTCGAGCGGAACCTCATCATGCTGGGCGCCGACCACCACGGCTACGTGGGCCGCATGATGGCCATGTGCGCCGCCTTCGGCGACGAGCCGGGCGTCAACCTCGAGATCCTCATCGGGCAGATGGTGAACCTCCTGCGCGACGGCGAGCCCGTGCGCATGTCGAAGCGCGCCGGCACCGTCGTGACGATGGAGGACCTCGTCGACGCCGTCGGCGTCGACGCCGGGCGCTACGCGCTCGTGCGCAGCCCCGCCAACAGCTCGATCGACATCGACCTCGACCTCTGGACCCGGCGCACGAACGACAACCCCGTCTTCTACGTGCAGTACGCCCACGCCCGCACCCGGTCGGTGGCGCGCAACGCCGAGGCGGCGGGCGTCACGCGCGACGCCTTCGAGGCCTCCCTGCTCTCCGACCCCGCGGAGAGCGCCCTGCTCGGCGCGCTCGCCGAGTACCCGCGCGTGCTGGCGCAGGCGGCCGAGCTGCGCGAGCCGCACCGCGTCGCCCGCTACGTCGAGGAGCTCGCCGGCACCTACCACCGCTGGTACGACAGCTGCCGCGTCACGCCGCTCGGCGACGAGGCCGTCACCGACCTGCACCGCACGAGGCTCTGGCTCAACGACGCCGCGGGCCAGGTCGTCCGCAACGGCCTCGGGCTGCTCGGCGTCGCCGCGCCCGACCGGATGTGACCGACGTGCAGGCCGGCGACGACTTCTTCACCGCCCGGGACGTCCCGCGGCGCCGTCGCAGCGGCCCGGCGAAGCTGCTCGTCGTGCTGCTCGGCCTCGTGCTCGTGCTCGCCCTCCTCGCCGTGGCGGCCGAGCTCGTCGCGCGGCCGCTCATCGAGCAGCAGGCAGCCGCTCAGCTCGAGGAGGCGCTGCCGGAGTCGGCCGGCGGCGGGGTCGCCGTCGACGTCCACGGCTGGTCCGTGCTGCTCCAGGTCGCGCGCGGTCAGGTCGACGACGTCACGGTGACCGGGGACGACCTCGAGCTCTCCGGCGTGCCCGTCGGCCTCCGGGTCGACCTCACCGACGTGCCCGTCGACGGGCAGGGCACCACCGGGCCCAGCACCGGCACGATCACCGTCGACCAGGCCTCCGTCAACGCCCTGCAGGCGGTGCGCGACACCGGGGCGACGTACACGCTCGGCGACGGCACGGTGACCTACGACCGCACGTTCGACGTGCCCCTGCTCGGCGACGTGCCGGTCCGGGTCGACGGCACCCCGGCCCTCTCCGGGGACGGCGCGACCCTCACGCTCACCCCCACGGCCGCCTCGGTGCCCGGGTCCGGGCTCGCGATCGAGAACGAGCGCGTGCTCGGCACCTTCGCCGTCGACATCTGCCTCGCGCAGTACCTGCCGGAGCAGCTGCGGATCACCGACCTCGTCCTGTCGCCGTCGACGCTCACCGTCGACCTGAGCAGCGACGGCCTGCCGCTGTCGTCCTCGGCCTTCGCCGCGAAGGGCTCGTGCTGACCGGGCGTCACGCGGCACCGCCCGTCGGCGGCGCTCGCTAAGCTCGGTCCGTCCCGCCGACCACCCTCCCGAGGAGATCGTGTCCCCGAACCCCCTGGCCCCGGACTGGCTCGTCGAGCCGGTCGACGCCGACGCGCTCGACCCCGCCGTCTGGTCCCGCACCGCCCGACGGCGCGACGACGGCGCCGTCGAGATCGGCGGCGTCGACGTGCGCGAGCTCGCGCAGCGCTTCGGCACGCCCCTGTACGTCACCGACGAGCGCGACGTGCGCGAGCGCGCGGCCGACGCCCGGGCCGCCTTCGACCGCGAGCTCGGCCGGGTCGGCACGACCGCCAAGGTCTACTACGCCGCCAAGGCCTTCCTCTCCGCCGACGTCGCCCGCTGGGTCGCCGCCGCCGGCCTGCACCTCGACATCTGCACGAGCGGCGAGTTCGCGGTCGGGCGGGCCGCCGGCGTCGAGGCCTCGCGCATGGGCTTCCACGGCAACAACAAGTCGCTGGCCGAGATCGACCGCACCGTCGCGGCCGGCATCGGAGCGATCGTCGTCGACAGCCCGATCGAGGTCGAGCGGGTCGCCGAGGCCGCCGAGCGGCACGGCACGGTCCAGGCCGTGCGTGTCCGCGTCAACAGCGGCGTGCACGCCTCGACCCACGAGTACCTCGCCACCGCCCGCGAGGACCAGAAGTTCGGCATCCCCCTCGCCGACACCCCCGCCGTCGTCGCGGCGATCCGCGCCCGGCCGTCCCTGAGGTTCCTCGGCCTGCACAGCCACATCGGGTCGCAGATCTTCGGGGCCGACGGCTTCGTCGAGGCCGCCCGCCGGCTCCTCGAGGTGCACGCCGCGCTGCTCGCCGACGGGCCCGTCCCCGAGCTCAACCTCGGCGGCGGCTTCGGCATCGCCTACACCAGCGCCGACGACGCCCCTCCGCTCGCCGACCTGGCGCGCGAGCTCGCCGACATCGTCGCGGGGGAGTGCGCGCGGCTGGGCGTGCCCGTGCCCGTCGTCGCGGTCGAGCCCGGCCGCGTGATCGTGGGCCCGGGGACGACGACGCTCTACACGGTCGGCACGCTCAAGGACGTCACCGTCACGGACGAGGCCGACGGCAGCACGGCCGTCCGGCGCTACGTCAGCGTCGACGGAGGCATGAGCGACAACGCGCGCACGGCCCTCTACGGCGCCGACTACTCGGTGCGTCGGGTCGGCCGCGCCTCCGACGCCGAGCCCGTGCTCGTCCGGGTCGCGGGCAAGCACTGCGAGAGCGGCGACGTCGTCGTCCTGGCCGACTGGCTGCCGGGCGACGTCGAGCCGGGCGACCTGCTCGGCGTCCCCGCGACCGGCGCCTACTGCTGGAGCCTCTCGAGCAACTACAACCACGTGGGCCGTCCCGCCGTCGTCGCCGTCGCGGACGGCGAGGCACGCGTGCTCGTGCGCGGCGAGACCGAGGCCGACCTCCTGTCGCGCGACGCCGGCCTCGACCCCGTGGGCACCGACCGCACCCCGACGAACGGACCAGCATGATCGACTACCGCAACGTGAGGGTGGCGCTGCTCGGCGCCGGCAGCGTCGGCTCCCAGGTGGCGCGCCTCCTGCTCGAGCAGGGCGACGAGCTCGCCGGGCGGGCCGGGGCGGGCCTCGAGCTCGTGGGCATCGGCGTGCGCGACGTCGACGCGCCCCGCGACGTCGACCTCCCGCGCGAGCTCTTCACGACCGACGTCGAGCAGCTCATCGTGGGCGCCGACATCGTCGTCGAGCTGATCGGCGGCATCGAGCCCGCGCGCTCCTACGTCCTCACGGCCCTCGCGAGCGGTGCCGACGTCGTCACGGGCAACAAGGCGCTGCTGGCCAGCCACGGCCCGGAGCTCTTCGAGGCCGCGGAGCAGGTCGGCGCCCAGCTCTACTACGAGGCCGCCGTCGCCGGGGCCATCCCCATCATCCGGCCGCTCCGCGACAGCCTCGCCGGCGACCGCATCCGGCGCATCATGGGCATCGTCAACGGCACGACCAACTACGTGCTCGACCGCATGGACCGCGAGGGCGACAGCTTCGAGGCGGCCCTCGCGGCCGCGACCGAGCTGGGCTACGCCGAGGCCGACCCGACCGCCGACGTCGAGGGCTACGACGCCGCGCAGAAGGCCGCGATCCTGGCGAGCCTGGCGTTCCACACGGTCGTGCCCCTCGAGGCGGTGCACCGTGAGGGCATCACCGGGGTCACGCACGAGCAGGTCGTCGCGGCCCGCAGCGCCGGCTACGTCGTCAAGATCCTCGCCCTCTGCGAGCGGCTCGTCGACGACGACGGCGTCGAGGGCGTCAGCGCCCGCGTCTACCCGGCGCTCGTCCCCGAGGGCCACCCGCTCGCGAGCGTCCACGGCGCGAAGAACGCCGTCTTCGTCGAGGCCGAGGCCGCCGGCGACCTCATGTTCTACGGTGCGGGCGCAGGAGGCGTCGAGACGGCCTCGGCGGTCCTCGGCGACCTGGTCAGCGCGGCACGCCGGCACGTGGTCGGCGGGCCGGGCGTCGCCGAGTCGACGAGGTCGGCCCTGCGGGTCCTGCCCATCGGCCACGTCACCACGCGCTACCAGATCACGCTCGACGTGGCCGACCAGCCCGGCGTGCTCGCCGAGGTGGCCGGCGTCCTGGCCGCGCACGGCGTGAGCGTGCAGACGGTGGAGCAGTCGACGGGCACCGGCCCGGTCGACGGCACCGCCACCGCTACCCTGATCATCGGCACCCACCGTGCGCGCGAGGCCGACCTCGCCGCCACGGTCGAGGCGTTGGGCAACACCGCGGTCGTGAACACCGTCACGAGCGTCCTGAGAGTCGAAGGAGCCTGATGGCACACCAGTGGCAGGGAGTCCTGCGGGAGTACGCCGACCGTCTCGACGTCACCGACGCGACGCCGATCGTGTCCCTCGGCGAGGGCGGCACGCCGCTCGTCGAGGCGCACGCGCTGTCGGCCCGCACGGGGGCGCGCGTCTTCGTCAAGTACGAGGGCATCAACCCCACGGGCTCCTTCAAGGACCGCGGCATGACGATGGCCATCTCGAAGGCCGTCGAGCACGGCGCCAAGGCGGTCATCTGCGCCTCGACGGGCAACACGTCGGCCTCGGCCGCCGCGTACGCGGCCCACGCGGGCATCACGGCCGCCGTGCTCGTCCCCGAGGGCAAGATCGCCATGGGCAAGCTCAGCCAGGCGGTGGCGCACGACGGTCAGCTCCTGCAGGTGCAGGGCAACTTCGACGACTGCCTCGACATCGCCCGCGACCTCGCCGCGAACTACCCGGTGCACCTGGTCAACTCGGTCAACAACGACCGCATCGAGGGCCAGAAGACCGCGGCCTTCGAGGTCGTCGACGTGCTGGGCGACGCCCCCGACTTCCACTTCCTGCCCGTGGGCAACGCCGGCAACTACACGGCCTACACGCGCGGCTACCGCGAGGATCTCGAGGCCGGCCGGACGACGAGGCTGCCGCGGATGTTCGGCTTCCAGGCGTCGGGCTCGGCCCCGATCGTCGCGGGGGAGGTCGTCAAGCACCCCGAGACGATCGCGAGCGCCATCCGCATCGGCAACCCCGCGTCGTGGCAGCTCGCCCTCGAGGCGCGCGACCTCACGCAGGGCTGGTTCGGTGCCATCGACGACACGGCGATCCTCGCCGCGCAGAAGCTCCTCGCGGCCGAGGTCGGCATCTTCGTCGAGCCGGCCAGCGCGATCAGCGTCGCAGGGCTCCTCGAGCGCGCCGACGCCGGCGTGGTGCCCGCGGGCGCCACGGTCGTGCTGACCGTCACCGGGCACGGGCTCAAGGACCCCCAGTGGGCCCTCCGCCACCCGGACGGCACCGACGTCGAGCCGACCGTCGTGCCGAACGACACCGCCCAGGTGGCCGACGTGCTCGGCCTGGCCCCGACGTCCGCCTGATGCCCGGCGACGGTCCGGGCCGCGTCCTCGTCAAGGTCCCGGCGACCTCGGCGAACCTCGGGCCGGGCTTCGACACCCTCGGACTCGCGCTGTCGCTCTACGACGAGCTCGACGTCGAGGCCGTGCCCGGCTCGGGCGTCGAGGTGCACGTGGAGGGCGTGGGGGCGGGGGAGGTGCCGACCGACGCGTCGAACCTCGTCGTCCGGTCCATCGCCGCGACCTTCGCCTCCGTCGGCCGGCCGCTGCCCGGACTGGTGCTGCGCGCCCGCAACGCCGTGCCGCACGGCCGGGGCCTCGGGTCCTCGGCGGCCGCGATCGTCTCCGGCGTCATGGCGGCCAAGGGCCTCCTCGAGGGCGACGTCGACCTCGACGCCGGGGCGCTCCTCGGCGTCGCGACCGACCTGGAGGGCCACCCGGACAACGTCGCCCCCGCCCTCTTCGGCGGGCTCACGATCGCCTGGATGCAGGGCGGGCGAGCCGCCCACAAGCGCCTCCTCGTGCACCGCGGCGTCTCGCCCGTGGTCTTCGTGCCCGAGTCCACGCTCTCCACGAAGCTCGCGCGCAGCCTCCAGCCCGCCTCCGTGCCGCACGCGGACGCCACCTTCAACGTCTCGCGGTCGGCGCTGCTCGTGGCGGCGCTCGTGCAGAGCCCCGAGCTGCTGCTCGCGGCGACGGAGGACCGCCTCCACCAGAGCTACCGCGCGGGCGCCATGCCCGAGACCGACGCCCTCATCCGGGTGCTGCGCGAGGCGGGGCTCGCGGCGGTGGTCTCGGGCGCGGGCCCCTCGCTCCTCGTGCTGGGCAGCGACCCCGGCCAGCGCCTCCTGGCGGCCGAGCTGGTCCGTGAGCACGCCCTGTCGGCGTGGCGACCGCTCATGACGGCCGTCGACCTCCGGGGTGCTACAGTGGTGCCGCACCCGGCTCTGACCTGAGATCACCTGGGTCCTCAGCAGTCCCGCGATCGGGCCCTCGGTCCGGCGGGCACCCGCGCGAGGTCCCGGCGGTCCGGTCCCCGGGTCGATCCCGTCCTGCACATCTCGCAGTGTCCGTCCGCCGCTCTGGCAGCCGTGCACAGCACCTCCTCGGAATCCACCGCCGCACCCGTGCGAGCGCGAGGCGACGAGGTGCGACCAGCTCTGCCCCGCCGTTCCGCGCGGGGGAGCGAAAGGAACCCCACCGTGACCGACGTCGACCCCACCACCCCCGTGGACGCCACCGCCGAGCTCCGAGCGATGCGCCTGCCCCAGCTGCAGGCCCTCGCCTCCTCGCTGGGCATCAGCGGCCTCTCCAAGCTGCGCAAGGGCGACCTCGTCGCCGCCATCGCCGCGAAGCAGGCCGAGCAGGGCGACGACGCCCCGCTCGCCGAGGTCGCGCAGCCCGTGCTCGACGGCGCTGCCGTCGAGGCAGCCCCCGCCGAGCAGGCCCCCGCCGAGCAGGCCCCGGCCGAGCAGCCCGTGCTCGACGCCCCCGCCGAGGCGGGTGCCGAGGCCGCGGCGATGCCCGGTTCCGCGACGGGTGCCGACGCCGCCGAGGCCTCGTCCGACGCCGCGCCCGCCGCCCCCGCGGCCGGGTCCGCCCCCGACGAGCAGCCCGCCGGCCGCCGCCGTGGCTCGCGCCGTGCCAGCAGCACCGGCGCCGTCGAGCAGCGCGGTGCCGCCGACCACGTCAACCATGGCGAGACGGGCACCGCCCCGCTCCTCGAGGTCCCCAGCACCGAGGCCGCGCCGGCCTCCGCGCCGACCGACGCCCCGGCCGTCGACGCGCCGGCACCCGAGCGCCAGGGCCGGGGCCGTCGCGGCTCGCGCCGGGCCACCGACGCGACCGTCGCCGCCGCCGAGGCGAGCCAGGGCCAGGGCCAGGGCCAGGAGGCCGAGCAGGCCCCCCAGGAGCGCGCCGAGCAGGCCCCCCAGGACCACGCCGAGCAGGCCGGGGCCGAGCAGCGCCCGCAGGGCGAGCAGCAGTCCGGCCAGGGTGACCAGCAGGGCCAGCAGGAGGGCGGCGGACGCCGCAGCCGCAGCCGCAACCGCGGCAAGAAGGGCGGCCAGCAGCAGGGTGACGCCCCGCAGCAGGCGCAGCAGCAGGACCAGCAGGAGCAGCAGGTCGAGCCCGCCACGGACGACGCCCCCCGTGGTCAGCAGCAGGGCGGCACCGGTCCCCAGCAGCAGCAGCAGCGCGACGACGAGGCCGGCCGTGGACGCGGACGCCAGCGCGACCGCAAGCGCGGCCGCGGCGCCCCGTCGGACGACGCCGAGCCGGAGATCTCCGAGGACGACGTCCTCATCCCCGTCGCGGGCATCCTCGACGTGCTCGAGAACTACGCCTTCGTGCGCACCACCGGCTACCTGCCCGGGGCGAGCGACGTGTACGTCTCGCTCGGCCAGGTGAAGAAGCACCACCTCCGCAAGGGCGACGCCGTCGTCGGCGCCATCCGGCAGCCCCGCGAGGGCGAGCAGGGCCAGGGCCGCCAGAAGTACAACGCCATCGTGCGCATCGACTCGATCAACGGCCAGACCGTCGAGGAGGCCGGCAAGCGCGTCGAGTTCAGCGCCCTGACGCCCCTGTACCCCCAGGAGCGCCTGCGCCTCGAGACCGAGCAGCAGAAGCTCTCGACCCGCATCATCGACCTCGTCTCGCCCATCGGCAAGGGCCAGCGCGGCCTCATCGTCTCACCGCCCAAGGCCGGCAAGACGATCGTGCTGCAGGCGATCGCGAACGCCATCGCCGTGAACGACCCCGACGTCCACCTCATGGTCGTGCTCGTGGACGAGCGCCCCGAAGAGGTCACCGACATGCAGCGCACGGTCAAGGGCGAGGTCATCGCGTCCACCTTCGACCGGCCCGCCGAGGACCACACGACGGTCGCGGAGCTCGCCATCGAGCGCGCCAAGCGCCTCGTCGAGCTGGGCCACGACGTGGTCGTGCTGCTCGACTCGATCACCCGCCTCGGCCGCGCGTACAACCTGGCCACGCCCGCCTCCGGCCGCATCCTCTCGGGCGGCGTCGACTCGTCCGCGCTCTACCCGCCGAAGCGCTTCTTCGGGGCCGCGCGCAACATCGAGAACGGCGGCTCGCTGACGATCCTCGCCACGGCGCTCGTCGAGACCGGATCCAAGATGGACGAGGTCATCTTCGAGGAGTTCAAGGGGACCGGCAACATGGAGCTCCGCCTCTCGCGCCACCTCGCCGACAAGCGCATCTTCCCCGCGGTCGACGTCAACGCCTCGGGCACCCGCCGCGAGGAGATGCTGCTCAGCCCCGACGAGGTCAAGATCACCTGGCGCCTGCGCCGCGCCCTGGCCGGGCTCGAGCCCCAGCAGGCCCTCGACGTGGTCCTGCGCAACCTGCGCGAGACGCAGTCCAACGTCGAGTTCCTCGTGCAGGTGCAGAAGTCGGTCCCCGCGTCGAACGGGCACGACGGGCACGCCGGCCACAAGGAGCACTGACCGTGTTCGAGTCGGTGGCGGTGCTGCTGGCCGAGCACGACGACCTGCAGGTGCAGCTCAGCGACCCGGCCGTCCACGCCGACGCCGGGCGGGCGAAGCGGATCAACCGGCGCTACGCCGAGCTGAGCCGCATCGTCGCCGCGCACACGGCGTGGACGCAGGCGCAGGAGGACCTCGAGGCGGCCCGCGAGCTCGCCGAGGAGGACGACGCGTTCGCCGACGAGGTCCCCGGGCTCGAGTCCGGACTGGCCGAGGCCGAGGAGAAGCTGCGCCGCCTGCTCATCCCGCGCGACCCCGACGACGGCCGCGACGTCATCATGGAGATCAAGGGCGGGGAGGGCGGCGCCGAGAGCGCGCTCTTCGCGGCCGACCTCCTGCGCATGTACGTGCACTACGCCGAGTCGAAGGGCTGGAAGACCGAGCTCCTCGACCGCGACGAGTCGGACCTGGGCGGCTACAAGAACGTGCAGGTCGCGATCAAGTCGAACGCCTCCGACCCGTCGCAGGGCGTGTGGGCCCACCTCAAGTACGAGGGCGGCGTGCACCGGGTCCAGCGCGTGCCGGCCACCGAGTCGCAGGGGCGCATCCACACCTCGACGACGGGCGTGCTCGTCTTCCCCGAGGTCGACGAGCCCGAGGAGGTCGAGATCAGCGCGAACGACCTCAAGATCGACGTCTACCGCTCGAGCGGTCCCGGAGGGCAGTCCGTGAACACCACGGACTCCGCCGTCCGGATCACCCACCTGCCGACGGGCATCGTCGTGGCCATGCAGAACGAGAAGAGCCAGCTGCAGAACCGCGAGGCCGGGATGCGCGTCCTCCGCGCCCGCATCCTCGCGCGCCAGCAGGAGGAGCAGGCGGCGCTCGCCTCGGACGCGCGCAAGAGCCAGATCCGGGGCATGGACCGCTCGGAGCGGATCCGCACGTACAACTTCCCCGAGAACCGCATCGCCGACCACCGCACCGGCTACAAGGCCTACAACCTCGACGCGGTCCTCGACGGGGCGCTCGAGCCCGTCGTGCAGTCCTGCGTGCAGGCCGACGAGGAGGCCCGCCTGGCCGACCTCGGCGACACCTCGTCGTGAGGGTCGCGGCCGCCCTGGCCGAGGCCGAGCACGCCCTCCGCGGGGCGGGCGTGCCCGATCCCCGGGTCGACGCGGAGCTGCTCGTGGGCCACGTGGCCGGCTGGTCGCGGGGCCGGGTGCAGGCCCGTGCCCTCGTGGGGGCGGAGCTCACCGGCGACGAGCAGGAGGCGCTCCGTGCGCTGGTCGCGCGGCGCGCGGCCCGTGAGCCCCTCCAGCACCTCACGGGCCTCGCTCCCTTCCGGTCTCTCGAGCTGCACGTCGGCCCCGGCGTCTTCGTGCCCCGCCCCGAGACCGAGGGCGTCGCCCAGATCGCGATCGACGCGCTCCGCGCGGTCGACGACGCCGCTCCCGTGGCCGTCGACCTCGGCACGGGCAGCGGGGCGCTGGCCCTGGCCCTGGCCACCGAGGTGCCGCGCGCCCGCGTGCACGCGGTCGAGCTCTCCCCGGAGGCGGCCGTGTGGACCCGGCGCAACGTCGAGGCGACCGGGGCCGACGTGCACCTGGTGGTCGGCGACCTGGCCGACGCCCTGCCCGAGCTCGACGGCGCGGTCTCGGTCGTCGTCTCGAACCCGCCGTACGTTCCCGTCGGCATGGTTCCGCGCGACCCCGAGGTGCGCCTGCACGACCCGGAGCTCGCCCTCTACGGCGGGGCTGACGGCCTCGACGTGGTGCGCGTCCTCTCGCGGACGGCCCTGCGCCTCCTGCGCCCCGGGGGGCTCCTCGTCGTCGAGCACGGCGAGCACCAGGGCGCTGCGCTGCGGGAGCTCCTCGGCGCCGACGGCTGGACCGCCGCCGCGACCCAGCCCGACCTCACGGGCCGCGACCGGTCGACCACCGCGGTGCGCTGACGGGGCTGCCAGGCCGTCCGCACTACTATCGTCTCGTCATGTCCTCCCTCTTCGACTGCTCCGTCGACTCCGAGCTGCTCGCCGGCATGCGCCTCGCACGCGGTGCGATCGGCCGCGGCGAGCTCGTGGTGATGCCCACCGACACGGTCTACGGGGTCGCCGCGGACGCCTTCGACCCGGTCGCCGTGCAGCGCCTCCTCGACGCCAAGGGCCGGGGCCGCCAGTCGCCGCCGCCCGTGCTCGTCAAGGGGCACGAGACGCTCGCCGCCCTCACCGACCACGTCCCCGAGGTGGTCCGACCGCTGCTCGACGAGTTCTGGCCCGGTCCGCTGACCGTGGTCCTCACGGCGCAGCGCTCGCTGAGCTGGGACCTCGGCGACACGCGGGGCACGGTCGCCCTCCGCATGCCGAGCCACCCGCTCGCCCTCGAGCTCCTCGAGGAGACGGGGCCGTTGGCCGTCTCCAGCGCCAACCTCACCGGGCAGCCCGCCGCGAGCACGGCGGCCGAGGCGCAGGCGATGCTCGGCGACTCGGTCGCCGTCTACCTCGAGGCCGGTCCCACCGGGGGTGCGTACGAGCGACGACCGGGCGCGAACTCCGGGTCGACCATCGTCGACGCCACCGCCGGCCGCGACGGGGTCCTCCGCGTCCTCCGCCACGGGGTCCTGTCCCTCGACGAGATCGTGCGGGTCGTCGGGCCCGACGTCGTGGCCTGACGCGTGCGCTACTACCTCCTCGCGCTGGCGATCGCCGCGGTCGTGAGCTTCGTGCTCTCCATCGTCGTGTGGCGCGTGGGGCTCCGGTTCCGCCTCTACCCGCAGATCCGCTCGCGCGACGTGCACTCGACGCCGACGCCCCGCCTGGGCGGGGTGGCCATGTGGGCCGGCGTCGTCGTGGCGATCCTGTCGGCGTGGTTCGTCTTCCCGCTCATCGCCGGCGTGGACTACTTCCGGCTCGTCTTCGCCGACCCCGGGCCGCCGCTCGCGATCCTCGGGGCGGCCACGATCATCGTCGCCGTGGGCGTGACGGACGACCTCGTCGACCTCGACTGGATGACCAAGCTCGCCGCGCAGATCATCGCGGCGGGGGTGCTCGCCTGGCAGGGCGTCCAGCTCGTGTCGCTGCCCCTGGGCGGCAGCCTCGCCATCGGGTCGCCGTACATGTCGCTCGTGCTGACGATCCTCGCGGTCGTGCTCGTCATGAACGCGGTCAACTTCATCGACGGGCTCGACGGCCTCGTGGCGGGCGTGGCCATCATCGCCAACGGCGTCTTCTTCGTCTACAGCTTCGTGATCTCCCTCTCGATCGGGCAGACCGAGTACTTCAACCTCGCCGCGCTGCTGGCCGCGGTGCTGATCGGCGCGTGCCTGGGCTTCCTCCCGTTGAACTGGCACCCGGCGAAGCTCTTCATGGGCGACGCCGGTGCCCTGCTCACGGGACTGCTCATGGCCACGAGCGCGATCTCGGTGACGGGGCAGATCGACCCCGGCACGACGTCCCGCGCGGTGCTGCTGCCGGCGTTCATCCCGATCCTGCTGCCCTTCGCGGTGCTCGTCGTCCCCATGCTCGACTTCGGGCTCGCGGTCCTCCGCCGCGTGGGCGCCGGCAAGTCGCCGTTCACCGCGGACCGCAAGCACCTGCACCACCGCCTGCTCGACATGGGCCACTCGCACTTCCACGCCGTCCTCATCTTCTACGCGTGGACCACCGTCGTCGCGTTCGGCTGCCTGGCCTTCCTCTTCCTGCCCGGGGGATGGGTCGCCGTGGCCCTCGGGCTCGGCCTGGTCGGCTGCTCGATCGTCACCCTCGCGCCGCTCAGCCGCCGCAAGCGCGCCGAGATCGCCGCGCAGTCGGCACCCGCCGACGCGGCGGACGCGCCCGCGCCCCCGCACCTCGACCGCCTCGACGGGGCGGCCCAGCAGCACCCCACGACCGACCCCGTGGCCGGCCCGTCCGCCGGTCAGCCCCGCAGCCCGGAGGAACGCCCATGAACGCCCGATCCGTCTTCGTCAAGATCCTGCTCTACACGGGCGTGCTCGCCGTGGTCATCGCCGTCGTCGGCGGGGGAGCGGGCTACCTCGCCGCCGGCACCGACGGCCTCTGGAGCGCCCTGGTGGGCACCGGTCTCGCGATCCTCTTCGCCGCCCTGACCGCCCTGAGCATGCTCGTCGCCATCCGGTTCCGCCTGGCGGGCTTCTTCGGCATCGTCATGGGCCTCTGGCTGGTCAAGCTCGTGCTGTTCATCGGGCTGCTGGTGCTCGTGCGCGACCAGCCCTTCGTCGACGACGTCGTGCTCTTCCTCTCGCTCGTGGTGAGCATCGTGGGCACCCTCGTGATCGACGCGCTCGTCGTCGTCCGGGGCCGCATGAGCCACGCCAGCGACGTGCAGCTCCCGACCGTCGCGCACGACTGAGTCCGATCGGTGCAGACCGTGAAAGAACCTCGGTCGATTCGTGCGGACGACTCTTACCTTGGTAGGGTTGGTCCGTTCCCGGCCGCTGTTCCTGCGGGTCCGATGACAACCCCCACCGATCGTCGCGGCACCCACCGGTGCTCGCCCCGACCCAGGAGATAGCGCTGATAGCGAACGCTGCGTCCCTGCTCTCCGCTGCCGATGCTGGTCACGGAGGCGGGGAGTTCCATGCCCCCACCCTGGACGAGTTCTTCCCTGCGGCCATCTTCTTCGAGGGCACGCCCTTCGAGCTGAACCGCATCATGCTGGTCCGCCTCCTGGCGATCGCCGTGATGGTGCTCCTGTTCTGGCTCGCCCTGCGCAAGGGGCGACTCGTCCCCACGCGCGGCCAGAGCATCGCCGAGCTCGGCCTCGACTTCGTGCGCGTGCAGATCGTCGAGGAGATCCTCGGCGAGAAGCTCGGCCGCAAGTACCTGCCCCTCTTGGCGGCCTTCTTCTTCGGCATCTTCGCGATGAACATCACGGGCATCATCCCCGGCCTCAACATCGCCGGCACCTCGGTCGTGGCCATGCCGCTGCTGCTCGCCGTCGTGGCCTACGTCGCCTTCATCTACGCGGGCTTCCGCGAGGTGGGCCCCGGGCGGTTCTTCAAGAACCAGCTCTTCCCGGCCGGCGTCCCGTGGTACATGTACATCCTGCTGACGCCCATCGAGTTCATCAACATCTTCATCGTCCGGCCGATCTCGCTCGCGCTGCGACTCCTGCTGAACATGATGGTCGGCCACCTGCTGCTCGTCCTCTGCTTCGCGGCGACCCACTTCTTCTTCTTCGAGCTGGGCGGCGTCACGGGTGCCTTCGGCGCCCTCACCCTGGTCGGCGGCTTCGTCATGACCATCGTCGAGATGGCCGTCGCGCTCCTCCAGGCCTACGTCTTCACCCTCCTCGCCTCGGTCTACATCCAGCAGGCCGCTGCCGAAGAACACTAAGCACCACGTCGACGGTCCCGTCGCCCGACGGCACCGCCCTACCGGAAGGAAACACAAGTGGACACCACCACGATCCTCGCTGAGATCAACGGCAACATCGCGACCGTCGGCTACGGCCTCGCCGCGATCGGCCCCGGCATCGGCATCGGCATCGTCGCGGGCAAGACGGTCGAGGCCATGGCCCGCCAGCCCGAGCTGGCCGGCCGCCTCCAGGTCACCATGTTCCTGGGCATCGCGTTCACCGAGCTCCTCGGCTTCATCGGCCTCGCGGCCGGCTTCATCTTCTCCTGACCAGCAAAGGACGACATCTGATGATCGAGACGATCCTTGCGGCGGAGGGATCAGCACCCGAGGGTGCTGCCATCTTCTTCCCCGCCGCGTACGACATCCTCTGGTCCGCCGTCGTCTTCGTGGTCATCGCGCTGTTCTTCGCGCTCTTCGCGATCCCGAGGTTCCGCAAGATCCTCGACGAGCGCGCCGAGCGCATCGAGGGCGGCGTCGCCCGTGCCGAAGCCGTGCAGGCGCAGGCCGCCGAGGCGCTGGACGAGTACAAGAAGCAGCTGGCCGACGCACGAGCCGAGGCGGCGCGCATCCGTGAGGCAGCTCGTGCCGAGGGCACCGAGATCCTCGCCGAGATGAAGCAGCAGGCCCAGGACGACGCGGACCGCATCACCGCGTCCGCCCACGCCCAGATCGAGGCCGAGCGCCAGGCGGCCGTCGCCTCGCTCCGTGCCGAGGTCGGCTCGCTGGCCATCGACCTCGCCTCCGGCGTCATCGGCGAGTCGTTGAACGACGACGCGCGTGCGTCGGCGGTCGTCGACCGCTTCCTGGCCGACCTCGAGGCCGACCAGAGCGCGAAGGCGGGCGACTGACGATGGGTTCCATGTCGCGAGAGGCCCTGCACGCGTCGCGTGCGGTGCTGGCCGACCTCGGCCCCGCCGTCGACCTGACCACGGGCGAGCAGGTGCTCGACGCGGGTCGCGTCATCGGCGGATCCGTGCAGCTGCAGTCCTACCTCGGCGACCCGGCGACGGGCGGCGAGGTCAAGAAGCAGATGATCGACCGCCTCTTCGGCGCGTTCGGCGACCAGGCACGGGCACTGCTCGTGTCGGTGGTCGCCGGGCGATGGTCGTCGGCCGACGACCTCCTCGCCGGCATCGAGGAGATCGGCGTCCGCGCCGTCGCCACGAGCGGTGACGAGGGGACCGTGGTCGACGAGCTCTTCGCCTTCGACGCGGCGATCCGCAGCGACTCGCGACTCGAGCTCGCGCTGGGCACGAAGCTCAGCGACGACTCGGCCAAGGCGGCCCTGGTGGAGCGCCTCCTGCGCGGCCGTGCGTCCGACCAGACGGTCGCCGTCGTCGGCCACCTCGTGCGCCAGCCCCGCGGCCGTCGCATCGGGCAGCTGCTGCGCCACGCGGCGACGATCGTCGCCGACCAGTCCGACGAGCTCGTGGCCACCGTCACGACCGCGGCGTCCCTGGGCGCCGAGCACCGGACCCGCCTCGAGCAGGGCCTCGCGCGCCGGTACGGCCGCGACGTCCGCGTGAACGAGGTCGTCGACCCGACGGTCGTCGGAGGCCTGCGCGTGCAGGTCGGCGACGAGGTCACCGACGGCACGGTCGCCACCAAGCTCAGCCAGCTCCGCCTGCAGCTCGCCGGCTAGGCGCTCTCCTCACCACAGACTCGAGGCCTCCTGATGCCTCGCTACCGAACAGGAACCACAATGGCAGACATCAAGATCAGCCCCGATGAGATCCGCGACGCGCTCAAGGACTTCGTGTCGTCCTACGACCCGTCGAAGGCCTCCACCGCCGAGGTCGGCCACGTCGTGGACGCGGCCGACGGCATCGCGCACGTCGAGGGCCTCCCCGGCGTCATGGCCAACGAGCTCATCCGCTTCGCGGACGGCACCCTCGGCCTCGCCCAGAACCTCGACGAGGACGAGATCGGCACCATCGTGCTCGGCGAGTTCTCCGGCATCGAGGAGGGCATGGAGGTCACCCGCACGGGCGAGGTCCTGTCCGTCCCCGTCGGCGACGCGTTCCTCGGTCGCGTCGTCGACCCGCTGGGCAGCCCCATCGACGGCCTGGGCGACATCGCCTCCGAGGGGCGTCGTGCCCTCGAGCTCCAGGCCCCCGGCGTCATGCAGCGCAAGTCGGTGCACGAGCCCCTGCAGACCGGCATCAAGGCCATCGACGCCATGATCCCCGTCGGGCGCGGCCAGCGCCAGCTCATCATCGGCGACCGCCAGACCGGCAAGACCGCCATCGCGATCGACACGATCATCAACCAGCGGGCGAACTGGGAGTCGGGCGACGTCTCGAAGCAGGTCCGCTGCATCTACGTCGCCATCGGTCAGAAGGGCTCGACGATCGCCTCCGTGCGCGGAGCTCTCGAAGAGGCCGGCGCCATGGAGTACACGACCATCGTCGCGGCCCCCGCGTCCGACCCGGCCGGGTTCAAGTACCTCGCCCCCTACACCGGTTCGGCCATCGGCCAGCACTGGATGTACGGCGGCAAGCACGTCCTCATCATCTTCGACGACCTCTCGAAGCAGGCCGAGGCCTACCGTGCCGTGTCGCTCCTCCTGCGTCGCCCGCCGGGACGCGAGGCGTACCCCGGCGACGTGTTCTACCTGCACTCGCGCCTCCTGGAGCGTTGCGCCAAGCTCTCCGACGAGCTCGGTGCCGGCTCGATGACCGGCCTGCCGATCATCGAGACCAAGGCCAACGACGTGTCGGCCTACATCCCGACCAACGTGATCTCGATCACCGACGGCCAGATCTTCCTCCAGTCGGACCTGTTCAACGCGAACCAGCGTCCCGCGGTCGACGTCGGCATCTCGGTGTCCCGCGTCGGCGGTGACGCGCAGGTCAAGTCGATCAAGAAGGTCTCCGGCACCCTGAAGCTCGAGCTCGCGCAGTACCGCTCGCTCGAGGCGTTCGCGATGTTCGCGTCCGACCTGGACGCGGCCAGCCGTCGCCAGCTCGCGCGAGGCGCCCGCCTCACCGAGCTCCTCAAGCAGCCGCAGTACTCGCCGTACCCGGTCGAGGAGCAGGTCGTCTCGATCTGGGCCGGCACGAACGGCAAGCTCGACGAGGTCCCCGTCCCCGACATCCTGCGCTTCGAGCGCGAGATGCTCGACTACATGGGCCGCAACACCGAGGTGCTGTCGACCCTGCGCGAGACGAACGTGCTCAGCGACGACGTGCTGTCGGCGCTGGACTCGGGCATCGACGCGTTCAAGCAGGAGTTCCAGACGGGCGAGGGCAAGCCGCTGGCCTCCGTCGGCCGCGAGGAGTTCACGGCCACCGAGGCCGACGACGTCAACCAGGAACGGATCGTCAAGGCCAAGCGCTGACGCGCCCGACCGACGATCACGACTGACGAGACAACAGGAGAGCCATGGGAGCCCAGCTACGGGTCTACCGCCAGAGGATCCGCTCCGCGCAGACGACCAAGAAGGTCACGCGCGCGATGGAGCTCATCTCGGCCTCGCGCATCCAGAAGGCGCAGGCACGGATGAAGTCGTCGGCGCCGTACTCGCGTGCGATCACGCGGGCGGTGTCGGCCGTGGCGACGTTCTCGGACGTCGACCACGTCCTCACGACCGAGCCCGAGACCGTCGAGCGCGCCGCGGTCGTGCTGTTCACGTCCGACCGCGGCCTCAACGGCGCGTTCAGCTCGAACGTCCTCAAGGAGGGCGAGCAGCTCGCCACGCTGCTCCGGCAGCAGGGCAAGGACGTCGTGTACTACCTCGTCGGGCGCAAGGCGCAGGGCTACTTCGCCTTCCGCAAGCGCGACGCCGAGCAGACCTGGACGGGCGGCACCGACCAGCCCGAGTTCGGCACGGCGAAGGAGATCGGCGACGCCGTCGTCTCCAAGTTCCTGCAGGACTCCGGCGACGGGGGCGTGGACGAGATCCACATCGTCTACAACCGCTTCGTCAACATGGTCAGCCAGGTCCCCGAGGTCGTCCGCCTCCTTCCGCTGGAGGTCGTCGAGGGCGTCGAGGAGCCCACCGAGGGCGAGGTGCTCCCGCTCTACGAGTTCGAGCCCGACCCCGTCGAGGTGCTCGACTCGCTGCTCCCGGTCTACATCGAGAGCCGCATCTTCAACGCCATGCTGCAGTCCGCCGCGTCCGAGCACGCGGCCCGTCAGAAGGCGATGAAGGCGGCGAGCGACAACGCCGACACCCTCATCCGCGACTTCACGCGCCTCGCCAACAACGCGCGCCAGGCCGAGATCACCCAGCAGATCTCCGAGATCGTGGGCGGCGCAGACGCCCTGAGCTCGGCCAAGTAGACAACCATCCGAGAGAGAGAAGCCATGACTGACACCGCAACCGCACCGGTCGCGACCGCGTCGGCTCCCGGCGTCGGACGCATCGCCCGCGTGACGGGCCCCGTCGTCGACATCGAGTTCCCGCACGACGCCATCCCCGGCGTGTACAACGCCCTCACCACGACGATCACGATCGGCGAGTCGACGTCCGAGCTCACGCTCGAGGTCGCCCAGCACCTCGGCGACGACCTCGTCCGCGCCATCGCGCTGAAGCCCACCGACGGCCTCGTGCGCGGCCAGGAGGTCACCGACACCGGGTCGCCCATCTCCGTCCCCGTCGGCGACGTCACCAAGGGCAAGGTCTTCAACGTCACGGGCGACATCCTCAACCTCGAGGGTGGCGAGCAGATCGAGATCACCGAGCGCTGGCCGATCCACCGCAAGCCCCCGCGCTTCGACCAGCTCGAGTCGAAGACGCAGCTCTTCGAGACCGGCATCAAGTCGATCGACCTCCTCACCCCCTACGTGCAGGGCGGCAAGATCGGCCTCTTCGGTGGTGCGGGCGTCGGCAAGACCGTCCTCATCCAGGAGATGATCCAGCGCGTCGCGCAGGACCACGGCGGCGTCTCCGTGTTCGCCGGCGTCGGTGAGCGCACCCGCGAGGGCAACGACCTCATCGCCGAGATGGACGAGGCCGGGGTCTTCGACAAGACCGCCCTCGTCTTCGGCCAGATGGACGAGCCGCCGGGAACGCGCCTGCGCGTCGCCCTCTCGGCCCTGACGATGGCCGAGTACTTCCGCGACGTGCAGAAGCAGGACGTCCTCCTCTTCATCGACAACATCTTCCGCTTCACGCAGGCGGGGTCCGAGGTGTCGACGCTGCTCGGCCGCATGCCCTCCGCGGTGGGCTACCAGCCGAACCTCGCCGACGAGATGGGCGTGCTCCAGGAGCGCATCACGTCGACGCGCGGCCACTCGATCACCTCGCTGCAGGCGATCTACGTGCCCGCCGACGACTACACCGACCCGGCGCCGGCCACGACGTTCGCGCACCTCGACGCGACGACCGAGCTGTCCCGCGAGATCGCGTCGCAGGGCCTGTACCCGGCGATCGACCCGCTGACGTCGACGAGCCGCATCCTCGACCCCCGGTACCTGGGCGAGGCGCACTACAACACGGCCATCCGCGTCAAGGCGATCCTGCAGAAGAACAAGGAGCTCCAGGAGATCATCGCGATCCTCGGTGTCGACGAGCTCTCCGAGGAGGACAAGATCACGGTCGCCCGCGCCCGTCGCATCCAGCAGTTCCTCTCGCAGAACACCTACATGGCCAAGAAGTTCACGGGCGTCGAGGGTTCGACGGTGCCGCTGAAGGACACCATCGAGTCCTTCTCCGCCATCGCGGACGGCGAGTTCGACCACGTGGCCACGCAGGCCTTCTTCAACGTCGGGTCCATCAACGACGTCGAAGAGAAGTGGGCGCAGATCCAGAAGGAGAACGGCTGATCGTGGCTGCTCTCACCGTGAGCCTCGTCTCGGCCGACCAGGAGGTCTGGTCGGGCGAGGCGGCCTCGATCGTCGCCCGCACCTCTGAGGGCGAGATCGGCATCCTCCCCGGCCACGAGCCGCTGCTCGCGATCCTGGCCTCCGGCCAGGTCCGGGTGCGCCTCACCGACGGGTCGACCGTGACCGCCGAGGCGGCCGACGGGTTCCTCTCGGTCGACAACGACACCGTCGCGGTCGTCGCCCGCGACGCGCAGCTCGCCTGAGCTGAGCACCTCCCGCTGCACCGTGCTGTTCCTGCTGCCCCCGTCCGAGTCCAAGCTCGGCGGGGGCAGCGTCGGTCCGCGGCTGCGGCTGGCAGACCTGGGCTGGAGCTCCCTCGATCCGCAGCGTCGGCGTGCGCTCGAGGACCTCGCCGCGCTCTCGGCGGACCGCGAGGCGTCGCTCGCCGCGCTCAAGCTCGGTCCCCGTTCCGCCCAGGAGGTGGAGCGCAACGTGCACGTGCTCGACAGCCCCACGATGCGGGTCCTCGAGCGGTACACGGGCGTCCTCTTCGACCCGATCCGCGCCTCCTGCCTGACCGACGATTCCTGGCGGTGGGCGGCCGACCACGTCGTCGTCCACTCGGCGCTCTTCGGCCTCGTGGGCGCGGCCGACCCCGTGCCGGCCTACCGGTTGTCGCACGACTCCCGGCTGCCCGGAGCGACCCTCAGGCAGCGGTGGCGCGGGCCGGTGGCGGAGGCGCTCGACGCCTCCGGCCGGACCGTCGTCGACCTGCGCTCGGCGGGGTACGCCGAACTCGGCCCGGGGCCGGAGGGCCGGTCGAGCACGGTGCGCGTCGTCAGCGACGAGGGTGGGCGCCGTCGCGCCCTCAACCACTTCAACAAGAAGGCCAAGGGACTCCTCGTCGCGGCGCTGCTCGCGGACCGGCCCGACCTGACCCGGATCGACGACCTCGTCGCCTGGGCCGCGTCGCGGGGGATCGACCTCGAGCAGGACGGCAGCGGCGGCCTGACCCTCGTCGCGGAGAGCCTCGACCTCCGCCCTGCTGCCTGAGCGCAGGGTCCTGGCGTCGCCCGCGCGCGGCGCACCGTGCGCAGTCGCCAGCCGCCAGCCGCCAGCCGTAAGTCGACATGCCTCGGTCGTCAGTCGACGGGCACCGGGCCGAGCCGGTAGGTGACGCCCTCGTGGCCGAGGAGCCACGCCTTGGTGGGGATGCCCTCGCCCACGGTGTAACCGGTGAGGCCTCGGGTGCGACCCAGCACCCGGTGACAGGGAACGAGGAGCGGCAGGGGGTTGGACCCGACCGCGCCGCCGACGGCACGGCCCGCCTGCGGCTTGCCGACGAGCGCTCCGAGCCCGCCGTAGGTCGTCGTGCAGCCCCAGGCGACGGTCCCGAGGGCCG
>Ga0265780_10000939_pt1 | contig 43069 bp, 45 predicted proteins | sample P1T30metagenome_FD_192432 | JGI IMG/M metagenome (GOLD analysis project Ga0265780, IMG submission 192432) | Plant litter microbial communities from East Loma Ridge, Irvine, California - P1 T30 | ecosystem: Environmental > Terrestrial > Plant litter > Unclassified | place: USA: California...
ATCACATCATACCAACCTCATTACATCACGCCAACCCCATCACATCACGCCAACCCCCTCTCCACGAACCGCGCCCTCCTCGCCCTCCCCTTCCTCCCCTTCTCCTTCGCAAGCCTCACCCCCAACCTCGCCACCAACTTCCTCTCCTTCTGCCCAAGTATCTCCTTCAAGTCCTCCAGACTAATCTTATGATTCTTGCCCTCCCTGCCCCCCTTCTCAACATGCGTAAAGTAATGATCCCTCAGATTATCCCTGCGTGAAAATGCACCGCCGCAATGCGGTACTTTACACGCGTGTGGGCGCGCCGTGCTGTGTACGGTGAGCACGTGGCGGCGCGAATGCTCTGGGCGTTTGAAGCGCTGCTTGCATGTGCGGCCCTGGGCATCTTTCTCGCCGTACATGGGGCAGGGGTAGATTCGGGGCTCGGACTGGGCGATTGTGCCCATTGGGATGGTCCAGGGTTCGCGGCGAGAAAGGGTGGTGGGGGAGGAGAGGGAGGAGTATGAGGAGATGGTAGGGGATGGGGATGGGGGGTGTATGGTGTGGGTTGCAATGCGGGGTTCGCGTCTCTTGTCGTTGCATTCTGGATTGCTTTGAGTACTAGTGCTGTCGTTGATGCTGGGCGCGATGTATGGTGATGGTGTGGAGATGGCATCCGTATAAGCGATATTTTGTGTGTACCATGGTGTCTGGGGTACCTCGCTGTATGCAGATAGCTGCGGGTTGTAATACGGCGTAGTCACTGGCTGGACTTCGTAGCATCCGTGGTAGCACACAGGCAGTGGTGAGGTTGGTGTATGCGTATCTATGAGTCGATGTGGCCAAGGGGAGGACGGAATGGAGAAAGGGAAAGTGCTGACGCTCCCAAGATCTGAGGAGAACGATTGTGATAGGTGGCTCGGCGTGTGGTACATGGGAGCAGCGTCTGGAAACGGGGATGTCACGGCGAAGTGTGTCGGGGTGAAAGGCGAGCTGGCCATGGTTGGGGTGGCGCAATAGATAGCTGCTAAACAGTGAACGTTAGATATGGGACATGATGATGGTGGAGTTTCTTTGCAGTGGTGCATACCTTTGTTCTCGTCGTGTTCGAGATCGCTGAAGCTCAGGCTGCTCAGTCGAGATTGTTGCATGTCGAGTTTGTATGGTCGATATTGGAACGGTGAAGAGCTTGAGTAGTCTGTCATCGGCTGCTAGAAGATATGACGGCACCTTTCATAAACCGTATGGATTGACTGTATGAAACTGCCAGATCATTAGCTACGCCGTTATTCTAGCGCTCTCGCGTGTAGCGACGCGTTCTTGATGAGCATGAGGTGTCGTTGAGTACTCACAAGTAGATCAAAAGTGTACTGATCGTCTTCAAGGGACTTGACTCGAGGAATACGTGTGCTTTTAAGACAGGGAGAGCTCGATTGTTCTCAAAGGCTTTATGTGGCCGTCCGTCTTTCAAGGATAGCATCATCATGTCAAGCCGCAAAAATACCATTGAGTATTTTCAGCGTGCTTGTAACTCGAAGCATTCAGACTTGTGGCGTTGTTTGTCCCACCTCATGCGGCGGAATGCACAGCTGCGCTTTACTTAGCATGGCCTGCGTCTCCCTTGCCAGGCATTTGCCCCATAGGACAATCTCGAGGTCGCTCACTTCCATGGGTGGGTAATTTTCGGGGTCGTTGACCCCGGTTTGACCCTGATGTCGAGAGCTCCGGGGAACACCGACTTGTGAAGGCTACCCGTCCCATACCTCAGGCTGGCGTGTGGGGCGGATAGTGTCTCAATTTGCTACTTCTCAGTGCTGATTATGTGAAGTTGAGACCTTGTCGGCCTTCAATACCTGCGTCATTTTGAGCCTCCCAATGCGCCTAGATGAGAACTGATCCAGCTGTAGTTCACACAAAGCTTGTTCCATTGATGGAATGGAATGAAAAGGTAGATCGCAGGCGTAGGGCTCTCAGGTCGAAGTCGAAATAAAGTTAGACGTAAGACATCGGTGGGGGTCGCAAGCGATTCGATAGAACGCCTTAGTGTCTTCGTCCAAAGACAACAAGAAGGCAGAATTATCCCTTGGTGAACTAAGCAGCATTCACTCTAGGTACACTTAATTGACCAATCAGCAAGCTGCCCAGTAAATGCAACCGCTGACCCCAAGTCCCCGGTGTCAAGAGCGGGAATATGGCGCAGGTACCTCGTGTAACCCAAGATGGACCACTCCGATTTGGCTTCTAGTCAAATTCCGAAGGCGTTTCCATGCACGTGCGGGAAGGCAGACGCTGCTCAGGTGCCTCTCCAAGACATGGATACGTGATTGGCTTTCTATGCGGGGTCATTCGACTGTGCCGCGCGTGTGCAGTCACCCATCTCGCGTCCCGGATTCCGCGGTCCGCTAATCGCTGACGACACATCGATTCATCCCAGCAGCCCAGGAACCTGTTTCGGTGCTACACATACGACTCAGTTCGCGGCCGGTAGCCAACAACCCACTAGTCCACGCGATCACTGTAGGACACAAGGGTTTCACGAATACCACGGCTACTCACCTACCCATTTCACAGTTTGCTGATGCACGAACGGCGCGTAAGCAGTTCTCCGTTGCATTAGCTTTAAGCCTCAATGTTGGTCACAGCTCGCGATATGCCGTATGCAGTGTCACAACACCATGCGTATGGATGCGCCTACAGCGTGTCCAATTTCCGAAATAATCGTTGTTTTCATTCTCAGCAGAAAGCGCTGGAATGTATCCTTCACCTCAGCTCTCGCGGTATCTACAAGTTCCAGGGCCTTGCCATGTATTCGATTTCCATTGCGATGTCAGAGCATTCAAAAAGCTTACAAGCCCGAGGAGAACATGTGATAAGCGCTTAGAATTCTAAGCGCTGAACGATCATCCGATGGCGTCGTGAGATCGGCGAGTTGGGTGCATACAACGGTCGCATGTACAGTTTACCAGGAGTACAACCCGCAATTAGTAGAGAAGAAAGATAATTATATTAGGTAGTAGCTAATTAGTAGTGTTAGTGTCTCTTCCTTACCACTATGTCTCTATCCTATGTACGATAGCTCTCGCTTACCTTGTCTCCTTACACGTAACGTCCTACTACACTACAGTGAAAGACTAGGGATTGCGGGACTAGCCTGTATACAACCAGAGACTAACAGCGCCTCTTGAAGCATTGCCTGTGGACATGGAGCTTAACGCGGCTAGCGATTACAATGTCGAGATGCAGAGGTGCCAAGGTTGAATTTCGGCGTGCGTAGGGTATCGTGCTCCTCTGAGAGGAGGAAGCCCCGGAAAATCTTTCATTTTATTGGTCCTTCGAAACGAATTTAGTTACCGCACTGATCCTCTCTTAGCATTGACCTTCCTGACCATCAACTGAGTTTGTAGCATGACTTCTGGATTCTCGCCCTTGCGCCAGATCATAGGATGTGCCATGTGGTCGGGACGAGATTTGTCAAATTATCTCAAACGATCACTGCTCTGTGACCTCGCAAGCGAGGAGGAGGCGCGGCGAGGGGCCAGAACGATCTTGTAGAAGGAATCCGTATTGATAGCTCCATCGTTTGTGGAGATGGCGAGGTCATGTTCGACCATTTCTGGATGTTCAGTTAGATCCATAATTGGGCATGAGCAGGAATAACTTGCCTATAGTGCCATCTCTCAGCTGGCTAACAACGGCATTGAGGCAACCGCGATACTGCGCCACCTCGCTGCAGGTACATCAGCCCGTTGCGATGCAGGAGAGCCGCCGCCGCTCACCTACATGTGGACCTTGCAGGAGGCGAAACCAGCTTTGGACTTGCAATCGGGCACCGCGGATTCCACCAACTCTTCCCTTCGTTGCTTCTAATAGTGGCTGCTCATCGCGGTCAAAGAAGAAATGGGTCGGCATATACGAGCATCACACGCTGCACGCTAGATGCTCCTAGCATGGTTCACGTACTTCATATGATCAAAATCTGTGACATAATGTGCATCCGAGGAGCGATACCTTCGCTAAGATTGCGCTGAATGATGTGAGTGTCGAAGTCCAGACTGCGAAAGATGTGACATTCCTTAGGCGTACTAGATCTGAAACGCTCTGCAGGATTCCAGCTGGAAAGGTGTAGCTTGGCGTACTTGATGTCTCTCCGTTCAGAAATATCATTCGAGCGTCTTCAAACACTGCCTCTTCCATCTTCTTAGCTCTCATGGCAACGCGCCGCTCTACTTTTTCGTCTTGTAAAGTTGAGAGGAGCCGTCCATTATCTAGATTCCCATATACGAGGTCGTCGTTATCTTTGGTGGTCCAGCTCCACAGCGGCACATCGTCCTTTTGGCGGTGACCTGACTGTCGAAATCTGAGCATCGATGTTGGCGCAGAAATTCTTCAACCCCAATGTTATACAGCCCATGACCTTTCCGTCAAAACGGTCCAGCTTCGAATCCGACGCGTCAGCTTTTGATGACACCTGCCGGAGGTTCGTGTTGCACCAAGACGTCTATGCACTGAGATAATTCAGTGAGCAGATCTAACTTGGCCGTGAAGATGAGCAGATCCAGATTCTGGCGCGTGTGTACCATGTTTATCATCGCGTTTTGGTATACCCACGTTGCGCGCTTGGAGTAGTCTGCAGTGAAGATGTCGCTAGTGACTAGGCCAAGGAGTTTGCGTATACGCCATTGTGAGGATAGGACGATTCTCTACTTCGCGACTTCCGAATGTGGTTTTCTAAGGATGATCTGGTTGATGTTTTGCGGAGTGATTAGGGACGTTGAGCAATGAGCATGGTGCTCAAGGCTGCCTTTCGAGCTGCCCATAACTTCTTGCTCTAGGGGAAAGCTGTGCCATCTGAGATGGTGCTTCACTAGCGAAGCTTGACGGACGGACTGGACATCTCCGGGGTAAGAGTGAATGTATCTTCAAGGCTCGGCCCGAGATGTGAACGAGGGGCGGCAGGCTGCCACTGGATCAACAATTCAGAGGTTGTGGCAGTGCAATGAAGTTGGCTGACGTCCTTGGTAAGGCTGAAACCGGAACTCGAACTAATCTTCACGGAGACTGTTTTAATAATTAGAACTCTCAGGAAAAGTGAAGCACCCACGCACAAGGTTTCTTGCCACGAGGGAATTGATCTGAATGAGCCGAAGACCTGTGTTTTCCTACGCAACGATGATGCGTATCGTGTCAATTGACGGCATTGTTTGTGGAAAGAAGCCTTAGTCGTGGCAATTCTTCTACCACAAGTTGGCACACAAGAGGAAGATTGACGGCTAGATTCGATGGAACGAACACTTCGGCAGGACTATGCGAAATTAACCTTAAATGACGTTGAGTTTCGAGGAGACAGACCTGCATTTGATGATTAGATGAGTCGAGAGATCTCGTGCTTTTAACGTGCGTTCCAGAAGGGGCAAGGTAAAAGACAAGGTTAACATCAGAGGAGCCGAAGCTCATCTAGACGATGAAATCAGTGAGGCGAAGTTGTGTGGGGAACATAAGGATTGCATATACGTACAGTGTGAGACCTGGACTCTGAGGAATTCCAGAAGCTTCGTGCAACCTTTTACTGCATTGATCAACAGTATGCGATCGTAAGTTGGAAACAATCGAGCGACTCTTTACTCGTGATCAATGTTGCTAGCCGTTGGTACAAATAACGTTCCAGCCGACCAAAGTATTGTTTGCATTAAGGAGTATGAAAGCGAAATTTGTCAATTGGTCGCTTGCTCGGTGGGTATAAACGGATCTTCAATGTTTGGCCTGCCGGATTTCTTCTCGATTGGTACGCCGCGATGTTGATCACTACCACCTTCCTCGTCCTCGGCCACGCCAATCACCACTATCCCCTCCACCTCTTCCTCGTCCCCTCCCAAAGCCCGGCTCTCGGTCTCTGCCAAAGCCAGGATCTCGATCTCTGCCGAAACCACCTTCTCTTTCTCTTCCAAAGCCCTGTTCTCGCTGGTCCCTCCCAAAGCCAGGGTCTCGATCCGGTGGTGCTTCGCCTCTCCTCCACTCGCCAGATGGTACGCCTCCATCCATTCTCCTGTCATCGTATCTAACACCACCACCTCCTCGTCCTCTCCTATCGAATCCGAAATCACCACGTCCACCAAAGCCATTCTCTCTGCCTCGTCCACCGCCATACGGTCCAGGCGCAGGTCCTCCTCTGAGCGGTGCGGAAACAGGCGGAGGCGCAGACGGCACACCACCATCTGGTAGCGGTGGAAGTATTGCGCACGCAACGTAGTCCCCAATGAGGAACTTCGCATCCGCAAGCGTCTTATCCGGGTCTCCATCCAATTGTCTCAGCGCATCCGCCACATTCGTTCCCTCGCCATCCTCCATGTCGGCATCCTCGTCCTTGCCTCTTGCGCCAACAATTACAGACCCAATGTCTCGTGATATGAAGCGTCCTGGTGCGCCTGGCCAATTTGAGCCTTGCATGTCGGGGTATATGAGGCGAAATGCGATGCGCGCGCCGGTGTAGGGCTGGGGTAATTGTGTAGGGAGGGCAGAGAGGAGGAGTTTGCATAGTTCGCGCAGGGTGCAGGACTGCCAGGTATAGATTTGCAGGTGCGAGGGAAGCCGTGGGAGTGCTGGATCGAACTCATCAAGTCTTTTGATGTCAGTCACAATTTTTTAAGGAGCACGTGAAGGAACTGTTCATACCTGTGAAAGCCGCCTTGCTTGTACACCAGGCGTAGGAGGAAAGGTGTCGTAGTCTGCCGGTCTATCTTCGCTGGGGGTTGCGCCATGTTGGTGGTTCTAGAATCTTCTACCACAGGCCTGTGTGTCAATGTGAAGTTTTTATACAGCTGCTTTTGCTTGGCTATTGGTAGCAATTGCGCAAAGTAAGGCTAAGAATGTGAATGTAAGTGAAGTCAAGAGTAAAAGTCACCATGCGACGCGACGCGGAGAGCTTGGTTTAGCGCGCCTTGGCAATCAATGATGATGCACAATTGTGAATCTTGAAGCCGCAACTTCTTTCCTGCACGATCAACCCAACTTACCTACATCTATACAGACACGTCGTCGCCATGGACTTCGCAAAGCTTATGTCAGCGCAAATAAAGAAAGGCAAAGACACCGCCGCAGCCTCAGAACCAACCAAGAAGTACCTCAAGCGCAGCGAAATCGAGGCGCAACGACAAACCGCATATCAAGCCGAGCAAGACGCCGCCGAGAAAGCGCGGCGAGAGAAGTCAGACAAGAAGCGCAAAGCTGAAGAAGATGAAGCCACAAGAGAAGAGGCGCGACGAGAGAAGCGACGACGCCTAGCCGAGGAATCGCGGCGCATACGAGAAGAAGAAGAACACGCCGAAGAGCGCAAGCGACGAAAGCGCCTTGGTCTTCCAGATCTCCCACCCAGAAAGCAACCTGGCGACGACAACGACACACCGATCCCCGAAGAAGAGGACATCCCGGACCCCGACTTGATCGCCAAACTGCGCGCCCTCTCTGAGCCCGCATGCCTCTTTGGCGAAACACACAGGCAGCGCCTAAAGCGCTACAAGAAGCGCGTGGGCGCTGACAACCTAGCAGCGATAATGACAGACGGCCCTATACCCACGACTCTCCAACTTGTGCCGGAGAAGGACATGAAGATCAACCCACAAGTACCCAAGGACAAAGAGGGCAGGGAGTTCTTATTCAGACAGCTCGCGTCATACTTCACCATGGTGCTGGAAGAATGGAACATCACCCTCTCCCAGCGCGACGCCGACGTCAAGACCAGCTACCAAGGCAAACAAGCCTACGCCGCGATGCTCCAAGCCCTCGAAAACATGCGTCCGCTCTTCAAAAAGCTCGAAGCATTCGACCTCCCGGACAGCATCCTCACGCCCGTGGTCGAGATTGTGCTCGCAGCGCAGGAACGCCGCTACGTGGACGCGAACGACGGGTATCTACGGTTGAGTATTGGGAATGCGGCGTGGCCGATTGGAGTCACGATGGTGGGTATTCACGAGCGCAGTGCGCGGGAGAAATTGCATGAGAGCGATAAGAATGCGGCGCATATTATGAGCGATGAGATTACAAGGAAGTACTTGCAGAGTATTAAGCGGTGTTTGAGTTTTGCGCAGACGAGGTGGCCGCCTGAGGATCAATTGCAGTTGATGGGTTGAGGGTTGAGGGCTTGTGGTGGTTCAAGGGCCGGGTCGGGCATACCCATGGGCTTGTGACGAATTTGGAGTAGTATAATACATCCTGGCATGAATGGAGCCAGGTCAACATGTGAACTGTTCTCGTTATATTCGAGAGTATGCATGTACCAGTACTTCAAATGCGTTCGTGCTCGAAACGACTTTCTAATACCTGTCCCACGATTTCGCTAGTAGCTGTTCGGAAGCAGTATGTGCAAAACTATGCAATACTTTCCATCTCCATATCAGAAGCTAGAGGTCATTCCCAGTAAACGCGCGATCACGTGCGGGGTAATTCGAGACCTAACTTTATTTGTGCCTTGACACCTCCAACATTGACGACACAGCATCGAACGTCAATCTCTCAACTCTTCGTCGCGGTCACTCGCAGCGTTTGCCCTGCCGGTGTGCACTCTCGCATCTAAGCTTGACGAAATGCGTGAGATCGTTACTCTCCAATTCGGAGAACGAAGTAACTATCTTGGGACGCATTTCTGGAATACTCAGGTAAGTGCACTGCCACCTTATCCACACATGTTTCATGCACCCCAAATCACTTGCCTCTCTTGAGCTCGTTCGATGCATGCTTGGTGCTGACCACTATGTGGAGTGGCCGCGTACTCTCCGCTTCGTCATCGTTGTACCTTCATAATACGAAGTCCCCTCACTTCACCGGGGAGCGATTTTCGACACTTCTGAAAAACCTCCAACGAGCTTCATCTGACACCACAACCAGGAATTCTATTTCACATACCCTCCGGAACCAGAGTCAGCAGTTGATCATGACGTCCTCTTTCGACCTGGCATCGCTCCCGATAGATCCGACACCTTCACTCCGAGAGCGCTTGTATACGACCTGAAGGGCGCGTTCGGTAGCATGAGGAAGATAAATGCACTCTACGAAGCTGAAGATGAACGGAGCATACTGGATCAGAACGGTGTTTGGCCTTCGAAGCCCATCGTGCAGCGAGCTCAAGCGATCCCACCATCAACGTACCAGGAGCATCTCGACGCCGGTCTTGACCCACCGGCACTGAGTGCCTCGAGTATACGGTACTGGTCCGACTATAGCAGAGTTTTCTACCACCCCAAGTCCATTGTGCAACTGTCCGAGTTCGACGTTAACGATTCGCTCATGCCATTTGAGAAGTGGGAGGTCGGCATGGAACTCTTCCAGAAACTCGAGCGAGAAGCTGATGTAGTCGACCGAGACCTGAGGCCTTTCATGGAGGAATGTGATAACCTCCAAGGCCTGCAGATCTTCACTAGTGTCGATGATTCGTGGGGAGGCTGGGCCTCTGGATGGCTAGAGACGTTGCGCGACGAGTACGGCAAGCTGAGCATATGGACATGGGGTCTCGGAGACCATGGTGCCAACACATCAGTCCCTAGGGTAAGCATCAAAGAGTAAGACAGACTTGTACTGACACCATACAGGAGAAGAGAATGCAGCAGCTCATCAACTCGGCTCGGTCACTCCAAGTTCTCGGTGAGCAGTCGTCCGTCTACATACCTATGTCAAATATGCCAGCGAAGCTACCATCGTATCTGTCAATGGACTCAACCTCTCCATGGCACATCGGCGCGCTACAAGCCATGGGTGTCGAGAGCATGACCATATCTTCACGACTCCGCACAGCAGTCGGAGGCAGAGGTACACTCCAAGACCTTGAAGACACAATCAACAGTACCGGACGCCGTCGGATAGCGAAGTTTGAAATGAGCGTCGCCGACCCCGAGGTTCTGTTAAATGCCTCCGGAGATATCGCTCACGCTGAGAAGGAAACATCCATGTTATCACGCCGCACAAGTGAGAGCGACGAGCAGCTCAGTGCCTTCGACATTGATGCCTTTGCGCGCGACTACAGGATAGCGGCCTCGCGACCTGGGAAGAAAGAGCATGTCTTCGGTAGGGCGGAGGTTTCTCGGGGCAATTGGGACCTCTCGGAAGAAGGTGGTCGCGATCCTCACGATAGGTTTGACGAAGGACCCGCACTGCAGAGGTAAGTTGTCAACTGTCACTTGTTCCATACATCCGAGTACGAGTCGCACACTGGTCTCAAATCACCTCTCCGCGTGACCAGCAGCAATACGAGCGCGGCACGCGAGCCATTTCCCTCCAAACGAATTCGCTAATGTCAACCTAGATTCACCGCACCGCTACTTTTCCCGTTACTCGACAGCTACCCATCGTCAATGTTTGACGTGGGCGCGGGCCAATCTACCAAACTCGCGGTTCATACAGGGCTTACTACAAGCACGGTGGTTGCAGACCAGATACGAGCGCTTGAGCAGATTGTTAAGCGACTTGTCAATATTGATGATAGGGAAGCGCTTTGCAATGGGCTACATGTGCTGGCGGAGGAATACGATGAGGGGTGGGATAGTGGGTCTGATAGCGACGATGATGGATGATTTGGCTTGCAGCCTTGCAATTGCTCGATTTTGGCAACCTGCTCAATTCGAAGCATAACCTCGACGGCATCCGGTCAAATCAACATCCGAAAAGCAAATCAGAATTACAAGGTTTCCCCACCAAAATCAACAACTTCATTGACGCCTGATGCTGACCAGGCCAAACATCCCAGTCACATTATGCACGCCGACACGCTATCGATAAACCAAGCAAATGCACCAAAGCGGCGGTGTCAATACTTTTCAAAGCGGGTCGGTGATGCAAGAGCAAGATTTCGACGATTCTTTGAGTTTCTAGTCACGCCGAGAAGTCCAAGGAGCTTGAGATGGCTTCGACTTGCCTGTCCGGGCGATGACGTGTAATCAGTCACCAGTGCCATGGCGAAGATCTAGTGTGAGGGCATGCCGCATAGCGGCTCAACAAGATACGATACTGATCATGTTGTTTGTTGGAGAAGTGGGCGAAAGCGAAATAACGATCTGCTGGCTACGCCGTTGTTTCCGTGACGGTTTGATCTGACGTAGAACGGCGGACGGCAGGACACCTGACGGAGACGTGAACAGCGCAACTCAAGCCCTCACTCGTTGATGGATTCAAGCTTGTTCATCGTTGAGAACAACTAAATTCATGCAGGGCACAGGGGGAAAACAACAAGCAGAGTTCGAATTTTCAGGTACCAAACCACGAAGCGACATGTGGTTCGTCGGCCAGCGCAGACCAAGCGGGGTCTATGATGTCGATCTGTAGCGCGGCCGTCCTTTCCGTCTCCTCCTCCTCAGACGGCGGCGGAAGCTGCTGCAGGCACCAGGGGCAGAGCATACCTCTTCCTCATGGAACAACTTGCGAAAGCTGGAGAGATTTGAGTGCAACGAGCGGAACAAAAAAAGATCTGTGTCTTCGCACGAGGATTGCGCGGGGTAAGCGCAAGCGAACGTTACCAACCTCAAGCCCTAGGATAAGCCAGCCTTTGCATCCCACCAACCACATCTCGGCGAGAGTCGCGGCGCATCGTATCCTGGCTTTTCGATAAAGATGCTTACTGGCGATCGTCTTAGGGCCTCGCGATCCGGTTGCGCCGGTTTAGCGACTAGGAAAGACGGCTGGGTTTCGTCACGGAGACGCCTCCAGAGGAAGTTTCCTCAAGAGAGACTCTGCGCTTCTGCCGTAAGAACCGTTGTTTGATGAAGCGATGGGAACGTCGAGTCTGACGTTGAATAATGTAGAAAGAACGTGAAGAATGAGACTGTTCGGAGGGAAGTGCTGATTCTGGCAGCTGCTAACTTAGATGAACCACGAGATCACGCAGCCATGAAGAAATATGGCGATCTTTATGGTGGTACTAATCATAGCCACACAAGCCTTGCGACCGTTGTCCAGCGACGGCAGCACACGAGGTTACAGCGCCCGTGCATGCCATGGCAGCGCCGCCTAGGCCAACAATTCGATAGAACATTGCATCATACTTTCTTCAATCGATACCCATCCGTTCCCAAGAGCAGTTTCGGCCCGTTGCTATTCTTGGTTTGAGCGTTGTCACCGAGCAGAAGGTAATGTTGAAGTTTGGTACCCAGTATGTGGCTGGCGCTGAGCATCTCACGAAGTTTGGTACGCTGGCTGGACGACAGTACACATTGAGCGAGTTGAGCGCTCATTGCATGGCTGGTGCATGAGAAGGCAAGAATTGGTGTTCCACGACCACTGCTTACTGCGCGATGACCCCAGCAACCACATGCAGCCCAGTAAGCCCGACCCAACCTCCAACCAGCTAACTGGCCCGACTTTACTAGTTGCCAGGACAGACTCGGCCTATCGCACCGCGAGTGGGACGATTTTATGCTTTACGTTTTGCTCGTCTTGCCCAACCCCTGACCGTGCGACTCCACTGTTACGAAGACTTACCACATGCGGAGGGTCCCGGAGGTCAATTCATAGGAGGGACGACTTCGGTTCAAGGCACCTAGCGTATGCAACCTTGCCGTCGCCGACCGTGGAAAGGCGTAGACAGAAGGCTGATTTGTGAGTGGGCCAAGTGGGCATACGAAGTATTAAGATCGACTCGCACCCTGCTCCCCAGGTTTTCTTCTTGTCTCACTCATCCTGTGATATATCTTGTCTCTCGGCCTCAGCATAGCAACTCTTTCGTTACGGTTGCTTTCTGATCACCTTTCGTTTGATATCAGGTGCTCCTTTCATCACCTCTACCGTCGTTAAGCACTCAACACTCGTTGCTAAGTCAAGATGAAGACATTTGTATTGGCTGCTCTTGCGGCTTCTGCTGCTGCCGCCCCATGGGCCAACTACGATGGCTACAAGCCGCAGCCAACTGGCTACGTCCCGGTGGAGCCCTCTGTGAGTTCACGTGATGACTGCATGTAGAAAGTTGTTCTAACGATTATTAGTCCACGGTCGAGGAGCACAAGCCCAGCTCTACCCCTTGCGAGGAGTCCAGCTCAGTATACGTGCCTGTAAAGCCCAGCTCGTCTGTGCCTGCGTACCCTGCACATGAGCCAACTCCTTCATCCAAGGCCCCTGAACACAGCTACCCTGTCTACTCGCCCCCAGCTTCATCCTCTGGTCCCGTCAAGCCGTCGAGCAAGGCTCCCGAATATCCCCACTACCCCATTTCGTCTCCGCCTGTGAAGCCGTCGAGCATCTATGTCCCGCACCCACCCCCTGCGTCTAGCACTCCATGCGAGGAGTCAAGCAGCGTTGTCGAGCACCCATCTTATCCAGCGTACCCCGCTTCGTCTGCGCCCGTCAAGGAGTCGAGCAAGGTTCCTCAATACCCTATCTACACGCCAGAGCCTCACCCAACACCTTCTCCTTCCAGCACTCCATGCCCTGAAGAGTCTTCTGTTGTGAAGCCAACTCCAAGCGCGTACCACCCAGTCCCGCCACCGGTAAAGCCAAGCAGTGAGATTCCTCACTACCCAATTGTAACCCCGTCGTCGAAGCCCGTTGAGCCCATCTATACTCCTCATCCCCCTCCTGTCAAGCCATCGGCCAGCTACGGAAACGTGACCACGACACCATGCCCCGAGACAACTTTGTACATCACGCAGACCATCAAGACCACCCCACCTCCAGTTCACTACACTCCGGCGCCACCACCACCTCCTGTTCACACTCCCGTTGTGCCGCCCAAGGAGAGCAGCGTTGTGGTTCCTCCAACACACACGCCGATCGCGCCTCCTAAGCCTTCAAGCGAAGTCCCACCTCCTCCCGCTAAGCCAAGCTCTGCCTACGTTCACCCACCTCCAGGAACACCAATCCCCTTGCCGACACCAATCCCCAGCTCTGTCGCTCCTCCAGCACACTCTGCCCCGCCGGCCGGCACACCAGTACCCATGCCGAGCCCCATCCCTTCATACCCAGCTGCTCCTCCAGTCAGCATGCCTTCGCCCGTATCGCCAGCTTCGAGCGCACCTCCCGCGCCCCCCGCTGCTTCTACCAGGCCTCCTCCAGCCCAGGTCTCGGTCAATGTCGCCGGCTCTAACAGCCCGGCCTTTGCTGTCCTCGCTGGTGCCGTCGCTTTCGTCATGGCCATCTAAGCCTTTGGCACTTGCGTATATTTAATTTCATGTCTCTCCTTGATGCAAGAGCTTTACGACTTTCTATGACTGGGACAGGATACTAGATGGTTGGTTGGCACACTCCTTGCATATATGTATATGGTACGATGGGTGTGAACATTAATGTATTTCTTGGTGGCGATTGGCTGGTTCGATGAGGCCAAGGTTTTGGGGTCATGAACGGGGCACGTGTGATAATGTGTTCTGTTATCATGGGTTTGTCGAGATAGTGGGAAGGATCTGAATGGTAATGTCTTGCCGGCGAAGGGTAGCTTAGCTCAAGTAGTCGGATAATGAAGATGATACTCCATCGACACATTGCATGCATGAAGACTGAAGTGAGCCATGACACTCAAATTGTGATGCTCCGAGGACCTCCTCGATGCATTGCAGCGAAGGTAGACAAGAGTAATTGTCGCCTTTCACGCTATGAACATAGTGCAACCGCGATTTTTCCCAAGATTGCTGCTCGATAACTTGATTCGACTCCTACTTGCGTGTGATGCTGCAGAGTGGTAGTGTGGTACTGCAGCATCGACGCTAGTCTCTCAACAACTTCACTACGCCAACAACAACTTCACTACGCCAACAACCACTTTCACTGGCAAATCGAGTACTATGAGCGTGCAGCATCATGCCGCCCACTGAAACTTCGGTCCAACAGCTATGACACAGGCGCAAACGACAGGTATAAGCGCGATGTCACAAGAATGCTCGACCTCAAAGAGATGCCGAACTCAATGCACGCGACGCTTCAAGCTTTGACTTTCAGCAAGACGACCAACTATACCCTCAGCGATCTCGAGCACTTCGACCTTGGTAGTATCGAATCAGTGGGCCGAGACCTTTTGGAGGCGCACATCAAGCTTCCTAGTGGTATGAAGTATTCTAGGACCAAAGACAAAGCGGTACAAACTCATCAAAGACCCAATGGTCTATCACATCAAGGCTGTTTCTCAATCGTCGGCTCCCGCATACCAGCTGCATTGTCTCGTGATGTGCAAGAAGACCTCAGCGCGATCGAAAATGAACACCACGACCTTCACATGCTCGGATGGACCTCATCACTGTCGATAGTGAGATAGAAATCGAGGTCAAGAAAACGGCAAAGCAGACAGCCACATGAGATCTTCAATTCAATTCCTTGCATCGATTTGAGGATATAATTCTCTCTTCAGCAAAATGAGCGATTTTATGTTCTATCGTTTAGCTACTGTTGTAACTCTCGAGGGCGCTGGTCGCATTGACGGTGGCCCGAAGAACCCTACTTAGATTTCAGGTTTCCAAGACCAACATGTCCTCCCATCCTCCATACTCCGATCCCTCAAACTTCTTCTTGAGGTCTAGGAGGAAAGTCCTGATGGGGCGACGATTGTCGGAGACATTGGCAGCCACGCGCAAGGTCACGTCAGTCTGGTGCATGCGGAGGTTCAACTCTTGGTTCCTGCGAGCAAAGTGGTAACGGTGCTGCAAATCGCAGATGGCGGACAGGCAATAGCCCCACCGTGGCGAAGTTGCCGTCACTCTTGAGGTTGCTGTGAAGGTCAGTTGGCACATGTTCAAAACAGCTGACACTCAATGCTTACGCAAGATTCACGACGGTAGTGTTGCGGCCGAAAAACGATGTCCAAGCGTCTGGGGTCAAAGCCTGTTTCCAGAACGCAATGCGGACCGCCCTGCTGCGACGGAAGAGAGGTGTCACAATGTAAGACCTCAGTTCTCCGGCTGTAGGTATGAGGCGACCAGCATGTAGCGGCTGGACGGTGATGTTCATACGAGCAGCGTAGAAATCGCGCCTGCTGGCAGCACGACCGGCCTTGACACCTTTCAGGATTTTGGCGGGACCTGACTCCTCCTTCCAAGCCATGCGGTATGCTAGCTTGACCTGCTCTTGCAAAATCTCAACGGCGTCTCGGTACTCGCACGCTGCGGCAGCGTCGCCTTCGATGTCGTTGATGCGTGCGTAGAGGTCCCAGTTGGTCAGCTTGGTCAGGTAGCCCTCTTCGCAGGACACGCCGTCGACCCACTGCAAGAGGAAAGACTTAGGGCCGTACGCTTCGTTCATCAACTGCAAATGTGTGGTCCCATAAACGGCTTTGGTGCTGTTGGTACATACAGTCTTGTTTGTGCTGGAAATGTACCCGTGGTTGGGCGCATACCACTTCATGAGCAACTCCTGGTTGGTCAAGGGACCAAACAGTGTCTCGTTCTCGCCGGTAGGCGCACAGCCGTCGCGAACGAACATCACCCTCTGGAGCGCGATGGACTCTGCGCGCGATCGAGGCACGTTCACCGCTGGGGTATGACTGAACCTGGAGTCCTCGCCCGCCTTGATGAGCCTCTTTTGGGTCCTCAGATCGGCCGCTGTGTGCGTGTATGGGTACCTGGGGGAGATGATCGCGGGGTACTGGATACGTTGATCCACCATCGGGAGTCTCATGGCTGCGGGAGATTGTGGTCGAAGTTGAGAATGACGGAAGCTGTGAGGCTGCAAGGTGTTGAAGTGCAAAGAAGGTGGTTGAGAAGGAAGGTCTTGAAGCGGGCGAAGGGCATGTACTTATATACGACTAGCAGTCTGGTAGCGCGCCCTCGCTTTTGCCGCTAGCTCGGCGCTGAGGACGTAGAATTACTTTTGATAGCTCAGGACAGCAAAAGGTGAGTGGAAGCCTCGTGGACCATGGTGGGAACTCGGCGACGACGCACAAGGTAATTGTGAGCTTCAAACGCCCTGCGGATAGGGGCTTGATCTCGGGCTTGCAGCCAAGGAGCATGGGGCAAGGAGCATGGGGAGATGCAAGGCTAGCTTCAGCAGAACTGGTCATGAAGATTTTGCATTAGTCTGGCTGAAGGACGCGACCGCCGCTATTGTTGGCATGCCGGTCGAGGTTGCTAGAGTAGGGTGTCATCAAAAACAACAATGTCGATTTGACTAGAATTCTTTCGTGTGCATTTTTGCCGACTCTTCTCCTTCACCTCCGCTTCGATCACTAGCGGCCTGCGAAAACCCTTGACCCACAACGCAACACTACGCACGACACGATTGAAGAGTATATACCCCAAGAGAACAAGAGATGGCGCCGGCAGTTACGATCGACACGTCCAAATGCCTGGATTACCTGCCATTGTCACCGGTCGTGCTCGATTATGAGCCCATTACCTCAGCGAAGCTCTACCACTAAACAAGAAGAGTACGTCGAAAACAGAGCTTATCTATCCTTGATGCGTTGTTTATAACTTTCTTTCTCTATTAAACTACTGTTGAAGATAGACGGGCTACTAGGTTAATTCATAGGCTTTGTCCTGTACTGGTGAATTTTTCTTGCCTTGTCATTCACGAACTCTCGCGACACCTGGTGATGTTTCGGAGCCGTGCTGTACTAGGAGCGTTACTATGAGTCACTCGCCACCGATTGTCGTCAATACCTAGTTCGCAAAGCAGCCAGCACTCTCCCCTTCTGCGAAGCTCTCCACTGTTACCAGTGAATAGCGATAGCAATGTCTCTCGCACGAGAGAAGTCGATTTCGGTAGTTCTGCTGATGGTGCCAGGCCGCGTGCGTCTCACGGCATGAGCGCACCAACGATATTGCACGTGTATGCACCGGCACGAATCTAAACAATAAGTTGAAGATTGTACAATTCCACATTCTCTCAACGGACACTGTCCCACCCAGTATCTCCTCAGCTTAACACATCCTGATAGATATACGTTGGTGCCCCAGCGGTTCAACTTAAGCTTTCGTGAAGTCACTCTTTGGCGCATCGCCCTCCTCCGTACCGGTTCCATACTTCCTCACATGCTCCTTTGCCGCACTCTTGTCCGCCTCAAACTCCTTCAACTCCGGCGCATCCATATGCTTCACCACATTATCCGCCTGCCACTTCTTGAAGCTGAAACCCAAACCATCATGACTGTAGTCCTTGTCATTCGCCTGGTCCTTGTGATATTTGATCTGCATGAAGTCGCTGTCCTTGGTCGCTGGGTCTAGCGACAGCGAGACCAGGCCTGTGATCGTCGCTGTCTTGGGTATGAGACGGAATGTCCAGGACTGCTTGTTCTTGAACTGTATGAGTTCGTCGTCGGAGCGGATCACTTGATAAGATTCGTTGATGCTGGCTTTGAAGAGCTTAGGAAGTGCGAACCATTGTCCAGCCATCTTGTAGCGATCGTTGGCATAGACGAATTGATCGTCGTAGACGCAGTCGGGGGTGTAACGCTTTACGCGCTGAACGGTGGGCTCGCAGGAGTATAGAGCGATGATCTGCAAGGGCATAAGCAACTGCACGCCATGATTGAAAGATTCTCGCAAGTATCGTTGGGTTGAGGCAATGAACTGACATCGTCCACCAATGCCTGCCTCTGAGAACTGAGCTTGAGGCTTTTGCTCGGATCAGGCTCGTAATCTTCACTCGTCGCCGTCTGCCTTGATTCAAACTGCTCTCCAGGCGCATTGCTATCTTTCGGGAAGCCAGAATTCCCACTTGTCTCAATATTTCCCTGGCCAGACATGGTCGACATTTTACTCCGTTGCTCAGCGTTGTGCAACTGCACAGTAAGGGCTTTCTGGGGGTGAGCAAGTGCTGGCTTGCTGAGGAAGTTTTTGAAGTTTTGGGATAGCAGTTTGGTACCCGACCCGCTTGTTGCTGCAGGCATGAAGTGTGCGTTAGGGTCTCTTGAAGTGTTGTCGTTCATGTTTGCTTAAATACCTCTGAAGCGGAGACGAACGTGTATGCAGGGACGTGACGTTATGATCTTCCTTGATGAATCATGGATAGCCTGAACAAGCAACTTGCTTAAACGAATCAGCGAATCTGTTGCGCTCGCAATAACCAATCTAGAAAGTGAGAAGACGAGTTCTCCGATCACATAGCTATGGATGGACCCTTTCGATTGTACCATGACGTTAAAGCCTAGCATTCGGTTCGATCGGCATGACGTAAGTGGGAAGCAATCAATCGCATACCCATGTTGACGAATTATGATTACTCCTTGTACAAAGCATTGCGAAACTCTAGAGCTGTGAAAAGGGATGTCTTATTCTTGCTAAGATGTTCCAGGTTCTTTTGTAATCGTCGTGCCAAAAAGTTCGCCGGAGGTTGTAAATCTTCCATGCAACATCATTCACTTAGTATCATGAAACCTCCGAACATGCTTCTCGTCTACCCACGAAACGATCAAGCAAGTTGTCACACCACGAGAAGTAAGGAGCATATCCATGCCCTCCTCCAGCGTGATGCTGCATATGCTTCCTTGCACCACCAGCCCATCCGCTTGGCAGAATCTTGTCGTAAGCCCACGGTAAGTCTAAGCCAGAATGGATCTCGACAAGTAGCCATACGAACACAGCCACGAATACCGTGCGAGTGAGGACATGGCTGCCAATAATGTTGAGGCTGAAATTTGCCAGAAGCACCAGACCAAGGCGTTCCAGGATGTGCAGCTGATTGGTGATTTGCGGATGCATTTCAGCGTGGCGATGATGCGGCGCGTGCCAGCGCTTGACGCCAGGTAGCACGTGGAGTGCGAGATGAAAGAGGAAGAAAAGGGCGTCGTAGAGGATGAAACTTGTGGCGAGCTCGAGTGCAACTCGTCGGCTCGTCGGTGGTGCCATTGGCAAGGCGCGTTGAGTTTGCAGTGGCGACGCAATCGTTATGTTGTGCAAAGCTGGCACGAGGAACGTCGCACGATGCCTGTGGTTTGTATGCACAGTGTGATTGAACTGATAGTTTCCGGACTCGAGCATGTGCTCTAAAGGCACGCCGGCGAATTTTTTGATCATGGTAAGGTCCAGCAGCAGAAGTGGCGCCACGTACGTAGCTATCTCTCCCAGTCGTCGGGATACTCGTCGCATTCCGCGTGGTTTGGAACGTCCTTCTTTCGTTTGGGTGAAGCGCCATTCTGGGTGCCGCAGGAAAACTACTGTGATGAAGGGTTCGATGAAAGCGTACAAAGACACTGTCCATAACGTCTCGAATGTGGATAGCCGATAAATCGCATTTGACTGCAGCCAGGACCATAAACTGTTCAGAAGTGGTTGGTAGAGCGTAGGAACCAGTATGGCCGACACGAAGACACATCCCAAGACAAGCCGCAACCTCGCTACATATGTATAATCGTCGCGATGTGCCGTCTTCGATTTCGTGTTGTCGTCCATGATGGTGTCGTGAAGCTGAGACGACTTCAACATTTGTTCGTGGTAGCACCGGTAACGCTCGAGATGATTACGTCATTGCCTTCCTAAGTGGCCAATTCGGGCCACTTTAACGAAGAAGTCGCACACCCCTAGTGCTGACATTGTAAAAGTCCATATACGAGCATCTTGCGACAACTTCGGGCTTCTGCATTGAGCAAAACATGCTGGACATCCAGCTGCGGCCGCTGAAGGACCGCATCTTCGATTCCATCACGCCCTTCGTCCCGCTATCCATTTCTCCAATAAATGTCACCCTGGTCGGCTGTCTCTTCGGTACCCAGGCTTGCTACTGCGCCGCCAGAGGCGGAGGTGTATGGAGCATATCATTCTGGGTCCTCAACAGGTTTTTCGACTGTCTTGATGGCGCGCTCGCTCGAAATCGCAACCAGGCTTCTGACTTCGGCGGCTTCTTCGACCTGCTATGCGACTTCATCGTCTACTCCGCCATTCCTATCGCATGTGCACTTCCATCGCCAGATTCTGGCCGTAGCCTTTGGTTCCCCGTTGCGGTGCTCGAAGCTTCCTTCCACGTCAACAATTTCGTCTTGTTTTACGTGGCTGCCATCATCGAGAAGAGCAAGGCTGCTGGTCAGGAGCACAAGAGCAAGGAACTGACCAGTCTGGCTATGAAACCAGCACTTATCGAAGGGATGGAGAGCGCTATCTTCTTCACAGCGATGCTTGCATTTCCAGGGTATCTCGCCCAGCTTTCCTGGTGCATGTCCGTTCTGGTCACCATTGGCATTGTGCAAAGGACTATTTGGCTCGAGAAAGCACTTTCAAGAGGCTTCTAGAGAATCCAAGCAAGCAACTATAGCGAAGCTCGTTCTTCACGCATGTACCCTTTCTTCCTCAGACCCTCTACCATTCTCGCGGCATCACCTTTGAAAGTTGCGAGGTCGGCGCTGCTCATCACTACTTCGAAGGCACCACCGTCTTTGCTAGCCACCACCGCTGGGTATCGAACGTTATTCGATTTGACGTATTCCTTCATCTGCGGGCTTTAGCGCTAGTTCCTGAATCGCAGCCTCGTGGAAAGGTCCGCTTACTTCAGGCGACAGCTCGTCCGTATGCCACTGCACAACCTTGCATCCAGATTCCGTCTCGATCTGCTTCTTCGCGTCTTTCCAGGCAGGGGTTTCACTCAGAGAAAGACCGCCGTGGGTTATGTCGCCTGTCAATTCGATCAGATGAGCGGCAAGAGCTTTAATCGTCTACTTACACGCTGCGCATGCAGGATTGTCCTCGGACGAGTGGCATATCTTGCGGTAGCCATACTTGAGTTTGCCCAACACCGATGCATCGGCATTGTATAGAACGTACAATGTGGAGACCGACATATTGGTGTTGCTGGCAGTAGGTATGGCTGCCAGCTATCTGCATCCAGTTAAGTACTCCGTCATCGACCCCGCGCATGGACCCTGGATCACATGGAGCGTATGCATGGCCACACTTGGCCAACTATACGATGGTTTTTACTTCCGATAAGCGCGCAGTTCATCGTATAGGCTACGAAACGTGAACGGTCTTCGAGGGCGCTTTTCTCAGTCTGCTGCTGGCCTTCATCGAGCAGCATACGAATATGGACAAGCCATCCGAGGAGTTCGATCTGATCATTCTTGGCGCTGGTGGGATGTCAATACCACATGTACGAATAATGACTAAGTCACCAAGGTCTTTACGGCATACAAGCTGCACGAACGTACCTAGAAGTACACCCTAAGTCCAATATTGTCGTCTTCGAAGGCGGCCCAAGCATTGGCGGCGTATGGAGTCGGGGTCGGTCCCAGCATTTGCCTTCTCGCCATTCTACCGTCTGACACTCTTCACAGATCGAGTGTACGATGACTTCTGGACGCAAACCCCTGTCGGCATGGCCGAGTTCTCGGACCAGCCACTTCCACCCATCCCAGAGGTCGACCAGTATTATGGCTTTTTCCCGGCTCGATACGTCGCTGAGTATCTGGAGTCATACATAGAATCGCACGTCTATGCTGGTACGACGCTGTCTTCGCGCATTCGTACGAAAAGCCGCGTCATGAAGCTCAATAAAGACCCGAACGATGAACAGTGGCACGTTCATATCTGCGAGCACACGGGAAAGCAACACGAAGTCACCGCTCCAAGAATAATAGACGCGACAGGTCTAACATCGAGTCCAAATATTCCCTCGATACCAGGCTTAGACGAATTCGCTGGGAAGAAAGTGCATCAAATGGACGTCGCGCAGTCAGACATCCTCGCAAACGATAAAGAGCACCACGTCGTCGTCATAGGGGGCGCAAAGTCAGCCGCAGATTTAGCCTACGCATCCGCGAAAGCCGGCAAGCATGTGTTCTGGGTGATCCGCAAGAACGGCAGTGGCCCTGCATCCTTCGCGTCAGCACGAGGTTCCGGACCGTACAAGAACTCGAACGAGTCAGTCTATACGCGTCTCACAGCGCTGTTCCTCGCCAGCATATTTACTGACACCTCACGTTCTGGACGCTCATTCGCTGGGTGTGTCGAGTGGATGCTTTACCGGACAAGCATCGGAATTGCGATCTTCGGATGGATTTGGGAGCGTATCACTGCGCGTGCGTGGAAAGAAGCTGGCTACACAACCCGCCAACTGAGTATCGCAAACGAAACGAGCAGCGACAAGAACGACCCGAGAGGTACAGGCTTCCACCACCTCCAGCCTGACACCAGCATCTTTTGGCAAAACGACAGCAGCGGCATCAACCAACGCCCCGACTTCTTCTCAACAATCGCAGACAAAGTCGCCGTATACCGCGCAGATATCGACCGCGTAAAACACAACGTAGTCTACTTAGCAGACCAACACTCCACCCGTCTCCCCGCAGACGTCATCCTCCTCGCAACAGGATGGAATACCCAGAACTCATTCGCGCATATCGACGAAGCCACAGCATCAACACTCGGCCTCCCCATACCCAAATCCTCACTCACCCAAGACTACACCACGATATGGGCACCACTCGATTCCCACGCATCAACACGCATCCTCGCACGCTTCCCCATCCTAACACACCCACCCCCGCACCACACCACCCGAACCCCCCTCTCCCCCTTCCGCCTCTACAAATCCATGCTCCCCATCGCCGACCCCTCCATCATTTTCCTCGGCAAAGTCACACTCGGGAACCACTTTAGAGCCGCGGAGGTCCAAGCGCTCTGGGCGTTAGCTGTATTCGACGGCACGTTAAAGTTACCGGCGAACGAACTGATGCGAGTTGATGTTGCGCAGACGGTGGAGTGGTGTCGGAGGAGATATTTGGGGAAAGGGCAGGCGGGGAATTGGTTTTGGTTTGATATGGTGGGGTACACGGATGAGTTGGTGGGGGAGATTGGGTTGGGGGGGCATCGGGGTGGGAAAGGGTGGTGCGGGATGGGGGAGTGGGTGAAGCCGTGTTTGGCGGGGGATTTGCGGGGGTTGGTTGGGGAGTATAGGGAGAGATATGCAGAATGAAAACGATTCGAACTTTCTCCCATGAATATAATATACCATCACGTCGCGTACACAAGACTAGTAACAAACAGCGTAACAACCACAACACCCAACACCCCCCCAAAAACCCCAAGCCCAATCCTCCTCCCCCTCCCCAAAACCCCAGCACCAGCACCCTCCCCCTTCAAATCCCTCTTAACCAGCGGCACCGCCACCAAAAACCCCACCCCCGCAACCCAATACCCCACCGGAATAATCACCGCAAGACAAACCCTCGTCACCCTCCTATACTTCTCCCCCTGTGGATCCTCCCTCCTCAACGCCAGGCCAATAATCTGCGGCCCCGAAGAGTAAATCAAGACCTGCACCGAAACCCAAATCGCCAGCCCAAAGGTCTTGTTCCGCGGCGGTAATAATAAGGCGACGAGCGCGAATAAACAACCAAGCCAGAGTTCCGCAGTCAAATAAGCGGCGCTCATAACGCCGTACAAAATCCCAATACCAGCATCTTCCTCACCGCCCGCTACATCCCTCGAAAAGATCATCAGCACGACGAACAAACTACTCACCATACCCCCCACACCAGTCAAATACAACGGCGTCAACTTAGTCCGCGACCAGAGCACAGACGTGAGTAACCCGCCGCTCAGCACCGCTACAGATCCAACGACGCCCACGATGATGCCGTAGCGCGAGAAGAGCTCTGGGTGCGAAGGATACGTTGCGCCGAGGTACGAGGGCATGTAGTATCCGAATACGTTGCCTGAGAGTTGGCGGAAGCTGGCGGAGAGGACGAGGATGGGGAAAGAATGCATGCGTAGGATATGCGAGACCGTATTGTTGAGGTTCGATTTCGCGGCGGCGAGGGTGGATGATCTGTGTGGACGGCTGGGGAGCTCGGGTCCTATGTGGCACATGAGGCCTTTCCGACGTGCTGGTTCGCGGAGAACGAGGCGCAGGAGGAGTGCGATGATGATACCCGTGATACCGATAGCGCGCAGTGCGACGCGCCAGCTTGTTCCGGAGTAAGTGAAGGCAGTGGCGATTTGCCCGCTGATGGCTTCGCCGATGTATACGCCTACATACAAGACGCTCTCGCCGATGAAGACGTTTCGCCAACTGACCAAGTCGCTAATAAGACTAATACTCAGCGCCTCAACACTAGCTTGACCGATGCCCATGCCCAGTCTCGCGCAGAATAACTGGCCGAAGGTGCGTGCCAGGGATTGAAAAACAACGCACAGGGACCACCATGCCGCCGTTACGCTGAGCACCCAGACGCGAGCGGAGGTGTAGTCTGCGAGGAAGGCGGTGGGGAGTGCGAGCAGGGCGTAGACGATGCCGGTTGCGTAGCCGGATAGAAGGCCGTATTGGGTTGAGTTTAAGGAGAGGTCTGCGAGGACGGAGGATTGGAAGTAGGAGAGGATGAATTTATCGTATTGGGCGAGGAAATAGTTGGTTAGGAGGAGGAGGATACTGATGTAGGCATGTATCTTTTTCGGTGTCGATTGGGTGGAGGGTTGGGTGGATGGTGGTGGTGTGATTGATTGTGGGTTTGTGCTGTCGGAAACGAGATGGGCATCTTTGATGTCGTTCATGATTTTTGGGTTGGAAGATAGAGGATTGATGATGCTTGCTTGAGAAGGATGTGTATGGTGTCTTAGATGCTCAGGCTTAGCGGCATGTCATGCGACGCTGCGAATGCGGCTTAGTACGTGTAATACGTTGGTAAGCCCGACTAGCTACCCTTGTGCTGGTATACGCCCCTCGTCGCTAAAGTATCTTTCGCAAGACTGTACGCAGTCAATGTTGTCAAACTCGTACCTATCAGTCCCATCGCAACGCTCAAGACTTGGCTAGACGCCGATGACATCAGGACGTTACCCCGCCCCCACTGGTTGAACGAGGAGTCTTGGCCAGTAACGCGATGTACGGTCTTGGCCTTGTTGAGTATTTTGGAGGTGGATGGCCATGTGAATGGATGGTTTGAAGTTCGAACGAATTGCTGACCGATCCCACACTTGGTTTGAATCCGGGTCCTTCGCCGCGTCCACGTCCTAGTCAACTACCAACACGACCACACCAGCACATAAAATGCCTAAACCACCTCCCCAACTCCCCCTCGGCACATCCTCCACCCTCGCCGGCCTCTCCGAAACATTCGCGTTCCACAGCTCGCCCGAATCATTCATATCATCGCGCATCATCTCCTTCAGCGCGCAAAATCCCGAACTACTCGAAAACCGATCCGTAGTCAGAGCAAAAGTGCTGAACCGCAATGTCGCCGTTGTATCCTCCTACGCGCAAGTGCGACAAGTACTGGAAGATGCGGGCGGCTATGAAGCGAGTCCCGCGTACGCGGAATTAATGGCGCCGTTCTTTCCGGCTCCTAATTTGCTGTTGATGGACGGGGATGCGCATGGAGAGTTAAGAGAGAGGTGGGATGCGAGGATGGGCGGGTTGGAAGAGAGATTGATTCCGCTGGTTCACGCACTGACGGAGAAACACTTCTCTGAACCCTCATCCTCACCCATCGATCTCTACGAATCTATGAAAACATTGTCATGGAAGATTCTGCTCGGAGCTTTCCTCGGCTTAGGTCCGGAAGACGCGCTGTTTGACAAAGTGGAACGGTTGCAGGAGGACTTGTTGCGGGGCCAGTTCTCGCTGTTTCCTGTCACGCTGAACACGGGGTTCTGGCACTCTCCGCGCAAAAAGGGAAAGGACGCGAACAAGAAGCTGCAAGCATTGATGTCTGAGCGTCTCAGAGATGCGCCGTCTGCGTGCCCGTTCGCTGCGTCGAACGATGGTGCGCAAGAGGATATTGCAAACCATGCAGTCCTTATGACGTGTAGCCTGGCGGTGAAGGGACTGGCGTCGCTATTGACTGCGTTGCTGTGCAATATGTACTTGCAAGTCGACAAACAAGGACGCACATTAGCGGATGGCTTGGCTCTTGAGAGCGACCCAGCAAAGCACTCGCAGCGTTTGCGCTCTATTCTGAGGGAAACGGAGAGACTTAGCCCGCCGATTGTAGGTGTGATGAGGCGGTCCGTGAAAGACAATATCATCTCTTCGCCGGGCGAGCAAGCTGATGTACTCATACCCAAAGGATGGGATTGCTGGCTGTATTTTGTGGGCGCCGGGCGAGATCCTGCATCCTTCGGGTCGACCTGGGATGTTTTTGATGGAGCGCGGTATCTCGATAGTGAAACGCCGCAGGGTGTAGCATTCGGTGCTGGCCCTAAGACGTGTTTGGGTCGGGAATGGGTCCATAGTATCGGTGTCGCTGTGGCAGAGACGTGCTTTGAGTTGAGAATCCGTATGGAGGGAGATGTTGCAGCGCGAGGTGTGCGAGGCTGGCTTGGCTGGGAGCGTAATGATGCGGTATCGCCGGAAGACTGGGCTCGCGATATGAAGCAATTGCCCACGCAGAGACCATCCGAACCAGTCATGGTTCGTGTATCCCGTAACTCGAAATGAACCCACTTCGTCACATCATCTGCGTAACTTCCTCTTGAGTATGTTGAAAGTCAAAACCATCCACCACAACCCGTTCATGCCCACCAAGAGCCCAGTCCCTACTTGACACGTCTTTCTCAGCGACCTGTACGCCTGCCATGCACCAATGCCATGGTATTGACTGTACTCGCGCATGATCCAGACCGGAACGCCAAATCGTGCTGCCGCAAAAGAGACCACGAAAGCTAGGTCGAGAACCGTGCTTGGTTTGCCAGTCTGCTGCCGTCTCCACCACCGTGCATGCATTATTGGAGTACTGCCGTTCATCAAGATGAATGCTGTGATGATCCACATTCCCTTTTCTTTGCCATTTACGATGTACGACTGCAACACCAAGAGCGCTGATGAAAGCAGCACGTGATGAGCCATACCGACTGGCGAGTCCTTGATAGCCTGATGGAATGCAGCGCCAGTGCCGCGACCATTCCTCTTCCGCTGCGTAGCCTTGACCAGGGCGTAAGTGTCGTACAGTAGATAGGCTGTCTCCCATGCAGTCAACGCGTTGGCCCATGTGTTTCGACCATGGATTGTGGGATTTCCGGAGTCATCCAAGTATCGCTCATCATGCTTCGTGCCATCAGACTCGAAACTAAGTGGCTGTGGTATTTGCCATGACGAGTAGCGTAGAAGCAAGAGGGCTGCGATGGACGATGCGGTTGCGTGTGCTGCTGAGATAGCTTTGTCCTGGAGGTCTGCATCGGGCGTCATTGCTTATTCTATGCGATTAGGAACCTGTGATCATGAACTCGTGTCAAAATTGTAGGAGTCCTAAGTGATGTGTCACTCCGAATTGGTTGATGAGGAAACGATGAGCTCGCCTCGCCTCGGCTGCGATGTCGACGTTGACTCTTCATTACTAAGCATATACAACAAGCAGTGATGACGGTATTGCAACACCGTCTCGCGAGAGTCGAACATGGCCTAGACAAGTAGACTCAAATTCTCAATTCAGAAGAGGTGTGTTGCAAGAGGTACTCGACGTTTACCGAGGACTACGTTCATGCAGATTAGGCCAAAGAGCGTTAGTCTCGGCGATGCCAGAAATAGCAACATGTGCATATACACCAGCTGAAAGTCAGCATTTGCATTTACGAGAATCTAGATGTGCTCCTGGAATGAAATGGGCAGCGAGAGGTAGGCCAATCGATTGAAAGGAAGCAGTAGTGCAACGTAGCTCCATGGGCACACCTCAGGTACCGCGTAGAATACACTCGTACAAAGTGGAGCCAGCTCGGCGTATCTATGGTGTAGCTTACCTATGAGCCTCAAAGCTGGGCATCCTCAATACGTTGGAGACCCGCAGTCAATACAAGGCTACATATCGAGGTACGCTAGTGGTAGTTCAAAATCGAACAGCTGTTTGCCTGAGAGGTACCGGTGGGGGGCAGAATGAATAGAATGCAGACGTACATGTGGCCCATGATTGCACTGCCTCAGCTCCCTGCACGTGTACGCGAAGGCATCCGCGGCGTCTTACTTGAGCAGGCGTGTCCGACGCAGCGCAGCAATGCTGTCTCACTCGGGTAGACGCGCCATTTGAATTGATTTGCACGGTGTACAGTACCGCGAGCCCAGGGCCCGCTGGCGATCTCATCTTTAGTTATTCTTAGAGCTGAGACCACCGCTGTCTCTGCCGTACCGGTACAGCGCCCAACCGCCCGCCAAACTCTCTGCACTCTGCGATGCCGTCGCTATTTGGCAAGAAATCGAGGATCTCGCAGCCGTCGGTAGACAATTCAGCGCACACGTCGCCCAATCCCTCAGGTACAGCGCCTGCCGCTCCAATGATGCGTCGGTGTGTGAGGCTGACAGACAAGCGCTGGCAGTAAATAACGAGGCCGCCCAGCGATACCACAATATAGAGGGACAGCACGCGGTACCACAAGGCCAGCAGCAACAGCAGCAGCAACAGCAGCAACAGCAGCAACAGCAACAACAGGCGCCTGAAGGCCAGTATCGCCAGCAGCAATATCCCACGCGGACGACGAGCACCAACCGCCTGAGCGCGCACCTTCTCGACAACCAGAACTTCCAGCCGGGCAACCCCCAGCTGTCGCCCGCCTTCGACCAGCAGAACCGCCGCGGCTCGCAGCAGCCTCTATCGCCGCAGTCGCCGCCCCCCGCCGTCCACGAGCCCAAGAAGTCTCTCCGCAGCCGCCTTGCGAACGCGGCCGGGCTTGCGGGGCACAAGGACGAAGACGCCTCGAAGCAGGCCGGCAAGAACGGCGTAGGGAGACGCCAGTCGGTCCGGAAGAGTGACCCCCGCCTTGCAGAGCAGCAATTGCAGGACGACCGCCGTCTCCAGGCCTCGCAGCAGCAGCAGCAGCAGCAGCAGTGGCACCCGCAAGGCTCCAGCTCGCATCTGCCCACGTCGGCGGAGCAGGACGAGGACAACGTCGACCCGTTTCTGCAGCGCGACGGGCACGACCAGCCCCAGGTGCCGCCCAAGGACTTTCCCCAGCAGCAGCAGCAGCAGTACAATCGGCCCCCACTTGGCAGGGTAAGCACTGAGGGGAGCTACCAGACGCAAGGCGGGGTATCGCAGTACAGCCCAGATCACCACCAGTACCAGAGTTACCAACCCTCTGCTCAACCCTCACAGAACTCGGGCGAGTACCAGGCCTTCCAACCACCCCAGGGTGCGCCAAGCCCTCTGCTCAACACTGCTCAGCTGCACGCTCAGCCGCCAAACACTGCAACACAACAACCCCAGACGTACTACCAGCCGCCGCCCGAGCAGCCTCTCCACCAGAACCAGGCACATTCACCGCAGGACCGTCTTCCCCAGAACGTCCAGTATCAGCAGCAACAACACCCTCACCCTCTTCCACCCCAGTCTCAGCCCCAGCCGCACCAAGGCTCCCCACAGCACCAGGCCGGACGCGCATTGGCCCAGCAGCCACCTGAGCTTCAACATCCCCAAGCAACGCGCCAACCGCCTCAGATTGTGCCACCACAGCAGATTGACCCGCAGCAGTTGCAACAGCTCCGACCTCCATCCTCGCACCAGCTTGCCCCACCATCACCGCTTCAGCCCCAACCATACAAGGCTTACGACGCGCAGACCAGTCACCCTCCACAACCGCACACGTCCGACACACATCTGGCGAATACGACGCCGCCCCAACCCACACAAGACACAATGCCGTCGAGCGCCCAGAACAGCGGCAGGAACACGCTGCGCAAGGTCGTCGATGGCCAGCAGCCGGGGGCGCCGTCTCGCGAGGCGTCTCTCCTCCAGCAGCCCTCGGGCCAAGGTCAGCATCCCGGACACCCGCCCGTCTCACCGGGCATCGCAACATTCGACACTAACGTCGTCCCAACAGCTTCTCAGGGTCAGCCATATCGAGGCGAGAAGGGCCAGCAGGCACAGGCTGCGGAAATGGGACGGGCAACGCCGCCACCAACTTCTAGAAACACTGAGACGTCTGAAGAGGATGTTGAGAAGATGCAGAAGGAGTACGACGTTCTGCGTGAGTCACATATTTTGGCGGCACATGGACTCGACTGACAACGACCAGGCGAGAAATACCAAAAGGTGAAGCGGTACTTCTTTGAGCAGCAGACACAAGTACATCAGCTGCAGAACACACTCGCGAACCAGCGCATGTCTCTGTCGCGCACATCATGGGACGACAGCGAATACGCAACACGCTTCAACCGACTAGACGGCCTAATTGCGCAACTGTCTTTCTCGATCCGGAAAGACTGGAAGGCCATCCCGCAATTTCTCCACGCCGTCGTCAACAAGACCGCCGTCGAGACCGGCAAGCAAGAAATGACCGCCGTCGGTCGCGCATTCATCTCCTACTGGCTCGTCGAGAACATTTTCGAGAAGTACTTCCACCCCGATCTCGAACCCGGCTTCTCAACACAACTCCAGTCCATCGCAATGAAGATTCGAAAATTCTCACCACCATGTCACAGCCCTGAAGATGAAGACAGCCTCGCAGCTAAAATCATCAACTGGCGGCTCGCCACACTAGAAGGACTCGCAGACACCTTACGTGCACCACAAGCCGCGAAGCACCGCCAAGAGCTCACCGAAACGCTGAACGAGAAACTCATCGCGAGCTTGCAGATGCACATGAACGATCCGGCGCCGCCGGATCTCAACGGCGGCGTACCAATGATCATCGAGCTGGCTATCAGCATCGCTCAACATCTACCGCTTGAAAGCAGAGAAGTCCACATCGAGTACTTCCCGCCCGGCCACGGCATCGTAGAGGCTTTCATGAAGCTTGAATCTGGGATTCCGGCACTTACAGCACCTATACTGGAACACGACGAGGCGGACCGCGCATCTATACGCAGCGCAGCGTCGAAAGACATCGACAATAGTTCTATTGCTGAGGATGGGGTTCCGAAAGAAGAGAAGAAGAGGAGTGTATTTGGGTTTGGCGGCGGATCGAAGAAACCTACGACTGCGCCTGCGTCACTTGGAAAGCGAGAGTCTACACTTGGTGCTGGTGGTAGCCAACAGAGTCTCACGCAACATCCGCCTGGCAGCTCGAGTGGGCCGAAGGATGAGGTGAGTGCGAGGGTGCGCATGGCAGTTGGTGTTGCGGTGCAGATCCGCGGGAAGAGTATTTTGATCAAGGCGCCTGTGTACAGCACATGAAGAGGATATGATGGTTGGAATCTACGATTGGATATGAGCGGACGGATCTCCTTGTACACTTCTGGGTGGATATACCGTTGGATATACCATGGATGAGGTGAAAGATAGGTCTATTTTGGAGCGTTTGTTGTGCACACCGATACCCTCGCTTGATTACGGTTAGATGATTGATGAGATGGATTGAAGCTGGATATCTGTACAAATCCGAGTGTTATGAGTGAAGTGACTTCAAAGTGAATCATCCATCTGCTCATGGTGTTCGGTTTGCGGCCTGCATCGCACCTCATTGGTCAACTCTGCGCACTCCCGCTTTGTTTACTCTTCGCAGCACCAGTCGCAAATGCCCGCAACGACTTCGAGCTCCTTACTAACACAACATGGACACTGCTGATATATCACCGCAATATAAATGCAAGCAAACTTGTCCCTGCCCACTAGAACCTACTAATAATCCACAGCTTCCTCCCTCGCCGTCCCATCCCCAACCGCTTCCCACATCGCGTACCTCGCCGGCGCATGCCTACAAATACGAAGCCTCACCACATTCGAAATCGAGCGCAGCATCAAAATACCCGGTACTCACGATGCACGCAGTTCCAGAATCGCATGGTCCCCGCCAACCACTTGTCCTTCCCGAAACTCACAACACCCGCAATCAAACCGCGTCCTCCTCTCCTCCGACTCCACAACACACGTCTACGACCTCCGCGACTCGGCGTGGAACGCACTCATAAGCAACGGCTCCGGCGGCATGGGCAAGAACACACACGTCGACTTCGGCGCAAGCGAGGACGAAGTACTTGTCTGGAGCGACTTCGCAGCGTGCGTGAAAGCATGGTGTCTGACCACCGGGCGCGCAGTCGAGATCCGGGATCCGAAGTTCAGTGGGAAAGATGGGCGGGGCTGGGGCTTTCGGCTGGGGAAAAGGGACGTCCTAGCGCTCCTGTGTCGCGCATCGGGCATCGACATCTTATTACTGCTAGCCGCGAAAACGTATCAAGTCCTTCAAAGAATCGAACTCCCAACCACCGACGCGACGAATATCGCATGGAGTCCCGACGGGCGCTGGATCGCGGTCTGGGAGTCGCCGTCCGCGGGGTACAATCTGCACATCTACACAGCAGACGGGCATTTATATCGCAGCATTGCGCGAGAAGCGTGCGACGAGGGTACCGGTATACAAGGTCTAGGCATCAAAACTGTGTCATGGCTCCCCGGAAACGAAAAGCTCGCAATTGGAGGCTGGGACCGACGCATACGTATTCTCTCGACGCGCACGTTTGCGCCGCTTGTATTTCTGGATCACGCGGATGAAATAAACGTTCCTGGTGCGCACGTCTGGAGCGAACATGTCGATGCTCAGGGAACTAGGAGCTACCAACCCACGCCTCAGCCCGCTACACCACCCAAAGCGGTCTTAGACAAGAACGAATCGAGTTTCATGAAGACTGGTATCGGACTCATGTCTTTCAACGCCGATTCCACGCTAGCTGCGACGCGCGAAGACAGTACACCCAGCACGATTTGGATCTGGGACCTCCGGAAATTGAAAACTGTGGCGGTGCTGATTCATTGCAAGAGTGTTAAGACGTTGCAGTGGTGTGCAGGTGGCCTCTTGCTTGTTCAGACGGCGCTGGAGGGGCCGGTTGTGTATTTGTATTCGTATGATGCGGATGGAGATATGTCGATACGTGCGCTGGCGCCGAGGATACTCGACCTCTCAACACACATCTCCCCCGCTCCCGCAGCGAAATATAGACTCCAATACCTCTGTTCCGCGCCCGCCAGCAAGAAACCACTCTTCCTCTTAGCGCACAACACAGCTTATATATTCGTCTGGCCGCATGGCAAGGACGCGATATTTCGTTTCGAAGAAGATGAAGGAGAAGGGGGGGATAGGAGTGAGGATAGTTTATTCGACATCTTGACTGGGCGGACACCGGTGCCGAGACTAAAGGATGTGGAGTACGAAGAAGCGGATGAGCAAGGGGAGGAAATTGGGGATGAGGGTGGTTTGGAGGATACGTTTCGCGGGAAGATGGGAAGAGGGGGAGGAAGAGGGGGTTTGGGAGATAGTGGTGTTGAAGAAATGTTCTAAGGGGGTATGGGGATGGTGTTTGATAATTGTTAATGTGTGTTGCTGGGGCGTGGGCAGGGGAGGTGAATATCGTTGGTGCTTGGATCAACTAACGATACGATACCCCACATGTAAGACGAACATCGAGCTCATTTGGAACAAATAAATGCACGTCTGATCATCTTCTTACCATCCAATGCCTCCAGCTCCAGCTCCAATCCATGCCTATCTCCCACCGCCCTCGTACTCTCACAAACCCAATGGATTCCCAGCACTCGATTCCTTCTTCTCAACCCCATCACCCTTCAATTTCCCATCCCCCTCCCCCTCAAACCCCCATCTACCAGTTTGATCCAATCCCAGCGGATTTCCCCCCGTTTGTTCTTTCCCCGCGATACTCGGATTACCCTCGTAGGAATCTTTATCTGTCATTTACAAACACATTAGCAAACCCCCAGAATTCTCCAAACCATCAACTCCAACGGGACGATCATGCTTTGGAATTGGGCTAGGGTTATGGATGGGGGTATGTAGGACATACTCTTCCCCCCCAAAACCTCACTCTTTTCCTGCTCATCCCCCATCAACGGCCCAAGTACGCCACGCGTAGATCCACCGACTGCGTTGCCGAGGGGACCAGTCACGCCTTTTTCGAGCGGGGCGCCGAGGGGGCGGAGGGCGGTGTTGAGGACTTTGCCTGTATTATTACGTGATTATGTCAGCATATGGGTTCAATGGGCACGGTGAATGGTGAAGGAAGGAAGGGTGAGATGAAGGTAGATGTAATGGAGAGTTGGGTAGTTCAGAAAGGGAGGAAGGGAGAAATAGAAAACGAAGACGAATACGAACCAGCTGGGTCTCCGATACTACTCAACAATCCACCCGTGCCTGTATTCTCATCTTCTTTCTTGTCGACTTTTGATGATGTGGGGATATGCTCCTGTTGTTCTTCTTTCTTGTCTGGCATGATTGCGCTGTCCTCTTTGTTTCCCTTTTACTTTTCCTTGTTGCTGGACACCTTGTTTCAATGGAGTTGAGAAAAAGCAGTCTAGGTAGAGAGTTGAGAAGAAGCAGTCTAGGTAGAGAGTTAAAGCGTATGCAGGAGCTATTACTTTAGCGCAGCGGGACGTTATATGTAGTTTGCTGGTAGCGCAACGCGTCAGTGCATGGGAAAGTGTCGCGTTTCAAGCTTTTGGAAAGGGGAGTGACGTCAGGGCTGAGGTGGGGTCACCAGGGTTAGTGGGACGTTGGATGGCAGGTGACAGGGGTTTGACATTTCAAACTTCATCGCGAGAACAAGACAGGAAGTAGGGATTAAGGACTTCGTTCAATTTGTGTCGCTAGTGCTCAGCTTTCTGTGCAGATAAGTTCAAAGGGAGTGAGCGCAATCACTCTGTTCCCGATAGTTTTGGTATACCTTTCCGTAGTGCCTGTCTTCCGAACGCCCGTCCGGTACCGCATGTGATGAGCAGATCGTGTTCTGACAAAATGATCTCGCAAGATCCGTATGTGAAGTAACGCTCGCAGTTGAAAACAAGGGGAGATGAGGGCTGAATACACTTTTGAGGGAAAGAAACACAAGACAATCGCAGTCTGCACCAGTAGAACTCCTGACTCCAGTTCAGCGGCGATTTCGAGAACCCTTCTTCCAGGCTGGTGTGAGGCAAAAAGCCTGATAAAGTCAGTACATCTTGGGGACTAAATGTGCTGTTGGTCGACTCACAAACTCAAACTCCAACACGCTCAAGCGGCATGCTAGGCAAGCCTTTTGCATCAATGGCTTCAGTCGTGGTATGCTGATACCTATATTCATCGACGATCTTCCCGAGCTTGTGACCAATCTCCTTGACGTGGCCTACACAGCGGAACTTGAACTTCTTCAGGAACGCATTGGTCTTTTCAGAGTCCTCTCCGCTTTCCGTGTTGACGTTGAGGAGAATGGTCTTGATGACCCGAGCAGTGCCAGTCTTAAGGTAGTTGAAGTCGTTTCGATACTCGTAGCCGCCGCAGGCGTTGTAGCCGGTGTTGGCAATGAGGAGCAAGCGGTCAAGCAGACAGCTGCCGATGTTCTGGCAGAGGTAACCAGGATGCACATACAGAGTGAGTTCGTATGTGTAGCGATACATACTTGACCTGTCGCAGAAGTCGTCAAGGTAAGTGAAGCCCACAATCTTCTCGCTGACGTAGCCTTGTGGGCCTCGCGGTTGGTTGCCTCGCGCGACAGCTACAAGGTACGGGAGTCCATTTTCGATAACATTGTTAATGCGAGTGCTCATATGGCCGACGTCGCGCTCCTCAAACTCGTTTGCGAAGATGGTAGTCTCGATGTAGTGGTTGTAGATGGCCTGCGTAGTGGTTAGCCAGTGCATCAGGATATATTACTCGACAAACTCACTGCGATGCCTTCCACGTCGGTTGGCTGAACAGGGCGGAAGTAGACATTCGACTTTGGGCGAATCCGGCGATCTTCCACAGGCGGTCCCGTTGACTTCGACTCCTTGAGCGGGCGTGTCTGCCTCTGGATCGTTCTTCGCTGGTTGCGTACCTTAGATTGCTGAATCAAGTTCATCCTGTAGTCAGCTGACGCAAGAATGTCACCTCGCGGGTCGTGATTGTCGGGGTCTTCTGAATTCACGCGAGCTTCAGGTACTGTTAAGCCGTTGATGAAGCGACTAGGCTTACCGTCGAACACCTCATCTTCGAGGCGCTCCCAGAACGGAAGGTCCGCGAACATGTCGACATCGTTCAGCGCTGCTGGTGTGCGTGTCGCCAGCTCTTTCCAGAAATCGTCTATCGCCTTTGACTCGATCGTGTCGTAGAGCCAGTAATCAGGCACCAGCTCTTTACATGTTTCGTCTTGGTGGAAAGTCGACTTGTTGTAGATGATCTCGTCTTTGCATCGAGCATCGTGCCCTTCGATCCACTTCTCCACAAAGGAACCAAAGTGACGGTGGGTATGACCCTTCCTCGCCGTCCAGTCTTCCGGCGGCGGCAACCAGTCTCCATTCCAGCTCATCAACTTGTTGACGTCGTAGTTCGGGTCGTTGTCACTGTTCGACTTGAAGGAGATACCGCCATCACTTGAGCTGACGCTCCGTGCCCTCATTTCTGAGTTCTTCGGCCAAAAATGCTTCTTTGGTGCTGGCTCTGCCCGCGGCCATCGCGGTTTGTTGCTCTTTCTCGGAGCAGCTCGGGGTGGTTCTGGCTTTGGCTCGTCCCAGCCACGTAGGATCAGCCCTTCGGACTGCGTGGGCTCTGGAGAGGCTTGCTGCACGGGAGCTTGGACCTCGGGTGCTTTTTCTGCTTCGGCTTCCTTCAAGTCGAGCTCCTTCAGCGTCGCTGGGAGTGACGAGGGCGGGGTCAATGGTTGGGCTGGTCGATGACTACAGTCTATCAGCATTTGGTCATGAACGCGAGGTACTTCAGAGGAAGGGTGCGAAGACCTACGGTACCGACTCAGGCTCTGCAGGTTGTAATGATTTGGACTTATCCGACGTAGTGGAAGATCCATTAGTGGCGCACGAGTCGACTTTCTGCTGTGTAGCGGCGGCAACAGGAGCCGGCGTGGGCTTGTTGCGAAGATGAGGAGGTATCAACGCAGCCGCCTTGTTGTGCAATTGTGGGGATGTGCTGGCCATTCCTGCACTCTTCTTGTCCTTCGTGCCGTTCGTGACCGAAGATGGCTTGCGACGTGGGCGCCTGGTCTGCTTTTTGGGTTGTTCTGAAGTTATTTCGATCTTAGCCCCGGTGCCTTCCACTGGAGGCCCGGTTGACGAAGTAGTGATTGCAGGACGAATTGGAGGAACGGATGCCTTGCCTCGAGGTTGGCGAAAAGGCTTCGTACTCGGTACGTCTGCTTGCCGCGCGAAGTCAGGATCGCCGGTGCATATCTCCAAAGCAATGTGCGCGTCGTCAACAGCGTCAAGGTCGACTTTCGAGAAGCGCACAGCCTTGTCCTTGATCTTGCGCTATGTTCTATCAGTCACGATAATCGTGGACAAGCAGAGCACAATAGGAAGGGAGGAAGAAGGTATAAGGTTGGAGGTAGAAGCAACAGCGAGGTGAAGACGCGTCTTTGTCGAAGCTATCCCAAAGCGGAGTGCCATTGTGCGCGGGAAGTGGATCCGGGTCCAATCAGGGTACGTTCACTCACCACAGCTGTTCCGAAATCTTGCTCTTGCTGCCATGTCATGGCCTCGCCATTCGCTGACTTGTGCGGCTCCATCGGCGTGCTGGGTACAGGCGGTGGTGAGTCGGCTTGGAGGCTGTAGGTTTGCTCACGGCCGCAGAATTGACCTGCGGTTCGGCTCATGATGGTGGTAGTGGTAGGGAAGGGGCGGGGTGGGAGCGGAAAGAAGTGAGGAGGAGAGGATGGTAGGTGGGGGGTGGAAGATCATACTGCAGGTTGTGGTACTTATGGATCCTGGCTCACCGACAACGAAACTGGTGACTCAGTTGATGAGAGAAGACTGCGATATTCTCACCCAATGCAGCTTCGAGCTTTACCTGAGTGAGGACGGCACGACTGGTGGTACGGTCCTTCCTCATTGAATTCGAGGCAATCGATGAGAGAAATTATACCTCTACCACCTCTGTACTGAATCGGCAATATAGTTTTGCGGCTGTAAAATAGCATTTTATCGTCGAAGACCTGTGTATTAGACTATGAAGAACTGATACGGCAAGTCTAGCCGAGGCAGGGCTCCACAGCGAAGTAGTGACAGCCTGAGAAGTATCACCAGCACCACGACCAAAAGGCTCAACTTCGAAATGTTGTCGATTTTGCGAAAAGCTCGTCTGAAGGACAAGGAGATGAGAATACTGATGCTGTGGGTTTTCCACCAAGATATTCGTGGCCGAGATGCTGACTGCAAGAGGGGCCTGGACAACGCAGGAAAGACTACGATCGTGAAGAAGATTATGAACGAGGATGTCAACAGCGTCAGCCCTACACTTGGCTTCATCATCAAGACGATCGAATACGGCGGGTATGAGGACTACACTGATATGAAGCAAGAACTAACAAACAAAGCTACAAACTGAACATATGTACTGTACCTGCTTGCATCGAGACATGCACATCTTTCTGACTACTCAGGGGACGTCGGAGGCCAGAAGACGCTGCGCACATACTGGAAAAACTACTTCGAGAAGACGGACACGCTCATCTGGGTGGTGGATGCAACGGACCGCGAGCGGATAGACGACTGCCGCCACGAGCTGGCCGGCCTGCTGCAGGAAGAAGTACGTATCGCCGTCCCTTCGACCACGAGCTGACAATCACAGCGGCTCTCTGGGGCCAGCCTGCTCGTGTTCAAGAACAAGAGCGATGTAACGGGCGCCATGACGGAAGACGAGGTGCGCGAGGTAGGTGACCAGAAACCTGGAGTGTGGGTGGTTGTCCGGCCAATAACGGTGTCTAACGGCTGCAGGGGCTGCGACTCGAGGCGATCAAGACACACAAATGGAACATCATGACTTGCAGTGCGATGACGGGGATGAATCTGCAGGAAGGGCTGGAATGGGTGGTGCAGGACGCCAAAGCGAGACTGTTTCTGTACTGAGCAATCGTCACAACAGAGTTCAGCTGTGCAAGGGGTAGGGATGTTGGTGCAGGAGATGGTATTGAAAACCGGTAGCTTGACAAGCCCAACGTTCGTCTGTGGAGCCGCATCTCAGCAATTGGTGGCATAAACAAACACAATCGTGACCCAACCTGCAGCCATCACCACTTCGTTTCCATTCGCTCGATACATGCCTCGAGTATATCCATTCACATTACTTGTTTCAGCACATCTGAAACACATCGAGGTCGATCGTAGTGTGGCGGCCGAGCGCTCGAAGCAATTTAACGACGTCTAGCTCGACTTGGGCCGGGATTACCATTCACTGCCGAGCGTCCTCATTCCTTGCTGTCTTGACTCTTGCACCCGCAGCACAGAGCGGCCTGTGACCGACCCACCTTGCATTCTTCTCGTCGCCCAACATGGCCGACGAAATAGACCCGAACGAGTTCGTGCAGAGAATTCGAAAGCTGGGCGAGCAGCGAGACCAGCAGGACGCCGAGCGCGTGAAGAAGCTGGAGGAAGAGCTGATTCAGGGCCGAAGCGAGAGACTGGCACGCAGAGCAGGTGTGTAGCCGAACCTAAAACTTTGGTGTCTTGGGCGTTGCTCAGAGACGCTGCATGCGCATTTACATGGCGCTGATGTTTATTTTTGCTACATAGAACGCGCACGCTCAATATCCCCCGACAAGCCCAACACACCGCAATCGCTGCGCTCCAACACTGGCACTCCTCGCGCCGTCCAAGAAAAGGCCGCCAGCACGCCCACGCCCGTCATGAGTCCGCCATCCGACGACACCGCCGCCCGCGAGGAGTCGCTGCAGCGTCTGACCAGTTCCCCACCGCCGACCACGCTGGAGGAGGTCGAGCCGAAGAAGCCCGCGACGAGTGCGGCGGCATTGGGGCGCTCCGGCACGCTCTCGTGGAAACAGAGGCCGCAGTCGGGCAGCATGCGGCGTCCGCTGTCGATGGCCAGCAGGTCGCCAGAGAGACCTACGTCAACCTCCCCCACCAAGACACCCGAGCCCTCCTCGCCCGAGCCGAGCACGTCGAGAACATCTATAGCAGCGTCATTGGGCGCAAAGGACCCCTCGTGGTTCAAGCAGACGCCAGACCGCGGGGTCGGCTCCGCGGCATACAGGCGGAACCAGGACGACACCGCCTCAGACACCGGCTCCATATCGAGCAAGAGGCAGCTGCCGGGCATGTCACGTGAGTCGACCGTCGAGCCCGACATTAGCAGTCCGCCGCCAGAAAGCATGCGTTCGAGCTCGCCGGGGTCGCGTGGAGGTTCTGTGCGGGGCAGCGCCATGCTGAGCAACCGCTTCTCCACCAACACGTCTATATCCGGGGGCGATGCCGAGTCCATCACGAAGGCACGCTCGCCGCTGCCAACGCTCGATTCGCAGAAATTCGCCCCGCCGTCCGACCAAGCCGCGGATGGAGGTGACAGTGCAGCACGTGCGCTCGCCATGTCGCCCACGCAAGGGAGGATATCGCCCGAGCGCCCCGCATCTCCCACCAAGGGCATGGGTGGCTTCGTTCAGAGCGCCATGTTGAAGCGCAGCGACAGCGTCTCCAAGCGGTGGAGCACACAGACACCGCCAAATCTGACGAGGCAGAACTCTACGCTGAGCAATCGTGGAAGCGCAATGGCGGGATATGGCAGTCTGTCTAGGAGCCCCGAGCGACCGAGTAGTCTGAGCAGAGACAACTCGATAGAGCCGTTGTCTCGTCCAACCTCCAGTCACAGCAACGCGACCACTATGAAGGGCCTAGACACAGAGCGAACCTCGAGAGACGAGTTCGTCAAGCCTGCACTCCCACACCACGCACGGAGCAAGTCTGTCCATTCGACATACAGCGAGCGCGAGCAGCTACAAGACGAGACGTCGCCACCCAGTCCTTCGAAGCGATGGAGTCCCACAAAGTCAAGCTGGTTAGAGAGCGCGCTCAACAAGCCAGACTCCCCCAAGCTTAAGCAGCCACCGCCAGCACAGCCCGCATGGATGGCAGAGATCAACCGCATTAAACAGCAACGCAGTAGTGTTGACCTTGGCAAGAATGCGTCGGCTGCAGAGCCATTCGGTTCGGGCAGGACTTCTCCCATCAAGGATCTGCAGCTGAGGCCTGCTACTTCGCGCAACATTGACACTGCAAAGAAGGAAACGCCTACTGAGTCAGACAAGATGGACAAGCCTGCTGCTCTTCGCAAGTTTGATTTTCCGAAGAAAGATACGCCAGCAGAGTCTCTAACAAGCGACAAAACGGCGGGGGCGTCGCTAAACTCGAAGCCTGTGTTGTCACCAAAGCCGTCACTAGCCAAGGAGGGAGTCATGCCAATAGAGCAGACAGAGCCTGTGACTAGGAGCTTAAAGTCTCCTCTAGATGCGCCGAAGCAAGTTGATGAGGCCGAGAAGCCAGCTCCGCTCAAACCAGCCGCGGCAGATCCTGCCAAAATGACCTCGCGACCGACTACAGCAGGGAAACCAAAGCCAGACACGCCACCCAAGAAGGACTTCCGGGCTGGTCTGAAGTCGCGACAGCCAATCGGAGACAGCTCAAAGGGCGGCGAGGTGTCAGAACTCCAGAACGTCTTTGGCAGGCTGCGAAAGGCAGAGACGAAGAACTATGTTGCGCCCGACCTCCTCAAGACGAACATACTCACGGGGAAGAACGCACTGAACGCCACAGGTGGTCCGAAGCCAACTGTACGGCGCGACGAGTTCAAAGAGAGTCTGATCAAGAAGAAGTCGGCCATTCAATTGAAAGCACAGGACACCGGCTCTTCCCTCAAGCGGTCTGACTCGAACACCGAACCAGCTCCGACTCCAGAAGCTATCGCCAAAAGAGGTGCTCTTGGCCGTGCTGATAGCGGATCGAAGCCTCCCCCACCAGAGAAGCCAAAGGATGTGACTCCAGAGGCTCTAGCTAGGAAGAAGAGCCTGCGCTCGCAAACCTCCGCTGTCAACGACAAGCCGGTACAGCCAGCTCCGCTGTTCACATCTAAGGAGCCTGCGAAAGCCAGCAAACTGGCCGACCGCTTCAACCCTGCGCTGGCTGGTATACTTGCCCGTGGACCGCCCCCATTGACGACTAACAAGTCTACATCAAGTGCTGATGGGACGGAGTCGCCCGTGAAGGACTCATCACAGGACACAAAGACCGGGCCAGCTCCAGAGCTACAGCACATGACCAAAGGCCGAGCGCGAGGACCAAAGAGGAGAGCACCGGCCACCAAGGCAACTACCGAGTCCGAGAAGACCCCTCCAGAGAAGGTGACCCCTAGCCTTGCTACTATTCCTTTGGTGAAGACTGAGCATGTTCTTCCCAGTTCCGTTCCTTCCAAGGCTAACGGACCACCAGAGGAGCTGAAAGTGACGAAGACACCCGCTAGGCAATCCATGGCCGAGAAGCCCACGCCGCCGGCCAAATCCCCTCGTATTGCGTCTGGCCAGTATAGCAAAGCGACACCAGAGCTACCGAAGAAACCGGAGGCGTTGGACCTTGATCGAAGGATATCCGGCTCGCACG